>Ga0265306_10001409_pt1 | contig 11686 bp, 12 predicted proteins | sample Helome_3_FD_192493 | JGI IMG/M metagenome (GOLD analysis project Ga0265306, IMG submission 192493) | Marine sediment microbial communities from subtidal zone of North Sea - Hel_20160420 (Illumina Assembly) | ecosystem: Environmental > Aquatic > Marine > Subtidal zone > Sediment ...
CTGGCCCACAATGAAGCTGTGTACCGAGACAGCGACGGCTGGCCACTCGACTTTGTTGGTGGCAAGAGGATCAGAAAGTCGGACGTTCGGCGCGTACGCAAGCTCGTGTCGGTTCGCCTGCGCGCAACTACCACCAATATTGCCGATCTCCTGGATGCCTACGCGACGCTTCATGTCGGCGAGGGAACGGATGAACCGATGGTGGCCGTGTCCGCCGGCGTATTCTATGCTGAAGGGCTGGATCCTGCCGACGACTAGGCCAGATCAAGCGGAGAACTGAACGCTCGCATCGAGATGTGACTCTGCTTTGAGCGACGTCGTAATCAGGCAGTTGCGCTCCGCTTTCTCCATTAATTTCAGCGCCTTTGTCTTATCCGTGCCGGTCGGCACCGTCAGCCGGGCGGTCACGTCAAAAGCCGTGAACTGGGTCGCCCGCTCGATCTTGTCCAGCGTGCCGGACACATCGCAAGTCAATGACTCCCACTCCAGCCGTGCTGCCCGTGCAATTGCACGAAACGTCAGGATGAAGCAGTTGGCGACCGTGCCGACGAGCAGTGACTCGGGTGACCAGACGTCGCCGGGCCCGCCAAATTCGGGAGGGCCGGCGGTATCGATGCTCTCGACACCGGCACTCGAAATAGTGACCAGGCTTTTGTTGTCGGCGTCTGCGGAAGCGACGTAATGGTGGGGGAGGTCTTGCATGCGGGTTCCTGTTCTCGACGTAGTTTCAGAATGCGCCATAGATAGGGCCCGCGGCCACGAAAAACAAGTATCGGAAAACCACAATTATGGGCGTTGTTTATCAAGCCGCGGGTTTGCGGTCCGCCTTGACGTGAGGGGCGAGCCTGTCCAGAAGGCGGGCCATTTCAGGGCGATTGTCGCGAAGCTCATCGATGGAAAAACCCGACAGCTCGTAGGGCAACACCAGCCAGTCGCTGGTTTCGTGGACGTAATATTCGGGTGTTTTCAGCGTCTTTTGGGTCGGCCGATACCAAACCGTAGCGATGCGAATATCTGCGGGCAGATTTCGTCGCGTTTTCTTGGCGAGCTGGTCAATGACGGCATTGACGCTCGAACCCGTGCTGTAGACGTCGTCGACGATAAGCAGTGAGTGGTGCGCGCACAGATTCTCAAGCAGGTATTGCATGCCATGTACGCGGATCGAAGCTGCCGTACTGACCATCTCCGAATATCGCGGTTCGCCGGAGTACGAGGTGCGGATCGCAATATGGTCCGTTTCGACGCCGAAGTAGTCCAAACCTTCCTGCACGGCGATACCGACGGCGCTGCCACCTCGCCACAGGCCCACCAGGAAGTCAGGCCGGAAACCGGCCTCGAAAACAGTCGCGGCCAGCTGAAATGAATCCCGAAGTAGATCGTTTGCGGCTATGAATCGTCTGTTCATTGTTGTTGTACCTGCGTCGTGCTGCGCTAGAATTGCAGCCTTCCATTATAGCGACAGCCAGAAGTTCGCACTCAAGAGAATAACAATGGACAAAATCGTCATTTCCGCCCAGAACCTCCTCGAAGACGCCTTCGAACTCGGCATCAATATCCTGGAGAGCGGCTACGAACCCACGATGATCATCGCCATATGGCGGGGCGGCACGCCGGTTGGCATGGCGGTGCAGGAGGTCCTGCACTATTGCGGAATCGAGTCAGATCACATTGCCATTCGTACCTCATCGTACGTTGGCGTTGACGAGCGCGGCGCCGTCGCGGTGCATGGCCTGAACTACATCATTAAGAAGATCTGTTACGACGATAAGGTGTTGATCGTGGATGACGTTTTCGATACCGGTCACACGATCAAGGCCGTCATCGACGAGCTGTCGCGGCGGGCGAGAGGCAACACGCCGGAGGATATTCGCACTGCCGTGCCGTGGTTCAAGCCGAGCCGCAACGAAACCGACCTGATACCGGATTATTTCTTGCACGAGACGGCCGAATGGCTCGTATTCCCGCACGAACTGGATGCGTTGACGCCTGAGGAACTCTCCGAGCACCGGCCGGACATCGCGAAGATCGTACAAAACGCCAAAACACGGGCAATGTCGGCCTGACATCCGCATGCGACGGATTTGTGTCTATTGTGGTTCGAACAACGGTGCCCGGCCGCTGTATGCCGAAGCCGCGCGCGATCTGGCCGCGGTCCTTGTGCGTCACGATCTCGAACTGGTCTACGGCGGCGCCGATAAAGGCGTCATGGGCATCATCGCCGACGCTGTCCTCGAACTCGGCGGCAACGTCCACGGGGTCATTCCGAAGATGCTCTACGAAAAAGAAGTTGCGCATCAAGGGCTGACAAAACTGCATGTCGTGTCGTCGATGCATGATCGCAAGTCGATGATGGCGGCTTTGTCCGACGGTTTTGTCGCGTTGCCGGGTGGCTTCGGCACACTGGAGGAAATCATCGAGATCATCACCTGGGGGCAACTCCGGTTTCATGACAAGCCCTGCGGGCTACTCAATGTTGCCGGCTATTTTGATCACCTTCTTGCCTACCTGGATCACGCGAGCACCGAAGGATTCCTGCGCCCGGAGAATCGGCAGATGCTGCTCTGTGACCGGGATGCTGCGGGCCTGATCCAGAAGTTCGAGCAATACACTGCACCGCACGTTGATAAGTGGACGGACTAGCGCACACGGCCGTGTCGGCCGCGCCGCCCAACGTACCCGTTGCCAACATCGACGAGGCTGTTTCTCAGCAATTTGGTCTGCGTGGTACGTACGCGTCGCTCGTCAGTGAGCGTGATCAGAACTTCCTGCTGGAAACCGGCCGCCGTCAATACATTGTCAAAGTGACGAGTTCGGCGGAGGCGAAGATCGTCAGCGATTTTCAGGTCGCGGCAATGCTGCACCTGGAACAGTTCGACAATCTGCGAGTGCCGCAGGTGGTTCGAGCGCTCGACGGACGACTGTTCGGTAGCGTTCAGCATGCCGGCAAGACGTACCGCCTGCGCCTGAATAATTACCTTGCAGGCAACCTGCTCGCATCGGTGCCACTGAACGCTGAGCTGATGCGTGATTTCGGGGCGAAGCTCGCTTGCCTGGACGTCGCGCTTGAGCCGTTTTCTCACGAAGGCGAGCAACCGGTATTGCTTTGGGATTTGCAACGCGCCGGCGAACTGCGGGCACTCCTCGGTCACATAGACAATGCGACGATCCGGGGTCGGGTGACGTCGGTGGTCGACGATTTCGAGGCACTCGTTGCGCCCAGGCTCAACACATTACGCACGCAGGTTATCCATGGCGATGCGAATCCGGAGAATGTGCTCGTCGATCCCGGCGATCGTCGTGTAACGGGATTCATCGATTTTGGTGACATGGTCCGGGCGCCGCTGGTCTTCGACGTCGCTATTGCCGCGGCGTACCTGCGTTCTGAGGACGCGAGACCACTCGAATTCATCTCGCCTTTCGTGGCGGGGTATTGCTCCGTCCGGCCACTTGAGTCTGTCGAGTTGTTGCTGATGTTCGATCTCGTGCGTGCGCGCTTGGCAACGACGGTTACGCTGCTCTACTGGCGGCTTTCGGCGCGCGAGAAAGACGATCCTTACCGACAGAAGACGCTGGAGGGGGAAACCGACGCGAGTGCTTTTCTGGCGACGCTGGACCGCCTGGGCAGGACTGCGTTTCTGGACGAGCTCAGTCAGACGCTGCACCGCTAGTGGTCGCCAGTTACCAGAAGCCAGGATAAGCGTGCCACGCCCCGGCTACCCCGGCCGGCAACTGAGCAGCAGTTCCTTAAATCGGCCCCGCGCGGCCCGTAATATCGGGTTCCAAGTATGACTTATTGAGCAATGATGCCGATGAACCTGGACGTCGCACTGTCCGTATTGCTGGTCTTCAGCGCAGCCTGTTACCTGATGATGGGTTCGCGGCTGATTACCCTTCAACGCGAGGTTGGCAGTGTGCCGATCGGTGCACTGCTGGTTGTCATGGGCATCTGGGTGGCGGGCGCCGGAATAGAACTCGTCTCGGAGAACATTGCCATATTCTCCATCGGCCGCACCGGGCACTTCATCGGTACGGCGCTGGTGCCCGTGGTTTTGTACGTGTGCTTTCGCGAATACGCGGGGACTGAGACCAGGGTATCGACGCTGGCACTCCTGAGTCTCGTGCCACTTGCATCGATTCTATTTGCCGCTTCAAACGCATCTCACGAACTCATGTGGCTTTCGCCAGTCACTAATGGGGCCGGGGAGTTCGTGACGCGCCCTGAGCGTTGGGGCCCGTGGTTCCTTCTGGTGCACGTACCGTATAGCTACGCCCTGTTGGGCGTGGCGATAATGACGTTAGTCAGGCAGAGGTCGTCGGTGGCGCCGGCGCATCGACGCGGGTTGTTTCTCTTCAGTGCTGCGTGCATTGTGCCGATGGCAGCAACAGTTGCCTATGACCTCGGGTATGGGCCCAATACGATGTCTTTCGTACCGCTGGTATTGGTGGCGATGCTGCCGATCTACGGTTGGCTGATCATTCGCGAAAAGATCGTAGAGTTCACACCGTTGGCTTATGAAGCGGTATTTCAGCATATGCACGACCCCGTCGTTGTCGTTGACGATGATTGTCGTGTCATCAGTTTGAATCATGGCGCCGAGAAAATGCTGTCCATCATTGAGTCGGCGGCGCTGCGCGAACCACTCGAAAGTCTCTTCGGTGGCGATTCGCCTGAAGTGTTCGAAGCGCTGCAATCCGGGGAGCCGCGAAAGATGATGACGACTACCGGCCGCTTCTTGCACATCAAGGCTTCGCCGATCCAGGCGAGCCGAACGTCGGTCCGTGGCGGTAAAGTGTTGATGTTCAGAGACGTCACTGATGTCGAAAGGGCGCAAAGCGAAGTCCGCAAGAACGAAAAGTTGCTACGCACGATCATCAATCACTCGGTCAACGGCGTTATTCGATTCCGCTGGAGCGAGCATGAGAAGGGCGGCAAGGTGTTGCGCAGCATTTTCGCCAACGAGGCGGCAGGCCGATTCCTTGACCGGAATGTCGATGATCTCGTCGATCGTGTGGCACCGGATCTCATACGAATCGCAACGAACGACATGGAAAAAGACGCGGCGGCGGACATCCTGCAACGCTTCAAGCTGGCTACGTTGCAAGGCGACAGCATCGAAGCCGAGGTTCGACAATCGCAGGGGGGAGTGGAACGCTGGCTTCGCATGATCTGTGAACCGATGGGGGACGACATCGCGACGACATTTGTAGATATCACCGACTCGAAAGCCAGGGAAAAACACATGGAGTCGATTGCCACGTCCGATCCGTTGACGGGTGTGTTAAATCGACGCGGCTTCGAACGCGATGCGTCGGAGCGATTGACAGCCAGTGATGACGACGCAACGGGTGCGCTATTTTTTGTCGACTTGAACGATTTCAAACAGATCAATGATCGTTTTGGTCATGAGATCGGCGACCAGTTGTTGTGTGTCGCTGCGGAACGTCTAGGTAAGAAGCTGCGTTCATGCGACATCATTGGTCGCCCCGGCGGCGATGAGTTCGTTGCGTTGGTGCCCGACGTTGATGCGGACGTCGCGGGGAAGCTGGCGTCACGCCTGGCCAGTGGACTGGACGAGCCATACGTCATTGGTGAGCAGACGTTGAGATGCCCGGCGAGCATCGGATTTGCCATGTACCCGGAGAATGCCCGCACGCTGACCGGTTTGCTGCGCGAAGCGGACCAGGCAATGTATCGCGCGAAGGCACGTAGTCGCGGCGTCACGCCTATCCACGGCAAGGACCGGTTGGAAAAGGCAATCTAATCCGTCGGCCGGCAACGTACTCTGAGGCGCTGATTGGCGACAGAGAATAACGTGAGGTCTTGATGTCGGACGAACTCGAGATACGCGAGAGCACTCAGGCTGACGTCGCTGCGATCGAGTCACTGTATGCGGAAGCGTTTCCCCAAGAGGATCTGCTTCCGCTCGTGCAAGACCTCCTGCAGGATGCAGCAAATGCCATTTCGCTCGTCGGTGCGATTGACCTGCACATTGCAGGACATGCCATATTTACGAATTGTGGCGTGGTCGGAAGTAGCGTCAAAGCCGCCTTACTCGGGCCTCTCGCTGTCGCACCAACCTGGCAAAGACGGGGCATCGGGAGTGCGATCGTTCACGCCGGATTGCGATGCCTGAAGGACGAAGATGTGGAGCTAGTGTGTGTACTGGGTGACCCTGCCTACTACGGTCGCCTCGGGTTCGCCCCGGATACTCTCGTCGAGCCGCCATTCCCATTGCCTGCCGAATGGATCGGCGCATGGCAATCCCAGTACCTGAGTGACACGGGAGTACGCAGTGCTGGAAAACTTGCCGTTCCCCGGCAGTGGCTCCAGCCTGCCTTGTGGGCTCCCTGATTCGTCCGCTATCGGCTCGAATCCCGACATCCGACCAGTATTGTCTTGAAGTGGTATGGGGTTAAACCCATTAATGGTCGGCGCGCGGTCATGTGTTTGATACTGAACTGGCGCAATAGCCTTTCGAAACGTGGTGGACAATGGTACGGATCTTTGCTCCCTGGTTGGCCGGGGCTTTCCAGACGCCCCGATCACGCTCGTTTTGGGCATAGGCGCCACATACGACACCGCCAGGTCGAATTCTTGAAACATTTATCGGGGTAATGCGGTCTCCTATTGAAACCAATAGGAGTTCCACTCATGTCCGGTCGCTTTCACGTTTCCGTACGCACCCTTATTCTCGGCGCACTGGCCTCGACCCTGGCCCTTAGCCTGATTTACAGCAACTCCGTTCAATACGGCCACGCCGACGTGCCTGTCGCTTCGACAGCGGCCGAAATCCAGCCGCTTGGGGCAGGTGACAAGGCACCGCACTTCACGGTCGAGACAATGGCCAGCGAGCGCTTCGAGTTCGAGCCGAGGAATCTCGAACGTCCGGTAGTTTTGATTTCATTCCGCGGTGGCTGGTGTCCATATTGCAACCTGCATCTGTCAGAGTTGCGCCATGCCATCCCGGAAATCAATGCCATGGGCATCGACGTTCTTTTTCTGAGCGGCGATCGTTCGGAATTACTGGTGAGGAGCCTTGATCGCGAGACACAGGAAGATATTGACGGGATAGGCTACACCATTCTGTCGGACGCGAACGCGCAGGCCGCGCTCGCGCTCGGTATCGCTTTCAAGGCGTCGGATCGTACGATCGCGCGTCGGCAGGAAAAAGGCGACGATATCGAGGGCTCTTCCATGCTGAGGCATGGCCTCTTGCCGGTGCCGGCCGTATTTGCCGTCAATCGCGAAGGGATCATCACGTTCGCGCATGCTGATCCCGACTACAAAGTTCGCGTATCGGCAGACGAGCTGGTGGCGGCTGTGAGCGAGATAGCCATTACCTTGTAGCGCCCGGGCTCGTGCAGAACGGCGCCGGCTAATGGTAGGCTTCGTGCTCGGTACCAGGGCTCGGAGACCCCCATGGCGGCAGCAATCGTGGTGACAGGGAAAGAACTCGACGCCGGGTTCAACTTCGGCCTCGACTGATGAGCAGTTCGCGCGACGGCGCCTTGCGGCGCCTGGTTAAATCCACGACCAAAATCGAACCGCATGAGCTGACGGCGACGCTGCTGTCTTTCGCATTCGTCTTCATCCTGATGACGGCCTATTTCATTCTGCGGCCCATTCGCGATGCCATGGCGAGTGACTGGACCGACGTCGAGGTCAGCTGGCTGTGGTCGATGACCTTTTTCTTCAGTCTTGTCGCCGTAACGGTCTACGGTGCGGTGATATCGACCGTCCGCTTTCAATCCCTGGTTCCCGGCGTCTACGGTTTTTTTGCGTTGTCTTTTTTCGCGTTTCATACAGGCTCCGCGACGATCACGGATCCGGTGCTGGTCGACAAGGCCTTTTACGTTTGGCTGAGCGTGTTCAGCCTGTTTCATGTTTCCGTGTTCTGGAGCTTCATGTCCGATCTCTGGAACAGCGAGCAGGCGCCGCGACTATTCGGATTCATCGCGACCGGCAGCAGTATCGGCGCCATCGTCGGGCCCATCATCGCGGCTCTGCTGGTCGCGCCGGTCGGCAAGGACAACCTGATGCTGGTTTCTGCGACGCTGTTGCTGGTTCCGATTCCGATTATCCTGACGCTGGGTCGCCTCAAGACGACGACTCTGGACAACGCGAGTGTCAGCGCCGATCTGAGCACACAGCAAACCATCGGTCGAAATCCGTTCGCTGGCTTTGGGTTGTTCCTGACCAGCCCGTACCTGATCGGCATCGGGCTGTTCATCCTCTTGTACGTTGCCATCGGCTCATTCGTGTATTTCGAACTGAAGAACCTCCTGGCGGAGTTCTCGCGCGATGAGCGCACCCAGATATGGGCCTACATCGACCTCGCAGTGAACTCACTGGCCATTTTCACCGCGATGTTCTTGACCAGCCGTATCGCGACGCGATTCGGCATGGCAACGACGCTGGCCCTCGTGCCGGCCCTGATCGTATTGGGTATGCTCGTGATCGCGATTTCACCCGTCGTGGCCGTGGTCGCCGGCTTGCAGGTCGCGCGGCGCGCGGGCAACTACGCCATTACGCGGCCGGGACGGGAAATGTTGTTCACGGCGGTGGATCGAGAGACCCGCTTCAAGGCGAAGCCGGTGATCGACATCGTGCTGTATCGTGGCGGCGATATGCTGACCGCGTGGGCTTTCACGCTGCTGACGGCAGGGCTGGGGCTGGGTCTTGGCGCGGTCGCCGCGGTGGGTGCGGTCATTGCGGCTGTCTGGGCTATCGTGGGAATTTATCTCGGCAAGTCTTACGCGCGCCTGACGCATGATGACGGGCCTTAAATAGGAAAGAAAATGTCTGAAGCATTTGTTTGTGACGCAATTAGAACGCCCATTGGCCGGTATGGCGGATGCTTGTCGTCCGTGCGCGCCGATGATCTTGGTGCGGTACCGATGGCCGCATTGCTGGCACGAAATACGAATCTGAATCCGGTTGCCATAGAGGACCTTGCTTACGGCTGCGCGAACCAGGCCGGCGAGGACAATCGCAATGTCGCGCGCATGTCATCGTTGCTGGCCGGCATTCCAGTGACGGTGCCCGCGGTCACGGTCAATCGCCTGTGTGGCTCGGGTATGAACGCGATCGGCAATATTGCCGATAGCATTCGTATCGGTTCGATTCAGTTGGGCATCGCCGGTGGGGTCGAGTCGATGTCGCGAGCGCCTTTCGTTATGGCGAAACAGACCGCGGCTTTCGGTCGGAACGCGGAAGTCTACGATACGACGCTGGGTTGGCGTTTCGTGAACAAGAAACTCGAGGAGCAATACGGCGTCGACTCGATGGCGGAGACCGCCGAAAACGTCGCCGATGGATTTCTTGTCTCACGCGAGGACCAGGATCATTTCGCGTTGCGCAGTCAGCAACGGGCGGAAGCGGCAATGCTGGCCGGCCACTTCAATGACGAGATCGTCCCGGTATCGGTGCCGCAGCGCAAGGGTGACGCGCTGCTCGTTGACACTGACGAACACCCTCGCGCGGGCTCGACCATAGAAGGGCTCGTAAAGCTACGAAGCATCGTCCGCAAGGACGGTACGATAACGGCGGGCAATGCTTCCGGAATCAACGACGGCGCGTGTGCGCTGCTCATAGCGACCGAAGATGCGGCCAAATCGCAGGGACTCGAGCCGCTTGCCCGAATTGTCGGTTGGGCCGTGGCGGGAGTCGAGCCGCGGATCATGGGGATCGGTCCGGCGCCGGCGTCGCAAAAAGTGCTGGAGCAGTGCGGGCTGACGATTGAACAAATGGACGTCATTGAGCTGAATGAGGCATTCGCGGCGCAGGGATTGGCCACTTTGCGACAGCTTGGGGTGGACGATGACGCCGCACATGTAAATCCCAATGGTGGCGCCATCGCCCTTGGGCATCCCCTTGGCATGTCCGGTGCGAGGCTGGTGACGACGGCGGCCTACCAGTTGCGGCGTACGAACGGTCGACTCGCGCTCTGTACCATGTGCATCGGCGTCGGCCAGGGCATCGCGATGATTATCGAACGCGTTTGATGAAGAAAGCCGCACCCAGCTTTGAAACACCGGAATTACGCGAGTTCGCTGAAACGCTGCGCGGCCGGCGGACGATCGAACTTTTTCTCCAGACACCGGTGCCCGACAAACTGGTTCGCGACGCTATTGAAACCGCGACCTGGGCACCGAATCACCATGTAACCGAGCCGTGGCGATTTTACGTGTTCGGCGAAGAGACGAAAGCGCGGTGCCTGGACCTCTGTCGCGACATCGTGTCCGCGAAGAAAGGCCAAAAAGCCGCTGATTTCAAGCGCGATAGCTGGTCCGAGAAACCGGGATGGCTGGTGATCAGCTGTCAGCGGTCCGATGATGAGCTTCTGCAGCGCGAGGACTATGCGGCCTGCAGCGCGGCCGTGCAGAACTTCATGCTGCACCTGTGGAAAGCCGGCGTGGGGTCCAAATGGACGACGGGCGATATCACCCGCGATCAAAGATTCCTGGATATCGTTGGTATCGACGAAGCCACGGCCTTCGTCGTCGGCCTGGTCTGGTATGGCTATCCGAAGCTCACGCCGACCCAGTCACGCAAAGAACCTGCGACAGTCCTGGCGCATTTGCCGTAGGTTCTCGCGTTTGATATCAGGCGTGACTTCCCTCCGCAGCAGCCCGCTGCGCCATCAGCTTTTTCCGATAGCGTGATTGCACGAGATCTGTAAGGACGAGCACCGAGATCACGAAGTAGAAGGTCGTCTTCGTCATGGGTTCGATCGGACTGCCGAAGAGCATCAGGTGCGACAGATGCCCCCCTTCGCTGAGCAACATGATGCCGACGACGAGCAGGATGAACAGACCGAGTACCTCGTACATGCGGTTTTTCTCGAGGAACGCGGCGACGCCATCCGACAACCAGATCATCAGCGCGGCGCCAATGAAAATGGCGGTCGCCATGACCCAGAAGACGTCGGTCAATGCGATGGCGCTGAGAATGCTGTCGAACGAAAACACCAGGTTCATCAATACGATCCAGAAAATCAGGTTGGCAACGGATCTCGGCTTGCGGTCTTCCTGACCGAGGTGCTGGATCTGCATCATGTGCCAGATTTCCTTGGTCGCGGTGTAAATAATGAATGCGCCGCCAAACAGTACGATGATCGCGTGGAAATTGAAGGTTCCCTCTATGACGCCCGTCCAATTGAGGTCAAACCACGGTGACTGGAACAGCTCAATGACGCTGACGAGCAGGAACAGCAAACCGATGCGTAGTATCATCGCGAGCGCAATGCCGAAACGGCGCACGAAGGCCTGCTTGTGTGCCGGCGCGCGCTGTGACTCGAGAGATATATAGAGCAGGTTGTCAAAACCGAGGACCGCCTGCAGCAGAGTCAGCATGGCAAGTGCGACCAGATTGTCGAGCGAGAGAAAATCCATAAGAAAGCATCCGTCAGTAGGGGGTTCGCCGCAGCGTGCATTCTAGCGGCACTGTGCCGGGTTCTCTATTCAAAATTAGCGTTTCTTGCGAAAGTCAACGATTGTAAAACGTAGCGCGACGCAATGTCCGTTCCGCTAAACTGCCGTCCCCAAGCCTCTAAATAATCTCATGGAGAATAACAATGAATTTTGAAGAGTGGTTACCGAAGATCCAGGAACTCAGCCTGGTGTATGGTCTTCTGATCGTCAAAGCGCTGGCGATATTTATCATCGGTCGCATTGTTGCGGGGAT
>Ga0265306_10001411_pt1 | contig 11678 bp, 8 predicted proteins | sample Helome_3_FD_192493 | JGI IMG/M metagenome (GOLD analysis project Ga0265306, IMG submission 192493) | Marine sediment microbial communities from subtidal zone of North Sea - Hel_20160420 (Illumina Assembly) | ecosystem: Environmental > Aquatic > Marine > Subtidal zone > Sediment ...
ATCCCGCCCATGTCGACAAATGTGCCGCGGGCCTGGTTGTGCGGATGATGGGGCGCCTCGGACAAGGCCAGCACCGGCGCAAAACACACGTCGCTCCCCTCCAGCAGCTCACACCACTCGTCGCGGGTGCGGCTGGCAAACACCACCTCCAACCTCTTCCTCAAACGCTCCCAGCCGCCGCTGTCTGTGCGCCGCCCAAGACCGCCAAAACCGTAGGGAAGCAGCTCCTCCTCGGGCAGGCCCAGCTTGTCGATCAACAGCCGGTAAAACTCGGGTTCGATCGCGGCGATGGCGACAAAGCGATCGTCAGCGGTGCGGTAGGTGCCATAGAAATGCGCCGCCCCGCCAAGCATGTTCTCACCGGGGCCCTCCTCGAACATGCCCAGCTGACGGAAGCCGCTGAACATGGCCATAAACGACGCGGCCGCATCGAGCATGGCCGCATCCACGATCTGTCCCTGCCCGGAACGACGGCACTCGAGCAGCGCACAGACCATGCCGTAGGCCAACAACAAGCCACCGCCGAAATCGCCGATCAGATTGAGCGGCGGCACCGGACACCCGCCGCGTTCGCCGATCGCATGCAGCGCACCGGACAACGCGATGTAGTTGATGTCGTGACCGGCGGACCGGGCCAGCGGACCGTCCTGCCCCCAGCCGGTCATGCGGCCATAAACCAGACGGGGATTCCGCTCCAGGCAGGTCTCGGGACCTAGTCCCAGACGCTCAGCCACGCCAGGCCGGAAGCCCTCGAACAGCCCGTCGCTGGCCTCGATCAGCCCGAGCAGGATCTTCACCGCGGCCGGATCTTTCAGGTCCAGAGCGATAGACCGGCGGCCCCGGGCCAGCACGTCGGGGAGCGGTGGCGGTGGCGGCATACGTTCGACCCGTATGACCTCCGCACCCATATCCGCCAGCATCATGCCGCAGTAGGGTCCGGCCCCGAGACCGGCGAGTTCGATGATGCGCAGGCCGTCCAGCGGCCCGCTCATCGGAACACCCGGGCGCTGGCACGCTGCGACCTCATCGTCGCGTCTCAGCCCCGATGAGCCTGGCGCGGATCCAGCCCCATGGCGCGGGCGATGATCTCGCGCATGATCTCGGAGCTGCCCGCGTAGATCCGCGACACACGCGCGTTCGCGTAAAGACGCGAGATCCGATACTCGTCCATATAGCCGGCGCCACCGTGGAGCTGCAGACACTCGTCGGTGACCCAGCCCTCCAGTTCGCTGCAGAACACCTTGGCCTCGGCGGCCACCTCGGCACTCAGCTTGCCCGCATTGTGGTCCATCACCAGACGATCGACGAAGGTCTGCGCCACATCGATCCGGGTGCGCATATCGGCCAGCTTGAAGCGGGTGTTCTGGAAGGCGGCGATCGGCTGGCCGAACGCGTGGCGCTCCTTGACGTACTCGATGGTGGTCTGCAGCGCCGCCTCGGCAGCGGCCACGCAGCCGGTCGCGACAATCAGCCGTTCCTCGGCCAGGAACTGCATCAGGTAATAAAAACCCTTGTGCGGGTCGCCGAGCACATTGTCCTTTGGCACTTTGACGTTGTCGAAGAACAGCTCCGCGGTGTCCTGCGCCTTGAGACCCATCTTTTTCAGATTGCGGCCGCGAGTGAATCCGTCCATGTCGCGCTCGACCAGCAACAGCCCGAGCCCGTGGGGCTGATCCGCCACGGTACGCGCCGCCACCACAAACAGATCGCCGTTGATACCGTTGGAGATATAGATCTTGGATCCATTGAGCAGATAGTGATCGCCCATGTCCTCGGCGCGGGTGCGGATGCCGGAGACGTCGCTGCCGGTACCCGGTTCGGACATCGCGATACCGAGGATGGTCTCGCCACTGACACAGCCGGGCAGGAAACGGCTCTGCTGCTCGGGCGTGCCGAGCGCGCCCAGATAGGGACCCACCAATCGGCTGTGCAGCGAGAGTCCGAAACCGGGGTCGCCGTGATTGACTATCTCCTCGATGATGATCTGTTCGAAACGGAAATCGTCCAGGCCGAGACCGCCGAATTTCTCGTCGGCCCACATCAGACACAGACCCTGCTCGCCGGCTTTGCGGAAGGCCTCCCGATCCACGATGCCCTGTTCGTGCCATCGATCGACGTGCGGCGTGACCTCGCGCTGGAGGAATTTACGTACCGAGTCCCGGAACATGTCATGTTCCATGTCGAAGATTGTCCGCTCCATACAGCTCCTTCCAGTCAAAAAACGGGATCAGCGCCCCTTGTACTCAGGTTTCCGTTTGGCCAGGAAGGCAGCGACACCTTCCCGGCAATCGTCGCTGTCGGCGCAGCGGTTTTGCATCCGCGCCTCGAGCGCAATCGTCTCGCCGAGCGACAGGTGCATGGCCTGACGCATCGCCAGCTTGGTACCGGCCAGCGCCAATGGCGCGCGCTCGGCGAGCCTGGCCGCCCAGGCCAGTGTCTCATCGACGAGATCGGCATCCGCCACCACCCGGTTGGCGAGTCCCTGCTGCAGACAGACAGCCGCCGGGATCCGCTCGGCTTCGACACAAAGCTGGTAGGCACGGTGATAGCCGAGGCGGCGGGACAAAAACCAGGTCGCGCCACCGTCGGGCAGCAGACCGATGGTCGAGAACGGCGCCAGCAAGAAGGCGCTCTCCGCCATCACCACCAGATCACAGGCCAGCGCGAAGGACAGACCGATGCCGGCGGCGGCGCCGGCCACCGCGGCGATGACCGGCTTTTCCATTCCGATGATCAGCTCCAGTGACGGCCGATAACGGCTGTTGATCATGTCCTCGACCCGGTGGATCTCCGGCAGGCCCTCCTTGAGATCCGCACCGGCGCTAAACGCGCCACCGGCGCCGGTCAGAACGACCGCCCGGATCGCGTTATCGGCGGCAGCGTCGATCAGCGCCGCGTGCAGTGCCGAGGCCACCGCGCTGCCCAGCGCGTTACGGGCCTGGGGCCGATCCAGCGTGATCAGCGCCACCGGTCCCTGGACTTCCATCCGGGCCGCAGGATTTTCGCTCATGGTTTCCTCCGGATCATTCGAGACTCCGCTCAGCGGGCGGTCTTGCGCTGCTTGAGCCAGGCCGGCGGGGCGAAGCGCGGGCCAAGTTCCTGCGCCAGCCGTTCACACTCACTGACAAACTGGTCGATGCCTACCGTATCGATATAAGACAGCGTGCCTCCGGTCCACGGCGGAAAACCCCAGCCGAAAACGGAGCCGATATCCGCGTCGGCGGTCTCGGTGACCACGCCTTCCTCCATACAGCGGGCGGTTTCCAGCGACTGGATATAGAGCAGCCGCTGCTGGATCTCTGCCACCGTCGGCTGGGTAGCAGCCGCGGGGAAGGCATCGGCCAGACCGGGCCAGAGAAATTTCTTGCCGCCCTCGGGATATTCGTAGAATCCGGCGCCGAAACGCTTACCCCGGCGCTTGAACTCTTCGACGAACCGCGCGATAACGCCGTCCGCCGCGGACACGACATAGGCCTCACCCATGTCTTTCTGCGTCTGTTTCATGATCTTGTAGGACAGATCGATGGTCACTTCGTCGTGGACCGCCAGCGGACCGACCGGCATGCCGGCCATACGTGCCGCGTTCTCGATCAACGCGGGTTTCACGCCCTCGCTGAGCAGCTCCATGCCTTCGCGGACATAAGTGCCGAAACAACGGCTGGTGTAGAAGCCGCGGCTGTCGTTGACCACGATCGGGGTCTTGCGGATCTGTTGTATGTAATCCAGCGCTCGGGCAATCGCCCCAGCGCCAGTCTCTTTGCCGACGATCACCTCGACCAGCGGCATCTTGTCCACCGGTGAGAAGAAATGGATGCCGATGAATTGCTCCGGCCGCGACGAGGCCTCGGCCAGCCCGGTGATCGGCAAGGTAGACGTGTTGCTGGCGAAGATAGCGCCGGTCGGGATTACCGCCTCGGTCCTGGCCGTCACTTCAGCCTTGATCTCGCGATTTTCGAACACCGCCTCGATCACCAGATCACAGCCCTCCAGATCAGCGTAATCGGTGGTCGTCCGGATGCGGTCGAGGATCGCCGCCGCGTTCGCCTCGGACATTTTGCCGCGGGCGACACGTTTCTCCAGCAACGTGCGTGAATACGACTTGCCCTTCTCGGCGCTGTCCAGATCCGTATCCAGCAGCACCACCTGCTGGCCAGCGGTGGCCGAAACATAGGCGATGCCCGCACCCATCATGCCGGCACCGAGGATGCCGAGCTTCTCGACCTTGCTCTTGTCGATGCCGGCCGGGCGTCGCACCAGTTTGTCCGCCTCGCCCTTGTCGACAAACAGCGTGCGGATCATGTTGCGGGCGACCGGCCCGGACAACAGACGGGTAAAGTACTGCAGCTCGATCTTCAGGCCCTTGTCGATCGGCAGCTGGGTGCCCTCGTAGACGCAGGACATGATGGCGATCGGCGACGGATAGTTGTGTTGTGTCTTCTCCGCCACCATCGCGTTGCCGGCCATAAAGGCCTGCACCGTCGCCGGATGCATACCGCCGGCACCGCCGGGGACTTTGAAGCCTTTTTTGTCCCAGGGGGCTACCGGATCACCGGTCTCCAGCAGCCAGACGCGGGCTTTCTCCATCATCTCGTCGATGTCCGAGGCAAGCTCGTGACAGATACCCAGTTCCACCGCCTGGGCCGCTCCCAGGTGGCGTCCTTCCAGCATCAGCGGCAAGGCCTCGCGGATACCGATCAGACGCGGCAGACGCTGGGTGCCGCCGGCACCTGGCAGCAGTCCGACCTGGACCTCGGGCAAGCCAATGCGGGTCTTCGGATTGTCCAGCACGACGCGGTGATGACAGGCCAGGCAAAGCTCCAGACCGCCGCCAAGAGCAGTGCCATTGATTGCTGCCACGAACGGCTTGCCGCAGCTCTCGAGCCGGCGATATAGCTGTGAATACTTGCCGGCGAAGGCATAGATCGCCTCTTCATCCAGGCCCTGCTCGAACACGCCGACCAGCTCTTTGAGGTCGGCGCCGGCGATAAACGAAGACTTGGCCGAGGTGATCACCGCGCCACGCGCGGAGTCGTCGGCGACGATGCGGTCGATAGCCTCATCGAGCTCGGCCATGAATGCCGGCGTCAGCACGTTCATCGGGCGATCGGGGACATCGATGGTCAGGGTGACGATGCCCTGCTCGTCTTGTGTGTAGGCGAGTGTCTTGCTCATGGATTCCTTCCGTTGCGCTGGATGGCTCGAGCGGCCGTCAGACGCGTTCTATGATCGTTGCGGTGCCCATGCCGGCGCCGATACAGAGGGTGACGAGGGCATTGTCGAGACCGCGCCGCTCCATCTCGTCGAGCGCAGTGCCGAACACCATGGCGCCGGTGGCGCCGAGCGGGTGACCGAGCGCGATGGCGCCACCGTTGACATTGATCCGGTCGTGGTCGACATCCAGCTGCTGCATAAAGCGCAGCACCACGGCGGCGAAGGCCTCGTTGAGTTCGTACAGGTCGATGTCGCCGACCCCCATGCCGGCCTTCTCCAATGCCCGCAGCGACGCCGGTGCCGGACCGGTCAACATGATCGTCGGCTCGCTGCCGACGGAAGCGAAACTCTTGATCCGCGCACGCGGTTTCAGACCGAGACGCTCACCGGCGGCGCGGCTCCCGACCAGCACGGCCGCGGCTCCGTCAACGATGCCGCTGGAGTTGCCGCCGGTGTGCACGTGATCGATACGCTCCACATCGGGATAGCGCTGCAGCGCCACCGAATCGAAGCCGAATTGACCGCCCATTGCCTCGAACGCCGGCTTCAGGTTGCCCAGATCATCGGCGCTGGTGCCGGGCCGCATATGCTCGTCCCGCTCCAGCAGGACCTCGCCCATGTGGTCGGTGACCGGCATCACCGAGCGCGAAAAATAGCCCTGCTCCCAGGCGTGGGCGGCGCGTTTCTGGCTCTCCGCCGCATACGTATCCACGTCACGGCGGGAGAAGCCATAGCGGGTAGCGATAAGATCCGCGCTTATACCCTGGGGCACAAAATAACTGTCATAAGCGACCTGAGGATCAGTGGCCCAGGCGCCGCCGTCCGAGCCCATCGGGATCCGCGACATGGACTCCACGCCACCGGCGATGATCAGATCCGATTGCCCCGACATCACGACCGCGGCGGCGCTGTTGATCGCCTCCAGGCCGGAGGCGCAAAAGCGATTGATCTGCTTCCCCGGCACGTTCTCGGCATAACCCGCTTCGATCGCGGCGACCCGGGCGATGTTCGCGCCCTGTTCGCCCACCGGCGTGACGCAGCCGAGGATCACGTCCTCCACCGCCGCCGTATCCAGCTCGTTGCGTTTTCTCAGCGCATCGAGGACCTGCGCAACCAGCCGGATGGGCGCCACTTCATGGAGCGCGCCGTCGGGCTTGCCGCGGCCGCGGGGCGTGCGTACGTGATCGAAAACGTAGGCGTCGGTCATGGCAACGGGTCCTCCTGGATCGGGCTAGAGTCAACGTCGGCGCAGTCGCGCGAGGCGTGGCCGGCAACCCCCGATGATACACAGATCAATCGGCCGATGCTGCTACGCGGCAGAACGCCACGCGGACCCCGGATCAGCGCGCGACCGGTTCCAGCGGAGACATAAAATCCGCAATCCGATCAGTCACATAGGGGAAAAAGGGGTTGTGGCGCAGACGCATGAATTGCTCGACGGATACGCGCAGAACGCCGCGCTCCCCGCGCGGCGAGATGTTGGCCAGCGCAAGAGGTGGCTGGGCGGTGGCACCATAGATCGGATCATCCTCCGGGAATGGCACCGCCACGTGCGTCATGGAGTAGACCTGACGTGGCCAGGCCAGGTCCAGCGGCTGCCGCCCGGTGGTTGCGCCGCCGGCGACCCGGGACACCGCCTCGACCTTGAACGGATCGCCGTCACGATTGCGGATTACGGTCAGCGTGTAGTTACGCGCCGGATCCGCCTCCACCCGCTCCAGCATTCGGCGGAACGACGGCTTCAGGAACAGCTGCATGTTGTCACTGCGATTGACGTCGAACAGCACCAGTTCGCTGTTTGGGACTGTCAGTCGATCGAACAGGCTGCCGACGACCGCGTCTGTGAGCACGGTCGCGTCGGCGAGGGACTGGAATGCCAGCAGCGGCGGCATCCCGCTGATCTGGCCACCGTCCGCCAGACGCCTTAATTGACGTTCCAGCGCGCGCGTTATCTCCCAACTCTGATGACCGGCTATCTTGGGAAACGAGTTGTATTTGTAGGGATCATATTCGGGGATGATGCTTTCCCAACGCACCTTGCTGAAATACGGGATACCAGCCAGCAAGCGGTGCCAGCCGGCGAATACCGCCAGCCGGGTGATGCCGATCGCCGGTGAGAACAAGTGGACCTGGTCGGGCATCACATCGCCGTGCTCGATGGCGTCGGCGGTGTATTTCATCACCAGAGAACCACCATTGGAGTAACCCCCGAGCAGCAATGGCGCGTCGGGCCCGATCTGCTCGCGCGCATAGGTCGCGGCCAGCCGCACGACCGCCAGCCAGTCCTGCCACTGAGCCTCCAGCAGACCGGAAGGTGCGGTGCCATGTCCCGGCATACGCGGCGCAACCACCAGCAGGCCTTTCTTTTGATAGAGCTCACCGAGCGCGCGCATGCTGTAGGGGGAGTCAGTCAAGCCGTGGACCAGCACGATGGCGCCCCACGGCGGGTCGCCGGGCCGCAGTTCGAAGCTGCGATTCCAGTTGACCGGGAAGATCTCGGGATAGGCGTCGCTGTCACGGTCGAAGCGATTGAGGATCCGCGGCACGTCGTAATCGCCGACGACCTTCTCTTCCAGTTCCGCGAAGACGCTGGCTTCCTGCTGCAGATAATCGCCGTAGTTGGCGCCCCGCTCCTCATCTTCGACGGTAAATTCCGACTCGAACCGGGTCGTGTGCCAGGGCTCGAGATCCGGCAGCAACCGGGAATCAAAGGCACGTACAAAGATGACGGTGAGGACGAGGGAGATCACCCAAAGCGTGAGCTTGAAACTGAGCCGGAGCAGATAGCGTAACAAACGGCCCAGTCGATCCATCAACGTGATTCCCCGAAAAACACCAGATCCGCAGCAGCGGCTATTTGCAGCCGACTATAGCCGAGGCCATCGACGATCGACAGATTTGGCGCGCCGGCGAGCCCCGACCTATGATGCGCCTGTCAATCTGCCGGAGCCCCGATGGAGCATTGAGCAAAAACGGTTTCATAGGCGTATTCGACTCCGGGCTCGGCGGTCTGTCCGTACTCCGCGAGATACGGCAGCTGCTGCCCGGAGAAGACCTAGTGTATGTGGCCGACTCGGCTCATGTGCCCTATGGCGGCCACGACGAGGCATTTATCCGCGGCCGTGGCCTGGCCATCGGCGGCTTCCTGGCCGCTGCCGGAGCCAGCATGTTGGTGGTGGCCTGCAACACCGCTACGGCCGCAGCGGTGCCGGCGTTGCGAGAACATCTCGCGCTGCCAGTGGTGGGTATGGAGCCGGCGGTCAAACCGGCAGCGGCCGCCACCCGCAGCGGCATCGTCGGCGTGCTGGCGACGGTAGGCACGCTGCGTAGCGCCCGCTTTGCCGCGCTGCTCGATCGCTTTGGCAGCGATATCGGCGTGCTGACCGAGCCGTGTCCGGGGATGGTCGAGGCAGTCGAAAACGGTGCGTTACAGACGGAGGAAACCCGCGAACTGGTCACACGACACGTCCGACCGCTGATCCAGGGCGGCGCCGATGTGATCATCCTAGGCTGCACCCATTACCACTTCCTGCGACCGCTGATCGAAGCAGCGGCGGGTCCGGATGTCACCGTCATCGACACCAGCGGCGCGGTCGCGCGCCAGGTCGCTGCGCGTCTCGGCAGATCCACAGGCGGCGGGGACGGCGGCGGTCAGCGTTTTATGACCACCGGTTCAGCAGAGCGCCTGCAGCCGGTGCTCGAGATGCTGTGGCCGGGCGCCGGGTCATTTGAGACCTTGAGCGACCTCTAAACCGATCCGGCTCACTGACCGGCGCGCCGACGCGCCAGGTAATCCCGACCGCGCTCCATCAGCGCGATGAATCCCGCCTGGTCGCGGCTGTGTATGGTCTGGTTGAGTCTCGCCACCGACGCTTCAAGCGCCTGCAGCGCCTCGGGGCCGTGCGCGTTGAGCGACTGGATCTCGAAATACAGCTCCGGATTCTCGGCCGCCACTTTGGAGCACACTTCGAGCTGGGCGTCGAAGGTCGTACTGGATAGCGCCGCCAGATGGGGGACGTCTTCGCCACTGTCCGCCAGCGCGGTAAAGAACGCGATATTCAGCGCGTGCGACAGACCCAGCACAAACGCCATCAACCGATCGTGTTCCTCCAGCGACATCTCCACCCGCTCGGCCATGGTCGCCTCAAACAACGTGGCCGCCTCCCGATTGGCCTCCGCGCAGCCGGCGTCGACGATAATCACATGGCGGCCAGACAGCAGCCGCGTGTCCGGCCCGAACATCGGATGCAGGGATGTCACCCGGCAACCGGCCGCAGCCAGCGCGGCAAGTCCGGCCCGCAGCGGCGTCTTCAATGAACCGATATCGAACACCAGGCCCGGTGGACGCAACCGCGCCAGGTCCTCGAGAATCTGGCCCGAAGCCACCAGCGGCGCCGCGACGACGATGAGATCCTCGTCCAGTTCACCGTCATCCCAGTCACGCCGGCCTGGATAGGGCTCGCCGGCACCGGATGGATCGGCGATCGAGACCCGATAACCCTGGGAATCGAGGAAATCCGCAAACCAGCGACCCATACGTCCACCGCCACCGATGATCAGCGCCGTACGGCCGCTGCCCCGGCCTTCGGCCACGACCCGATGTAACTCCTGGGTGGTCAGCGAAGAGCGGATCAGCAAGGTCATCAGCGTCTCGACCATTTCGGCGGGCAGGCCCAGCTTCCGGCCGACCGTGACGGCACCGTCGATGACCTCTTTCTCGCGACTGAAATCACGCGTCTGCTGTCCCCGCGAACGCTTGTCACGGCCGATCTGTTCCACCAGCCCCTGGCGTTCCGCCGCCAGCTGGAGGATGCGGTGATCGATGGCTGTCAGCCGCTCCCGGAGGTCGGCGATATCGGCGTTGTCTTTTGTCATTCTCGGAACCCGGCGCGCTCATGTTGCAACGCCAACAAGCATATCAGGCGGATGCCGGGGCAGCGTACGCGGAACAGACGCGGCCACCCGGCGCCCACGTGCCTGCGGTATGGTTGGGCCGAGACCCGTACCGGGCCCCTGGCGGTGTGGGCCAGCGACGACGACGATAAAATTCCGGATCATGGCCAACGAGCACTTCTCACAACAATCCGGGCTCTACGCCCGCTACCGGCCCCACTATCCGGACACCGTATTCCGATGGCTGGCGGAGCAGGCGCCCGGGCAGGATTGCGCCTGGGACAGTGCTACTGGCAACGGGCAGGCGGCGATCGGGCTGGCCCGTCATTTCGACACGGTGATCGCTACCGATCTGAGCACCCGGCAGCTCAGTCAGGCGACACCCCATCCTGCGGTCCGTTATGAGTCGGCCCCTGCCGAGTGCGCCCCGATCGAGGATCACAGCATCGACCTGGTGATGGTGGCTCAGGCGCTGCACTGGTTCGATCTGCCGCAATTTTACGAGGAAGTGCGGCGGGTAGGCCGGGATGGCGCAGTGCTGGCGGTCGTCAGCTATGGCCTGTTCCGGATTGCGCCGGAGATCGACGCGATTATCGACCATCTCTACGGCGAGATTCTCGCTTCGGACTGGCCACCGGAGCGGGTCCATGTCGATAATGCCTACGCCGATCTGCCGTTTCCGTTCCCACTGTTGCCGGCTCCGCGATTCGACCTCCGCGAGCGCTGGGATCTGGATCATCTGCTGGGATATCTGGGGTCCTGGTCCGCAACAGTACGCCACACCGCTCGCACCGGCGAGGATCCGCTGGCCACGCTCAAGACTCCGCTGCTCGAAGTCTGGGGACCGACCCGGCAGAAGCGTTCAGTGCAGTGGCCGCTGGCGGTCAAGGCAGGGCGTATCCGGCCTGGCAAGACATGAGCAGGCAATCGCGAGCCTGAGTCGACCATGGCTGACCCGCCGATTGAACGACGCCAGTTAAAGGTCGCCAACAGCGAATGGATAAGGGCTAACGGCGGGAGATGGTGCCGAGGATGCCCCGCAGCAGCTCTCGCCCGAGGGTCCGACCCAGCGTGCTGCTGATACTGCGGATCACGCTCTTCGCCGCGGCCTCACCATAGCTCTGTCGACTCGATGCCCTGCGGGTTCCGCTGCCCCGCTTCTTCTGTTCCGCGGCTTTCTTCTGTGACGCGGTAGCCTCGCCGGCCGCGGCTTCGGCACGGCGAGCCAGAATCTCGTGGGCCGATTCCCGATCCACGGCCTCGTCATAACGGGTCCCAACCGGGCTGCGCTGACGCACGGCGGCGCGCTCTTCGTCGCTGGCCGGTCCGATCTGCGATCGCGGCGGGCACACCAGACAGCGCTCGACGATGCCCGGCACGCCCTTCTCCTCCAGGGTCGAGACCAGCGCTTCGCCGACGCCGAGTTGTGTGATCGCCAGTTCCGCATCCAGACCGGGGTTTTGACGGAAAGTCGCGGCGGCCGCGCGCACCGCCTTGCGGTCCCTTGGGGTATAGGCGCGCAGCGCGTGCTGGACCCGGTTACCGAGCTGGCCGAGCACATCGCTGGGTACGTC
>Ga0265306_10001412_pt1 | contig 11676 bp, 2 predicted proteins | sample Helome_3_FD_192493 | JGI IMG/M metagenome (GOLD analysis project Ga0265306, IMG submission 192493) | Marine sediment microbial communities from subtidal zone of North Sea - Hel_20160420 (Illumina Assembly) | ecosystem: Environmental > Aquatic > Marine > Subtidal zone > Sediment ...
TATCAAAACCAAATGTACCTACTCCTGCTATTGAACTACGTTGTACAGCACGTAAAACAGTTTGCGGGAAACTAAGTGACTCATAATGAGCACTTGGAGCTATAATATTCCTCAAAAAGTCAGAGGCCATCATTACAGGTATCATAGATAAGAACGGTACTAATGTAGCAGTTCGCCAACCATGTTGAGCGATAGCAGTTACAACACGTTTATAAAATACATTATGAAAAGAAAAAGTAAACTGTTTCAAATGCCATATAAGTAAAAACCGTGGGTCAGAACCCCAGGCTGGTCTATGACTTGCCGAAGGTCTAAGTACAGCACTATCAACAAACTTAAAGACAGCATCTTGAACCTTCTCATTATTTTCAACATCAAGTGTACCATCTGCTAAGAAAGTTAAATCATTTTTTGTAAGACCTATATCAGCAAGCTTCTGTGCATTATTACGATGGTCTGTTAAATAAGATATAGCAGCTCGCATAGCAGCTACTCGCATACCTTTTGTCCATCCTTCAAGACCATTAGCAATGAAGAACCAATGATTCAATCGTCTAAGCATAGGACTATCAATTAGTTCATTATAAGTATCTCCGATCCTATCATATAATGTTTGTCCATCAATAAGCCCCATAAGTTCAGCAGCATCAAAATCAGGGTCGTTTTTAGAATTTACAATACCCTTAATACCCAATTTAAAAGATGACCATGCATCAGTCATTTCACCTGTACGTAATGATATACCCATAATATCAACTACTGAGGCAAACAGAGCCAAAGGTAAGATAGCTAGATTCTGTACTGTAAGTATCGTACCATATAACTTACGAAGACTAGGATTCATATTATAAGTCATAGTTCCCATAAGAGAAGGAACGGTACGATTACGAATAAAAGTAACGGTATCTCTATCAAGTCCTTTAGCAACTGCTACAGAAAGTGCATCTTCAATCTTAGTACCATTGTTCCTAAAGTGTTTTGTAAACTCAGCTCTATGTGTTGCTTGTCTAATAAATGAATAGTAAGACTCTAGTGGATCTACTTTTTCAAATTGTTCAAAGTCTTTACGGTTAGTGTTATTGATAACATCTAACAGACCGCTGAACAAATGAGCACTATTAGGGGGTCTACCCAGGTCATACTCAGAATCACTAAGATCAAGAATACCGTCATTCCAAAGAACAGCTTTAAGCATACTTTCAGCTTGATCTTCATTTAACCCGGCCTTTTTAAATGCAGCTATAAAATCAGAACGGTTTTTAGTTACTATCGTTCCATCGAATACTACAGGCGGTCTACGATTACGTGTTTTAATTGGTTTTGTTTCACCTTTAATATCTGTAATCTGTACACCCGATTTTTCAAGATAGGTATAGATTTGTGTATTTAAATCACGCAAAGCTCTACCAGCTTTAGAGGTTATCTTGCCCCCTGTTTTTAATTCTTTAAACCCTTGTCTAAGTTCAGCATCACTATACTTATCTGCTAACTGAGATAACTTCTTATTATAAATACCTTGTTTTTGTTTGCGTTTAGGAAGGAATCCTAAGTTAGGATTCTTATCATCAATTTCAGCAACTTGAAACAAGTCAGCTAATCTTTGTAATTCTGGTACATTAGTATCTCGCATTACATCAACAGAAGATGTAACTACGTGCCTCGATACAGTATTAGCACCACGAGTTATATCAGCAAGAGCCTGGTCAAAGGTACGCTGTTCTCTACGATACGCAGTACGAGTATCGCCCACCGTTTTTAGATCACCCCCTTTAAATGCTGTAAACAAAGCCTCACCGTACTGGTGTGACATAGTAATACCTAAGATATTTAAGAAGTGTTCAATGATCTGTTTAAACCTACTAAGTGCAGTTTCGCTTACTTGTAGATCACCATTAGCCCACATTTGATAGGCAAGAGCAACGGCAAAATCTGGATCTTTTTCAAGTAGTACCTTTTCATCCTTAGTCAAGTTATAGTTACCAACAGCATTACGTTGAACCTTAACTGATTCTTTAAAAGCGTCTACTCGTTTCTGACCTGACTTAAAATATTGATCTGCTTCAGTTGCTTCAGGGTGCTGTCCAAGCAAAGATTTCATCTTAGCTATAACACGTTTATTACGATGTATAGTACGATGTAAATCTTTACGAGCACGTTGAGCCTCAACACTAAAGTCAAGAGTCTTCATATACTTAAAGAAGGTCGTGCGAGCTTTCTTAGAAGTAGGATCAGAGAGTGAGTCGAAAGCAGCTTCTAATTCCACTCTATTCTGTGTTAATTCAGCTTCCACCTGTTCTGCAAGAGTAGGTTCACTTTTAGTTTCAGACTTACCATCAACTTTAGCTTTCTTCTTCTTAGTTGTATTCTGCTTGATGATCTTAGCAAGTTCAGGAGGTACAGTAGGACGCTTACCACCAAAGGCTTTATATCGTTCTAAAGCTTGTTGGTATTCTCTACCTTCCTTGTTTGCAAGAAACCCTTCAATATCACTCTGTTCTTTTTCGTATGCAGCTACAGCAGCATCATAGGCTGCTTGCTCACGTTTATAGAGTCTATTGTTAGTTGCTACAAACAGGTTAGAATCAGTTGGATGAGGCGCATAGGCTTGAGTATCCATGTACTCTATAAAGTCAGCGCGTTGTTTTGCTTTATTCTTACCCCTGAAAGAGTTTTCAGATAGGTAGATATTAGCATCAGCTTTGATAAGTTTCTTGAGATACTGGCTACGAGTCTTAGATGAATCAAGCACAGAGGATAGCTTATCAATTAAGAAGTAAGCCATATCTGAAGATTGTAGATCATTCAAAGCAGCCATACCAGCAGAACGAGTAGGTAAGTCAGTTCGATCAGATACAAAGACACGCATATTTTCTTGAGCGTGTTTCTCGTTCTTACTTACATTACTAGTAGACTTTTTACTTTTAAGTCCTTTACGCGCATCAAACACCCCAGGAGGAGTGCGGTTAGCATCTAACTCATTATCAGTTTCAAAGAAGTCTTTTGCTTCAGGTTTAGCTGCCCCAGGTATTACGTCCTGATTCTCCTTTATAAACTTGTTAGGATCATACGTAGGTTCGAGATCAGTTTCTACTTCATTCTTCTGACCTTTCTCTTCGAAGTATCTATTTACTACATTGGAATCAGCTTCTTTAATGATGTCATCTACATCTCGTTTTATATTAAACAGAGCATTCCTAACATCTTTAAGATCGTTACGAAGGTTAGAAGCATCCCTAGGTGTAGCTATAGTACGTGGGCCTGAGTCAGTAAATAATTCTACTTCCTGATCTACAGTTTCATCCATCTTTTTGAAGTTAGGTCTAATAACTTCATCAAGTAGAAGATCAATATCTTTCTTGTAATTAGCAATCAAAGTGCTAATTTCTTCCCGCTGCTTTTCAATATCAGCGATAGCTTGTTCATCTTTATTAGAAATAGTAGCTTGGTCTAGGAGGTTCTGACGGATATTAGATAAAGTAGCTTTTTCAGGAACTAGTTCAAGTGGATCGTTATGCTTTAAGAAATTCTCCATAGCATTATCATGAGCTTTGATAACCGCTTCTTTTTTACCTTTAATCTCCTGACCTAGAGCTTTAATATCATCAGTAGCTTCTTCTGAAGTTCTTTCACTTACTAGTTGTGCAGCTTTTTGATTAGAGGCATCGCTAGGAGCTTCACGATTATACTCAACTGTCTTATAAGGTTTACGACTGATCTGTACGTTAGGTACAGTAGCTTGTCCATCAGCATTAGAATGGAGGACTACCCCTTGTGCTTCGGGGTCTTGGAAGCCTACAATATCACCACGCGCCAAGATACCTGCTATACCTTGACTGAACATTGATCGTATATTCTTCTCGTTACGTTTGTTCCTAGTCTCAACAGTACTAGCGTTCTTAGTACCTTTTTCTTCCATGCTTCTCCAAACAGATTCGGCAGCAATTGGTTCAATAGGTGAAACGGTTACAGTTTCACCATTGACTTCGATAGGCGTTCCGTTTGGATCTTTTTGGAGTGGAGTAAGTAGTTGTTTATCAATACCTTTAGATTTACCAAACCTACGGTATAACAAACGCATAGATTCTAAGTCTTGATCAGAAACCTTTAGCTCCTGGCTGATAGGTACACTATCAATAGAACCTACAGTATAATTTTGACCCAGGTACTTAAGTAACGTTTGCTGATCACCAGTAGCTAGAGCTTCTTTAAGCTTTGTTTTTTGTTCTCTAAGTCCAGCTACGATCTTTTCCTGGCTAGTATCAAGCCCTTTTTGAGTAGCGATAACTTCGGGGTCTTGGTTATTGCGTATAATACGTCTATCAATATCATTGAGTAACCCTTCTGCATAAGAGAAGGGGTCAGTATTACTACGTTCCAGCATTTCAGACACAGGTATGACAGAGGGGTCTTTACCACTAGCGCGAGATTCATCTAGCTCTTTGTTAAAGTCTCTCTGTTCTTCTTTACTATCTACATAAGCTCCGCGCTTAATAACAGCATCATCACCTTCAGAACTGCGAAGGTTTTGATCACGCACGTTGTAAATATATTCTACCTGTTCATCAGGAATACGTAAGGAAGATACACCAGCCGGATTACCATATTGATCAGGTTCAATCGTAAATTCATTAGCGAAGTTAAGTACACGCTCAGAAGTTTGAGTAGTATCACCAAGCTCTTGTGTAACATTTGTAGTCGATGTTTCATCGAGATATGAATCGAGGATACCATCTATCAGTTCTTGACTATCCTGAGTTTCCATCTCAGGGAATAGAACTTCGGCTGCCCTTGTGCGTATCTCTTGAAACAGTTTGTTATCTACATTAGGATTCTCTACTACATGAGCAAGTAATCCAGAAGCTACCATTTGATCAGCTAGTTCTGTATCACCGTCTACTTCATTGACAAGTTTATTATATTTCTTAGGATCGAGTAAATCAGTCATTGATAAATCAAGACCACGTAGCGTACTAATAGCTCTTACAGGTAGAATATCACCGAAGATATCATGCTCAGAATCAGGAGCACCAGTTAAAAGGTCTTCCGTAGGTCTAGGCTGTCTTTCAGCATCTTCAAAACTTATACTACCTCGTTGACGCTCACGGATACTTGGCTCGAAAGCGTTAGAGGTTGTGTCTCTATCGGAAATGATAGAACCCAATCCCTCCATGCTTCTCCCGAAAGCGTGTCCTTGTAAGCCCCCGGCAATACCTCCGAAGAATGCATCAAGGTAGTCATTAAGTTCCGCTGCGTTTTCTCTGTTTGGGTTTTGTAGTTCAAGGGAAATCTCCTCAAGTAGTGTTTGTGATACTTCTGTCCCTGCTTCCCCAAGGACATTGAGAATACCCCTGCCTTTGTTGGTTAAGAGAGCTTCTTCGGGAGTTAAATTACGCCGTGCTTTGCCTAGAGTTTTTACACCTAAGACTCTACCTATACCAGCAGGTACAAGACCTTCTAAGGCAGATGAACCAATAGCAGTAGGCAAAGCCGCTGCTTCTCTTTCTTCTACAGGTAAACCAGCTATGAATGGATCAGACTCTTGTGCTGTTACAATAGCACCTTTTACATTAGGGTATTGAGAACCAACTGAACCTAAGAAAGCTGCCCCAGGTTCGACACCTCTCTGTAGAGTAGGGGCAGCTTTAAAAAGTGGTTTAGCAACTCTACCTACTATTCCACCAGCAGCACCAGCACCTATAGAAGTCAGCACAGAGGGAGAAGCTTGACCTAACAAGCTTGCACTATACTGACCGATATCAGTGAAGTCGTTTACATCATCAATAGACGAAATAGCGGGTTTCTTTGCTTCAGCAGCTTGAAATAGAGACATTGCTTGCTGTTGTAATACATCTCGCTTTTCTAAATCACCATCTAACTCAGCTTGTCGCGCATCATTCATGCGCCTATTAGCACTCTCAGATAAGTAAGTAGATTTAACAGAATCTACAAAGGTCTTAAATATATTTTGAGAGTCGCGTTTAGGTGGCGGTAAGGGTTCCGGCCCCACCTTGGGGGGTGAGGCCGGAGGGACAGCAGCAGTCCCGTTGGAACTTGTGCTAGGCTCCTTTCCAGCATCGTTAGTACGAGCTAGTGTAGGTGCATCTGTCTGTTGTCGCGCATCAAGTATATCAGGCGACGTAGACGGAAGCGTCGAATCTTCGGGTCTTTCTAAAGGCATTAGTTGGCTCTTTGAAGCTTAGAGCGAGTCTTAGAGTCAAGCAAACCAGCTTTGTTAGCCATGTTAGCAATCTCTCTAAAATTCATTCTATCATCACCAAATTGGATATATGCATCATTTAGCTGATCATCATCCCACCTATCGAATACAGACAGGCCAGGAGTGAACAGAGCTTTAAAGATACCTGGAGTGTTAGTTGTTACTCCATACTGTTGTAGTTGTCCAGTAGTAATGGAGTCAATAAGTTTCTCCATTGGGTTAACAACACCACCGTCTAACGATCCAGAGAAAGCATAGTATTCAGGATCAATGTCTACACCTTGCTCATTAAACCGTTGCATAATCTCACTAGCAAACAAAGTACTACGTTTATATGTATTACGATCTTGTGCAGATAAATTGGATCTACCTAATACATCAGCTAATCCAGCACCTTCAGCGAAGTTTTCAAAGAAGCCTGCTGAACGCTCATCAACTTGATCTTCATCAGTGAAGAGATTTTTACGTCCGAAGTCACTAATCTCACCTGTGACTTTTTGTTGTGCAGCAGTTTGATTAGCTAACCCTCTTGATCCATAGTTAAGTAATTGACCTTGTTCAGCAATACGGTTTCGATCAGCAGCAATGTTATTACGATCAAGAGCGATTGTATTACGATCCTGTAAAATCAAATCGCCAGTATCATCAAAGTCTTGAGGTTTAAAAGCGTCCCTACCTTGTTGCATAATACCCATTGCCTGTAGGATATATTTATTCATAGCAGCACTAGCAGCACCACGCTCGTTAGCGTTACCAGTTTTAAGAGCACGTTTAAGGTGTGGGTTAGCTGAGAGAACTTCAGTTTTTGCTCTATCATATAACCGCATCTGATTAGTACGTGCCCTACGCTGCTGTTTACGGAAGCTACCTCTACGACTATCAAGCCTACCTTTAATCTCTTTGAAGTTAGCAGTTCCAGGGAATTGATCAAGATTACTCTGAGCATTGATACCTGCAAACCCACCTTTAAGATCACTACCTTCAAGATCTACTTCTTCATATGACGGATCAGAAGCCGCCGAACTATCTTGAGTAAACTCTACTACACCATCTTCGTTTACTCTACGATATACAGTAGGAGTAGTTCTTTCTAATGCAGGTTCTTCAACGGGAGTACCTGCTTCTTGTGGTGGAGGTACTAACCTATCAGGTTCTACTTCTGGCTCAAGTCCCAATGTAGGTTTGTTATCAGGGATAGCAGTTGGATCAGGTACAGGGAAACCAAGATCAGTAGCGAGCTGTTTCTGTTCATCTGACAGGTTATTAAAGTCGAACTGACTACCGCGAAGACTATTAATCTCAGCCGCGATTTCTTGCTGCCTTTGAGCATTAGTTCCGATACCTGGGTTTTGAAGTTCATTTTCAAGTACTCTGATACGTCCTTTAGCTTGCTCTGACTGTTGAATCATAGCATCGAGGTTAGCTACATTAGAACGTACTTGATCAAACGCACCTTCTCTACCAAGCTCAGGGTTTTGCTGAAATAACCTTTCACCAGCAGTTTGGATACCTTGTCTACGTAGTTGATTACGAGAGTCATCTCCAAACTCATCCGGCCCTTTTCTACCATCTGTAAAGAAATCACTCACAAGACCAGCACCTTTTCTAGCTAACTGTGTTACATCAGGTTTGAACGCACCAAAGGTAGCACCACTTATAGCACCACTAGCGAAGTCAGTAAAAACAGCAGTTGGGTCAGTGGATTGCCTACGAGCTAAGTTTACTCTAGGAGCTAAACCACCATAGTCTTGTTCATACCTTTGCTGTAAGTTTGTTTCTTCTTCGTTATTAAATAGAGCGTTTACTCCACCTACAGTAGTAGCGACAGGTAGAACTCTTCCACCAATTCGCTTAAGTATCCCAGGAGCCTTAGTAGGTTTAGGAGAGGGTTTACTAGTAGTAGTTGCTCTATTGACTCTATTTTGTAGATCAGGATCAACAGCAGGTCGTGGGTTAGCTGCTGTAGCACCTACACCAGCCGCCGAAGCTTGTACTGGATTAAGTTCAGGCGTAGTAGTTTGTGTAAACTCATTACGCTTCCTCTTTCTTCTAAGGTCAACCATAGATCACCTGTTAAATTGGGCACTCAACATTGATAGGTGCATCTGAAGTCCAGTTACCAGAGGAAGAGTTTTGCGTAACACAACTCTTCGAAGCACTTTGACCAACAGATTCGGAGAACCCTTGTGTCTGAGTACCACTAGCACCAACTTGACCACCTGCGTTAATGGACGCTCCTAAATGCATTGCTGCAAGAGCACCCGCTGAAATAGTAGATGAGATATCACCGGAAGCTGTTAATGCTCCTAATGCTACTCTAGCTTGCTGAGTTAGTGATTCAACTACTGTTCTATATTTAGCTACTTGGGCATCGAAGTAAGCGAGGTTAGTTCTATTAGCTGCTTCCCAAGCTGCTGTAATAACTCTATTCTCGCTTTCGATGATACCACCGTCTGCGATATATTTCTGAGTGTCAGCAGCAAAGCCTTGGATATCAGCTTGGATGCTTCTTAGTTGTATATCTGCATTAGCTGTTTTACCTTGGACATTTGCAAGATAAGCTGAGATATCAGCTTCAATCTTACTTACCTCACCACGTAAGACTTCTACGTCTGCTCTAACACCGGCACTAATACCTTCGATCTCTGCTGCATAAGCTCGCGCCTCAGATTCAATAATTGAAGCTTTACCGATTTCGCCACGCACTTGTGAGTCATAAGCTTCGAACTTAACTTTCTCTGCTCCGATTTGTGCTGCATAGGCTTCTACTATTCCTCTAAAGGCTTGGATTTGTGTTGCATACACATCAGCTTGGATACCTACTGCACGTACTTGAGCTTCGTATACTTCAACGAAGACTTTACGTGCTTCAATCTGTGCTGTGTACATATCAACTAAAGAATTGTTTATTTCGGCTTTAGCTCGTTCAGCGTCAACTAGAGCTTTAAATACTTCTACTTCAGCAAGAGCAGCGCGAATCTGAGTTTCGTACACGGAAGCGCGGATTTCAACTTCACGCATACGAGCGTTAAATACATTTACCTGTAAGTTATATAACTCAATCTGAGAACTGAGATTCAATCGCTGTACTTCAAAGAGCCTTTCAACAGAAGCTAGGAACATTTGAACAAAGAGCTGTTCCGCTGCGATACCCTGCTGAACTGCAAGACGCATATTAGCTAGTTCTTCATCAAAGATTTTAATTACTACATCACGGTTAAGACCGAGCTTCTTAAGTAATCCTTCTTCTCTAATGTTGTCGATACGTTCTACTAATACCCCAGGTGGTGCAGTATATCCACGCCCTGCTATTTCATCGGTAGCCTGAGATACAGCTTGTCTAACAAGTCTGTCTTCTCTATCTCTACCCCTATCGACAATACCCTGTTCAACGGTAGGATCAATTGCAAGACCACCATCGAGCATCTGTTGGATCTTAGCTATAACACTATCAATGATCTCTTTGGTATAAGTTGGTTCTTGCCAATCAATAAGAGTATTGATTACTGGATCATCAATATCAGGATACTCAGGGTTAAAAACAGCAGGTAAATCAATACCGTCAAATACAGGGATATTGATATCAGCTAATTGAGGTTCATCAGGATATGAAATAGGGTCTAACGTAGGGAACGTTAATGTAGGCGAAGCTGGTGGATCACCTGGAGTCGCATACTGAGTCATTACCGGAGGTTGAGGTATGTTTATACTTCCGATACTAGGAGTAAAAGTAGGTATGTTAGGAGATGTAATAGAAGGTAAACCACCTGTGCTTGGAGCGTCAGGTATATTAATATTGTCTACATCGCCAAAAGTTGTCCTAGCAAATACTGGTCTGGAAGGATCGAAAGGAATAGACGGATCAATAGTTGGAATTATGTCTAAGCTAGGTACTTCAAAAGTGATACCTTTGAGAGCATCAATAGTAGAGATAGCTTGATCATATGCTTCATCAGCTTTATCTCTATGTAACTTAAGTTGTTGGGGAACCCACCCTGAGTTAGGATCAGCTAGACTATTAACCAAGCTAATTGAGTACTCAAATGGATTACCGCTAAATGAACTAGGGTCAGTTACGGTTACTAAACCATCTGTGAACGCCATATTTACAATCTCCTTTTGCTAGTGTATGCGTTTAACCCTATCTCAAATACTTTAAATGCGGCTCCTTCTAGGTTGCGTACTTCAGTTCTCCAATACCTAGATTTAAGACCTCTGCCAACCTTCATCCTATTGTTGCGAGGCGCATTAGCTTCTCGTTCTTCTATGGGGTAATTATACACGGTTTTTGGCCCACGGTAAGTCTCTATCCCGCACTCTAGCATACCACCTGTATAAGACATATAAAGGTCAGAAGCCCTTTTAAGTTGCGCTTGACCGAAGTCACTGAAGCCCCCTTTAATATGTGCATCAATATTACGTCCGTCGTCATTGTCGCCTGTTAACTCAAAGATACCTGCTGGAGAAGCTGCAAAAACTTTACCCCCATGTTCTGCAATCGAATGGAATCCAAAGTTTTTATAGGGAGCGATAGATTCACCTTCGGTATTCATGACCCAGGCTACTGCTTGGTAGTCTGGTGACCAGATGATATCCCCCATCTCTAAAGTAGAGACTACAACCATGTTATAAACAGAACCTTCATGACTGAGGTCTTCGGAAAACTGCATAGTACCAGTTAAGTCCTCATAGACTGAAGCTGACAATATACGTACATCACTCACTGTTAACGAGTCTGTTAACAACTCTATTTGAGTAACTAAGTGAGAAACCGACTCTGAGAACAAACCTGTGCTAACAAGTAACTCGGCTAACCCTAGAGCTTGAGTATCATCCATAACAAATGAATCTGATACCTCAATGTTAGACTGAAGGGAACCTTGTAGTACATCATTAGCAGTAAAGGTAGAAAAAAGATTCGCTACAAGAGATAGGTCTTGAACATCTGACATATTAACAGTATCAGTCAGAGTCACTACCATTATGGTTTCTTGTACCTCACTTAAACGTATAGTACTATTAAGTATTGTAGTTTGGTCGATAGAACCAAACTCATTACCCATAGTCATAGCAGACATGAGATTTGCAACAATAGAGAAGGTTACTTCAGAACCCATAGTAAAGCTATCAACAAAGGGTGCGGGTGTCCACACAACAGATAAACCTTCGTTTATAGTAAACCCGTTATCTTCAAGTATAGCTACAATACCTGCGAAGATAGGAGTGTTAAACTGAATTGTATTATGGATTTCAGTTGTTTGTTCAAAGTTACCGAAAGCATGTTCCATTGTAAACCCGCCTATTACAACTTCGGGGTATGTCACATTGGCTTGAGTAGTAGTTAATGCAGTTATCTCAATAGTAGAACCTACGATTCTTGTACCATTGATACCTGCTGGCCCCTCAGTAAGAAGCATAGCCTCAACTAAGGTAGTAATTCCCCTAGTTCGATTAAGCGA
>Ga0265306_10001415_pt1 | contig 11670 bp, 8 predicted proteins | sample Helome_3_FD_192493 | JGI IMG/M metagenome (GOLD analysis project Ga0265306, IMG submission 192493) | Marine sediment microbial communities from subtidal zone of North Sea - Hel_20160420 (Illumina Assembly) | ecosystem: Environmental > Aquatic > Marine > Subtidal zone > Sediment ...
TTTATCGCCCCGTGCCTCAGGGATTCCTCTCGCATTCTGCTGTTCAGTAAATTGACCACCGTCGGCTGGGGCGTTGTGATCACCGGTTTTGCATTTCTGGTCGGTGGTATCTCTGAAACCGTAATTGAATCCATTAACAAAATCGGTTCCGCCTTCTACGGCCCCATACTGGCAGTATTTATCGTCGGCGTATTATCCCGGACAGCAACCACTCCAAGCGTCACGGCCGGAATTTTAAGCGGGGTGGGCTTTAACCTGCTATTGTGGCTGACAGCACCGGGCATCTATTGGATGTGGTGGAACCTTTTCGGATTTCTGGTGGTAACGGGCGTGTGTTTTCTCTTCGCCCGGTTGGATCGGTCAACCCGTTCGGAAGACATTTCAGGCTATGTTCTGCCGGGCACCGGTCTGCTTAAGTCAGAACGACAGTGGTTGCCGGCCTACGCCATTTTAATTCTGTACTTTTTCCTGATCCTTGCTACCCTGCTTCTCATCTAAAATACGGCCCATTGTGAATTTCAGCATTATTTCCCCTGAGAGTGGATAGCTGCATCACGTGCCACCCCACCACCGGGTGTCACCTCGCCGTAAAAGTCAATCCCGTTGACATTTTCACATTCTATAAATATCTTCGGGGTTGATAATTGACCCTAAAATGCCAGGAATCAGGAAATGAAAATCAAACCCGGAGATGCTGATACGCTTAATCAATATGAAACGGTGACACTTAACGTTCTTAATCCAAACAATTAAAATCCAAAACCGTCAAATCGCATACAACGAGGTTTCAATTATATGTGTTGGAAAAAGATCCTCATCACTGCTGTGCTGTTGCTGGTCGTATTGATTGCGACGATTTATGTGGTCCTGCTAAACCTGGATTTTAACCGCTATAAACCACAAATTGCACAGCTGGTCTTCGACGCCACCGGTCGTAAACTGACAATCGGGGGCAATATCGATATTGCCATGGGTATACGTCCGACACTGGTCGCTGAAGACGTGGGTTTTGAAAACGCAAGCTGGGGATCGCAACCGGATCTGGCCCGGGTCAAACGCCTGGAAGCACAACTGGCGTTCCTGCCTTTAATCCGGGGAAAACTTGATTTTGCGCAGCTGGTTCTGGTCGAACCGGAGGTCATCGTTGAATTTGACAGCCAGGGAACCTCCAATTTTGCCTTTGACACCTTGAGTGATGAAGAATCATCCGAAAAAATTCCCGTACCGCCGCTGATATTTAGCGATATTCTAATAGAAAAAGGCAATTTTATTTTTAAAGATCGGCAATCGGATCTCCGGTTCTCCGTTCGCATCGACCGCCTCGAGGGCGAGATAGAAGCATTTGACAGGCCCTTACACCTGGATTTTAAGGGTGCCTTTAATGAAATTCCTTTAGCCCTTAAGGGCACCGTCGGCCCAATCTGGGCCTGGGTGGAGCCGGGGTACGCATTGCCGGCCAACCTCACCGCAACAGCTGGTGGTGCCACCGCTACGATCACGGGCGAACTCCGTGATCCCATTAATATTAAAGAACTGGCCTTCGATATAACAGCCCGGGGATCATCGGTTGCTGAAATCGCCAGGCTGGCAGGACTACCAGGTGTGCCGAAACTGGGCGCCTTTAACCTGACAGCCAATGTAAACGATTCGGCAGGCAAACTGGCGGTTGAAAAAGTGGGTATTCAGATCGGAAGCCAGGAGCTTGCTGCTATATCGATTGACGGCAGTTTAAAAGATGTAATTGCCCTGCAGGGAGTCAACCTGAATTTTAGCGCTCATGGGCAGGATTCAGCCCAATTAAACCAATTCGGTCTACCCGCATTACCCCTGCGGGGGGCTTACCGGGTCACGGCCCAAATCGCGGATCCAGAGGTTAACGTCTTTACAGCAAACGATCTAAGGGTTGTCCTGGGTGAAAATGAGGTGAATGGGCAGTTAGATTTAAACCTGGAAGAGAAAGTCCCTTTATTAACGGCAAAACTGACATCCCAAAAATTTGGATTTGGCCCATTCAATCTGGATTTTACAATGACCGGTCCGGTTGAAAAACCGGCCATCAAAAAGATAGATTTCAAACTCGGCACCTCGGATCTGGTCGAGATTCGCTTAAATGGTACGGTTGATGACCTGGTTAAATTGCAGGGGGTCAAAATCAACGTTCAGGCCGGCGGCAAGGATCTGGCCAATTTAGAAAAGTTAACCGGCCAGCCACTCCCGGTTCGCGGTGCCTTTAACGCCATCGGTAAGGTTCTCATACCGGTCCATAAAAAACTCCAGATTCCCGATCTGAAGATTACCGCCGGCAAAAACAATATCTTTGGATCCTTGAACCTGGATTTAAGCGGTGACCAGCTGCTGTTGGGAGCAAAATTGTCATCGCCGAAACTGGACCTGCCAAGTGTTCTTCTGCCGAAGCTTGCCAAAGAGAGTTGGGCCAAGGGTTTGAGCCAGGTTCGACCTGTTAAACTGGAGGCCAAGCTGGCAGGTTTTGCCCGGGAAATTGCGGTTAAAAAAATCGACCTGCAAGCAGGCACGTCGAAATCAGCCGAATTGCGTCTGACCGGGTCGGTTGAAAATCTGCATGTCCAGCGCGGCATCGATCTTAAATTCTCCCTGCGAGGCAATGAGTTGAAAAAACTCAAGGAAATCATCGCACAACCATACATTTTCGCCCCGGTGCCGGGTCAAGGAGCCTATGCCCTATCCGGCCACGTCCGTAATTCGACCGCCAACGTATTTAAGGTAGAGGATTTTAAACTCGTGCTGGCCGATACAACACTGATCGGCCAACTGGACTTTGATCTTACCGGTCAATCACCGGTTTACGAGGTAAACATAAGCGGTCCAAAATTTAACCTGAAACCGTTTCCAATTCCCAAAGAAGCTGCCTATGCCAGCCTCAATAAAATTGATAATCTGGGACCGTTAAAAATACAATCGAAGGTCATTGTCGAAGGCGATCACCTGTCGCTCAGGCACCTGGACCTGCAAGCCGGCAGCGAGCAGCTGGCTGCGGTCGAGGTTAAAGGTTCGATCAAGAATCTTACAGAGCAAAATGGCATCGGTCTGAATTTTTCGATTCGGGGCAATGAAGTGGCCAATCTTTCACAAATAACCGGCCACTCCATACCCTTCAAGGGGGCCTATGGCCTGTCCGGCAAGTTGTCCGAACGTGCCAAAAAAAAATATCAAATCAGTGACTTTAGGCTCAAGTTGGGGGGAAACAATATCACCGGGGTGATAGATTTGAATTTAAACGCTAAACAGTTCACATTGGCTACCAACCTATCGACTCCGAAGTTCACACTCCAACCGGCGACCATATCTGCAATCGAACCACTGACCCGCATCGAGGATCTGGGACCGCTCAACCTGGCTGCCAATCTTTACGGCAGCGGCGACAAGATAGCTCTCCAAAATTTGAATTTAACTATCGGCAGCGAACAGTTGATCGCAGTTAGCCTGAAAGGGAAAATAGATGATCTGCGAGCCGTAAGCGGGATCGAACTTGACTTCTCGTTGCGAGGCAAGGATCTGGACAGCATTTCTACCCTCGGAGGACCCGCCCTGCCCTTTCCGGGAGCCTTTAATGTTTCCGGCCGCTTTGTCGATCCGGCGCCCAAAAATTATAAAATCCCTTCCCTGGATGCGGCCTGGGGAGATAACGACAGCAAGGGGTGGATCGCGCTGGATCTGTCTAAAGATAGGCCCCACCTGAGTGCCGAGCTGTCCTCGCAAAAGTTGGATTTGCGACCCCTTTTTGAAAAACCGCCTGCAAAAAGCCCGGCCGGGGCGCCGGCTCCCGGACCCGTTCGCAAAGGAGACAAATTTTTTTCCACCGAACCGTTTGAGCTGGAAGCGTTGAAGGAAATTGACGCCGACATTAAATTCCGCGGCAAGCAAGTCCTGTTAACTGCACTGGCGCTCAATGACGGCACCATCAATATTGCGCTGGACAATGGGAATCTAAAATTAAATCCCTTCAGCTTCACCGTTGGCGGGGGCAAAGCAGACGTCCAGTTCGATCTGCGGCTACAGGATAATCCCCCCACCCTGGTCCTGGTAAAAGTAATCGATCAGCTCGATGTTGGCCCCATGCTCGATGACCTGGGCTATCAAAGATCCTTAGAGGGGATCCTTGATACCAGAATCAATCTCACCGGCCGGGGCAATTCAGTGGCGGCGTTAATGGCAGGTCTCAATGGCAGTATTATAATGACGATGAGCGACGGTCGCGTGGCCAGCAAGTACCTTGATCTGATTCAAAAATATGTGGGTTCAAATGCCTTAAGACTGTTGAATCCATTCGAGGCTAAGAGGGAATTCGCCCCTGTTAACTGCTTCGTCAACAATCTCCAGATCAAAGACGGAATGGCGGATGTCAAACTCTTGCTCGACACCGACCAGACGAGCATTATTGGACTCGGTGATGTCAACCTGCGGACAGAGCAATTGAACCTGGGAATAAAGCCTACACCCAAAAAAGGGCACGGCCTCAGCGGTGTTGGCAGTGTCAGTTTCAGTTTGAAAGAACTGTCCCGGCCTTTTCGACTGGGCGGCACCCTGGCAAAACCCTCCCTCGCCATCGACCCCGGCCGGACGGCCCTGACGCTGGGGAAACTGGCCGGCGCTCTGGCCCTGGGGCCGGTCGGCCTGGGCGCCTTCTTCGCAGATGTTTCGGTGGGTAAGCAGGACCCGTGTCCTCTGGCACTTGAGGCAGTATCGCAAACTAGCCAGCCGGCCGCCGACGGAAAGAAGGGGGATCAGGCGTTGGATAAAGAGAGTAAAAAAGAAAAAAAATCCGGCGGATTCTTTAAGAGACTGTTCGGCAAGTAGAGAAATAAAGGTGTCAGGTTTTAGGTGTCAGTGTCCAGAGGTTCAAGGTTCTGGGTTCAGAGGTTGAAAAGTCTCCCCCGGTAGCTTTTATAAGAAAAAACCCTGAACGGGGAACCCTGAACCTTTGACCCCTCATTCCTGTGTAATCGTCACCAGGATTCTTTTTCGTAATACTTTCCCGTCTTGCATTACCGCAATGCTCATGCCGTTTTCACCGGCCGGTATGACACCGTTGGTGAAGCCCGCTTCGGGTGTCGTCGCTTTCATCCTGACACCCTCCTCCCTCCAACCGACCAATTTTAGTGGAAAAAGTACGGCCGAGTCAGTTTGGCCAGGGCCAAGGGTAATGTCCGGCTCTTCTTTTATACCCCGTAACTCCTCGAAAGTTAGACCTACCCATCCGAAATTGCCGTACCTTTTGCCGTTTTGCAGATAATAGGTTTCCGACCAGTCAAGGACAAGGTCCCCGTTGGTCTTATTGGTAATTGAATAACGGAATTTATTGTAATAGTTAAAACCTTCGGCACGCATCGGTTCCAGCTTAACCTCATAATGCTGGGTGCTCACGGTTTGCATTGAGGGGTTACTCTGGTAAATCTGTTCTCCGGCGCATCCAACCAATATTAATGAAATAAATAGCGCACTCAAAAAAAAAAATTTATTCATGCAGCACCTCCGTAAGATTGGCTCTTAAATAGACAGTTCAGGGTTTGCGTAGTTAGCATATTACTTCTTTAGTAAAAGGGCAAAAGACTTCTGTAACGGTTTTATAGTAATTTAAGACAAGCTCCAAATTAAGTCAACAGAATCCTGTTGATTCTTATCCTTCGAGGAATTATATTATCGCCATATTCCAATTTTCATAACGGGTACCATCCAATCGTCTCGTAGGCACCTAATGCCGTTGATTTTTCATGCGCCCGCAGCTTTTGACCGGCATAATCCATGGTGTGCTAATCCGAAAGGAGAACTGCATGGATCCTCTCTTAATCCTGATCGCCTTTGTATTTGGTTTTGCGGTTTACCGCGTCGGATTGCCGCCGCTGGTCGGATATCTGATAGCAGGATTTGTGCTCCAGGCTATAGGAATACAGGGTGGCGAAAACCTTGAAACCATCGCCGACATGGGTGTCATGCTGCTGTTGTTCACCATTGGTTTGAAACTGAAGATTAAGACCCTGGCGCACCCGGAAATTTGGGCCGGGGCCTCCATCCATATGCTGGTCACCGTGATAGTATTCGGGGCTGCGATCTTCGCCCTGGGTATGGCGGGGTTTTCGGCGTTCGCCGGACTGGATTTCAAGCTGTCCTTGTTGGTGGCCTTTGCATTGAGTTTTTCCAGCACCGTCTTTGCAGTCAAGGCCCTGGAAGACAGGGGGGAGATGGCCTCGCTGCACGGCCGCGTTTCCATTGGCATCCTGATAATCCAGGATATCTTTGCCGTTCTTTTTCTAACCTTTTCAACCGGAAAAATACCCTCACCCTGGGCTATTGCGCTGGTGGGCGGCCTTGTCGCGGCCAGACCACTTTTGATAGCCATGTTAAACCGGGTCGGTCACAGGGAACTGCTCCTGCTGTTCAGCATATTTCTGGCCCTGGGATTGGGAGCCGCCGGATTTGATTTTGTAAAATTGAAACCGGACCTGGGGGCTTTATTCATGGGAATCCTGATCGCGGGTCACCCCAAAGCAGAAGAGATGTCAGATGCCCTGTTGAGTATCAAAGATTTATTTCTGGTCGGATTTTTTCTAACCATCGGCCTGGCCGGCGCACCGACCCCTCAGTCTTTTGGAATCGCTGCCCTGTTGACGGTGGCGGTCGTTTTTAAAGTTGGGTTATTTTTTTTACTTCTGTCGCGCTTCAAGCTGCGGGCACGCACCTCGCTGCTGGCCACGCTGAGTCTTGCCAACTACAGTGAATTCGGTCTTTTAGTCGCGACCATCGGTGTAAAAAACGGCTGGATTGGTCCCGAGTGGCTCATCACGATTGCCATTGCCTTATCCATTTCATTCATTTTGGCCTCGCCGTTGAATTCGGCCGCCCATCGCCTTTACGAACACTGGGCAAAACGCTTGAAGCCCTTTGAAACCAAAAGCCGACACCCCGATGACCAGCCGCTCGAGCCCGGCGATGCTGAAATCGCTGTTTTCGGGATCGGCAGGGTCGGAACCGCGGCCTACGATGACATGCGCCAGAGATACGGTGAGATTGTTATCGGTGTTGATTTCGATTACGAGGTTGTCGAAAAACATCGCCGAGCCGGTCGCAACGTCATTGCCGGCGATGCCACTGATATAGATTTCTGGGAAAGGGGTATGACCGGCAGTCGTGGAAAGATCCGTATGGTTATTCTTTCCATGCCCAAGCACAACGCCAATATGAATGCCCTAAACGAATTGACGCAAAGACAATTTAAAGGCCAAATCGCTGCCATGGCTATGTTTGATGACGAAGTCGAAGAATTAAAGCAGGCCGGCGCACAAGCTGCCTATAACATATACGCTCAAGCCGGCTTCGGATTTGCCGAGCATATCTGCCAGGCTATGGGAGATGATTTTCAAATAGATGGTGATTGAGGCACAGGAGGTTTAAGTCATGAAGAAGAGAAGAAAGATATCCATTGGGATCTGTTTATGTCTGCTGTTTGTTCTGGTAGGATTAACCTCGCCGGTGGCCGGTTGGGCTGAAGACATCAAACTATTAAAGGGCCAGACAGTTTACGTTCCGATCTATTCTCACATTTACAGCGGCGTCAAAGGCCGGCCCTTTGACCTGGCGGCAACCCTGAGCATTCGCAATACAAGCCCCCAAAATTCCCTCACCCTGGTTTCTGTAAAATATTATGATTCCAATGGCAAACTGGTTGAAGATTATTTAAAAAAACCGCTGCAATTAAATGCTCTGGGATCAACCCGCTATATCATAACGGAGGACGATAAAGCCGGCGGGTCAGGTGCCAACTTTATCGTCGTCTGGAAATCGGAACAGAAAGTAAATCCGCCCATTATTGAGGCCGTCATGATCGGCACCCATTCGGGCCAGGGAATATCTTTCCTTTCACGAGGCCAGGTGATTAAAGAAAATCGTTGAGAAAAAACCAAAAATCATGAAAACAGCTAAAGGGAAAATGGCTTCAGCTGAATCAATTCGTCAGCCGGAAGAAATTTAAGGGTTATGACTGCCAAGGGTCATCCCCGCGATGAACCGGCAGTGGCCGGCGGACTTGTGAGGGATAATTATCTTTGGCACTTGCAAAACTGCGTGAAAATTTGTATGAGGTTGGCATGTTGCGAACTTTATTCTGGGCACCCACAGTGACGGCGCTGCTTGTCTGGAGTGTTTTCTCCTCAGTCGTCTTGGCTTTAGACTGGCAAATGCTTGGCCTTCGGGGTGGAATCTCGGATAATCGCAATGATGAGGATTTCACACAGTACGAGGGCTTTGCAACCTGGAACCTGCCATGGTCATGGCATTTGGCTTCTGACTGGTCGCTAACCACATACATAGAAGCCAACGCCGGTTTGTTGAAAGGCGGCGGAGAATCGGCCTTCGTAGGCTCGATCGGACCCGGCATATATTTTACCGGGCTCAGAGACAAAATCAGCATTTTTATGGGCATCAATCCGACAGTTATCAGCAAGCACAATTTCGGGGATGAAGACCTCGGAGGGCCCTTCCAGTTTACCTCCCATATCGGTATAGATTTTTATTTTGTCCGGCCTTTCGCGATTGGTTATCGGTTCCAGCACATGTCCAATCTCGTTTTCTATGACTCGAACCCGGGCTTAAATTTGCACATGATTGAAATTGGTTACCTTTTTTAAAAATCTACCTATCCTCATGGAACGGTCAAATTGCCGCTGAAGGCCAAGGCCAGCATGCAGCGCGGCTATCTATTCGCGCCGATTCACTTCAGTGAACCCAATTTTAACTCTTTGATGACTGCCGTGCCCATCGACCCCAAAGCCAGAATGCCGGCCCTGAAAGTTGTGCCGGTGAAGGTAGAAAAAATTTAAGAATGTGAGAAGCCAGCTTGATTATTTTTGCCCCGCAAAAACCATCGGCACCTGTTAAAACGATATCCCTGATGATCAGATACCAAAAAATTTTGTTGCAATCTGCAACGCATTGAATTAATGAATGAACTGTTCTCGAGCGCAGGTATTTCCGCCTTTCGTCAAAATGATGATGCACGGATTTAATATTTTTCCCTTCCCTACCGATTTAAATGTTTCAGCCTTTGTCACGTTAAACGAACACTCAAGGGGTACAGTATGCCATCGATTTCAAACATCAAAAAAAACTTTCCGACACGGTCTGTTCGTCTCCGTAAACCATCAGCCATCCTGTGTTTTATCGTAATGGTCGGCATGATGCTCTGGCTGGGCGGCTGCGCCATGGTGGGCCCGGATTACGTCAAGCCGACGCCTCCAGAACCTGAAAAATGGCTGGAAAGCAGCGATCCCAAAATTGAAAGCCAAAAGGCCGAGTTCAAAGAATGGTGGACCGTTTTTAATGATCCGGTGCTAAATGAACTGGTTCAGGCCGCCTACCAGCAGAATCTGCCGCTGCAAATTGCCGGTTTACGAATATATGAGGCCCGGGCACAACTTGGAATCGCCTTCGGTTTTCAGTACCCCCAAACCCAACAGGGCTTAGGCTCCGCGTCTCTCAACCAGCTCAGCAAAAATGGGCCCAACGTGGCTGCCGCTGATAGATACTATTCAAATTACGATATAGGATTGGATGCGGCCTGGGAATTGGATGTCTGGGGCAAATTTCGCCGGGCGGTGCAAACCAGCGTGGCCAGCCTGGAAGCGAATATTGCCGATTACGACGATATTCTGGTGTCGTTAACCTCTGAAGTGGCAAGGACGTATATCGTGTTGCGCACCTCCGAGGAACGCCTGGAAGTTGCACGCCAGAATGTTAAGATACAGAAAAGATCTCTGGAAATCGCTGAGGTCAGGTTCAACGCCGGTGCGGTCACCGAACTCGACGTCACCCAGGCCCGGGCGCTTTTGAGAGGCACCGAGGCGACAATTCCCGGTTTTGAAACCGATATTCGGCAGGCCAAAAATGCCCTGGCCATTTTGCTGGGTAAACTTCCCGGGGAAATCGATGCCGTGCTGGGCGGTCCCGGTCTCATACCGGCAGTACCGGCAGAGGTGGCCGTGGGCATCCCCACGGAACTGCTGCGCCGCAGGCCCGATATCCGGTTTGCCGAGCGTCAGCTGGCCGCCCAGAGTGCCCAGATCGGATTTGCCAAGGCGGATCTTTTCCCGCATTTTTCGCTGTTCGGCTCGCTGGGTTTTCAAACCGCCGATTATACGGATTCCCGTTCCAATAATTCCAAAACCAGCGATCTGTTTGATCAAGACAGCGTTTTTTATTCCGCCGGTGCCGGTTTTAACTGGGATGTTTTAAATTACGGCCGGATTACCAACCAGGTTCGGGTTGAAGACGCCCGGTTCCAGGAACTGGCAGTCAACTACGAAGACACGGTCATCCGCGCCGCCCAGGAGGTAGAGGACGCCATGGTCGGTTTTCTACAGTCCCAGAATGCGGTTGTTTTCCTGGCCGATGCGGTCAAGGCCCTCAAACGGTCGGTGGATCTATCCATGATCCAGTACCGGGAAGGGCTGACGGACTATCAACGGGTCCTGGATACCCAGCGCGATTTAAGCGTACAACAGGATAGCCTGGTATCTACCGCCGGATCCGTGGATTTGAATCTGGTATCCATGTACAGGGCCCTGGGCGGCGGCTGGGAAATCCGGGCAGGCCAGGATTTTATACCGGCAAGCCTCAAAGAAGAAATGGAGGACAGGACCAACTGGGGCAATATGCTAACTCCGGAAAAAGTGGAATACCCGCCGGCCGAGGAAGTTCGCAGCTTGTTTCATGTGCCTGATTTTTAAACTAGGGGTTACGTCAGGAAAAGTGTTATGACCAGGGAATTTGATCCCAAAAAAAGTTATCTGGCTGTTAAAGCCAATGAAAAGATGATCGCCTATGTGGGCTTTGTTATTAGCCCGGAAGAAAACGACGAAAAGAAAGAAGGGGTTGTTAAAATTTCATCCTTTCAGCGCGCCTATGGCGGAGGCTATCTGACCCTTACCTTTATTTTGGATAGAGAGCAGGATGATAAACTTCTAAAACAGCTTGAACAAGTCAGCGCCAATCTGACCGAGGACGCCCTCAAACCGTTGCTGGGCAAAGACTTCGAGCGGATGGTTAAAGTCGATCTGGATTTACTGGAGGAAGTCAAAGGCTGGTATGTTGAGGAAATAAACGTATATTTCCGTTCTGTTGCCGGTCAGGAAAAGACTCTGGTGGAAGGCACCATGATTCCGGCCCTTGAAAAAATACTTCCCTGCCGGTTTGATGCGGTGGAATGGTGGCCGGAAGGTAAAGAGATAAAGATACCCGGGGCAGAAGAGTCCGAAGAGCATCTCTCGCTGCGGGGGCTATTCAAGAAATGGTTCGGGTCAACCTGACGGGAGCTCATAGCTCATAGTAAAAAGAATTTTAATCCTTCAGACTATCAGCTATGAACTATCAGCTATCAGCTTTTGGGGTGATTACGACATTCGGATACCACCGCCTCAACGTTATTAAAGAATAAAGAATTAACTCATCTGTATACTATAGGAGGCCCTATGCCGCTAAAAGTTACTGTTACTCCAAAACGACCGGGCGTTATGGCGATATCCCCCATCGGCGCCATTGATGCAAGCACCTATACCATCCTCGAGAATAAGGTCGAGGATGCCCTGAAAGAATCGCCGGATGTCATCATATTCGACATGGAATTCGCCGATTATATCAGCA
>Ga0265306_10001416_pt1 | contig 11667 bp, 8 predicted proteins | sample Helome_3_FD_192493 | JGI IMG/M metagenome (GOLD analysis project Ga0265306, IMG submission 192493) | Marine sediment microbial communities from subtidal zone of North Sea - Hel_20160420 (Illumina Assembly) | ecosystem: Environmental > Aquatic > Marine > Subtidal zone > Sediment ...
TTTGGATCTCCTGGTAGCCAATTGGCATCCCGAGAAACGCTGCAAAGGTCGTCGCGGGCATCAGCAGAATACTGTCTACATCTCTGCCGCTAGTCGCCTGCCCTTTGGGGGCAAGCACACCGATGACCTTGCACGGAAGGTTGGAACCAATGGTGACCGTCCGGCCGACCGGGTCGGCCCGCCCAAACAGCTCGCGCGCAACGGTGTGGCCGATCACCGCGACCTTCGCTCGCTGTTGGACATCGGTGTCATCGAACATGCCCCCAGTCCACACTGGCCACTCGCGGATCTCGACAAATCCCGGCATCGTTCCCGTGACCTCTGTCAAGTAGCTTGCGTTCGTGGATCTGACGGTTTGCATTTCCGTGATCCGAGGAACGACGCGTTCAACCGTCATTGCCTCGCGCTTCAGCGCCTCGACGTCGGCATCTGTCAGGGGTTTGGGGCTGCCCCCGAAGTCGCGCCGCCCCATGTTGCTCTTGATGGACGCCACGCGCGTACCCAAGATCTCGAACTGCTGCATGACCGCAGTGCGCGCTCCGGTGCCAAAGCTCACCATGGCTATGAACGCGGCCACGCCAATGGCGAGGCCCAGCATCGTCAGCGTGCTCCGGCCGGGGTTGCGGATCGCCGTGCGGACCGCGCGCCCGGCGACTTCGCTACGCGTGTGGCGCATGCCTGCTCCCGTCGGAGACGATCTTTCCGTCACGTAGAAAGATCTGTCGGTGGCAGAACTCCGCGACCTCTGAATCGTGGGTAACGATGACCAAAGTGAGCGACCGCGCAGCGTGGATCTCGAGAAGCAAGTCCATGACCTCGTTGCCAGTCCGCGTGTCGAGGGCTCCTGTGGGCTCGTCGGCGAGAAGAACGCGAGGCTGCGCAGCGATGGCACGGGCGATCGCAACGCGTTGTTTCTCGCCACCCGAAAGCTGCGCGGGCCTGTGGTTCATCCGGTGGCCCAACCCAACCCGCTCGATGAGCTCGGTTGCGCGCGCCTCCCGCTCTTGGCGACCCAGGCCCCCATAATAGAGTGGGAGCGTGACGTTTTCGATGACTGTGTTGTCCGAGATCAGGTGAAACGATTGAAAAATGAAGCCGACGTAGTGGAGGCGCACCCAGGCCTGCTCCTGTCGGCTCAGAGTGGACACGTTGCGCCCGCCCAACGAGTAGGACCCGAGGGTCGGGCCATCGAGACATCCCAGGATGTTGAGCAAGGTGGACTTACCCGAGCCGGATGGTCCTCGTAGCGCGACAATTTCACCAGACTCGATCGTCAGGCTCACGTCGTCGAGCACCGGCGCGGTCATGTTGCGGAACTCTTTGCGAATGCCCTTGGTCTCCACGATCGCGAAGCCGCTCATCGGCGACCTCGCAGCGAGAGCAAGGGCGCATCTGATCCCCCTTCGCCGTCCAACACCAGTCCGACCGCGATCGGGTCGTCGGCGTCGAGGCTGTCGGACTCGCTCGGCCGAACCTCAGTGGTAGCGCCGTCGGATAGGCCCACCTCCACCGGGACCTCCTCGAGCACTGCGCCTCTGACGCGCCACACGCGACTGCGCGCCGGTGCAGCACCCGCACCCTCAGGCGTGAAGCGCAGTGTCGCTTCACGCACCGCGAGCACATCATCGACTTGGGCAACCTTGATCCGTACCTGCGCCGTCATGCCGGGAAGCAGCAGATGCTTTGGATTCTCGGTCGCCAGTGTGACGTCGTAGAAGATCGCGCCGTACTCGGTGTGGGGATTCGGGCTGATGTGCTTCACCGTTGCTTCAAACACTTGGCCCGGATACGTGGGCACTTCGAACTTCGCACCGAGCCCAACGGTCACCTGCCCGATGTCGGCTTCGCCGATTGGAGCCGCGACATTCATTTGGTCGACGGGAGCGCCGATCCGGAACAGGCGGTTTCGGGGTCCGACGATCATCCCAGTGTGGGGTGGGACCTCGAGAACGAGCCCGGCACGTGGAGCAACGATGTCGGTTCGTTCTCGCTCACGCCTCCGAAGGGAGGCACGTTTGAGCGCTGCCGCGCGTTCTGCACGCGCGGCTTTGACGGCAGCACGGGTTTTGGCCATTTCCGAGCGCGCGGTCTCGAGGGCACTGTCGCTAGCCAAGTTCTTTTCGGCAAGGCGCTTCGTGCGCTCGAGCGATTCGGCCGCGCGTTGAGCCGCAGCACCCGTCTCCGAGACGCGCGCGCCAGCTACCTGTAGCTCCGCTTGCGCCACGTGAAAGGCGACGTCGGCCGGGCCTTTGTCGAGCTGCGCGAGGAGCTGCCCCTCCTCGACGTTGTCTCCCGGCTGAACCATGACCTTCACGAGCTGCCCCTCGAACGGTGCCGGCACTTCGACTTGATCGGTGAGCTCCAGGTGCCCCGTCACCCGAATCTCCTTGACGATCGATGTCCGCGACACTGGCGCAATGCGATATGGGCTTTGTTCCGTATCGCGCGTCAGAAAGTACGCCGTCATCGCTGCAGCTACCGCAAGAACACCAACTGTGACCGCAACCGCCCGTCCGCGGGAGGAATCGAGCCGCGGTATCTCTAGCTTCTCCTCAAGCGATGTTTGAGTCCCTGCCATGTCAGTCGTACACCTAGGCTGTCCAGCTCGACCACGCCAGCGTCATCAGACTAGGCGGCCGCATGCCAAAATGACACCCCCGGCATGGCCGCTGACATCCGGACGATCAAGCGCTAGTCTCCCGGGCGTGGGAAATTTCGCAGAGAAGCTGGAAGTTGCGCGGGTGCTCTATCGCGCGGGGGTGCTCAAACCGCTTGGACCAGGGAAAACCCTTCGCATCATGAGGGCCGCGAAGGGCTGGGGTCGTTCGCCAGCCATGGGATTCATCGCGCTCGCCATTCGGCAGCCGGATACCCCTGCCGTCATCGACGACGACGGCTCGGCCACCTACGACGAGGTGAATCGGCGTTCGAACGCCTTGGCGCGCGGACTTCAGGAAGCTGGGATCTGCGCAGGCGACGTCGTCGGGATCCTGTGCCGCAACCATCGGGGCTTCGTGGAGACGATCCTGGCTTGCTGCAAGGTTGGCGCGAATGCGGTCTTGCTCAACACGATGTTCGCCGCGCCGCAACTCACCGAAGTCGGCCAACGCGAGAACGTCAGTGCCCTGCTCTACGACGAAGAATTCGCCGGCTTGCTCGAAGGCTTTCAAGGCATGCGGCGATTCATCGTCTACGGAACCGGCACCGACCCGAACATCGACGACCTCATCCCCAGCCACGCGGATCACGACCTCGAGCCCCCGAGCATCGAGTCGCGGTTCACGATGCTCACCTCGGGAACCACGGGAACGCCCAAGGGAGCGAAGCGAGGCTCTCCAAAAGGGATACTTCCGGTCGCCTCGCTGCTTTCGGCACTTCCACTTCGGGCCGGCGAACGCACCATGGTCGCAGCCCCGCTCTTCCATTCCTGGGGCCTAGGGCAATTTCAGCTGGGGCTGGTCCTGGGTACGACCTACGTGATGACCCGACGATTCGACCCGGAGGCGACCTTGCGCATGATCGCCGAGCACCAATGCACCTCTCTCGCGATCGTCCCGGTCATGATGCAGCGCATGCTCGCGCTGCCCGATGAAGTGAAACGCAAGTATGACCTCAGCTCGCTGCGCGTCACGGCAGCAAGCGGCTCGGCGCTGCCCGGTCACCTCGCATCGGAATGGATGGATACCTTTGGAGACAACCTCTACAATTTCTATGGCTCGACCGAAGTCGCCATGGCCTCGGTCGCCTCGCCCGAAGACATGCGTGCCGCGCCGGGGACCGCGGGCAAGATCCCGCTGGGCACGGTCGTGAAAATCCTCGACGATCGCGGCGAGCCGCTGCCCAACGGACAAACCGGCCGCATCTTCGTCGCCAACGCGATGTCTTTCGAGGGCTATACCAGCGGCGACGACAAGGAGCGGCTCGGTTCGCTGGTCAGCAGCGGTGATGTCGGCCACTTCGACGAGAACGGACGGCTCTTCGTCGATGGCCGCGACGACGACATGATCATATCCGGCGGCGAAAACCTATTCCCACGCGAAGTCGAAGACCTGATCGCAGGACATGACGACGTCGAGGAAGCAGCAGTGATCGGGGTGGGCGATCCGGACTGGGGTCAACGGCTCAGAGCGTTCGTCGTGCTCAAGCCCGACGCCAAGCTCGACGAAAGCGCTGTAAAGGCCTACGTGAAGGAGCACCTCGCGAGCTACAAGGTCCCGCGGGACGTGATGTTCATCGATGCCCTGCCCCGCAATGCTACCGGCAAAGTCCTGAAGAAGGAGCTGGAACGATGAACCTTCACGGTCGCCGGAATCAGCCGTCGATGATCGGATGGGCGATTGCGCGCTAGGAGTCGGCGAACACTCCTTTGAGGAACTTCTGAAGCTCCGCCCAACTCTGCGTGTCGGCGGCTTCATCGTAGGCAAGCGGCATGTTGAGCGCCTTGCCTCGCTCGGTGGCAGCGGGATTGGTGAAGGCGTGCTGGGCCCCGGGATAGGCGATGAACGTGTAGTCCACGCCGGCTGCGTCCATTTCCTTCTTGAATGCAGCGACCTGCGGTGGAGGAACCAGCGCGTCGTCGGCGCCATGGAGCACCAAGGCCTTGGCCTTGAACGCCCCTCGCTGAGCCGGCGGACCCTGCGGCGACAAGGTTCCATGAAAGCTCGCGACCCCATCGAGGTCCGCTCCCAGTCGAGCCATCTGCAGAACGACCGCTCCGCCAAAGCAATAACCGATCGCGGCGATCTTGTTTGGATCGGTCGCACCGTGCTGCTTCAACAAATCGTACGCCGCCAAGAATCGCTCCTTGGCGACGGCAGCGTTGCTCACTGCTTCCATGACGAACTTCTGGGCGTCCTCTGGATGCTGGGTGTTTTTGCCGTTGCCGTACATGTCGAGCGCCAGCGCCACATAGCCTTCCTCGGCAAGCATCCGAGCGCGCCGTCGGACATAATCGTTATGCCCCCACCACTCGTGCACCACGATGACCCCGGCGAGTGGTCCAGGCTTGCTCGCATCCCAGGCGAGGTAGCCTTTGAGCTTGGTGTCGCCGGCTAGGTAGGAAACTTCCTCGCCACGGATGTCCGGTCCGCTCGTGGTATTCGTCATGGTGGGCTCCTCCCTGGTAGTGTCGGCCTTCTTGCTGCAGGCCGTACAAGCCAGCAAGCTCATCAATAGAACTGGGATCAGACGTGGCATCGCTACATCCCGGTGTATGGTGCCGGAGCGCGCGAGGCACTACCAGCAAAACTCGATGTGAACGCGGCCGGTTTTGCCATCCCGGCGGCTGCTCGCTAACGTGAAGTCATGTTTTTGGGGGTTTCCAGAGGCGTCTCGGTTACGGCGCTGCTCGTCTGGATCGGCTTTGCCATGCCATCGATCGCCGCAGCCGAGGTTTTGTCAGCCGGTCCGAGCGATGACATCGAGGCGCTGATCAACGCGTTGCAGCCGGGTGATGAGCTCATCTTGTCGGGGGGCATATACACCTTGTCCGAGCCCTTCTCGTTCGCAATCGCGGGCACCGAAAACGCCCCAATCACGATCCGCGCGGCCGACGGCGAAGTACCCCATCTTCATCGACCCAACGCCAACCAGAACATCATCGACATCGACCAAGCGGAATACGTCGCGATTCGAGGCATCCAATTCTCTGGCGGCTCGGCGGGCATTCGGATTAGCGGCGCACGATTTCTGACCATTGAGAACTGCGAAGTGCACGACACCGGCGATGTCGCAATCAGGGCAAACGATTCGGGTGTCAACTACGAGTCGCTCCGCATCCTCGGTAACCACATCCACCACACCAACAACACCGGTGAGGGAATGTACCTCGGCTGCAACAACGCCGGATGCGAGGTCACGGACAGCCTCATCCAAGGAAACTACGTTCACCATACGAACCAGCCGTCGGTCAGCCAAGGCGATGGCATCGAGCTCAAAGAGGGCAGCTCGGGCAACGTGATCCGCGACAACGTGATTCATGACACGAACTACCCCTGCATTCTCACCTACGCTTCGAACGGCGCAGCGAACATCATAGAACGAAACGTGATGTGGAACTGTGGTGACCATGCCATTCAGTCCGCCGCAGATGCGGTGATTCGCAACAACATCATCCTGGGTGCAAGCGCGGACGGGATTGCAATGCAACCGCACCAATCGGGAAGTCCGTCGGAGCTCATGGTCGTGCACAATACCGTTCTAAATGCGGGCGGCGACGCCGTGAGTCTACGAGGCATCTCCGGGTCAGTCGTCGTCGCCAACAATGCGCTGTACGCACAGGACGGTTGGGCGTTCTTCGTCAACGGGGGCACCACCGACCTCGTGTTTGCGGGGAACGCCGGGATGGGCGGAGTCTCCGATGGTGCGCTCGCGATCCTTCCTGGGGACTTCGACGTCGACTTCCTTGGTGCGAGCTACGCCGGTGCGCCGCCGATGAGCGTGTTTCCGGCACCGGGAGGCGCTTTGGTGGCAGCCGGAAGTCCGGTCCACGTCGTATCGGATGACTTCAACGGAACGCCTCGCGCGGGCATTGCGGACATCGGCGCCTATCTGTTCTCCGCGGACGGCAACCCCGGCTGGGAGCTCGCGGAGGCGCCGAAGCCATCCACCCCGACGAACGACCCGGGTACGGGTGGGACAGGAGGCGGCACTGGAGGATCGGGAGGATCAGCGGGCTCCGGAGGAACCCCCGGCAATCAGCCCTCCGGGAGCTCCTCGGGATGCAGCATCGCTTCGTCGCACGATGGTATGGCGCAGCTGTTACTTTGGCTAATCATCGCATTGCTCTGGCATCGGCGCATACGACGAGCTTGATGGTTGGGTCCTAGCTGAACTCGGTTATCCTCCGCCGATGGAGCAAGCGCGCGAACGCGCTGCATCGATCGCGGTTCTCACGTCGATCCCGATGGTTGGGCAGCTGATCGCCGGGCGTGCCGTCCGCGATACGCTGTTTCTGACCGAATACGATGCGGTCTATCTGCCTCGGGTGATGCTGGCGGCAGCAGCGCTTTCTCTGGCGGCCGCTGTATCGGTCGGGCGCCTGATGCCCAGGCTGGGGCCGCGCGCCACCGCGGTTGGCATCGCACTGATCAATGGCGCGATGTTCGTCCTCGAAGCGACTCTGCTCGCTACCATGCCGAAGGCCGTCGCGGTGCTTGCGTACATTCACGTGAGCACGCTGGGCGCTCTCGTGGTGAGTGCGTTCTCGTCCATCGTGAACGAACGGTTCGATCCGCTCTTTGCGAAGACCGTCGTCGCTCAAGTTGGCACCGGCGCGACCTTGGGCGGCGTTTTAGGAGGCGTCCTGGCGCTGGTCCTGTCGAAGCAGACCGAGCTTGCGACGGTGCTTTATGGGCTGGGCGCGCTCAGCCTTCTCGTCGCGATTGGCGCTTGGAACGTCGGCAAGTCGACCCAAGCTCGAAGAGCATCCGACGAAGAGACCCGATTCGGGGTCAAGACGATCCGCGAAGACAACTACTTACGCAAGGTCGCGCTGACGGTCGCGCTTCTCGGCACGGTCGGTGTTCTCGTGGACTACGCCATGAAGGCCGAAGCTGATGCCAGGTTTACGGATTCCGCCGGCCTGCTCTCCTTCTTCGCGATGTTCTACATGGCGGCCGCGCTGCTCACTTTCGTCGTGCAGGCTGGCGTCGCCAAGCCGTTGCTCCAGAAAATTGGTCTTGGCGGCACGATGGCGATTCTTCCCTTGAGCGTCGCTCTGAGCGCGGCGTTTGGCGCCGTCTGGACGACGCTCGCGACGTCTGCTCTGTCGCGTGGAACGCAAACCGTCATGTCGAGCTCGCTCTTTCGGTCCGGGTACGAGCTGCTCTACACCCCGGTTCCACCGATGAAGAAGCGTGCCACGAAGGCGCTCATCGACATCGCCTGCAACCGTATTGGTTACGCGATGGGGAGCATCCTCGTCATGCTGATCGTGTCTCTTGCAGCGAGCTCCGAAGCCGCGACGTCCTGGGTCCTATGGTTTGCCGTCGTCGCTGCCTTGGTATCGACATGGGTAATTCGGCAGTTGCATGACGGATATGTGCAGGAGCTCGCGTCGAGCCTGCGGTCGGGCGCGGTCGTGCTCCAGTCCGACGACATCGTCGATGCCACGACACTTCACACCCTCGCCAAAACTGAAGGAGCGCTGAACCGACGCGAGCTCTTGGACAGCATCAGGGAGCTCGAACGCGGCAAAGAAGCAGAGAAGAGCGCCGCGGATCGTAACGCTTGGAGCGATCAACTCGCCGGTCTGATCTCGGACGAGCCACAGCGCGTGTTGAACGTACTTCTGGACGATTCATTGAGCTGGCGGTTTGCCGCGCATGTCATCGATCTACTCCAAGACGATGTCTATGCGCGGCCTGCCTACGGCGCTCTGGAGCGGATGACACCGCGCATCACGGGTCAGTTGGTCGATGCAATGCTCGACAGCGACAGCCCGGTGGCGGTGCGCCGCCGGATTCCGCGCCTATTGAGAAAGGTCGACGACCCGCGTGCGGCGCAGGGCCTGCTCGCGGGTCTCGAGGACGAGGACTTCAACGTTCGTTATCGCTGCGGACATGCGCTGGCCGAGCTCCGACGAACCGACCTCGAGCTCGATGTGCCCGAGGCTTCGGTCATGGCGGCGGTGGCCCGGGAAATCGCATCGGACACAGAACATCGGCAGCATCGGTGGCTGCTTGAAGAGACCTCCCCGGACGCTCAGAACGAAATCGACCTGCTCCTCGCGAAGCGAGAAGACCGCAAGCTCGAGCACGTGTTTACACTGCTGAGTCTGGTGCTCGACCGTGACGCGATCATTCTCTCGCTCCGGGCACTGTCCAGCCAGGACGAGAACCTGCGTGGCACCGCCCTCGAATATCTGCATCACGTCTTGCCCGAACCGGTGCGCGACGCCCTCTGGCCGAGGCTCGCCGAACGCTCCGAACGGCTTCGCGCGCGCACGGCGTCCAGCTCGCCCGAGGAGCTTCTCCAATCGATGCAGTCGCTCATGCTCGATCGCGGCCATCGACGGACGTGAGCTGCAGATCCACCGTCAGCACGCCTTTGGCCTCGGGCGGCGGCGCCTTTCGCACGGGGGCGCCGTGTGCTTCCCACCAGCGTCGCGCGTCCTCTGAGGTCCACGGAGGGATGCTGGCGCAATCGGATAGCCGTCGTTCGAGCTCGAATGCGCTCTGCGGCCGGTCCGACGGGTCCTTTGCCAGGCAACCCAAGACCAGTTGCTCGAGGTCCGGTGCAATCGGTTTGCCCAGCCTCGACGACAAAGAATCCGGAGTACTGTGCAGATGATGGCTGCACACCTCCACGATACTTGTTCCCGTAAACACATGTGTGCCGGTCAGTAGGTAGTAGGCGACGGCGCCAAGCGCGTAGAGGTCGGCGCGAGCATCGACCGCGTCCGGCGCGGTAATCGACTCGGGCGCCATGTACTGCGGAGTGCCGGACAGGCTCGCCTCATTGGTCAATTGGATGCCACCTTCCTGCCGAACCTGCTTGACGAGACCAAAGTCCAGCACTTTGACGAAATCACCAGCCCCGCCGTGCGGGTGCAACAGGTGCACCATGATGTTGCCGGGCTTCAGGTCGCGGTGAACCAAGCCGATGCCGTGCGCCTCGACCAAGGCCGATGCGCTCTGTCGCATCAAGTCGATGACACGCCCTTGCGGTTGCGCGCCTGATCGTGAGACGAGGTCCGACAGAGTCAGCCCATCGATGTACTCCATCGCATAGTAGAAGATTCCATCCGACGTGTGACCATAGTCGAAAATGGTGATCGTGTTCGGATGCGTGAGGCTCGCGGTGAGCTGCACCTCTTGCTCGAATCGCCGCAGGTTGTCCGCGCCCGCCTTGTCGGGAGGAAGGAGCTTCACCGCGGTTGGCCTTCGCAGAAATGCATGGCTCGCTCGATAAACGGCGCCCATGCCTCCCTCGCCGATTTTTTCTTGGAGCCGGTACTGCCCGAGCTGCTCCGCATCATGGACTCTGCGGCGAAGCCCATAGATGACCACCGATGCGCCAGTGCTGAGCGCCGTCGAGAGGACCCACCAGATCGCGATCTCCGTCGTGATGGCGGCGGCTAGGCGCCGAGCGGTCTGATCGGTGAGCTCGGGGTAGATCACGGACCACTCGATGCCGAAGTAGCTACCGGTCGCCCACGACCCCCGCTTCTGTAGGTCCACGCCGAGGGAGCCATAGTAAACACAGGCCAGGAGCACCGCCCCGACGATCAGACCCACGGTCAAGGTCCACCGGCCAGTGGATGGAACGAAGACCGCCCGTCCAACAATTACGTTTGAAAGCGCAAGCAACATGATGAAGTCCGGTCGAGCCTCGAACGGGATGTAGATGCCCATCACGCCCGTGGCGAACACGCCCAAGCTGAGCGACGTAACCTCCACCACCCGGATGAAACGACCACTGCGCTTCCCTAGCCGAAGCAAGAACCACGGCAGTACGAAGAACCCGACAGCAAATAGATGCCACCACAACGAAGGATCCCGAAACCCCTCTCGTTGACTCATGACGAGCAACATCACGACTCGGTAGAGCCAGAAGAAGAGGTACGAGCCTCCGATGACCAGGCCGAATAGCGCGACGCGCCGTTGGAGGAACGAGCGATCCTCCTCACTCGCCGAAAGACCCCTGGAGCTCGGGAGATGCATACGGGTTGTTAGTATCATGGACCCTCTTGCGGCACGGGCGCCGATCGACAATCCAAAAGAAAAGGCCCGCCCAAAGGGCGGACCTTCTCAGGTGTGAAGGAGGTCGGTCGATCTTCTGGGGGAGGCTTGATGGCCGCCCGAAGCTAGTCTTGTCCTTGGTCGACGAAGGGGTGCAACTGGTTGCGAAAGACGTGCAGGGGTGAGGGAAAGGTCTTGGGATCGGCGACGCCCACGGCCTCGGGTGCAAGCGGTGATGCGCCGGTCCCATGATCAGGTAGCCGAGCCAGCCAAGTTCGACATCGATGTTGGCGTGCACCGCGTAGGATTGAATCGTGGTGACGTAGGCGGCGATGACGATCACCGCAGGATCGAAGCCGAGGAGGGCCAACGGCAAGGTCTTGGCGACGCCGCTGTAGGTGCTGTTCACGAAATGAATCGTGTTGTTGTTCCAGGTGTTGACCTTGCCGGGCGTATGATGAACGCCGTGCACCGTCCAAAGCCAACCGAGGTGGCCCCAGCGATGCATCCAGTATCCTCCGAGCTCGGCAATCAAGATCGCGACTGGCAACGCGACGCCAAACGAAAGCGCGTTGTCCCAGACGCCGATTGCGGCGACCGCGAAGGCAATGCCCAGCTTGACGATCGCGTCCATGCCGCCGTTGAGCCCGAAAAGGAGCGTTCCGATGTACTGCATCTACCGAGAGCACATTCTGCCGCGAGGCGTGGAGAAGGCGATGGGCAAGCCGGAGCACAACGAGCTTCGCCGCCGAGTTGCAAGCCAGGCCAGCGGCGTGGTCGTCGAGGTCGGCTTCGGCGCCGGGCTCAATCTCCCTTTCTACTCCGACGACGTTTGCGCGATCCACGCCGTCGAGCCGGCCAAGCTGAATCGAAAGCTGGCCCGGAAGCGAATCGACCGGTGTGAGATCCCGGTGCAGTTCACGGGGCTCGACGGGGAACAGATCCCGCTAGACGCTGGCTCCATCGACACGGTGGTGAGCGCCTG
>Ga0265306_10001417_pt1 | contig 11659 bp, 8 predicted proteins | sample Helome_3_FD_192493 | JGI IMG/M metagenome (GOLD analysis project Ga0265306, IMG submission 192493) | Marine sediment microbial communities from subtidal zone of North Sea - Hel_20160420 (Illumina Assembly) | ecosystem: Environmental > Aquatic > Marine > Subtidal zone > Sediment ...
CGAAAGTGCGGCAATGATAAGGATCAGGATTACATACTCTTTTTTGGCTTTCATTTTTTCGTCTTCCAATCGAAGGTTCAAAGGTTCAACATTTTGGGTTCTATTATGGTTTCAGGTGTCGGGTTTCGGGTGTCAGCAGAATTAGCAGAGCTGAACCTGACACCTGACACCCGAACCGCCTCAGGCGGAACCCCAGAACCTATGACCGTTGAAACATCATTTGAATATTTTTTTTACGGGTATGCCGGCGGAACCAGACGGCGATGCCAAAAAGCACCACCAGAGCCGGCAGGCCAGCGATATTCAAAGTTTTAATGAATGCCCTGGTTGAAGCCGCGGCATCATCCAGCGGGTTAAAGCGTTGCTGTTTTCCGCGCATGATGGCGACGTCTTCGCGGCCGTTTAAATAATCGATGACATTCAGAATGTAGGTTGCATTCGGACCCCTGCCGCCGGCATCCAGCAAATTGTCGCTCAGCATATCGCTTGAAGCCATCAGAAAGATTTTTGCGGGTTTGCCTTTAGCCAGAAATTGTCCGTTAGCGGTGATCTTGCTAAGATCGACGGCGGATCCTTGACCAGATGTCTGGTTTTGTTTTTGCTGCGCATCCATCTGGCTGTCTTTTTCTGCAGTTTCGTTTTCATCCATTTTCTTTACCGGTATGGGTTTATCGGCAAAGTAACTCGGAAATTCTCCGGCCAGAAAATAAGCCAGCGCTTTGCTCTGCATTTCTTCTTTTGAACTGGGTGGCTGGATAAACATCGGATTTAATGTAATCCGCCCGCTCATCTCCCATGATTTTTCCGAGGAGGAAATTAGTTGGATGGCTTTGAGGTCATTGGCGGCCAGGCGCTCCGAGTCAAGCTCCAGGGGAGAGATCTTCAGGGCAATCATTCCTTTGATGCTTTTCATAAAGCTCAGATCTTTATTGATAAACCGATTTTTAATAATCGGCGCGTAATAAATTGCCCTTTCTCCGCCGCCGAGCTGGGCCGGTAGTTCTTGATAGAAGCAATTTTCGTCCATGACATATGACTGTTTGATGCGAACCCCGTAATGGCTCAGAAGCTTCTCAAGACCGGTATCCAAAGGAACAAATACCGTCTGCTGGCCGCCTAAGCTTCTGCCTTGTTGATTGGCGGGTTGAACTTCCCGGAAGCGATCCAAAAATAAGATCAGATTCTTACCCTTCATTAGAAACTGGTCGATTTGAAACAGGGCGTAATCGGAAAAGGGCTCTGTCGGTCGGGCAATAACGATGGAATTAAGGTTATCGGGTATGGATTCCTTCTCTACATGGACCGGCTTCAATGAGTAATTTTGGGAGATGAGCGTTCGAAAATTTAGGACCGCATCCGGATTCTGGCGGACATTCTGGCCCATTGGTGAGAGACCACCAACATCCAGCGTCCCGTGGCCCGCGACAAACCCCAGATCCTGATTGATATCGATCAAGGCTTCGACATTGCGGTTTATTTGTTCTTCCACTTCTGCGGTCGTCATTAACTTATACTGGGTGCCGATTATCGGAATCTGAATCACCTGCAGCAAGGGAACCACCATGGTGCGTTCACCAAATTCCATCACCATACCGATTGCGCCGTTTCCGGGCGGGATGCTGCCTTTAGCCAAAGACGGCCATTTGACGGTCATTATTTTATATTTTTTAACAACCGCCGCCAGGGTCTCATCCGCTGCAGGATCGAAAAATTCAAACTCCAGTTTATTATAATTTTTCTGATTGAGCTGCGCGACCAATTCCTCCAGCGCGTTGGGAAATTGCGCAAGCTTTTTCAAATTCATATAGGGGGCTATTTGATTTAGCGAGGACGACAGAAACAGTTTAATGTGAATGTTATTCTGCAAACCCAGCAGCGCGCTGATTTTATTGTTCAATTTCTGGATGGCGGTGGTCAGCTTGTATTCGAGTCCCTCTGTGGTGGTTATGGTTGGAATACGCTCAATCAGATCGCCGTGGATAACGACCAACCCCATGTAGGCGCGTTGAAATTTGACCTCATCCTTTTCAATGGCCTGAATTTGGACGGGCTGAATTCCGTAATTATTTGCGAGCTTTTGGTTTTCCTGGCTCTCTGCAGAAAATTCACCTTCTTCGGCACTGACGTCGTGAAAGCTGTAATTAAAGTAGCGATTGGCATGGATGGCATATTCTTCGAGCAGATCATGCAGATAACGCTCCGTATTATTGTGAGGGGCGGGCAGGTTTTTTGTAAAAAAAACCTTTATCGTCAGTGGTTCACTGAATGTGGACACCACCTTCTTACTGGCATCGGAGATTGAATACATTTTATTGGCACTCAGGTCCAATCTGAAAAAAAGGGTGATTCCCGCGATGTTGACCAGCACGACGATAATCAAATAGACTAAAAACTTAATGTATTTCTCCGATCCTTTTTTCATCTGCATGTTGATCTCCTTAATGTTTTGCCTGCAAAGCCAGAAAGGCCCCGTAAAGGCCGACAAAGCAAACGCTGACAAAGTAGAGAATGTCACGACTATCGATAATACCTTTGGCGATATTCTGAAAATGCAAATCAGCCCCCAGATAGGCAAAAACGCCCAGCAACGATCGGGGCAAGAAATACAGCAATTTGTCGATCAGTGTCAGTGCAAAGCAAATTGCCAAGCCGATGATAAAGGCGATGATCTGATTGCGTGTCAGCGCTGATGCAAATAGCCCAACGGCCGAGAAAGCGGCTCCTAATAAAACAGCGCCGAAGTATCCGCCGATTACCGGTCCCCAGTCCAATTGTCCCATCACAGAAACAGTCAGCGGGTAGGCAAACGTCGGGATTAACATCGCAACGATCATTGCTACGCTGGCGAAAAATTTACCGAGGATGACATCGCGAGCGGTCACCGGCATCGTCAGCAAAATTTCATCGGACCCCACGTTTAATTCTTCAGATATCAGCCGCATGGTAATGGCTGGAATTACAAAAGCAAAAATAATCGGTAGCAGCGCATAAAATGTTCGCAAACTCGCCTGGTTGAACAGGAAAAAGGTCGCAAAAAAAAACCAGCCGGTTACCAGAAGAAATATAGAAATGACGATGTAGGCAATCGGAGAAATAAAATAAGCAGTGAATTCTTTGCGAAAAATATGGGCCACCTGACGCATGTTAGTTCTCCTTGGTAAGCTCACGAAAAATGTTTTCCAGTGACTGGGTCTCCTGGTGAAACTCCAAGAGAATCCAATCGGTGTTCTTAATCTTGCGATAGACTTCCGGCCGTAGATCCGCTGTTGATGCATAGCTGAGGCTGACCTTCAGCATGCTACTGGTTTCAGAAATACAGGTGACCTCATCAATTCCTTTGATGCCCGCCAGCGTCTCTTGTACAGTTTTGTAATCTGCGTTTTGAACACTCAGATTCATGATGTTTTTGCCACCGGTGGACTGCTTCAGATTATCGGCACTACCGTCCGCTACGATTTTGCCCTGACTGATGATGACGATACGGTCGCAGGTGGCCTCGGCCTCACTGAGGATGTGCGTTGAAAGAATGATGGTTTTTTCTTTGCCGATTTCTTTGATTATTCTGCGAATCTCAACAATCTGATTGGGATCCAGGCCCGATGTCGGTTCATCCAGAACCAAAACTTCCGGGTCATCCATCATGGCATGGGCCAACCCCACGCGCTGTTTGTATCCTTTGGAAAGATCACCGATCGGCCGGTGCATGACTTCATTGATACCGCATAGGTCCGCCAGGCGACGAATGCGCGCTATCTTTTTATCACCATTAATCTGCCGGATTGCCGCTACGTAATTCAGGTAATCAAAGACCAGCATATCATGATACAGCGGGGCGGATTCCGGAAGGTAACCCAATATTTTCTTTATTTCCAAAACGTGTTTATCAATGCTTAATCCTTTGACACGAATATTTCCCGAACTGGGTCGCAGATATCCGGTGAGCATCCGCAGAGTGGTGGTTTTTCCAGCCCCATTGGGACCCAACAGCCCCAGAATTTCTCCTTTTTGAATATCGAAATTGACCTGATCCACTGCGCAAAGCGTGTGATAATATTTGGTAAGATTTTCGACCTGGATCATTGCACATCTCCCTTTCGAGAAGCTATCTCAAAAATGCATCTAATGCCCAATTTAGGTGACTCTGCCTGTTCTAGAGAGAATGGCTATAAAAAAACCAAACGCTGATGTCAAGGCCGGACGTTGCCATTCAGTCAGCAGTATCAATGCCGAAAGCTTTCCGGGATGGCGAAACAGGCAGGGCGGACAAACATTGTTCCGTTTTACGCAACTAAAAAAACCTGGAAATTTTATTTGCTAAAACATGGAAAAGATGAGAAATAGAGTTATCTTAGGTTATCAGAGATCTCGGTCCTGCGTGTTGTTAATGCAAAAATCTTAATACATAAATTTTCCTTTTGCAAGTAGCGTCACCCGCCAACCAGCGGATCGGCCAACGCAAGTGGATGCGCTTTTATAGTGGTTGCTCTATTACCGTCCTGAAAGGAGTCATATAGATGGGCCCCCATAATGGAGTTTCAAAATTTTTAAAGTTAACCCCCGTTTTTATCATCCTAACCCTGGTGGCCGGATTTATTCACAGCGGTTATGCTTTTCTGGGAAATCGCGCGCATGCCAAAGAAACACAATATTTCGATGCACCCTCCAGTTTCAATCGACTGGCAGTGATGGTGAGCCCGGCGGTGGTCAATATCCGGACCGTAAAGACCATTAAAGGGGGCGGACCGGTTTTTCGCCAATTTCAGCGCGATCCTTGGGGTAAAGAAGGTCCTTTTAAGGATTTTTTTGAACGCTTTTTCGGCGATGAGATGCAAAGGGAATTCAAACAGCCCAGCCTTGGATCGGGTTTCATTATAGACGGAGGCGGGTTTGTTGTGACCAATAACCATGTCATCGAAGACGCCGATCAAATAAAGGTCAAGCTCAAGGATGAACGTGAATTCAATGCCAAGATTATCGGCCGGGACCCCAATACGGACATTGCCCTGCTAAAAATAGAATCGGATGAAAATTTTGCGACGGTGAAGCTCGGCGATTCCGATGCGCTTCAAGTTGGACAATGGGTGGTGGCCATCGGCAGCCCTTTTGGGCTTGAGCAAACAGTGACGGCCGGAATTGTCAGTGCCAAAGGTCGCGTTATCGGCTCGGGCCCTTATGATGACTTTATTCAAACAGATGCCTCCATCAATCCTGGCAATAGCGGCGGGCCGTTGCTGAATATGCAGGGCGAAGTGGTCGGGATCAATACTGCGATTGTCGCCAGCGGTCAGGGAATCGGTTTTGCAATACCCATTAATCTAGCCCGGGATATTATTGTGGCGCTCAAAGATGAAGGAGAAGTTACCCGGGGATGGCTGGGAGTTGCCATTCAGGATTTGAGCACTGAAATGGCTGAATATTATAATATTGAGGGCAAAAAAGGCGTATTTGTGGCCGATGTTTTTGAAGGCGATCCGGCAGACAAAGCAGGAATCCAGCCCAAAGATATTATTCTTGCAGTAAATGGTGAAAAGATAACGACCAGTCGTCAGCTGACCAGCATCATTGCTAAAATTGCGGTAAACGACAGCGCTAAAATAAAGATACTCCGCGATGGTAAAGAAAAAACAGTCAAAGTCAAAATTGCCAAACGTCCTGAGGAACGGCTGGCCGAACGAGGTCAATCCCCCGAGCAGACCGAAGAATTCGGAATTCGCGTGTCAGATCTAACGCCTGAAATTACACAGCGATTCAATATTGATGAAACCACTGGCGTTGTTGTCACCCAGGTTGCAAGCGGCAGTAAAGGAGATGGCGCTGATGTGCGCGTCGGCGATGTTATCAAAGAAATCAACCGCCAGCCGGTAAAAGATGCTGCCGAATATAAATCTCTATTGCGTCAAATTGCATCCGGTGATTCGGTTAACCTGTTTATTCGACGAAAAAACGCCGGATTTTTAGTGGCTAAGCTGACAAAGTAAAATTCAAAAGCTTTGCTTTTGAATTTTAGTCAGCGATCGTCTTACTCAAATCCGGGATCGTATTCGGTTTGCCCCGCTCCATATAACGGCTATCTTCGCCGCGGGCGGTGACATTTTCATAGACGCCATCATCCCGTTTAACCAGCTTCGTAAAACCCAGGTCACGCAGCTCACTGTTGGTTTTCGGGCAGCTGATATTTATTCTTGACATGATTTTTTGCACAGGCCCGGCGCACTGGGGGCACTGCGTCAATGGATCATCATCTAATCTTTGTTTAAAATCAAATACCTTTCCCAATTTACACGTCCGCTGAACATGTTCATACTCATATATTGGCATGATCGTTCCCCATTTATAGCCAAGTAACATTTTTTCGAGCCAGGCCAAAATCGTTGTACAGGTGCTGCGGCCTGCGGCGGGCAAACCTGCTATTAAAATTATAAATGGAAATAAAATTCTGTCAAGCTTTTGATGTCCCGCATTCGCCACAATGTTTGATAACCAAGCTGGCCTTAACCCCCTTTAACCCCCTAAAGTTTTTTCGAAAGCAGCCGATAGCGGTAATGAGTTTGAGTGAGTTGGATAAATATTTGTCAGGTCCAAACCGATTGAACAAAATCGGACCTATTTTGCATTCACATCAAAACTGCCTGCACGGCAAGTCCCCAAAAAATCGTATGTGCGCTGAAAAGGTCGGGGTAAACAATTATGAGCAAAGCACAGCCGGTTGAACAAACGGATATCAAACTGAAAATCAAAGAGGCTGAGATCTGTCATTCCATGGGAATGATACTGGAGGCTTTAACCCTTTACGAAGAGGCACTATCGCTTTCATCCGCTGAGGATGATGCCGGAAATGGGAGTATTTCTAATAAGATAGGTAATTTACGCAAGGAGTTGGAGTTGCGGGAGGTGGCTGAAGATGAGGGGCTGTCGGCAGAGGATATTTCTCTTTTTAGAAAAAACCTGTCGCTGCATGATGATGTCCCGACGATTTTGGATGGGGCCCGTGCCTTGAAAGAACTCGGGCTTGTGGAAGAGGCGATTGTCGAATATGAAAAGCTCCTGCAGTTCGATTTTGGAAAATCGGACTACTCCAAGCTGGATTATTCCCCAGCCCAGATTGTGGTGGATTATTTAACTTGCCTGCTGCAAACCCAACAAGCCCAGGCGGTTGTTAAGAAGGCTTATAAAGTTATTTATCAGCACAATTTGAACGATAAAGAAACCGCCCAGATTCAATTCTGGCTGGGCAGTGAGATGGGAAATAGGGAGCAACACTGTCAGGCGCTTGAGCTACTTGAAACCGCAAACAAAATTGACCCCCATAATCAAGAAATTTCAAGCAAAATCGAATCTTTGAAATCAAGCATGTCAACCAGTTCAAGATACGATTATCTGCTGCGGAATGAAATGGTTACGACCAATCAACTCCAGGATGCACTGGCGATTTCCAAAAAGGTGGGCAAAAGCGTCGAATTTGTTTTGACAGATCGGTTTAAAGTAAAAAAGGACGAAGTGGGCAAATCCCTGTCGTTGTATTATGGCCTGCCGTTTCGCAGCTTTGATCCGGAAGTCATGGTCCCGATCGAACTCACCAACAATTTGAAAAAATCGTTTTTGTTGTATTACGTATGGGTGCCGTTGAAATGGAGCAAAAAAGGTGTCGAGATTTTAGTCGACGAGCCCAAAGATCTTCGTAAAACAGATCACATCAAAGCCCTGATGCCCAATCAGAAAATCAATTTCGCGGTCGGGTTTAAAGAGGATATTGAAAGTTTTATCAATCATTTCTTTGATCCAAAAGTTGATAAGCTAACTGAAAATGTATATGAAGATCTGGATAGTATTATACCGGATATTTCATTTGAAGAAGAAGAAGAGTTAGAGGAAGACATTTCGGCCTTAGATGAGTCCTCCAACCAGGTGGTCAAGTTTGTGGATCAGGTTCTGGTTACCGCCTTTCGCAACAAAGCCTCCGATATCCATGTTGAACCATCGGCCATCACCCGCAAAACCACTATTCGATTCCGCACTGACGGGGTCTGTCACGAGTATATTCAGGTTCCCAATGCCATGGCGCCGGCAATTGTTTCGCGTTTGAAAATCATGGCAGATCTTGACATCGCCGAACGACGCCTGCCTCAGGATGGTAAAATACGGTTTAAGCGCAAAGGCATTCCAGAATTTGAACTGCGGGTATCGACCATGCCCACGACAGGCAAATTTGAAGACGCGGTCTTGCGTATTTTGACCAAATTCGGAATGCTCGCACTGGATGAAATCGGATTGAGTGAGCGAAATTTAGAGGTCCTCAAACGGTCAATCGTTCGCCCTTACGGTCTAATTCTGTGCGTGGGTCCAACCGGTTCAGGAAAAACAACCACCCTGCATTCTGCACTTGCGAGCATCAACGAATCTGGTGTGAAAATATGGACCGCCGAAGATCCAATCGAAATTACCCAGGTCGGATTACGGCAGGTGCAGGCGAAACCGAAAATCGGTCTGGATTTTGCGAGAATCATGCGCGGCTTTTTGCGGCTTGACCCGGATATCATCATGATCGGTGAAATGCGGGATCGTGAAACGGCGGCCACGGCAATTGAGGCCTCCTTGACCGGCCATCTGGTGCTATCCACCCTGCATACCAACAATGCCCCCGAGACCCTTACGCGACTGCTGGATATGGGGATAAACCCGCTGAACATTTCAGATTCGTTTTTGGCGGTGCTGGCGCAGCGTCTGGTTAGAAGATTGTGCCCTGATTGCATCGAATCGTATCGCCCGGAAACGGAAGAGTTTGGCTATATCGTCAAGGACTACGGGGAAAAAGCGTTTCAAGAGTTAGGTGTCGAAAATACGACCGCCATCGAGCTGCATCGTTCAATGGGCTGCGAAAAATGCAATGGATCCGGTTATAAAGGCCGGCTGGGTATCCATGAATTAATTGAAGGCACACCCGAAATCAAAATATTGATTAAACAACAGGCAACTTCCCAGGATCTGGCAAAACAGGCGGTCAAAGATGGGATGACGACATTGAAGCAAGACGGTGTTCACAAAGTTTTTGAGGGCATCACTGATATGCGTGAAGTCCGCCGGGTCTGCATCGAGTAATCCTTAAAGGTGAAAGAGATGTCTAAAGAAGCGTTGGTGGTGGATGCGGATTATTTTTTTGTCGAATTTGTCAGTGAATTGCTGGCAAAGCGTGGTTATGCGATCACAAAAGCTTACGACGGCAAAGATGGTATATCCAAGTTGCAGGACCAGCCGCATGATATCATGTTTGTGGATCTGGTAATGCCTAAAGTCGACGGCAGCCAGTTTATTGATTTTGTGCGCCTCAAATACGGTCCCAATCATTTTCCCATTGTGGCTTTGTCGGGCGTAATGGTCGAGCAGCTCAGCAGCCTCAGTGAAATTGGCGCCGACTACTATATCGCCAAAGGGCCGATTGACAAGCTGACCGGGCAACTGAACGCGCTTATGGCGGAAATCGAAACCCACCCGCAATCCCCACCCGCCAAAGGAAAAATATTGGAAACCAGCGGCGTCTATCCCCGACGCGACACTGTTGGATTGCTGAACGCCCTGAAGTTTCATCGGGCTGTTATTGAAAGCCTGGCAGTCGGGGTCATGGTGATTGATATTGATGCACGCATTGTGAACGTAAATCCCGCTGCCTTTGAAATTCTCGGCAAATCCCCGACGGAAGTTCTCAACCGTCCGGTGCTTGATATTTTCCCGCCGGCGGCAAAGCCTAAACTAGGCGGTGCTCTCAAACAGGTGGCGCAGCTGCCTGAAAAGACTAAAATGAGTTTTCTTTCAGATTTTAACAATCGCTCTATTCGAACCAGCATATCCGCTATATCCCAGTCTGCCGGCAACGCCGGTTGGGTCCTTGTCATAGAAGATACAAACTGTGTCTGAAGCCCTCTTGGAAGCGGTTTCACCACCCCATCCAATACCCCCTATCTGTATCTCAGCTGTGCGGGGCAATATATTTCCATTAGATTCTTTGAGATGAATCTCCTTGAAGCAAACGCCTTTATCTGGTAAAGAATCAATTTTATACAGAAATCTGTTCGTGCCGATACGCTTTACAGACAAAATATCGAGCCAAGGGGGTTTTATGGTGCGCGTTGGTGTTGTGGGTGCCACCGGTTATGCGGGGGCAGAACTGGTCAGAATCCTATGCGGGCATCCCCAGGTGGAACTGGGCATTTTGACTTCACGGCAGTTTGCTGGAGTTAAATTCGACCGGGTTTACCCGGCAATGGCCGGGTGTCTTAATTTGACCTGTGAAGAACTGGATGTTGCAAAGGTGAGTGATCGAGCCGATATTGTGTTTCTGGCGCTGCCGCATCAGCTGCCCATGACCCTTGTGCCGCAATTTCTAGCGCGCAACGTTCGCGTGGTGGATCTGTCTGCCGATTTCCGCTTTAATGATGCCACTGTTTACGAATCGGCCTACCAGCCGCATAAGGCCAAGGACTTACTCGATCGGGCCGTTTATGGTTTAAGCGAGATTTATTTTGATTCCATCCGAACCGCCGCCCTGATCGGCAATCCGGGCTGTTACCCCACCAGTGCTCTGTTGCCGCTGATTCCGCTGGTGCGAGAAAATTTTTTGGATTTAGATACATTGATTGTCGATTCTAAATCCGGGATCAGCGGGGCCGGAAGATCCCTGGCAATAACCAGTCACTATTGTGAAGTCAATGAGTCATTTAAGGCCTATAAGGTTGCCAGCCATCGTCACAATCCGGAGATGAATGCCATTCTGAGCCGTGAAGCCAGCCGGCCGGTTGAATTGACATTCGTGCCGCATCTGGTTCCCATGAGCCGGGGAATGTTAACGACCATCTATGCATCGCCGATCCGAAACCTGCAGGTGGAGGATATTGGTAACTGCCTTAAAAATGCATATTCAGATCATGTCTTTATCCGCTTATGTCCTGATGGGCTCGGACCCGACACCTTACATGTAAAAGGCACCAATTTCTGTGATATCGGATTCCAACTGGATAAGCACAGCAACCGTCTGATCCTCATATCCGCAATTGATAACCTGGTGAAAGGCGCTGCCGGCCAGGCGGTTCAAAATATGAACATCATGCTGGGTTTGGATGAAACCGCCGGTTTGAGCCATATGCCGTATCCACTATAAAATTGGGTTAATTTTTATCAGTTGTTCAGGTATTAGTTGTTGACTTTTATATCGGAATGTTTTGTATGTAACGAGTATTTTTTACGAATAACCAATCACCAAACGAATATCTATTAACTATTGTGTAAAGGAGGTTGATGATGACAGCAAAGTTGATTAAGGGAACGGAGATCCGCGAAAAGATTTTAAAAGAAATTCAAGATGAAGTTAAGGAAATCAAAGAAAAACACGGCGCTGTTCCAGGCCTGGTAACCATTTTGGTCGGGGAAAATCCAGCCTCTATTTCTTATGTCACACTGAAAATTAAAACCGCCAATCAGCTTGGTTTTAAAGAGATTCAAGACAGCCAGCCCGACGATATTGCCGAGGCAGATTTACTCTCCTTGATCGACAAGTACAACAACGATGATTCGATTCACGGTATTCTGGTGCAACTTCCGCTGCCCAAGCATTTGGATGAGAAAAAGGTACTCAATGCCATCGACCCGGACAAGGACGTCGACGGGTTTC
>Ga0265306_10001421_pt1 | contig 11650 bp, 8 predicted proteins | sample Helome_3_FD_192493 | JGI IMG/M metagenome (GOLD analysis project Ga0265306, IMG submission 192493) | Marine sediment microbial communities from subtidal zone of North Sea - Hel_20160420 (Illumina Assembly) | ecosystem: Environmental > Aquatic > Marine > Subtidal zone > Sediment ...
GCTCCGGATCGAAAATATTTCTGCCGTCAAACAACACTGGGTAATTTAACGATTTCACAATCAAATCAAAATCCGGGGCCTTGAATTGTTGCCATTCCGTAACGATGACCAGTGCATCGGCATTTTTTAGCGCCGCTTCTGCCGTCCCCGCCAACATTAGTTCATCTCGCTGTCCGTAAATCCGCTGACATTCGTCCATTGCTACTGGATCGTAAGCCTGAACCATAGCACCGGCTTCCCAAAGTGCTTCCATCAAGACGCGGCTCGGTGCTTCACGCATATCATCGGTATTCGGCTTGAAGCTCAAACCCCAGATCGCGAACCTCTTACCTGTCAGCTCGCCTGCAAAATGATCCCATATTTTTTCAAACAACTTTCTTTTCTGGGAATTATTCACCGCCTCGACTGATTTCATTAGCTGCACTTCGATATCATTTTGATCAGCCGTCCGGATCAATGCCTGCACATCCTTGGGAAAGCAGGACCCCCCGTAACCACAACCCGGGTAAATAAAACTGTAACCAATCCTGGAATCAGAGCCGATCCCCTCGCGCACCGACTCGATATTTGCGCCAAGTTGTTCGGCCAGATTCGATAGTTCATTCATAAAACTGATTTTGGTCGCGAGCATACAATTGGCCGCGTACTTGGTTAATTCGGCACTTCTTATATCCATGAACATGATTCGATCGTGGTTCCGATTGAATGGCTCGTATAGCTCTCGCATGACCCCGGCCACATACTCGCTGTCGGTTCCAACGATAATCCGATCCGGTTTCTTGCAGTCTGCAACCGCCGACCCCTCCTTCAGGAATTCAGGGTTGGAAACAGTAAAAAATTCAATCGCCTCGCCTCGCTGCTCCAGAATTTGTGCGACCTTGTCCTTAACCATATCTGCGGTACCCACTGGCACCGTAGATTTATTGATTATTATTTTGGGTGCCTTCATGTGAGTGGCGATGGTCTCCGCGACTGCAAGTACGTGTTGCAAATCGGCTGATCCGTCCTCGTCGGGCGGTGTTCCAACTGCGATAAACTGAAGCTCCCCATGATCGACGCCGGCTGTCGGATCAGTGCTAAAACCCAGGCGCCCTTCTCTACTATTTTGTTCAACGATACCCGGCAACCCGGGTTCATATATCGGAATTATGCCACGTTTCAAATCGTCAATTTTGTTCTCATCAACATCTATGCACATCACTTCGTGACCCGCATCGGCTAACACTGCACCCTGCACCAGGCCGACATAACCAACACCATATATCGAAATTTTCATACTATTTCTCTTACCTAGCTAAATTTATATGTTTTTGAAAATCTACGCTCAAGCAAAAACCTGATTCATCAAGGAATTCCCGGGAAGGGCAAAAAAGCTGATTGAGTGTTGTTAAACTAATCCTGACTCAGTTAATTGAACAGCGGCGCAGGTTTCGCTCGCCGTAGAAAAACTTAAACCGATTCCAATTGTTTCCGTCCTGCTGCGAAGATCCTTTCAGGGTGTGACTGAGCCTCCTGGGGTAAATGATCACCAATAGCGAGGATAACCGTTTAAAACGCAATCCTGTAAACTGCACCCACCGATGTCTGGTCATATTCATCGGTGTCGTCGGTGGAATCGAACGTTTCATAACTTGCAAATACTTCGAATTCGGCCTTCGCTGAGGTTGATTTTTGATAGCTCACCGTATATTCATCCAGAGTGCCATCCTCGGTAAACTCGGTTTCCTGGGTCAACGCCGATAGAGATAAACTCGATCTGGGGGACAACTGCCGGTTGTATTCTACTTCACCACCCGTTGTTTTTTGATCATCCCCAATGTCTGGATTTGATTCGTTTTCATAGAAAGCTGAAAAGGTTATCGCAGATCGAACACCGAAGAAAGTTGCCGCGATGTCGCCTCGTTTTCGAAGTATCGGCTCTATCGATGTCGATGTCTGGGTCGACTCACTAAACCCATCATCTTGTTCATCAAACAACTGGTCTCTGACCGCTTCAATCGTCTCCGAATAACGGGCGGTAAACTGGGAACGCGCCCTGGTTATACTGGCACCGAATTCATAGGTTTCGTCGTCACCAAGTCTACCGATCCCGGCGCTAACAAAAGATTGCCTGGTAGGGCTCCAGCGAAATCCGACTAACGCTCGATTTTCATCCAGATCAGAAGAATCAGTTTGAATTCTTCCTAATTCAACATAGCTACTCAGCGTTTGATCGTAGTTATAGTTAAAAGTGACTTGCAATACATCAATCCGCTCACTATCGTCGTCGCTTTCTGAAAATCTACTCTGAACCAGCCCTCCCCAGGTCAGAATATTCTCCGAGATATAGTTATCGAGTGTAAAGGCAACTTCCTGACCTGAAGAGCTGTCACTGTCTTGTTGATCCGCATAGTCCAGTTGTAGACCAGCCGAATACTGAATTTCTCTACTGAGTCTTGCTGCGTAGGTGGTGCCTATATCAAATGTGAAAAGCTGTTCGCTGTTTTCATCGATGATATCCGGATTGGTGCTCTGGACGCCGTCGATATCCCCGTTTGTCAATCGATTTTGCGCCCTTGCATACGAAGTCCATTCTGGCTGATGTCGATACTCGGAGGTTAGATCCAGCCGGTGAGATTCGCGATCGCTCCGCTCCAGATCATGGCTCCTGGTCACATCTAGAATATAAGACATCGAGAAATCTGCCTTGGCGCCATTTGATTTGATAATGACACCCGGGGAAATTTGGGTTATCAGGCCGGTCTCGGAAAAAGTATCAGTATCGTTATCCACAAAAACCTCTTTAATCTCAAAGGTGGGGGTAACAGTCGATTCCGCGAAGGCGAGTTGACTTGCCAGGATTAAACACAAAATCGAAGATATAAAGAATATCCATTTTGATAAATTCAGAAATTGATGAGACCCGATCATCTGATGTTTACAGCTAGCCTTCATCATGCCCGTAGGTACCATATCTACCGAAATCGTTTTTTTGACGTGCTTTGTTGAGTACCAGTAAAACAATACGGTTATCCAGCATATCGACAGATTGCTTGACCATTTGCTGGCTGGTAGTTTCTGCTTCAACGACAATTACAACCTGTCCCATATGGGATGCAAGCACACTGGCTTCGGTGGGTAGCAACAGTGGTGCAGAATCAAAGATTATTACCCGGTCATTGTAGCGGCTCGATAATTCGGCGAGGAAAGTGCCCATCGCCTGACTCGCGAATAGTTCGATCGCATGCGGTGTTTTACTACCGGCAAACATCAGTGATAGTGATGGAATATTGGTTTTGTTAATAATTTTGCTGACATCGTTTACCCTGCCGGTTAAAAAGTCTATAAAGCCAGCTCCCGTCTCGATACCCAATATCTCGTGATGGGAGGGCTTGCTGACATCAGCATCCACCAGCAAGATTTTTTTATCTTTTTCCATGGCCATACTTAATGCCAGGTTGATAGCGGTGTATGTCTTCCCCTCTCCGCCAAGAGAACTAGTGATCATAATCAGATTCGCATTGTCAACAACTGTCGCGCCTTTACCCAGTACGTTATTCAACAGGGGGCGTTTGATGGTGCGGAAGGTAGTCGACAGAGGAGTATTAGCTTGCTCGGGCGAGATGTAACCGTCTCGATTTAATCGACCCAGGTTAATATCCACCTGGCGAGAAAAAGACCTGAGTGGATTAATATCGAGAACCTGGGACTCAACAAATTTATCATCGACCGCAAACGGGCCGGTTAAATCGATATCCAGATCAATCTCTTTGTACACGGACTTTTTAGGAGGAATGGCAAAATCTGACATGTCCCGATCTAGCCGAACATCGATTTCATCATCGGTCGGGGCATCGATTTGTTCCTTATCCGCCAGTTTTTTAATCAACGATTTGTCCCACTTCTCCACGGTTAAATTACCAGCCCTTTAATATGGTCGATAATAATCGCGTCGTTACTATGCAAAAAAATCAGGTAACCAGCCGCAGATAGCAGGAGGATATTGGCCAACGAGAACATCGCCAGATTTCTTCTTCGTTTGTTTAATACAGCGGGCGTATCGAACTTTCTTATCGAACCTAGAATGGGCGTCGTCATCACATTTCGAATATCATTTTGATTGTAAAACACCGGTTGGAATAATGAGATTAGCAGGCTCACACCATACCCAATTCCAAGGGCGAGAGCCAACACGGCAAGGTCAAACAGGGGGCGGTTGGGGAAGTGCGGTCGCTGCGGGGCGAACGGTGGCTCGATGATGCGAAACTTGACCTGGTCGCCACCAGCCTCGACATCCTCGGAAATCTTGGCCTTTTCTCTTCTTCCTACCAATTGATTGTAGTTTTTTCTATGAACATCGTAGTTGCGGTCCAGGCGTTGTAATTCAGCTTCTATTTTTGGCACGATATCTATGAGTCTTTTTAACTCTTTCTGCTTCTTCTCCATCGATTTGACGCGGGTTATCAGCGACGAAATGTCAGCCTCAGTTGCGGCCAATCGAATTTGCAGCTCCTGGTACACCGGATTTGTAATCATTGAACCCTGGTCCATATTCTGAGTTTCTGTTACTTCTCCCTGTTTCCTCTTTTTTAAGGATTCCAGTACATGCCTGGCATTAATCACGTCCGGATGTTCGTCGGTATAAAGCAATAGCAGTTCGTCAAGCCCTCTTTCCTGTTCCTCGATCCGCAAATCCAGACTCGTTTTAAACAAGACCTCCTGGCTGCCTTCATTTGATTTTAATTCGGCAATTTGAATTTTGATCTGGTCGCGTCTGTTTTCAGACTCTGCCAGGGATAACCTGGCCTGCTCGAGCAAACGGTTTTCCTGCCGCAACTGGCCATAATAACTCGCCCCGTCCTGCGGCATTAAACCGACATTCTTGCGCTTAAACTCCTCGCGTCTCTGCTCTGCCCCGCGCAATAACAAATCGTATTTCTCAATTTGCGCGTCCAGGAACTCGATTGCGGTGTCTGACTCTGAACCGGTTTTACCCAGCGTATCTTCAACGAAGATATCCAGTAATACCTGAACCATCTTTTTGCTGCTGTTTCGATCGGTGTCTGAATAACTGATGGTATAAATATTGGTTCTTCCGGAAGCTCCGATCTTGACCCTTTCTGTAACACTGTTTACCAGATTTTCCATTTGCAGGGGTGAATTGACATCGAGATCCATATCCATGAGACGGATTGCACGCTCAATATTGGGACGAGTTATCAATTGCTTGATCATTAACTGAACGACTGCGTTAAAGTCAGTTTGAATGGCCAATCCTTCCAGCAGCGGTTTCAACACTGACGATGAATCGATGTAAACCTTGGTCTCGGCCTGGTATTGATTTTGCATCTGGTCAACGAAAAGTATCCCCGGGATCAGAACAAGCCAGGCCACAAGTACACCAATCCAGCGATTTTTCCAGATCCCGCGAGCATAATGCAACGCGAGTTCCTTTATTTCATCCAGGCCTTCCATTGAAAAATGCGCTCAAAATCCTAAAAGGACGATTCCGGTATTATTATCGTGTCACCCGGTAACACCACTCGATTCATAGTGATATCTCCATTCCTGATCAGAGAATCGAGTTTTATGATATAAGACTTCGAAACGCCTTTTTCTTTCCTGATCAACTTTGCATTGTCGCCATCCGCAAAATCGGAGAGACCCTGCACCTCTATCATGACGTCCAGTAGTGTCATACCGGTCCGATAGGGAATCACCTTGGGATTGGTCGCATCACCGATAACCCTGACCTGCTGATCAATTGTACTGTTAAAACTTGAGACAATGACGGTTACACGGGGTGTTCTAATATACTGTGAGAGTTCTTGCTCGATTAGTCCTGCTATCACCGGCGCTTCTAACCCGGTGACATCGAGATCTGCGATTAAAGGTGATGAAATCTTGCCATCGGGACGCACGGTAACGTTCGACGATAGTTCGGGGTTTCGCCAAACGAATATACGCAACTGATCTCCGGGACCAACCAGGTAACTCGTGGCAGCCTGAGGGGGTGACTCGGGAAGCATGATACCCCTAGAAGACGAACAACCAGCTATGGCAAAAATCGCGATAACCAGACTATGAAGCATTATAGATCTGTAAGACATTTTTTATTCCGGTCCGAGCTTTTAGAAATAAGAAGTATATTTAACCCTGAATTAATTTGCATCACCTGAAGACTATTGATTTACCCACCGATACCACTGTATCAGACTCCTGTTGACTCACCCAATCAATAAGTAATTTTTATTCCCAGTTTGTAGTACACATCACGTTTTATCGATCTCCATGCAATATCTGTTATTTGAGGATACTCAAAAGGATGTTAACTGCATTAAGAGTCAATGATTATTCCCAAACGCTCGATCAGGGAATACAGGGTAGGCCTCGAAACATCCAGCAGCTTCGCAGCTTTGGTAATATTTCCATCTTCCTGGTCGAGGGCTCGCATGATGGTGCGCTTGTCGGAAATATTCCTCGCCATCGCCAGGTTAAGCGTTTGTTCCGCCTCGTCGGCATGTTCAGGGATCGTACCCGGATCGATTTCGAGCTGTAAATCCTTTGCTTGAAGGTAGGAATCCTCAGTCATAATGACTGCCCGGCGTATAATCTTTTCCAGTTCGCGAACGTTACCCCTGCATTCATAGCCGGACAAAATACTTTCGGCCTCCTTGCTTAATCCATGGATTTTCTTCCCCTGCTCGGTTGCATATTTTTCCAGGAAAACCCGGGCGAGCACGACTATATCGTCATCCCTTTCACGCAATGGAGGTAACTCGATCGTAATATCGCTGATGCGAAAATAAAGGTCTTCGCGAAATATCTTCGACTGGATCATTTCATTCATAGGTCTATGAGTCGCGCAGACAACACGCACATCAACCGATATTTCCTTCGTTCCACCCACCCGCTCGATCACACGCTCCTGCAGAAACCGTAGCATCTTGGCCTGCAATTCGATCGGCATATCGCCTATTTCATCGAGAAATAACGTGCCGCCGTCAGCCATCTCCACCTTGCCCTTTTTCTGGCTGGAAGCACCGGTAAACGCGCCTTTTTCATGTCCAAACAACTCGCTTTCCAGCAGGTTCTCCGGAATGGCCGCACAGTTGATGGCGACGAAGTTACCTGTTGCGTATCCGCTTAATCGATGAATCGCTCGTGCAATCAATTCCTTACCGGTGCCACTTTCACCGCAAACAAGGGCGCTTAGATTGCTCGGTGCAATTTTTTCCACCATTTCGCAAACTTTCAACATCGCGGGACTGGCGGTTATTATCCCGTCGAGCGGCGAAGTTTTTTTCTGTTCCAGCAATGCCCGGTTCTCGCACTCTATTTCATGTAGACGATATGCCCGGTCTACCACCAGTGGTAATATTTTCGCGTCAACAGGTTTATGGAAAAAATCATAGGCCCCCATAGAAATCGCTTTTAACGCATTTACGCGGTCCTCCTGACCCGTTACAACGACGACCTTGGCCTCTGGGAAATCGGTTACTATTTTTTCCAGGATTGAAAATCCCACCGTTACGCCACCTGGATCGGGGGGCAAGCCCAGGTCCAGCGTGACCACCGAGGGATAGTGTTTTTCGAGTTGTGTGACGGCAGACTCCATATCCTCGGCTTGCAGCACTTCAAATCCGTCAAAACACCACTTTAGCTGTGAGCGCAGGCCTGGATCATCTTCGATAACGAGTAATTTCTTATCCATATTCGACTGGCAATAAAATTTTAACCTGGGTACCAATGCCTAACTCACTGGTAATTTCAATATCTCCGGTAATTGACCTAATGTACTCGCGGCTCTGATAGACCCCTACTCCCATGCCGGACACCCCCTTGGTACTTTCAAAAGGTTTGAATAGTTTGTTATTGATAAACTCAGCAGTCATACCTGCGCCATTGTCCTCGATCACGAGCTCGATCATATATTCATCGAGGTATCTTACGATAATTTTAACCTCACCGTTTTTACCAACTGAATCTACCCCGTTCTGGACGATATGCTTGATCGCAGACATCAATTGCTGTCGATCCGCACGGATTGATGGAGTCTCATCAATTTCGCAGATCATCGTCACCTTGGCAGGCAGGTGTTTATATGGTTCCACAATTTCCGCCACAACCGGAATGATAGGAAACTTCATCAAAGTGATTTCCCTTTCAGGATCACGCAATTGTTCTAGCAACCTTTGCATTTTTTGGGTTGTGTGATCTACCGTTTCGATCATGTCATCGATAAATTCGGGATTTTGTCTATGCGCGCCCGCGTTTTCAACCAGTAACGATAATTGGCTAAACACTGTCTTTAGATCATGTACCAGAAAAGCCGTCATTTGATCCAGGTCTTTAAATCGTTGCGCCACCTGCAGTTGCGCATTTGCTTCGTTCAGGAAAAGTGCCAGCGCCACGTGCTCGGCCACCGTGTTTAACAGATCTATATCTTCAATATCCAGGGTATGGCTTACATGTGACTGTTCCAGGTGTATAAATCCGAATAACTCTTCGTCAATCATCAACGGAAGAATCATCCAGCTTCGAGAATTCGAGACAATCCAGTGATTGTTTTCGCCGGCTTTATTCAATCTTTTAGATAACTCGTCTACCGTAAGTATGCCTTTTTGCTCCCTGATCACCTTAATTAGAGCCGAATCATTTTTCTCGGGATCAGTGCTGATGGAATCAGTTTTCCACGCCGCTTTGTACACGAACCGCTGCTCATCCTGGATCCACACTGCCCCACCCTCGCTATCGACAATTTGACCGGTGGCTTGAATCGCTCGTTGGAAAACAGAGGTACCGGGATCGTGTGCTAAAATCGTCCGCGAGAACCGCTCCCACTCGTCACGATAATCGTATTTATTCTGAAAACTATAACTCAGATATCTTTTTATACGGATTCTGATATCTGTAGAAAAGAATAAAACCGCCAGGAGTACTAACGCAGCAAAAAGGAACAATGCCTGCGATAATTTACCCCATTCCGCGCTTGAGCCCTTGATGTAATACCCGGCAAAGGCCATCAATAGCAAATAAAAGCCGGTAGAAAATAATGTGGTTGAGTGGAGAACGAATTTTCTGGAAATATGCAAATCAGGTGCCATCCTGGGATTCCTGACCGCTGCCAGTACCAGGGTTGGAATTGCCAGGATATTGACAATGCCACGAGCGCTCCAGAAGTCATAATCGATTTGCTGTAGGAGCATCGCATTTGAAAATACGAAAAAATCGTATGCAAAGATGATAGCGGCACTTAAACACAGTAATTTCATGCTGCTTCGATCCTTCTCTGCGCTGTTTCGAAGCACCTGCTCGGTTAACAGTAATCCTAGAATCGAAAAACCTAACATCCAGCCAAACAGGATGATTGTGGGCGTTTGCAGACCAAAGAACGACACCAACTCATCGTTGAAACCTAAGCTTACAAGCGATAACAGTAAGAGAATTCCGATGTTGAGCGGCGATAATGGGTTAGCTATGTGATACCTTGTTGTTCGATCGATATAGTAGCCGGCGGCGAGATGAAGAACATGCAGCCAGGCGAAGTAGCGCAGGAACTCGCTGAGCGTGATCAGTTTGAAAGATAACGAAGAGCCGATTTGGCTCATCGTAAGCATCAAGCTCCAAACCAGGGTTACAATTATGAGTATTAAGAAAGCCTTGTTGGTTTGGCGTCGTATACCAATAAAGTACACGATCAGTAGAAACAGATACGCAATCCCACTTGCTAAATAGGTGACGAAACCCAGTGATAAAAATATATCCAAATCTGTTTCCGGTAACCAAGAAATGCTATCCAATAATTACAAAGCCTGGTTCTTTTGAGGTACTTGGCATTGATAGCTATTCGATGTTGGAATTTTAACTGACTAGATTTTCAGTATCCCAGCGGATAACCGCCAACCTATCATAGCTGCTATGGGTAGCTCAATCGATCGGTTCACAATATCGCAAAAGCTTTTCCTGATTAATCGATGGAGTTGGTCTTTTTCATTTGACCGCGGGATCCAGCAATACCTGGCATCGAAGTTCAACAATTAATTCCGGCGACTTCCGAGTACAGGTCTCGCCATTCAGGATTGTGCTGTTCGATTAAATCGAGTTTCCAGATGCGGTGCATTTCCTTGATCGAAATCTCTCGTAGCGACGCGGTACCGGCGTCCTTGTGATACTCAAAGTAAACCAGCTGGTGAATCGCGTATTGGCTGGTTATTCCCGAGATAAGGTTGCATTTATGTTCATAGACGCAGTTTGCCAGGTTCGACGTAACGCCGATATAAAGCGCTCCGTTGCGTTTGCTGGCGAGGATGTAGGTGTAGTAGGTCTTGTTCATTTCAACAGGCCCTCGTAACCGGGGCCGTAGATAGTTGCAGCAGATTGCGGGAATGACAGGGGGAACGCGCAGATGTCAGCGAGAACAGGGCGAGCAGGCCGCTGATGAACAGCCAGACCGAGGCGGGTATCGGTACAACGGCAGGTGACGGCTCCGGTGACAAGCCCAGACTGGTGCTGCCGGCGGCACCCGGTGTGCCTATGTCGCCGAGTCCGTAGCTGAGCGATGCCAGTGTGAGATCGTAGTTCGACTCAATCATCGGTAACCCGATAAGTTCGCGCGAGCGCCCTGCCACGTCGAAGTCACTCCCGTAATCGAGCCGCAACAGTTCAGACACGTCATCGCTGAACACGATTTCATCGTCGCTGTTACCCAGCGTGAAGCCGTTATAGACGTAATCCGGGATAAAGCCGGGGTCGAGGTAACGCGCCAGCGTCAGATACTCACCCGGCAGAACGAGTAAATCACTTTCGATACGGTGACGGTCGCTACCATCGTCGCCGATGGTAATCTCATGAAGATTGATGGCCTCGGTGGTCGGATTGTAGAGCTCGAACCATTCGCCCCGCGCATCCGACAACGCAGCCGGGTTGGCCATGACTTCGCTGATCAGCAGGTCGCTGACCGTCACGGCGTGGCTGGGGTTAGTGAATAAACTGAGTGAACATAGCAGCCCTAAATGGGCAATTCCTTTTGCCTGCATGACATTCTCCTTGTCGGTTCTGGTTTCGTTGCTTTCGTGCAATTAAGTTACACAACAGAATTTAACCGGGCTAGCGGGGAATACCTAGCGAGAATAACTAAAAGATTTGTAGGAATTTTCTGATACTACTCGGCGATCGGCGGCGGGGTTTCGAACTCATACAGTGAAGTTCCGAGTTCGTCGTAGGGCACCAGCGCGGGCCCGAGCTGATCGTCGCCTGAATATTCTAACTGCAGGTCGCGCAGGAAATTGTACTTACTGAGACTTAGCCGCCGGGCTTTCTCAGGATCCTTGATGATGGTGGCACGGATAAACACCATCAGGTTCTGTTTGCCCTTTTCGACGCTGGTGGCACGGAACAGGGCGCCGATTAAAGGCAAATCACCCAGAAACGGGACCTTTTGTTCGATATCAATCAAACGGTCGCTAATCAACCCGCCCAGGACCAGCAGTTCACCGTCTTCGATTTGCACCGTGGTGGTGATGGCGCGCTTGGTGGTGACGATATCGACGGCGCCCTCCGAACTGGCCTGGATGTCTGAAACTTCCTGATCGATTTGCAGCGTAATCGCGTCGCCTTCGTTAATTTGTGGTGTAACCCTTAATTGGACACCGATGTCCCGGCGTTCAAT
>Ga0265306_10001424_pt1 | contig 11630 bp, 11 predicted proteins | sample Helome_3_FD_192493 | JGI IMG/M metagenome (GOLD analysis project Ga0265306, IMG submission 192493) | Marine sediment microbial communities from subtidal zone of North Sea - Hel_20160420 (Illumina Assembly) | ecosystem: Environmental > Aquatic > Marine > Subtidal zone > Sediment ...
ACCGCCAATATGGTATCCTTGCTGGTCTCGATGCCAATAGGTTGATTGAATCCCTAATGGTTCGAAAAGGTATTGCTTTGCGAAATCCAACGTGCTTATTTCAGAAGATTTTGACAGGATTGCTGACAGAAGATGTGACGTTGATGAATTGTAATTAAATATGTCACCCGGGGTATTTTCTTGCGGGAGTTGAATCGCAGATTTTACCCAATTCGAAGACAAATACCAGTTCCGCATACTAGGACCCCGATCGTTCCACTTAAACCCGGCACTCATTGTTAATAGGTGCCTAATACTGATCTCCTTTTTCATCGGATCTGATTCATCAGTGATATATTCAGGAAAAAAATCGACAAGTTTTTGATCAACACTATTAAGATAACCTTTGTCCAGTGCGATGCCGACCAAAGCAGAGGTAACGCTTTTGGTAACGGAATGAACAACAGCATATTTTTCAGCACTTCCCCACGAGTAGTATTTCTCAAAAACTAAATAGCCGTTCTTAACGACCAACAAACTAAATGCATCAGGAAGCCTATTTTGGATAAATTCGTCTGCGATGATTAGTTTGGCGGAATCCAAACCCTGTTGTTCCGGGGTGGAAGTCTTCCAACCGCTGGTGGGCCAGTATTCCCTTATCTTTGGTTGTTCGCAAACTGCATTTTCAGAAAAGAATGCAACAAGGGAAAGAGTAAGAATACAGAATATTTTTTTATTACAACTCAAATTAAATTTTTTCATATTTATTCTCTTTTATGCTGAAAATATGACCCACAAAATATGACATTCTGCCTAAACAATTATGGTGATGCTAATTTGTGATATGAGAGTATATGTACTTTCGGCAAAGTGCAGATATCATTCTAACTCGATAACCACGCCTCCGCATCTGCCTTTTGGTCTCGATTGAAAGCTTTAATTTCTAATCCTGGGAACAAGGTCCCCTCAAATTCACTGATCTTTTTCAACCAGGCTTTATCAGTCAATACCGCTGCACGGTCAAATTTTTTTATAAGACCAAACATCGAAGGTAGGCGTGAAAATTCGATAACAATTGCGCCAAGTGAGGGAAGATGGAAATCTATAACGTCATAAAGCATTTTCCCGTTTGCAATATTCTCCGACAGGCTTACAAGTTCATCCAACGCAATTTTCATTTCATCGGTGCCCAATTTTCCACTCAATTCAATATCTAAACGATTAATTCCATTTGGTGTAACTTTAAACATAAGAATCTCCATTCATGAGAAACGGTGACAAACTAACAGGTAATTCTATGTATCTGCGAGACAATATTATGTTATCCATTCCAACTAAAGTGATTGTTCCGAATATGATACATTGAGAGAAATCCAACTATCGCAATTTTACATATATCAAACGGATATCACAAGAATTTTGGTCTTTTAAAAGTTGTGTGTTGGGTAAGTGGCGCAGGGGGATTTCACCCCTACGCTCTCCAAGATCCGTACGTGACAGTCTCCCGTCATACGGCTCCTACTGTCCAGCCGATGGCCGAAAGCCAAATTCCCAAGATGCAATTAGCCTGGATTCACGGCGTGCAATGCGACCTAACCAGTGGGTCGCCTTGCGCCAGTGGCCTTTCAGCCTTTTGTATTTCCGCATAGCCCAACGAACCAGGGCATACTGAAGCTGCCGGAGTATGGGACGCATTGCTGATCTGTAATATTTTCCATAATAATTTAACCAACCCCTGACCACAGGGTTAATCCGCCTGGCAATATCCTCTAATGACGATGAGCTCCATAAATGCAACTTCCAGCCCCTTATCACGGCACTCATCGCTTTAATCGCTGATTTGCTCACCGCCGGCGTAAAGCCCACAAAATAACTGCGCCCCTTACAGCCGCGCGGCCGAAAGCTATAGCCGAGAAAATTAAAACTCTCATGCTCATAGCTCCCAGGGCGTTTTGCATCCTTACAATAGACAATCTTCGTCTTCTCCGGATGCAATTGCAGCTTGCAGCGTGCCAGTCGTCTTTCGATTACTCTCAGCATAACCCGCGCCTGAGCTTCTGTGCGACAGTGGACAATAATATCATCCGCATATCTTGCAAATGGTGTACTCGGATGATTTACCCTCATCCACTCATCAAATGCGTGGTGAAGAAAAATGTTGGCCAGCAGAGGGCTAATAACACCCCCTTGCGGCGTGCCCTTTTCTCTTTCGATTAGACTACCGTCCTCCAATTGCGCCGGAGACTTCAGCCACCTCTCGATGTAGAGCAGCATCCATTTGCTGGCCGTATGCTTCCTCACCGCATGCATCATCAGCTCATGGTCAATGTTGTCAAAGAAACCCTTGATGTCCAAATCTATCACCCAGTTGTACCACCAGCACCTTTTGCGAACCACGCCAACTGCATCCAATGCCGATCTGCCTGATATGTAACCATAGGAATCTGGGTGAAAAATCGGCTCTACCTCGGGCTCCAGATACATCTTAACCACCATCTGTGCCACGCGATCCGATACGGCTGGTATACCCAGCCTTCTGGATCTACCATCTCTTTTGGGAATATCTACCGTGCGTACCGGCGGCGGAAAATAACTCCCCGAGGACATCCGATTCCAGATCTTATAAAGGTTGTCCTTGAGATCAACCTCAAAATCTTTGATCGATTGCCCATCGACTCCCGCAGCCCCTTGGTTCGCCTTGACCCGACCATAGGCTTCCCAAACAACTTGCTTGGAAATACTAAACGACTTTGTTTTAGTAATAGGCTCCTCCCATCTCTGGTTGACCGACTTGCTAAAACCGGACAGCACAACCCCTTCGCTCCATCTGCATTACACAGACTTCAACACTACTACGGGTTGTTCCGCCCCCGTGTCCCGCATTGGTACTCTCACGCTTGTGGGGCCTCCACTTGCGTTTCTCCCTTAACATCGGGACGACAGGTTCCCACGTTCCGCACAAAAGCCTGGATCAAGTTCATGCCATCTCTATGCCGGACGCCGCCCCGACAATCAACAGGCTCCCTCTGGGCTTATCCTGCAGGCCTCCAAGTACCCACAGTTTTGACGCCATCTCCGATATTTCGACACCTCATCAATGGTTCGCTTGTGCTCATCTCCTTGATCCGTACCGGACATGGTCTTTGCCATGCCTTTCCCTTAACGCTCACCACAACGGCTCTTTACCGATGCAGCTTAAGGTGGTTTGAAGCCTGCTCCTGCAAGCCGACTCCGAGGGGCCTTCCCTCATCTTCCGTGCAGTTACGCACACTTTATATTAAAAGTGCGCTCGTGGCGCACTTGGAGCAATCACATTATTTTGAAGCTTCAAATGAGCTCAAATATTTAGCAGATACCTGTTTGGACTATTTAATTCCCAACTGGAAAGAGGAAAAGACCATAATTAGTAATGCACACAGCAGTCGCTCACGAACGCCCATAGAAGTAAATTTGTTTGGCTCATCCACTCGACATCAATTCCTGTCGCCTTCGTCTCCGCGCGTCACGGCACCTGGATGAAACTGGGTGCGATACTATTCAATCCGCTCATTTAGCCAGCGAGTAGGTTTCCTTCCCATAGACATACCAGACGAAGTTGCTAATACCGGTAACATCGCCTTTCTCATCAAAGCCAATCTTACCCATAACGGTGTCAAAGCTGCCTTTTCTCAAGGCTTTGATAACCGCCTTCGGCTCCAAGGAACCCGCTTGCTCAACGGCTTGCGCCCAGGCCTGCACAGCGCCGTAGCTATACAAGGTATAACCGTCTGGTTCGATGTCATACTCTTCGCGAATGGAGGCGGCGACATCGTCGGCCTCCGGCTTTAAGCGCATATCCGGGCCAAAGGTAAAATAGGTTCCTTCGCCTGCTTCACCCGCGTACTTCAGGAAATCGGGACTCACCAATCCGTCGGCAGAAAACAAGCAAAGATTGGGCAGCGCCTTTTTGGCCTGACGTAAAATAATTCCAATATCAGCTTCCATGCCGCCGGCATAGAGAACATCTATTTTATTATTGAAGAGCTTATCTACGATCGACTGGTAATCCTTTTGATCCTGTTTGTAACTATCAAACATAACCTCGGTAACACCGCGTTTGTTCAGCTGGCGTTTTGTGAACTCCGCCAAATCCAGGGAGTAGGCTGTACTATCGTGCATGATCGCAATCTTGCTGTTGCTGTGATTGTCGGCCAGGTAGTTGCCGGCGATCGTGCCTTGCTGGTCGTCGCGACCTATCACCCTAAACACATTGCTCCCCCCTTCATCAGTGACCTTGGGATTGGTCGAACCCGGTGAGATCATTATAATCCCGGCCTTTTCATACATCTTGCTGACGGCAAGGGATGCGCCGGAACAAACATGACCAACAACAAAAACTACGCCCTCGCTCACCATTTGCCGTGCCACCGCCTTGGCTTGCCCCGGCTCACACGCATCGTCCACTGAAATGGCGACAATTTTCTTGCCAAGGACTCCGTCTTTATTATTCAGATGGTCGATCGCCTTTAAAGCGCCGATTTCCTGCTGTTCGCCAGAAGTTTGTGTGCTACCGGACAAAGGCCCGGCGATGCCAACCTTAATCTCGGCCTGAACCGCAGCGATGCCGCAAACTATCGATATGAGCGCGCCTATTAGAATTCCAAGAATTGTAGTTTTCATAACTACCTCCTCTTTTTTATTCCTATAATTGTTGAACGGTGCCTCATGTCTCGAATATCTTGGTTTAAAGGAGATCGGTATGCGAATTAATCAATGAAGCGAGAAAAATCGGATGAGAAATAGGATTTGATCTTGAAAATGGATAACCGCTTCGGGTCCGTTGGAATAGGAAGTTCAGAAATAATTTATATGCATCTATACCCAAATCGATGGTATTTAGTCAATAATAATTAAGGGTTCTGAAAGTGCCGATATGTACAAGGATATCTGTACAAAAAAGGTTTGCGGTTGTTAAAGTGCCATCAGCTTTTATTCAAAGCATTCAAGATTTTTTGGGTCGGTGCAATACACTCATTTTCTGTGAGATATAGGTCAAATGCTTGATTTAGAACTTCCCTAATAATATTTTCAGCACTCATTCTGTTTTTATAAATCTCGAAGCTGGAAATTATATCCATAGCTTCTGTTCTGTAACCATTGAGATCTTTGATTTTTTTTGCATCATCCCCCCATGGATTCCATTCGGTGAGTATTTTAGCAACTTCTTCTGTCTCGTAATCTTCCATTTTAAACCTCAAGACCTGTTAAACGGAGCATGTATCAAACAAAATAAGATAACACCTTGTATTAAGCGAATCCGATCGGGCGGTTAAACCGGGGACTTTTTTAGCAGCGATAAGGGCGGTGACCACGCGTTTCATCATGGCGGCACCTTTACAAGACTGGGGCGATTCGTTGATCAGGATTATTGCCCGATTGGATTTGTTTGATTCCTTACAAAAACAAAATGGAATGCTGTTAACTCCGATTGTGTTTATTTCAAAAAATTAAAACATAGCTATCAAAGTTGCACAATATTTCCTATCCTGCTATGGTTCCTTACAATAAGAAGATCGGGCTGCTTGTCCAGTATTGATATCAAGAAATCAAATTTCCAATGGTTATTAAGATGCATTGCTTTTCATCTCGATCGTCAAAGAAGAAAAAAACCTCTTCCATAATTGAATGCATTGGATCAAGCTTGATTTTTTTACTCTTCGTTTTGCATTACCTTCATCTTTCGTCGCCCAATGCCATCGCAAATAATTCAGTATCAGAGACGCCAAATGAAAATGAGGAGTGTGTTGTTTCACCTGAGCCTGATGATGGTTTAGCTGATATAGTGAATCCTTTTAAATCAACCTGTTATGACTGGAGAGATAATATCATTCCATGCGACTTTAGACGACCGTACGCAGAACTCCTGTTCGAAGGGTCTATCCCCAATCCCCGTTTTAGTGATAACAAAGATGGGACGGTGACCGACAATTTAACCGGGCTGATCTGGCTGAAAAATACTAAATGCTTTGGGAAGGTGGATTGGAAAGGTGCTAGACTGGCGGTAAAAAGCCTGAAAGATGGAGACTGCGGCCCGGATCCCGCACTTATTCTTTCAGATGGTTCGTCAGCCGGCGACTGGCGTCTACCCACTATGAAAGAACTATGCGCATTGATCGATTATAGTAGAAGAAATCCTGCTTTACCAAACGGCCATGGGTTTTCAAATTTCCCACCCGGTTACTATTGGTCGGCGACCACCCTTGATCATCATCCCGGACTAGTATGGATTGTGTACATGGAATCCGGTACAACCTGCTATGAAGGAATCAAAAACCAGGCCGGCCACAGTTGGCCGGTCCGAGGACCAAAGGAGTAATCTCTATTTTTAATAGTAAGTATTCTCGCTTTGATGTGCTTCTCTGTTAAACGCAGATTATTCGAGCATTTCAATAATTTCTTCAACCGATGTATAGGGTCTGTTCTGCGCAATTGCCGTTGGTTTGAAGGTCAAATAACCGAATGCGAATCCCAAACCCCTACTTAGAGCTATATCTTCTTTAATCGCCTGGAGCCAGCCTTTGTCCGCTATTTTTAATACGTACGGCAGACTCGTGTCTGATAATACATAGGACGCGGTTTTAGCAACTGCAGAAGGTAAATTGTCCACACAATAATGATGGATGCCGTTGACGACGTAAGTCGGTTCGTCATGAGAAGTCGGCACGCAGGTTTCAATGGCTCCGGCGGGATCGCAGGATATATCCACGATTAGCGCGTCTTTTTTCATAAGTTTGAGCATCTCGCGGGTCACAATATGTTGATCCGACCGGGGAGGCCATTTGACGGCGTTGATTAACAGGTCGATTTTGGGCAGCATTTGTCGGACATGATATTCATTTAAATAGACCGTTTTTATCTGGGGCAACATTTTTTGGCGGATATCTCTTAATCTTTCTAAATCTATATCCAGCAGGGTTACATCCGCCCCCAGGCCAACAGCATAGCGTGCCGCTCCGAGCCCGACATTGCCAGCTCCAAGGATCGCTAGATTAGCCGGTTCAGAACCAACAGCGCCTCCGACCAAGATGCCACTACCGCCGGTGGTGGTAAACATATGGTACACGCCCATAATGAGTCCAACCTCACCGGCAATTTCGCTCATGGGCGTAAGCAGGGGAAATCTGCCGTCATCGGTTTCAATATCCTCATAGGCAATTGCAATCACCTTTTTATCCAATAATGCCTGGGTTTCTTCAAGGTTATTGGCTGAATGGATATAGGTAAAAATTATTTGTCCTTCTTTCAAGAAATCGAATTCTTCCGGGAAAAGTTCTTTGACTTTAAGAATCATTTCCCCCTTTTCGTAGACCGTTTTGGCATCAGGCGCTAGTATGGCCCCGGCTGAGGTATAGCCTTCGTTGGATATTCCGCTGCCCACACCGGCCTGGGTTTCAATTATAATTTGGTGCCCTTTTGAAACAAGGGCATCTACAGCGGGTGGTGTAATCGAAACTCTATATTCATTTTTCTTTATTTCTCTGGGTACGCCAATAATCACGGATTCACCCCCTAAGCTTAGGTTTACATTAATTCTTTTCTTTACGCATCGCCGATATTGTTATATGAATCCAGCGTCATCATAATGGTCACGAATGCATTTAACTGAAATCTTATAAATTTTTAGAAATTTGCAGCCATGCAAGAATGCAGAGTAACCTATCCGCCCCATATAAATTTGGCTCGTCTGCCGACGCCGATTCATTCACTTCCGCACCTTAGTGCGGAGCTAAATGTACAACTATTTATGAAAAGAGACGACCTCACCGGCATCGCGCTTTCGGGCAACAAAATACGCAAACTCGAATTTGTGTTCGCAGATGCTATCGCACAAAAGGCGGACACCGTTCTTACCTGCGGCGGCGCTCAATCTAACCATTGTCGGGCGACGGCTATCGCTGCCGCCATGATAGGTATGAACTGTCGGTTGCTTTTACGAACAGCGGACCCTTCGAATCCACCTTTTCCAGAAGGAAATATTTTGCTCGATCAGATGGCCGGTGCTGAAATTGTCTGGATCACGGCCGAAGAATACAAATTTCGTGATGAAATATTTGAACGCGAAGCGACATCTCTCAGAAAAGCAGGCCGAAAACCGTATGCGATACCCGAAGGCGCATCCAATGCCCTCGGCGCCTGGGGATATATAAGGTGTATAGAAGAACTCATCAATGACATCGCCAACCTGCCGGGCGGGCCTCATAAGGACTGTACGATTATCAATGCCACCGGCTCCGGCGGCACAAGTGCCGGTTTAATCCTGGGCACCAAGATCTTTGATTTGAAAGCGCGGGTTGTAAGTGTCAATGTTTGTGACGATCATGATTATTTTGTACGCGTGATTGGAGAGATCTGTGAGAAAGCCATTTCTGATTATCAGCTTGAAATAGATTTTTCCCGCGAACGTGACATTAACATTATCGATGGCTATGTCGGCCGGGGATATGCATTGTCCCGCCCTGAAGAGCTTTCCAAGATATGTGATATAGCTCGGACTGAAGGAATCTTCCTTGATCCGGTATATACCGGCAAAGCGTTTTTTGGAATGCTTCAGGAGCTAAAACGGGATCCCAGTTGCTTCGGAGAACGCATCATCTTTATCCACACCGGCGGCATATTTGGGCTATTTTCCAAGGCTCGCGAAATCGAACCGCTGCTTTCATGATGTCTTTGCATTATTAAATAGTCGGCATTTCACCTGTTTCAAGATACGTTTTAAGTTCTTCCACGCTCAAACCTTCTAATCCCATGCTCTTTAAAGTTCGGTTGCCTTCGGTTGAGTAATTGATACCGGATATGGCCTCGCCCATACCCACAACGGCTCGGCTGGCTGGCGTGGGTATTTTTAAAAATTTACCGAGTAATCGAATATTTCGATTTTCAGAAATGTCAGCTGGGTCACACTACTTTTGCTTTCATATTAACTGCTCAATCGTTTCGTTTATTTTAATACCTCTCTTATTCAACTGTTCCATGAATAAATCACAAGGCACGTCTGTGACCGGAGAAAGAACTCCCTTTCTTGTTATATCACCTCTCACGATCATCTCTGCGGCGATACAGGCAGGATAAGCAACGCCCATACTCATGGCCATTAAGCCTGTCATCAAATCTCTTTCAATCATAAGAGAGCAAGTCAATATTTGTTGCTTACCTTCCTTTACACCCTCGACCTTGTTCACCAAAACAGATAGATCTTTTTCACTGTCATTATACTGCAGTTGAGACTCGAGCAGTTTGGCGACCATTTCAAATGGCAACACCTCATAAGGTAACCCTTGGATAGGCACCTCGCTCAAAAAGCCTAATTTTTTCAGTGGGTTGAAAAATGCGCACCAGCCGGGCCATCGAAGTGTATACCGCCCTGTTTCAGAAAGCTTATCCGCAATTTTCAGTAATTTGGCATAATATACAGCATTACCATTTGGAATGGCCTCCAGAGTTCCAAGTCCTGGAAATTCAATGTGATGAATAAATGCGTTCTCATGTTGATCTTTCGCCGGGATATGTATAAGTTCAGAATCCGCGATAAGCGTTGCATCTCTTTTCTGGCTTTTCAATACGGCACTAATATTCCAGCTAATTTTGTATTTGAGCGGATTATCACATGCCGCCTTTTCAGGAATTCCTCCACAATATGAATTGAGCTTAAATACCTCATCGAAATATTTAAGACTATAATTGTAAATAACCAGGTCAATCCCTGGATCAAGGCCGCATTCCGGGATGATGGAGATTCCCTTTTCTTTCGCTGCATGGTCGAGATCAAGAATATCAAATGCGTAGTTGGTGTTGACAAGATGAACACCACTTTTTATCGCAGCCTTTGCAACGGTCCGAATACATTGTGGTGGCAAAAAATCAAGGACAACATCAAACTTTTCGTCCATTTTAGATGCCAATGCGTTTGGGTCATTCGCATCTATCCGGACGATCTGAATTTTGGCCTTGTTGATAAAGTCAAAGGAATCAACGAGCTCAGGCTGAATATCGGCACACGTTACATGGTCAACACTCACATTTCTTGACAGATCGTATAGCGCCGCCCTTCCTTGACTACCGCAACCGCCTAAAACTAGCACTTTCATTGGTTATGAACTCCAAAAATGCTTATCCCGTCCAAGGTGAGTATTTTGTAAATCCCCCGACTATCATTGCATTCTCAGGGATTCAACTTGCCGGCTTCAAGATAAAATTTTAGCGCTTGTTTGACCATGATAGCAATTCCAGGTGCTTCCGCATAACGCCCAGCGGTTTGTAATTATTGGCTGCATATTTTTTTACGCCAACAGTTTCTCCAATTCTTTCGCAGTGTGCTTTGAAAGTCCTAAAGTTTCCATTGTGCGTTTGGCTTCACCCAAATAATCTCGATTCATCAACAGAGAAACCAGTGTAATCACAGCCGACATAACCGGTGTCGCTACCCCGACCTGTTCCCCAAGTTTCTGGAGGAACACCAGACCAAAACCCACATCTTCATTGAAATACCGGTAATCCAGACTACTCTGGGCTTTGACCCCCTTGAACCCCGGCGCGGTGATAAATCCGTTGTCATACGTGGCTTCTGTCATATAGCCCTGCATGACGCCTAATTCAGGGTCGGGAATAACGTCCACGCCCAATTTTTTTCCAATGGCGACCCGTTCTTTATCAACTGCTTCAATCAGCCTACCGACCGCAGGAGTGACGCCCTCGTGATAAAAATCGAAATCACCCTTGGTGCGTTCGATTAATGCGACATTCATGAGCGTAATCGTGGGATGGATGACCGGGTTGCCGTTCTGTAAGCTGGTCTGAAGTATATTCTTTGCCGCAGTCATCGTCGGATAGACATCGCGCACCTGCTCCAACACATAATTGGTATTTTGCGTCGGAACCGTGGCTAGGAACAACCCGCCATTGAGCTTGTTAAAAATCCTGATTTTGCCAGGTTCAAGCAGTCGAACGGCATACGGCAGCGTCGAAGTCTCTGCAATAACAATGTCCTCGTCCCGAAGATCCAGACCTGCGCCGTTTTTAAATTCAACACTGCCACCGCAGGAACTGGGGCACACGATCACGATCTGCCCTTGCTTGAGGTATGGCTTACAGGCTTCGGCAAAGGGTCTGGTGCTGTACGCCGGACCAACGGCATATATGATATCAGCTCCATCCAGCGCTTTTTCAATCTCGTGCCCGGCAGAGACCACAGGCTGAAATCCTTCAAGTATGCCCTCGCAGTGGATGCCTCCGTTGTTTTGGACAGCCTTAATACTCTCCGGGAATTGTTCAAAATCAAATAGACGGACCTGATGGCCGTGGGCCGCACAGTCGAATGCTACGGCACAACCCCCGTTTCCCGAGCCCAATACAGCAATTTTCATATGGTTATCCTTCAGCTTTTTTCGGTTCGATTCGCGTTATTTTTTGCCCTTAGATTTTTTTTCTCCCTTGGCCTTTTTGGGGCCTTTACCCTTTCCTTTTGCTTTTTTTTTGGCCTTTTTTTTGGTTTTTTCTTTCTTTACCTTCTTTTCTTTCTTTTGTTTGGCCATGGTCGCCTCCTTTCGGTTTCCACTCTGTGTGGCAATGGTTTAACGTGACATTTTGGATAAGAATTCTGATTATTGTTTGTGCCT
>Ga0265306_10001429_pt1 | contig 11599 bp, 10 predicted proteins | sample Helome_3_FD_192493 | JGI IMG/M metagenome (GOLD analysis project Ga0265306, IMG submission 192493) | Marine sediment microbial communities from subtidal zone of North Sea - Hel_20160420 (Illumina Assembly) | ecosystem: Environmental > Aquatic > Marine > Subtidal zone > Sediment ...
TCACCAGGATGATCAGCCCGGCCGGGGCGGGCATCAAAATGTTGAAGTAGCCGACGAAACCCCGCGACATGGTCGCTGCCGACACGAGTCCGGCCAGCGCAATCAGCAGCCCGACGGCCATGGACAGCGCCCGCACCCTGAACGCTTGCTGCACATACACGGCTTCGCCTGCACTGACCGGGTAACGGGCGCCCAGCTCGCCGTAGCTGAGGCCGGTAAATACCGCGACGAACGCCGCAACGACGAAAGCAAACGGCGCAAGCACCCCGGCCTCGCCGGCCACTTTGCCCACCAGCACATAGATGCCGGCACCAATGATGTTGCCGGCGCCGTAAAGCGCAAAGAGTAGTAGGCCGACTTCGCGTTTCAGGCCGCCCTGTGTGTCGTCGTGACCCGGCATGGGGACAGCCTATCACCGTCGCCGCCGCACACCTGAGTTAAGATGACCGCATGCTCAAGATACTGCTGAAGCTGGCAGGTGGTTTGTTCGTCCTTGGGTTGCTCGCGGTCGGCGGGCTCTACGCCTATTACTTCATCGTCCTGCCGCGGGATATTCCCCCGCCCGAACTCATGGTGGAGATCACGCCGGAGCGCGTCGCCCGCGGCGGGTACCTGGCCACCGCCGTGTTCGGCTGCATGTACTGCCACTCGGAGCGCGACTGGAGCCTGTTCGGTGCGCCGCCGGTACCCGACACGCTGGGCAAGGGCGGCGAACGCTTCGACGAGAGCGTCGGCGTGTCCGGCGTCTTGATTGCGGCAAACATCACGCCCGCCGGTATCGGCGACTGGAGCGACGGCGAGGTCTACCGGGCCATCGTGAACGGGTTACACAAAGACGGCTACTCGCTGTTCCCGATCATGCCCTTCGACGTCTACCTGCACCTGGAAACGGAAGATGTGTATTCCATCATCGCGTATCTCCGCACGCTGGAACCCATCGAGGCTGAATACAGCGGCCGGCGCATGACACCGCTGATGGAGTTCATCGCCAACTCCCGCGTATTGCCGGCCGACCCGTGGCAGGTGAACCAGGACGACCCCCTGAGCCGCGGCGAATACATGACAATCATCGCCGGCTGCCGCTTCTGCCACACGCCGGCGAACGAGCGCATGCAGCCCTACGAGGACATGCGCTTTGGTGGCGGCCTCGGCATGTTCGCCAGCGGCGAGAAGGTCTACTCGTCGAACATCTCTCCCGACCAGGAGACGGGGATCGGCAACTGGAGCGAGGCGGACTTCATCGCGCGCTTCAAGGCCTACGCTGGAGCGCGCATCCCGGTGACAGAGACAGGCTTCCAGACCAACCACGCGTGGACCGAATACGCGAAGCTGAGCGAGGCCGACCTGGCGGCTATTTACGCCTACCTGATGGCCCAGCCGCCGGTGCGCAACCCGGTATCACCCACCGGCTGATCGCTGCGCCGCACCGGCGCCCGATTCCGCCCGAATCATTTCTGTCCGGCACTAACTTCCTGATTTGCTGTCCTATATTGGGTGGCCGGCTTGAAAAGCGGCGCAGCCACCCCATCTGAATACCATGGAAAATGACGAGACACAGTTGATCACCAACGCCGGGGTTCAGGCCGCGGTGCTGGCTTATCAGCGCCTGCTGCAGCTGAACTGGGAGTCCTGGAAGCCGGAAGTGGCCGAGTGGCTGCACAGCGAAGATGCCGAGCCGGTGCTGAAGGAACTGCTCGTGGCCGTGCCCTGTTCAGCCACGGTGCACTGATAGTCTGAATTTCGTATAGCATTCGGCCGGGGAACCACGCGCTGCGGGCGTGGATAGAAGAACCGGCAATGAAAAAAATCCTCATCGTCACGGCGAGCATCGTCGCCGCGATCCTCGTGCTGTCGTATGGCTGGCTCAGCTACTCGTCAGAGAAAAACCGCGCGCGGCCCACGGAAGTGGCCATGGCCGCGCTCGAGCCCGACGCGGCAGTGGCGGTCGAGGAGCAAGGCGACTGGCTGATCATGCGCCCGCAGAATCAGACTCCGACCACAGGGATGATTGTGTACCCGGGCGCCTACTGCGACATCCGCGGCTACGCACCGATTCTCAAGGAGGTCGCCCGCGCCGGTTACCTGGTTGTCGGCGTGTCGATGCCATTTTATTTCTCGATCTTTGCGCCGTTCAGCGCGGACGACGTGCGCGAGGCATTTCCCGACATCGAGCGCTGGGTGATCGCCGGTCATTCCATGGGGGGCGCGATGGCCGGCCTGTACGCAGCAGATAACCAGGACAATCTCGCCGGCCTCATTTTCTGGGACGCCTACCCGCCAGAATCCAGCAGCCTGGCCGACTCCAGCCTGCCGGTGACCCACATCCACCGGGCGACTCTCGAGGGCGCGCCGCCGCAGAAGTTTGAAGACATGCGTTATCTGTTTCCGGCCGACAGCGACTGGGTGCCGGTGCCCGGCGGCATACACATGTACTTCGGCTCCTTTGACGGCGGCGCATACGAAGAAGTATGGGAGCCGAAAATCAGCGAGCAGGCCCAGATAGACATGATCACGGCCGCAACGCTGCAGGCCCTGGAACGGGCCCGTTAGCGCCTATGGAGCAAGCAGGCCGCGCGAATAGTTCGGCCGACGCTTGATCCGGGCCCGGAACCAGCGTCGAGCTGGGACCAATACTCCATATATTTCAATAGCTTGGAATCTCACGGTTAGTAGCCGGCGTGAGGCATCCGAGCACCCGCTGACAGCGAATTCTTAGCCACGGGGAAGAGGATTCGGGTCTTGGAAGCCAGGCAAACCAACATTCTGCTGGCGCTGCTGTTCATCGGCGTGCTGATGGGCGCGGTGGACATCGCGATCATCGGTCCCGCCCTGCCTGCGATCCAGGCCGACTTCGACATGACCGGCCGGCAACTGTCGGTGCTGTTCAACGCGTACGTGCTGTGCCAGATGATCGGCGCACAGTTGCTTGCCAAGATTTCCGATCGCGTGGGTCTGCGCGCTGTCTACATGTTCAGCATCGGCTGCTTTGCCCTGGGCTCACTGCTACTGTCCTTCGCCCCCGATATTTACACCTTGTATACCGGTCGCTCGATCCAGGGCTTCGGCGCCGGCGGCATCTTCCCGGTGGCCGCCGCGGTCATCGCGGCGCGGCTGCCGATGGAACGCCGGGGTCCGGCGCTGGGCATCCTCGGTTCCGTGTGGGGCATCGCGTTCCTGATCGGCCCAATACTTGGCGGCATCTTTCTCCGCTTCTCCTGGCAGTGGCTGTTCCTGGTGAACCTGCCGATTGCCGCGCTGCTGATGATCGGCGCATTCCGCCTGCTGCCCACCGAGCGACCGCAGCGGCGCGCACCCTTCGATCTTGCCGGCACGCTCATGCTGGTCATCGGCATCACGGCACTCGTGGTCGGCATCAACCAGGTCGACACCAACGCGGTACTGGCCAGCGTCTTCAGCTGGCAGGTCTTGCCGCTGCTGCTGCTATTCGGGGTGCTCGCCCCGCTGTTCTGGAAGCGCGAACAACTGGCGGCAGACCCCATTATTCGCCCCGGGCTGTTCGACTCCCGGCAGATTCGCACGGCCTGTGCGGTGGCTGGCGGCGCTGGCGCGATGCAGTCGGCCGGCGTGTTCCTGCCCACGCTGATCGTGGCCGCGATTGGCATCACGGAAGCCGACGCCGCGCTGCTGCTGTTACCAGGCGTCATCATGTCCACCATTGCCTCACCGGTGGTGGGCCGGCTGATCAACGTGGTGGGCACACGGCTGCTGGTGCTGACGAGCCTGGTGCTCGTAACCAGTTCCTTCCTGCTCCTCGGTCGCGGCGAGCTCACTCTGCCCATCATCATCGCGGCCAACGTGATCAACGGCCTGGGTTCGGCCGGGCTGGTGGGTGCACCGCTGCGCTTCATCATGCTGGCCGAGGCGCGGCCCGATGAGCGCGGATCTTCACAGGGCCTGCTCAGTGTCTGCACGTCATTAGGTCGGCTGGTCGGCGCGGCCGCGGTGGGGGCTGTCGCGGCCTCGAAAGGCGGCGGCATCGCCGGATACCAGAGTGCCTTCGCCGGTATGGCCTTCCTGGCCGTCACGTTATTCCTGGTCGCGGCACTGCTGAAATCCAGGACCGCCGAACAGCGGGGGCTGGAAGCCCTGCCAGCCAGCGCCTCTGCCTGACGACAGCGAAGTTTCTGCAACGACAGGCTGTCGTCGGGGACAGATCGTCCGCAGATCGGGGACATTCTTCAATGTCCACTGTGCGGTAATTGAAGAATGTCCCCAACTTTCCCAACTTTCCGCGCCATTCTTCGCGCGGCGGAAAATACTGAAGCTGGCTGGTCTTTTGCGGCATTCTTGGTGCTGATGACCAGGTTGCAGGAGACCGGCCATGACCGTCTATGCCATCGCCCAGGGCACCATCACCGACCGCGAACAATTTAGCCGGTACCTGGCAAAGTCCGGGGCAACGCTGTCGGCTTATGGAATTCATCTGCTCGCCGTGGACGAGGCACCGCTAGCCGTGGAAGGCGAGCTCGACCACCCGCGCACCGTCATCTTGTCCTGCGAGTCGGCAGAAGACTTCTATCGCTGGTACGACTCGCCGGAGTACCAGGCCGCGCGCAAGGAACGGGAAACCGCCAGCGTGGGCCGTTTCCTGCTGGTTAAAGGTTTGTAAACCACCAAGGCGATTCGCCCCTGCTGCGTAACCGAATGTCCACAGCTTTCAGGGCAGCATTCTTGCGACAGTCCGTTCAACCACGTCCCCGCGCCTCCCCAGGCGCTCCGCCATAAGTAACTTCCGCAAGCCGACCGCCGGTCATTACGCGCGTCTTCGGCCTCGCGGGCACGTAAGCTGCAAACATGAACCGAACTGACTTCGAGCACCCCCGCGACAGCTACCCGGGGCAAATACGCGAGGTCTACGCCACCATCAACGGCAACGATGCCGCCGACGCACCGCGCGAAACCGAGGGCGACAACTGGTACTGCTGCTCGCAGGTGTCCCGCGGCCCGGTGCTCGAGAAAGCCGGCTACTCGCTGATGCACATCGTCGACGGCGAAATCTACGGCAAACCCGGCAGCATCAAGCTCTTCGAAACCCTGGCCTACCCGGCAAACCCGCGCGTACCGGGCCTGATCATGCTGCTGAATACCAACGAGACCGAAGGCGCAGGCCGGTCCGTCGTCGTCTGCATCGATCTCGTGCTACAGACCGGCGCGCCGCATCCGCAAGCCCAGGCGCTGTTCGCCGACGCGCTGCGGCCCGCCTACGAGGGGGCCGGCGGCAACTTTGCCGCGCGCTACAAGGCCGAGCCCGGCCGGATCCTGGCGGGCATTGCCGCGGAGTGCGGCATCATGGATTTCTTCCCAGCCGAGGACGAGCCGCCGCTGGATGCCCTGTTCAACGCCACGCTGTCGGCCTATCACGACGTGCTGGCGATGACCGGCGACGAACAGCCCACCGATGCGGATTTCCACGCGACCAACCGGCACCGCGCACGACTCGTCGAATGGCTGATGCTCGAAGACATCGGTATCCAGTTCGCGCGCAAGAGCGGCGTGCCCATGTCGGTGATCGAGGCCTACGGCTTCCCGCCGCAGGTCCGGTACTGAGTGTGGTGTTAGACAATACGCTCGATGCTCAGGTGCAGGTTGGGTACTGGGCGACGCTTGGCGATGCCTGCGACACAGTGATAGTTTTGAACCAGTAGCAGGGAGACGCCTTCGTGACAGTTTCCAGACGAGATTTCCTGGCGGGCTCCGCCGGTGGGGCCGCGACTTTCGCCCTGGCCGGCTGCGGCCGTGAACCCGCAACCGACGTAATCGTGATCGGGGCCGGTCTCGCCGGCCTGCACGCCGCGCGCCTGCTGGAAAAACAGGGCGCGCGGGTGACGGTCCTGGAAGCCAGCAGCCGCGTAGGTGGGCGCGTGGAAACCCTGTTCGACGCAGAAGGCACCCCGGAAATGGGCGCGGCCGACGTGGGCACCATCTATACCCGGATTCTCGCCACCGTCGAAGAGCTGGGCCTGCAGATCAAACCCTGGCCCGGCGGCATGCCGAGCTACTGGTTCCATTTCCAGGGCCAGGGCTTCACCGCCGACCAGTGGCCGGAACTGGCCATCAATCCCTTCGAGGGCAAGCTGCGTAAAGTGAACCCGAGCGGGGTCGCCCAGGCGTTCATGCCCCGGCCCAATCCGCTGCCGGACCTGGGTGCCTGGCTCCAGGCAGAGTTCGGCGAGTACGACGTGCCCTATGGGCAGTTCCTGGCCGAAAAGGGTGCTAACGACGACGCGCTGAAATACGCGCTGATTGGCCAGCAGTACGACAACCTGGACGCTTTGTCGACGCTGTGGATGCTGCGTGCCGGCCGCTTCACGCTGACCTCAATGGAAACCGCGTTCGCCCAGGGCAAACCGATCCGCTATCTGGTCGATGGCGGCATGGGCCGCCTGACCAATGCGATGGCCACATCGCTGAGCGGCGACGTGCGGCTGAACCACCGTGTGACAGCCATCGAACAGGGCTCGAGCGGGGTCAAAATCAGCTGCGACAATGGCGAGCAGTTGCGTGCGAGCTTCGTTGTCTGCACCGCGCCTTTCACTATTGTGCGCAACATCGGGATCACCCCCGCGCTGCCGCCCTTGATGGCCGAGGCTATCCAGCAGATTCCGTACGGCCAGGCCACCAGCGTGATCATGAACATCAGCGGCCGCTACTGGGAAGAAGACGGTTTGCCCGCCAACATGTGGACGGACCTGCCGATCGAGCGCGCGTTCATCAACCCGTCTACCACCGGCGACGGCGAGCACCTGTGGGTGTTCACCACCGGCGCGGGTGACCTGGCCCGCCGCGGCCTGACGGATGACGAAATGGGCGAGTTTGTGATCAGCGAACTGAACCGGGTAAGACCCAGTACCGTTGGCCGGCTGGAGACCGTGGGCGTGCGCTCCTGGACCCGCGACCCGACCACGCTCGGCACCTACGCCGCGCGCGCCCCCGGGCAGATCACGCGTTACGGCCGGCTGTTTTCCGAACCCGCCGGGCGCCTGTACTTCGCCGGCGAGCACACCGCGGAACTCAACCTCGGTATCGAAGGTGCAATGGAATCCGGCGAAGCCGCGGCGAACGCGGCTGTCGCGGTGATGTAGCCCGGTAGTCTCGCGCCGTGGCGGCGCTTAGCCGTCGGCTGCAGCCGCGGCCGCCAGGAAGCTCGCGATTGCGGCCACATCCGCATCGCTCACGCTGTCCGGTAGCGGCAGGTGGGCCATCTCGCCAGTCCGCATCGACTGCATCGCCGCCTCGAGTTCAGCGACGTCGAAGCCGGCAAAGTTCTCTATCGAGTGACAGCTCAGGCAGGGCTGCGCTTTCTGTTCGCCGTTCCGCGCCGCGACCTGTTCGACAGCGGCCTCTTCGGCCACCGCCCCGGCAATTTCCGCCGCGGCCTCCGCCATCTGTTCCGTGCCCGCGGCAGCCTCGGCCGCCAGCTCCGCTTCCGGGGCAGGCGCCGCGGGTGATTCAGCCGTTGCGGCGAGGGGCTGAGGTGCCGTCGCCGGGGCCACGCGCTGCTCGCCCGTCACCCCGCTACTGCCATTCTCCCCGCAGGCCGCGAGTACACCGACGAGCAGCAAACCACCGAGCAGCCGGAATAGAGCCTTGTTCATCATCATCCCCTGGATATCTCTGGCTTGTGTACCGCGCTCCCGCAACGCGGTCAACGGCTAAGGTAATAATTTTCCATTGCGGCGACGAAACCCTCGAAGCGCGAGTAGTCCTCGGCCACCACGTCCACCCGCAGATTCCTCAGCTCTGCGCCGGCAGACGTAATCGGCCCGAAGCAGGCGAGCACGGTCTTCTCGTTCAGTGCACCGCTGTCGTCACCCAGGTGCAGCAGCAGGCTCTCGATCTCGCCGCGGCTGGTGAACGCGATCATATCGATCTCGCCAGCCAGCAACATGCGGGTGCCGACTTCCAGGTCTTCGGTCTCTCGCGCCGTCACGTAGGCCGGCACACGTTTAGTCGTCAGGCCAATCGCTTCGAGGTTCTCGACGAACTCCGGCACCACGCGCGGTTCTTCCATGCCGATCACGTCGGGCGCCGGCACCAACACGGTACCGCTGCTGACACCCCGGCGCTCGAACTCCTTCACCATGCCGATCGGGCTCGGCGTCGGCGGCACCAGGACCGGAATAATCCCCGCCTGCTTGAGCAGGCCCGCATCGTTGCCGATCGCCGCGGCCTTCAGCCCGACCATGTCAGCGGGCGTCAGGCCAAGTACTTCCATGCGATTCAGATACGCATCGATGCCGTTGCGGCTGGTGAATGCGATCCAGTCATACTGGTCGCGCTCGCGCAGCACCTCGTCGAACACCCGGTAGTCCGGCATGGGTTCGATGTAGATGGTCGGCATCCAGATCGGCCGCGCGCCGCGCTCAATCAGCAGGCGGCCGAGCTTGCCGGCGTAATTGCGCGGCGTGGTGTACAGAATCGTCTTGCCGTACAGCGGCAGGTCGCTGCGCGCGATCAGCGCAGTTTCTCTTTGACCGAGCTGATGGCCGTCAGCCATGACGCCGGCGGATGCCATCGCCAGGAGCGTTATCGTTACAAGGCTTCGCGTTGCACTAAGCATTGGCTGCCCCGGGTTGCAACGCACGCGGCCGGAGCTTTAAAGCACCGGCCGCAAGGTTATGAAGGACTAGCGCCGGTGTCAGTTGCCACCGCCAAACTTGTAGGTGACCGTGGCACCGAACTGGCGCTTGCGCGGCAGCGTTACGCCGAAGCCGCGCGGGCTGGTGGACGGGCTGGTAGCCGTACAGATCGCCGTCGGATCGAGGTCAGGGCAAGGCTCCAGCAGGCCGGGCTGATCCGGCGGCTGGCTGCCGAGCGTCGCGCGACTGCGATCGACGTAGCGGATGATGTCCACCGCGCTCTCGTCTTCGGTCAGGTTCTTGCCCCAGACCACCAGCGACCAGGAACCCCAGCTCACGCCGGCCTGTGCGCGCAGGTCGCTGCGTTCGCCGGTCTCGATCAAGTTGTGCACCTGAGCGTACTTCGAGTCTTCCCACGCATAGTCCGCGCTGATGAACCACGAGCCGTCGCGCCCGAGGGGCCGCTCGTAGCGGCTGGTGAACGAGAACATGTGCTCCGGGACACGCGGGCTGTCGAAGCCGGACACGTCGCCCAGGACCTCGTTCTGTGCAACGGTGCCATCACTGCCGCGCAAATCTGCCTGGTCCTGGTTCACGTATTCATCGAATTCGGAATCCGTGTACGCGTAGCTGAAGCCTACGGTCAGGTAGTCGCCGAACAGCATGGAGCCTTCCGTCTCGAGGCCCCAGACCTGTGTCTCACCGGCAGTATCCAGGAAGGAACTCGACAGACCTTGGGTACCGATACTGACGTTCTGCGTCAATTGCTGGTCTTCGATGTCGAAGTAATAGCCCGCAATGTTGAACAGCGCCCGGCCGTCGAACCAAGTAGACTTCATGCCGATCTCGTAGTTCCAGGCTTCTTCTTCGTCCACGAAGCGCTTGGACTCGTCCGGTACGGCGATCGGTGGTCCCGTTGGGTCAGCCGGATCTGGCACCAGCTTGTCGGGGATGGTGGTATTGAAATCGCCTGGCTTCGTGCCTTTGGCGATGTTGGCGTAAAGGTTGACGTCTTCCGTCAGTCCCCAGGTCAGCGTAAAGCGCGGCGTCAGACTCTCGAAATCGTTCTGCTGGCGCAGGCGATCAGCGAACGGGCCACCGGTGAAACCCGGCGCGGTGGGATAGTTGAGGCTGCGCACCTTAACCTCGTCGACGGCGTAGCGAAGTTCCGCCGTGGCCTCCAGGTTGTCGAAGATGTCGTAGGACAGGCTGCCGAAGGCCGCCTTGTTGATGACCCGCGTGCGGTCCAGGCCACCAAAACCCCAAAACTGGTTAGCCCTGACCACGGTGCCATCCGGAACGCTGTTGGCCGGATCGTCGTCCACGTAGGCGCGTTCGTCACGATTTTCCTTGGTCTCCCCACGCCAGTAATACAGGCCGCCCGCCCAGCGCAGTCGCTGGTCCTGATTCGACGTCAGCCGGAATTCCTGCGAGAAGTCCTCCTGGGAGTCGTCGTCGATCTGGTTGAAAGCCCCGCGAACGCCGAGGCTGCTGGTCAGGAAGGCCTCGTAGCCGCCGTAGGTCACATCCAGTGCCTGGTTGATCTCGTCATCCACGTAGCCGGTGAGGCTGGAGAAAGTCGTGCCGTCCAGGATCCACCAGTCGAGGTCCCAGTCCAAGGTCAGGGCCGCGATCTTGCGGTCGATCTGGACGCCGGAATCGGCCACCTGGTCCAGGATATCGGTGTTCAGCTGCACCGGGCCGGCCGTGCTGCCGTTGCCGATGTAGTACTCGCGGGCGCGCGGCGCCGTGCTGGTCCGCTCACAGCAGTTGTTGATCTTGACCGGTGTCACCGGGTCCAGGCTCGGATCGTTGTTGCGCGTCTGCGCGAAGCGATTCTGCAGGTAGATTGGGAAATGATCGTCGTCCGTTTCCTGGTAACCCAGCTTGAAAGTGACACTCAGCTTGTCCGTCGGGTCCCAGAATAATTTGCCGGTGATTCCCTTGGTTTCTTCACCGCCGATATCGTCGCCGAGTTCGCGGCCCAGCGTATTGGCCGTGTCGCCGATCTTGCGGTTCGTGTAGTCGCCGTCGAAAGTGTCGTAGCCGGCACTGGCATAGAAACCGAAATCGCCGAACAGCGGTCCGCTAATCCAGCTGGAGATGCGATATTCGTCATTCTCACCGGCCGTTGCGCGCACGTCACCCTCGAATTCATCCGATGGGCCCCTGGTGATGTAGTTGATCGCGCCGGCATAGGTACCACGGCCGAACTGCGCGGACTGCGGCCCGCGCAGCACTTCCACACGCTCCAGGTTGAAGAGCTCCGTCTGCTGGGTGGTGCCGCCTACGTAGACACCGTCAACAAATGTCGCAACGGAACTGGCGTTTGCCGCACCGTTGACGATGGTGGTCACACCGCGCATCGACGCGCGGTCGGAACCGGGCTGCCGACCGAAAGCCGAGTTGTACGACAAACCGGGGGTAAACAACGCGATCTCGTCGATATTGTTCACGTTTAGATCGCGGATCGTCTGCTGGCTAAACGCGGAGATCGAAATCGGCACGTCCTGCGGGTTCTCCTCGATCTTGCGCGCGGTGACGACGATTTCTTCGTCGAACACCGTTTGTGCGTAGCTAAGGCCGGCAAAGGCCACGGCGGCAAGGCCGATAACGGCACCGATAATCGTCTGCGAACGGCCGCTGGTCTGCATGTCTGTTCCCCTCGCTGGCTCAGCAATAGCGCAATCCCGTTGTTCTTGTACCCGGCCCCCCGGCCGGACGGTCACGCAGTAGGCCCGAAAGTAGGCCAATTGACAGCAACCTGTCAATTGGCGTTTTATGTGTTGGCCACGCGACATCGGCCGCGGGGCCCATACCCTGCAAGGCATGGGGGTTCACAACATGACAACAACAAGCAACAGCGGGGATTTGCCGGGCACGCCTCAACGCAGTAGGGCGACGGAGCAAGATCAGCTGGTCCAGGCCTTTCAGCGGCTGGTAGGCGAGGTATTCCGGCTGAACGGTGAGCTGCTGTCTGTGGGCGAACGGCTCGGCAA
>Ga0265306_10001430_pt1 | contig 11593 bp, 8 predicted proteins | sample Helome_3_FD_192493 | JGI IMG/M metagenome (GOLD analysis project Ga0265306, IMG submission 192493) | Marine sediment microbial communities from subtidal zone of North Sea - Hel_20160420 (Illumina Assembly) | ecosystem: Environmental > Aquatic > Marine > Subtidal zone > Sediment ...
TAGAGCATATTAAAAGTGAAAAACTAATTGATAAGCTCGATGAACTACTAAGTTTCCCAAAATTGGATCCTCACGGAGATCCAATTCCTGATAAAAATGGAGAGTTTTTAGAGCACGATAATCAACTATTGAGTCAATTACCAATAGGTTCTGCCGCATTATGCGTGGGGGTTAAAGATTCTTCTGCCGTATTCTTGAGGTTCCTGGATAAAAACAATATAGCACTTGGTAACAAAATGAAGATTTTAGAAAAAGAAGAGTTTGATAATTCATTGCGAATTCTTGTTGATCAGAGAGAATTACATATTTCTCAGCAAATAGCCTCTAATTTATACGTTAAAAATATTGAGTTATGATAGAGAATGTTATTAGTTATTTTGAATCAATCAATCCTATTTTGGCCGCTTTTTACGCAACACTTTTTACCTGGGGTCTTACAGCATTAGGTGCAGGCCTGGTCTTTTTTTTTAAGACCATGAACAGGGCCGTTTTAGATGGAATGCTCGGATTTACAGGTGGGGTAATGGTAGCTGCGAGTTTTTGGAGTCTTCTGGCTCCTGGAATAGAAATGAGCCCTGGAGAAGGTTTTGTTAAAGTGATTCCGGCAGCAATAGGATTTTTACTTGGTGCTGTTTTTATTTATGGATTGGACAAGGTTTTACCGCATATTCATATAAATTTTAAAGAAAGTGAAGGAATAAAAACGCCTTGGCACAGAACAACGCTGCTTACACTAGCCATAACTATGCATAATATTCCGGAAGGACTTGCCGTGGGAGTCTTGTTTGGTGGGGTAGCAGCTGGTTTTGAGGGGGCTAATATAGGTGGAGCAGTGGCTTTGGCCCTGGGTATTGGCCTACAAAATTTTCCCGAAGGTTTCGCGGTTGCCATGCCTTTGAGAAGGCAAGGGTTGAGCCGACTTAAAAGTTTTTCATACGGACAAGCATCTGCCATGGTTGAGCCCATAGCAGCAGTTTTAGGTGCTTGGGCGGTACTTACTTTCCAACCTATTCTTCCTTATGCTTTGTCATTTGCAGCCGGAGCGATGATCTTTGTGGTTGTTGAAGAAGTTATTCCAGAGACACAGCAAGACAAATACACGGATATTGCCACAATGGGCTTTATTGGAGGTTTTATTATAATGATGGCCTTAGATGTTGGTCTAAGTTAGTTCACTATTGCTCTTATTATTATGTTTACCATCATTCGCCCATAAGGGTGAATGCACCTTTAGTTAAAATCCTTGGATCTTCAGGAAAGTCTTGCGGATTTTTTATGACAGTGTAACCATTATATGCGTCGCCTGTTTCAACTTTTACCGGTCTAAAACTATACACTTCATCTTTCTTTGATTCCAGTAATAACAGGTAAGAGGAGCCATTAAAAGATACCAGTGCCTCCGTAGAAATACCCATTGCCATCTTATCCGATGTAATAATTGTGGAGTTAACAAACATGCCGGTTAGAAAATTATGTTTGGAAAGATCTTTAAGATGTCCATGCACTCTTATTGTTCTGTTTTCCTCTATAGCACTGCTAATTAAATATACTTCTGCCTTATATACCTCTGAAGAAGCTTCCGGTATTTTAAATATAATTTCCTGCCCTTTATGTATCTTCATAATATCCTTTTCAAATACAGATAATTCTAAATGAATATGGTCATTATCTACAATCTCAATAATAGGTGTTGCAGGCGAAACATACATTCCCAGAGATACATTAACCTGGGTAATACTGCCACTTATGGGTGCGTTTAAAGTGGAAGTTGTACTTATAATACCATTTTCAACATCTGTATGTGAAATTTTAAGTAAATCTAATTGCTTTCGCAGCCCATTATAAGTGGCTTCCGCTTTTTTATAGTCGCTCTCAGCTTTTAGAAAGCTCTTTTTTGATGAAATGTTTTCTTTGATCAATATTTGTTGACGCTCATACTCAGATTTCAAATAGGTCAATTGTTCCTTTATCTCTAAATATTCTTGTTGTATAGATACAAAATCAGGATTTTCAATGGTTATCAATCGCTGCCCCTTTTTTACCCGATCTCCAATTAGTAAGTGAGTATTTTTAATATATCCACCCATAGTTGCACTAACTACAGCCCGGTTTGCAGGAGGCACATCAATTAATCCATTGGCCTGAACCAATTCGGGAAAAGACTTTTCTTCAAGGCCGCTTATAGACATTCCATTTTGTTCAAATTGTTCACTGGAAAGCACAATAATGGTATCTTCAAGCTCAGGATTTTTTTGAGCATCTGATTTATCATTGGTTTCTGCGTTTTTACAACTTGTAATACCGATTATCAGTAAAAATGGAATGAAATGGTGTAAAATGCGATTCATGACTTAGATTTTAATAAGTTAAATAGTTTATGGCAATAACTGTTTGATTGTATTCATTAAGGCTATGTAAATAATCCAGTTTAATTTCATACGCATTTTCAAGACTTAGGATATACTGGAAATAGTTTATTTCCCCGTTTTTAAAACTCAGGGTAGCCGTTTTCAAGATTTCATCAGATAGCGCAGTACCCTCATCTTCATAATATTTCAGGGCCTTTTCCTGCTTAATTAATTCGGCATTAAGGGACATATATTCAATGTTTAATTGAATTTCATACTCCCTGGATTCTTCGAAAGCAATTTCACGGGCAATGGAGGATGCCTTAATTTTAGAAGATTGGCCAAAAAACAATAATGGAATTTTAAGCCCCAGATAATAGCCGTGTAAATTTTTATTTAAACCGCTGTTAGATCCTTGAAAATAGCTCAAACTCAGATCGGGCAGCAAAAGTTGTTTTTCATAGTTACGTTGATTATCAAAGAGATTTACTCTATTGGAATAATATTCTAATTCTATGCTGTTTTCCAATCCCGTAGGACTCAATTTAACTTTCTTTTGCGAAACTAGTCCAATATTTATACTGTCTTCGACCTGGACTAACTTAATTAAATTTCCATAGGCCAAGACAACATCTTGGGCAGCCTCTTCTAATTTAATTTGTATTTGTTTTTGTCTGGACTGAGTGGTTATTTTTTCAAGGTAATTGGTTTCTCCAAGTTCAAAACGGCGCTCAGCGATGGTGGCAAAATTTCTAAACAAACTATCAATTTGTTTATATATAAATTCCTTCTCTTTCGCATATTGATACATATAAAATCGTGATGTAACCTCCTTTTTTAAAAATTTCTTTTGAATTTCATAAGCACTGGTTTCTAAATCATATCCAGCCTTGTTTACTTTTTTTTTCGAGAAATAGACTGTTGGAAAAAGGAAATCCTGCTGTACTCCAAAAACATTTACGGGTTCCCCATTGATAGCAATGTTATTTTGGTCATACTCGTAGTAAATACTCGTCTTGTCAAAACTAAAAGCACTGGATATCATAGCATCAGACTTGTTTACTTTTAATGATTCTGCTTTTAGGCCTGCATTGTTTTCCATTGCAACTTCCATTAATCCATCCAGGGTTAGACCACTTTCCTGAGCGCTTAAAACAGTTGTAAAAAGTATTGCTGCAATAAAAAGGGGATAGGACTTTTTCTTTTTTAGAAGTCTTTTAAATGCAAGTTTTCCTGGTTTATTAAAGATGCAATATAACACTGGCAGTACAATTAGTGTCAATAGCGTTGCGCTTACCAGGCCGCCTATTACAACAGTTGCTAAAGGACGCTGAACTTCAGCTCCAACATTTGTAGATATTGCCATTGGCAAAAACCCTAATGCAGCTGCCGATGCAGTGAGTAAAACTGCCCTCAGCCTATCTTTTGTGCCCTGAATAATTAGTGCTTCCATACTCCCGAATTTTTCTATTTTTAGTTCTTTAAAATGTTCTATTAAAACTATGCCGTTTAGAACAGCAATACCAAAAAGGGCAATAAATCCTACTCCTGCCGAAATACTAAAGGGTAAATCTCTTAACCATAATAATAGAACTCCTCCAACGGAAGCCAATGGAATCGCAGTAAAAATCATTAATGTTTCTTTAAGGGATTTAAAAGCCAGAAAGAGCATTAAAAAAATTAATACTAAAGCAATCGGGACAGCAACCATTAATCTGGATCTCGCGCTTTGAAGATTTTCAAATTGTCCACCATAGCTTATACTATAACCTACAGGTAGCTTAATATTATCATTTATTAGTTTTTGGACATCATTAACTACTGACTGCAAATCACGGTTACGAACGTTTATCCCTACTACTATCCTTCTTTTAGTGTCATCTCTTGATATTTTAGCAGCTCCTTTTTGATACGAGATATCAGCCAGTTCACTTAGGGGTATTTTACCTTTGGAGGGGACATCGACATATAAATATTTAAGGTTGTCAATATCCTGCCTATTTTCATTCGTGAGGCGAACCACTAAATCAAACCGCTTCTCGCCCTCATAAATGCTCCCCACTTTTTTTCCTGCAAAGCCCATTGCAATCATATCATTAAGTTCTTTGATATTCAAGTTAAAACGAGCAATTTTTTCACGTTTGTACTTGACATTCATTTGAGGAAGGCCAACAATTTTTTCAACAGTTATATCAGCTGCCCCATCAACATTTTCAATTAATGATTTTATTTCATTTCCCTTTTTGCTGAGGATTTCTAAATCTTCACCAAATATTTTAATGGCAATATCTGCCTTTACACCTGTTATCAATTCATTAAACCGCATTTCAATGGGTTGGGTAAATTCTACCTCAATACCCGGAAGTATTGAGAGAGCCTCTTTGAATTTATTGGCCAATTCATCCTTGGTTTTAGCTGATACCCATTCTCTTTTCGACTTTAAAATTATTATGACATCACTTTCTTCCATAGACATAGGGTCCGTAGGCACTTCTGCCGCTCCAATTCTAGTCACTACCTGTTTTACTTCCGGAAAATTATTCAGTAGAATTTGCTCTATCTTGGTCGTCGTTTCTACCGTTTTGGTCAACGATGTCCCGGTTTTTAAAACGGGCTGTATTACAAAGTCGCCTTCATCCAAAGTGGGGACAAATTCACCACCAAGCGATATAAAAAGGGGTACGGTTAAAGCTAAGACCAGAACTGCAAGACTTAACACTAATCTTTTGCGTTTAAATCCCCACTTTATTATCGGATCAAAAGATTTATTGAGCCATCTCATTAGTTGAAATGAAATGTTCTTTTTAGAAGTATCAGACGGTTTTAGGAACAAAGATGCCATTACCGGAACATAGGTAAAACACAAAATCATTGCGCCTATCAGGGCGAAACTAAAAGTTAAAGCCATTGGCCGAAACATTTTACCTTCAACGCCGCTAAGTGATAAAATGGGGATGAAAACAATCAGGATGATCAACTGGCCAAAAATCGCGGAATTCATCATTTTAGATGCACCTTGATACGTTATTTTATCTTTGAACTTTGCCTGATCAGTTAGGGATAGGTTATTTATTTCATCTCTTTTACCAGTAATTTGAAATGCTATGAATTCTACGATAATTACGGCTCCATCTATTATTATTCCAAAGTCGATGGCACCCAGGCTCATTAAATTTGCATCCACTTTAAACAAATACATTAATGACAGAGCAAAAAGTAAACTAAGTGGAATAACTGAAGCAACTACCAGGCCGGACCTTAAATTTCCCAAGAGCAGTACTACGACAAAGATTACAATAAGACATCCAAAAATCAGATTTTCCGTAACTGTAAAAGTTGTTTTGCGGATAAGCTCACTTCTATCCAGAAAGGCATTGATTTGTATACCTTCGGGCAAACTCTTTGAGATTGAAGACACCCTATCCTTAACGGCATCAATAACTTCTTTGGAATTTGCATTTTTCAGCATCATTACCTGCCCCAGCACTTTCTCACCTTCCCCATTAGCCGTGATAGCTCCAAAACGTGTTGCACTTCCGAATCCCACTTCGGCTACATCTTTTATATAAATAGGGATTGAACTCTCTTTTTTAACTACAATGTTTTTAATGTCATCTAAAGAAGAAACTAAACCTTCGCCACGGATAAAATAGGCCTGATTTACTTTTTCAATATACCCCCCGCCGGTAACACTATTGTTTAATTCCAGGGCATTTATTACCTCTTTAGCGGTAACTTTCATCGCATTTAGTTTTTCCGTACTAATTGCAACTTCATATTGTTTTAAAAAACCTCCCCAGGTATTAACTTCAACAACTCCTGGAATACCTGAGAGTTGTCTTTTAACAATCCAATCCTGTATGGTTCTTAGGTCCGCTGTTGAGTATTTCCCCTTATATCCTGGTTTCACATCCAGTATGTATTGATAGATTTCCCCTAATCCTGTGGATATAGGCCCCATTTCGGGCGTGCCAAAACCTTCAGGTATTTTTTCAGAAGCCGACTTGATTTTTTCTGCGATCAACTGCCGGGGAAGGTAAGTACCCATGTCGTCATTAAAGACAATGGTAACTACTGACAGGCCAAATTTGGAAATAGATCTTATTTCCTGAACACCTGGCAAATTAGCCATTTCGAGCTCTACCGGATAGGTAATAAATTGCTCCATATCCTGAGTAGACAGGTTTCGTGAGGTAGTGATTACCTGTACCTGATTATTTGTAACATCCGGCACAGCCCCTATAGATATCTGGAGGAGGGAATACAGCCCGAAACCAACTAAAAACAGTGTGAATAATAGAATAATAAACTTCTTCTTAATACTGAATTCTATAATACGAGATAACATAATCCATGGAATAATGATTGATAATCATGCATAATTAAAAAAGAAAATAATGCCTGTGAAAAAAATTAACCAAGATAAATTATACCGTGCGGGGGGGTTGGAAAGGGCCTTCTTTCTCACAATTAGAATATGAAGCCTGATAAAAGAAATTTGCTGTTGAAGTCACCAGATCGTCAACAGGTTTAAGTTGATATGCCTGCAAATCCTTGATCACAAAAGCCGAAAGGACCGTCATATGGGGCTGGTGTTGAAATGGCAATTCCTCGTGTTCTTGTTTTTCTTCCTGATGTTTTTTATTGTGATCCTTTTTAAGATCTCCATAGTGCTTCGAGATAAATACAAACAAGTTATCGCCATATTTCTCTGAATGAAATTTAGCATGTTCTATTAATTCACTGAAATCAACAAGATCGCTGATACAAATGTTAAAGCTTTGTATCAGAATTAGGAAAGAAGCTGCTATGGAAACCAATTTTACCGTCATAATCCTTAAGTAAAGATACGATAATCTATAATATTCGAATTAAACTTCTTCCTCTTCGACAATTTCATAGGGGATAGTATCAATAATATAACTCAATACTTCAATACGCGCATCAGTTTTTCTGTTGGCATCTATAATTATCCATGGAGAGTCTTTTAAATCTGTGTGTTCAAACATTTTTAACTTAAAAGAGGTGTAATCGTCCCACAGTTCCTGTGCTTTGCGGTCAACAGCGGTCATTTTCCATTTTTTTAAAGGGCTGGATTTAATTTCCTTAAACCGATTAGCCTGTTCTTCCTTGGTAATTGAAAAATAGAATTTAATTAAATAGGTATCAGAATCCATGATCATTCTTTCAAAACCATTTACCTGATTCATAAAATACTGATACTGTTGTTTTGTACAAAAGCCGTTAACGGGTTCAACAACAGCCCGGTTATACCAGCTTCGGTCAAAAAAGACTATTTCACCCGGTTTTGGGAGCTTATTTACGTAACGTTGAAAATACCACTGCCCACTTTCTTCAACAGTTGGTTTAGGCAAAGCAACAATCCTGTACTGTCTGGGATTTATATATGCTGTGATTCTTCTTATGGCTCCACCTTTGCCCGCTGCATCGCGGCCTTCAAAAATTACAACTATTTTCTTATTTTTTGCTATTACCCAATTTTGAAGTTTTATGAGTTCTGTCTGAAGCGCTTTAATTTTCATTTCATGCCTTGCCGAACGCAAGGCCTTTTCAACATTAGTCTTTTTATCAGAAAGCAGACTTTTCAATCCTAATGAAGAGTTAAGCAAAGAAATATCATCTTCACAAAGCTGAATTTGTTTCGTATCCTTAGTAGTCATTTTTTATATATCAATTTGTTCAATATGCCTGTAATACCTCAGAACAATGTTTGGATCTGGTAATATGCTCGTTTTATGTTTTGTCTTTCTTGTATAATCAAATTTGGAAAGTACATAACGAATACTCTCAAGACGGGCAGTTTTTTTATTGTTGGCTTTAACAATTATCCATGGACTAAAGGTGGTGTGTGTTTTGGAGAACATTTGTTCTTTATAAAAACTGTATTTATCCCATAAGGCCTGTCCCTTTTTATCTACCGGACTAAATTTCCATTTTTTCAAAGGATTTAATAACCTACTTTCTATTCGCTTTTTTTGTTCTTTTTTAGAAATAGAAAACCAAAACTTTACAAGCTGAACACCATCTTCATAGAGCATATGTTCAAACCCCGGAACCTGAACCATAAATTGTTTATAATCATGTCTATCACAAAAGCCCATTACAGGTTCAACCACAGCTCTGTTGTACCAACTTCTGTCAAAAAAAACAATTTCTCCAGGATTTGGCAGTTCTTTAATATATCTCCTAAAATACCATTGCCCTACTTCTACGTCTGTAGGTTTAGAAAGTGCAACAACTCTCATTGATCTTGGATTAAGGTGTTCGGTAAAACGTTTTATAGCACCTCCTTTACCTGCCGCGTCCCTACCTTCAAAAATTATGGCCACCCTTAGTTTTCTTTTTATTACCCACCGCTGTAAGTTTACCAATTCTATCTGTAAAAGTTTAAGTTCTTCTTCATATCGAAGCGAATTAAGTACCTTGGAAATGTCCAGCTCCTTTTCATCGGCAATGGTAATCAGGTCTTTTCTCTTTTTAGCTTTGAGTAGATCTTCCGGTAAAAACATTTAACGTGTGTATTTTGTTAAAGGATTAATGTGAAAACATAGGTTTTTGATTGACCCTAAAATTTGGTCGTAACTATAAAGATACTAATTTTGACCTACAATTTTATGACTATTAGAGCTGTTTTTCCTACATTTTAATTCTAAAAACAAAGGGAGGCGTTTATTTTGCTTTGCCCATGGTTAATATCTAAGTTTAATGCTTACTACAAATTTTTGATAATGATTCACAGAAAATTAATTTACGTCTTTATTTTATTATTAATAGGATATCAGGCGTATACACAAAAACAAAAGTTCAGTTACTCAGATGTGTTTAAACTGGAATATGTTTCTGAACCACAAATAGCCCCAAATGGTTCCCGGATAGTATATAAGAGGATGGGTTTTGACATTATGAAGGACAAAGCCGATGGAAATCTTTGGATGATTAATTCTGATGGCTCGGGGCACCAAAAGCTTACATTACGTGAATTGACCGAACAAAGTCCCCGATGGTCACCAAGCGGAGATAGAATTGCATTCATTAGCACAACAACTGAAGGTTCTGAGATATATGTGTATTGGTTGGATAGCGGTAACTTAGCAAAAATTAGTCAGCTCCCGTTTAGTCCCAGTTCATTGACCTGGTCACCTAAAGGCGACCGATTGGCATTTTCTATGAATGTTGAAAAAGAACCTCCTGTTATTGCTAAAATCCCTAAAAAACCTGAAGGGGCAAAATGGGCTGAAAAACCAAGGATTACAGATCGTTTATATCATGAAGCAGATGGACGTGGCTATATAAATCCGGGCTTTAATCACATATTTGTAATCCCGGCACAGGGCGGGGCAGTGCGCCAAATTACTGCCGGGGATTACCATCATAGAGGTCAGCTATCATGGTCTGCAGACGGGGATAGAATATTTTTCTCGGGAAACAGATCTGAGAACTGGGAATATGATTTTAGGAACAGTGAGATCTACCAGGTAGAGGTCGCAACAGGCCGGATAGAGGCTTTGACTAAACGAAAAGGACCCGATACCAATCCTGCAGTTTCACCCAATGGTAAGTATATCGCTTATTTGGGCTATCAGGATAAAGTGCAAACGTATCAGGTAAAACAATTGCAAATCATGAAAACCGATGGTACTGAGGGCAGGGTTTTATCCAAAGATCTTGATAGGAGTATTACCGGTATGATTTGGGACGCAAAGAATGCGGGACTCTATATTTCATATGATGATAAAGGAAACACCAAAATTGGCTATATTTCCTTAGACGGGAAAATTACGAAACTGGCAGATGACCTCGGGGGCACTTCTATTGGGCGGCCCTATGCCGGCGGATCCTTTAGTGCTTCCCAAGTTGGTACAATCGCTTACACAAAAAGCAGACCTGATTACCCGGCTGAACTTGCTGTAATGAGTTCTAAATCTAAAAAAATAACTAAGATTACTGCTCTTAATAAGGCATTATTTGATTATAGGACGTTAGCTAATGTGGAGGAAGTTTGGTATAAATCGTCCGTAGATCAAAGAGACCTGCAAGGCTGGGTGGTTTACCCTCCAGATTATGACAAGAATAAAAAATATCCGTTTCTGGTAGAAAATCACGGAGGACCGGTTCTTAACTATGGCGACAGGTTTTCTGCAGAAATGCAGCTATATGCAGCAGCGGGGTATATAGTATTTTATCCGAACGCCAGGGGGAGTACAAGTTATGGGGAAGAATTTGGAAATCTATTATATAATAATTACCCGGGTGAGGATTATAATGATGTAATGGACGGTGTTGATTATTGTATCAAAAATGGCATTGCTCATGAAGATCAACTTTATGTTACAGGCGGCAGTGCCGGGGGTATAATGACTGCATGGATAATAGGGAAAAACAATAGGTTCAGAGCTGCTGTAGTTGCTAAGCCTGTGATGAACTGGATAAGTAAAACCCTTGTTGCAGATAATTATTTTGGGTATGCCAATTCGCGATACCCGGGTCAGCCCTGGGAAAATTTTGAAGGTTATTGGAAATTTTCTCCTTTGTCACTCGTTGGTAATATAGAAACCCCTACGATGGTAATGGTTGGGATGGAAGATTTAAGAACACCACCTAGTGAAGCCAAACAGTTATATCATGCTTTAAAATTGAGGAAAATTGAAACCGTATTGGTTGAGATCCCGGGAGCAAGTCATGGTATTGCAAGCAAGCCGAGTAATTTAATTACGAAAATCGCCCATACGATTGCCTGGTTTGAAAAGTATCGTGAATAGGGTGAAAATGACTAAACAATGAAAGGAAAAAAAAGGCACTGGCTTTGGAACTTAATTATTATTCTGGCTGTGATTGTGAGTATCCTGAGTTTTATGGCGCATTATAAAAATTGGATTTGGAAGAAGGCTGATAGGATCCAGATATTATCCGGTATATATTATATAGAATTGCCATTTAATTCAATGAACAAAGTATCTATGGTAAGTAAAATTCCATCATTAGATCGTAAAAATGGATTCTCTGCCTGGGAAAAGGAAAAAGGGATTTTTAAAGATTCCCTTAATGAAGAAAAACCAGTATATATATATGTAGATAACCTGAATGATCAGAAGATCAATTTAATTTACAAGGATTCCCTTCAGCTTTTTATCAATTTATCTGATTCTACTAAAACAAAAGAGTTATATCTTTACCTCGATGAAAAAATTGGGGCACAAAAAACACAATTAAAACAGTAAAAAACA
>Ga0265306_10001438_pt1 | contig 11557 bp, 12 predicted proteins | sample Helome_3_FD_192493 | JGI IMG/M metagenome (GOLD analysis project Ga0265306, IMG submission 192493) | Marine sediment microbial communities from subtidal zone of North Sea - Hel_20160420 (Illumina Assembly) | ecosystem: Environmental > Aquatic > Marine > Subtidal zone > Sediment ...
ACGTTAATTCCAACAACATTTGGGGTTGATTCTGACATTTGCTTATGGGCTTTCTAAATGTAATAAAAATATTGCATTAATTTCCAAAATCTATTCTACTGAAATTTTGATTTTTTGACCATCAATGTCATCTTCTTTGTATTCTTTACATGATTCTGTAAAGTTGACCTGTTTTACTCTAACCAAGAATGCTAGTTCTTCAGCTTTCTCTTTCATCATCTCAAGTGATTCGTCATCTAATTCTAAAATTGATGCAACATCTAAAACATCAGTTGGTGTATATCCTCTCTCTTTTCTAAGTGTTTGAAGTCTTCTTGCAATATCTTTCACCAATCCTTTTGCCATCATCTCTTTGTTTCTTGATGTAGAAATTATTACAGTATAGTTTTCTCTTTTTGCAGCTGCAAAATCCTCACTTGCATCAAAGTCAATTTTAAAGTCTTCATTATCCAATGAGATGATTTCACCATCAATATCAAAATCATATTTTGAATTTTTTTCTAATGATGAAATTATTTCATCAGGATTTGTTTCATTAAATGTGGAAACGAGTTTTCCCATATGCTGTTTTGCTTTAGGTCCAATTCGTTTTCTTTCTAATTCGACTACTCCTTTGACTGGTAATCCTAATTGTTTTAATTCTAAAATTTGTTCCAATCCTGATTCTTTTTCCGTTTCACTAATTGTAAATTTTTCAACATTTAGTTGAGATTGTAATAGTTCAGATAATGATTCGAGTTTACTTTTTTGACCTTTCTTTACACAAATCTGGGCTTCATTTAATGGCCATCGTCTTTTCAGCTTTCCTTTCATTCTGGCAGCTGAAGAAATAGATACAACATCTTTCATTATATCGAATGATTCTTCGATTTCTTCATTGACTAAATTTTCTTGATATGTTGGCCATTTGTCAAGTAGTATGCTTTGTTTTCCTGGAAATATTGATTGATAGAGATGTTCACTTGTAAATGGGCAAAATGGATGAATCAAAATATCTAATGTTTTAAGAACTTCACTTAGAACTGCATAGATTGATAATCTTCTATTTTTCTTTTCATCGTCTTCATCCCATAACTCTCCTCTAGTAATTGGGATGTAAATTTGGCTAAGATTGTTAATTATGAAGTCATCAATTGCTTTTGCCCCTTCATGAAATTTACATGATTCATTTTTCTCAGTAAGAATCTGAATTAGTTTTTGGAGTTTAGATAATAGCCAGATGTCTGGAGATGTAAGTAAATCATTTTGCTTTGCCCATTCTATTGAGTTTGATTTATCAAAATTATCATATTGACTATTTTGCTGAAAGTACAGGTGTAAATTGAATAATGTGTTAATTACCTGATATGGTCTTGACATTAATTCATCAGTGCTGAAACTTAGTGGTTCAATTGGACTTGCTTTCCACATGAAATAGAACCTAATCAGATCAACTGGATATTTCTCAAGTAATTCTGCACCTTCTAGAACATTGCCTTTACTTTTACTCATTTTTCCTCCTTTCTCATCTAACACGTGTCCTTGAAACAAGAATGATTTGTAAGGTGGTGTTGCTGTATTGTTTAAAATTACATTTTCAATTAATAATGTGTATGCCCAACCTCTAGTTTGATCAATACCTTCTGTAAAAAATGGTGCAGGGATTTCATTAGCATATTCTTCATCAGTTAGTGATGCATATGGTGCAGAACCACTGTTATGCCATGTATCTAAAACATATTCCTCTCTTTTTGTATTGACTCCGTTACATTTTTTGCATTTTATTGTAATGTTGTCAATCCATGGTCTGTGTAATTCAAAGTTAGGGCCATCTGGTAATTTGTCTGCAGAATCTACGATGTCTTTTCTTGTAAAGAACCAATTTTTCTCACCACAATCTTCACAATTCCAAACTGGTAAAGGACAACCCCAAATTCTTTCTCGAGAAATACACCATGGATGTTTTTCTTTGATAATTCCAAGAAATCTATTTTTTGGTTGCTCAAAAAAATACTCTACACTTTCTGCAGCATCGATTGCTTTGTTATCTAATCTATCTAATTTGTAAAACCATCCTCTTCTGGCAAGCCAAACAATTGGATGGTGTGATCTCCAACATAATGGATATTTGTGCTTAATTTTACCAATTTTTACAAGCGCATTGCACTCTTTTAGATCCTCTACAATTGGTCTGTCTGCATCTCTAACAAACATTCCTTGATATTTTCCTGCTTTTTCAGTAAATTTTACCTCATCATTAATGGGGCTGAAAATTTTGACTTTGCGTTTATTTGCAATTTTGATATCTTCTTCACCGTTTGCAGGTGATAAATGGACAAGACCGCTTCCAGTACTAGCATCAACAAATGTCTCTGATACTGCTACATGATAATTATCTAGTTTTGAAATTTCTTTTAGTTCAGGAATTAAATCTAATAATGGGTGGATGTATTTTTTTCCTTCAAATTCTGAACCTTTTACAGTTTTCTCAATTGTATACTCTTCAATTTTTACATCTACCATGAATTCTTCTAATCTTGTTTTTCCAACTACCCAAGTTTCGTTTTCCACTTTAACGTATACATAATCTTCTTCAGGTTGTAATCCCACCATGGCATCAGTAACGAGGGTAAATGGCATTGTAGTCCATACTATCAAAAATGCATCCTCATTCACTAACTTGACTTTGTAGTATAGTGATGGGTCTTTGACTTCTTCATATCCTTGATTTACTTCTGCATGGCTAAGTGACGTTTGACAACTTGGACAATATGCAATTACGGTAAAGTCTTCTTCTAAAATTTTATTTTCATATGCTTTTTTGAGAACTTGCCATTCTCTTTCGATAAATTCATCTCTAAATGTCCAATATGCTTTTTCATGATTAAATGACATTCCAAGTTGCTCATCTACTTCAACCCATGTTTTGTTAAATTTCTCTACAACTTTTTTACATTCTGAAACAATTTTTTCAACTCCAAATTCTTTGATGGCTTCGCTTTTTCCTCCTGTAACTCCTAGTTCTTTTTCAACTTGTAATTCAACTGGAAGTCCTTGTGTGTCCCATCCACCATTAAATTCAATCTTTTTTCCTTGTAGTGTGTTGAATCTATACCACAAATCCTTGATTACTCTACCTCTGAGATGCCCTGCATGTGGGATTCCGTTCATAGTAGGTGGGCCCTCGATAAATCGGATTTTTTCAGGTTTATCTGATGCAAAAATTTGTTTTTCTAAATCAATGGATTTGATGTACTTTCTAACTTCAGATTCTATTGCTTTAGCATCAAATTTTGGGGAAAGTTCCATCTAGATTTTGGAATGTTTGTGGCATTATAAAGCTAAATTGATTTGTTGAGACTTGGATTATATAATTGGGAAAAAGATAATTTTTGTTGGTAAATATTTTAGTGATTGGTTCTGGTGGACGAGAACATGCCTTATCGTGGAAATTATCTCAAAGCAGTAAAGTTGAAACTGTTTTCACTGCTCCTGGAAATGGGGGAACTAAAAATAATGTTCCAATTAGTGTGGATGATTTAGATGGATTGGCAGATTTTGCTCAAAAAAATAATTGTTTTACTGTAGTTGGACCTGAAGATCCTTTAGCTGCTGGAATTGTTGATAAATTTAACAAATTAGGTCTCAAAGTTTTTGGACCAACACAGCAAGCTGCTCAACTTGAATCAAGTAAGATTTGGGCAAAAGACTTCATGAAACGAAATGAAATTCCAACTGCTCGTTTTGAAATATTTGATGATCCTCAAAAAGCTCAAGAATATGTAAAATCACTTGATTACAATGTGGTTGTAAAGGCAGATGGTTTAGCAGCAGGAAAAGGCGTAATTGTTTGTAATAGTAATGATGAGGCAATTTCTGCAATTCAGACAATTTTGGTAAATAAGACATTTGGTGATGCTGGAAATAGGATCATTGTTGAGGAGAGAATCGATGGAATTGAAGCCTCCTACATTGCTCTTTCAGATGGAGATGTTGCTATCCCTATGGCCTCCAGTCAAGATCATAAGAGAATTTTTGACAATGATGAGGGTCCAAACACTGGAGGGATGGGTGCATATTCTCCAACTCCTATAGTTGATGATAATTTGGCAAAAATAATTCAAGAACAAGTTATTGAAAAAACTATTCATGCAATGAAAAATGAAGGAATTCTATTCAAGGGATTTTTGTATGCAGGAATTATGATTCGAGATGGTAAACCATATGTTTTAGAATATAATGTTAGAATGGGTGATCCCGAATGCCAGCCAATTACTATGAGGATGGATTTTGATTTGTATGATTATTTTGTAGCAAGTATTGATGGCACATTGTCCTCTTTACCTTTGGCTACTTGGAAATCACAATCTGCTGTATGTGTTGTTTTGGCATCCAAGGGGTATCCTGAAGCATATTCAAAAGATGATGAAATCACTGGATTTGATTCTGTTCCTGATGGGGCAATTATTTTCCATGCTGGAACAAAAAAATCCGGAGAAAAAATTCTTTCAAATGGTGGACGTGTATTGGGAGTAACTGCATTAGGTGATACATTAGAATCTGCAATCAAAAATGCATATGCTGCAACTGAAAAAATTATTTGGTCTCAGAAATTTAATCGTAAAGATATCGGTAAAAAAGGTCTTTCTTATCTTTGAGTTTGAATCATTTGATCTTCTGTGAGAATCCAATTAATTAAGATATCATGATCTGATTTTGGAATTTTTTTAATAATTTGTTTTTCCAAGGTAAGAGAAATTGTTGTAGTTTTATTTTCTGCCAAATATTTGTCATAGAATCCATATCCATAACCTAATCTGACTCCACTAAGATCTATTCCTACTGTTGGCACTAAAATGACATCCAGATTATTCTCAATTGGACAATCCTCTTTTGGTTCCATGATGTCAAAACTACCATATTCTAGGCTTGAAAAATCGATAATTTTTCTAAATTCCATGGTTTCACCAGTAACTTTGGGTAGGAAAACCTCTTTTCCTTGACTGATTAACTCTTGGATGATATCTTGAGTGAAAATCTCACTTCCTATTGGATAATAGACTCCAATTTTTTGAGCATTTTTGAAAGCATAGATTTTTTTTAATTTTTTCTGAATCTTTTCACTTGCAATTTTTAATAAATCAAAAGATGTGTTGTCTCTTGTTTCTAAAAGACGATTTCGCAATGATTCCTTTTCTAAATTTTTATCCAATTTGACTACTCAATGATGCTGCAGTTATTGTATTTTTCAATAGCATTGCAACTGTCATGGGTCCAACTCCACCTGGAACAGGTGTTGCAAATGATGCTTTTTGAATTATTTTGTCATAATCTGAATCGCCTGCTAGTTTTTCATTGAATCTTGAAATTGCAACATCAATTACAATTGCTCCCTCTTTGATCATCTCTGGTGTTAATGTAAATTTATTCCTGTCACCAACTGCTGTGATGATAATATCTGCAGCTTGACATAATTCTGTTAAATTTTTTGTTTTAGAATGGCAAGTAAGTACTGTGGCATTTTTTTCTAACAATAAATGATATAGTGGTTTTCCTACTAGGTTACTTCTGTTAATTAAAACAACATTTTTTCCTTCTAGGTCTATTCCATGATAATCAAACATCTCCATAACTCCTGATGGAGTACATGCTACCAATGCTGCTTTTTTCATAGCTAGTAATCCTGCATTATGTGGAGTCAAACCATCTACGTCTTTTATCGGTGATATTCTTGATGTTGTGGTGAATTCATCTAATTGTTTTGGCAGTGGGAGTTGCACTAGAATCCCATGAACTGTTTTATCTGAATTTAATTCATCGATGATTTTTGTTAATTCTAATTGTGTGATATTTACATCTAGTTTGTGGTCTTTGGTTGTAATCCCAACCTCTTCACATGCCTTGTGCTTGTTTCTTACATATGTGGCAGAAGCTGGATTGTCTCCAATCAGGACTGTGGCTAAACATGGGGAAATTCCCTGCTTTTTCAACTCTTCTGCTGCTTTTTTGACTCTATCTTTTACTGATTGAGCAATAAGTTTGCCATCTATTTTGACTCCTACCATAATCTGCTTTTGGTTTTTAGATATTTAATTCTTGGAATTCAAGTTGAAAATCATGGAAAAGAAATTAAATGGTTATTTTCCTGGTCATATCATGTTTGTAATGATAGCAGATATTCAACTCAAAGATGGCGCTGAAGAGGATTTCAAAAGCTGGTTTGCAGAATCAAACAAAGTATTGTGCAACTTTCCTGGATTCATTTCAAGACGATTCTTGAAATCAACTGATGGAAGCTTTAGAATTCTTGTAGAACACGAGAGCAAGGAGACTTTTATCAAAATGCACCAGAGCCCTGAACATGAAAAAATTCATCCAACTGGACATTCTTTCATGAGTGCAGATCCTCAGAGAAAAACATACGAAGTCGCTGCTGAATAAAATTGAAACTAGAATATGATTTAGATACATATCTAGAAAAAATAAAAAATAACGATTCCTATTTTCAGACTTTTATCAACAAGGACAGTTTAGCAGCTGGAGTTCTAGTCCTGAAACCTGGTGAGGAAGACACTCAAACACCTCATGATAGTGATGAGGTGTACTATGTCATTTCAGGTAATGGCTTTTTAAAAATTAAAGGCAAAGATTACAAAGTATCTAAAGACAAATTATTTTTTGTAGCAAAAGATGTGGAACATTGTTTTCATGGAAATACAAAGGAACTCAAAGTTTTGTATTTTTTTGGCGGTCCTGATTCTTAACTAATTACAGTTCTTCTACCTGAAACTTTGATTTTCTTTCTAGCAAATAGATTCACAGCTTCAGGATAAATTCTGTGTTCTTCTTTTAGAATTCTTTTTGATAGTGATTCTTCGGTATCTTTTTCATTAATTTTGACTACTGCTTGAATAATCACTGGACCTGTATCCATTCCTGAATCTACAAAATGAACTGAACATCCTGATACTTTGGCCCCATATTCCAATGCCTGTTTTTGTGAATTTAACCCTGGAAATGCTGGAAGTAAAGCTGGATGGATATTGATAATCCTGTTTTTGTATTTTTTTACAAATTCTGGACTAATGATTCTCATAAATCCTGCAAGACACACAAGACCATTTTTTTGTGTGACTCCGTATTTTGTGAGGATGGAGATAATTTCTTTGTCGTATTCTGCTCTAGTTCCTTTGAATCCTTTACTTTCAACAACCTCTATTTTCACTCCCAATTTCTCTGCAATTTTTAGACCTTTGGCATCATGTTTGTTAGAAATTACTATTGCTGGATTTATTGGAATCTTTTTTTTCTTAATTGCCTTTAGGATGGATTCCATGTTACTCCCACGACCTGAGATTAGAATTCCTAGATTTAGCAACTAGTCAATAGTAGATCAAACCTGCAATTTATATCAAATCCAACTGATTTGATTTTCATTGCCTAGTAAAGTCAGGATGACAAAAAATGGAATCCTGTGTGAGGTTGATGATAAACGAGTTTTTTTGGATCCAAAAAACAGCGATGTTGATGTGATAAACTTTGTATCTCATGCACACTCTGATCATCTTCCCTCAAAAAATGGGGGAACCATTCTATCCTCTATTGAGACTAATGAAATAGCTAATCTTCGAGGATTTAAGATGGAAAATCATGTTGAATCCCTTGATGATTTCTCTCTAATTGACAGTGGCCATGTTTTAGGTGCCAAAGGATTACTTTTTGATGATATTTTTTACACTGGTGATGTTTGTACTAGGGATCGTGGATTTCTAAAGGGTGCTAAAATTCCAAAGTGCAAAACTCTAATCACTGAATGCACGTTTGGTTTACCTGAATTTATTTTTCCAAAACTTGAAGATACTCTAAAGCAAGTAAATGAATTAATTTCTGAACTTTATGGGAAGGGTGTACCTGTAATTTTGATGGGGTATCAATTAGGTAAGGCTCAAACTATTACTCAGTTGTTTGGCCACTGGGGCCCGTTGTATTTGCACGATTCTGTTAAAGACATGAATACATTACATCAAAAATTTGGCGTGTCTCTAAATGATGGAATTGGACACACTGAGGCTGAAAAGAATGGTTTACTTGACAAAAAACCTTGGGTTATGGTTGCCCCTACGATGTCAAGTAAAAACCAATTTGTTCAAGATATGAAATCAAAATATGGTGCAGTAACAATTGGGTTTAGTGGGTGGGCTCAATCGATAAAATATTCTTTTGGAAGACGAACTGACTACTCAATTACAATGAGTGACCATTGTGATTACAATGAGCTAATCGATATGGTTGTACAATCTGGAGCTGAACAGGTTTACACAATACATGGATTTGTAGATGAGTTTGCTGAAGACTTGCGGAAAAGAGGCATTAGTGCACAGCCATTAGTAAAAAATTCACTAGATAATTTTACTTAGTAAATTCATTACATTCACAATTATCTACTAGACATGTTTCTGCATTTCTAATATGATCATGGGAAAAGTGTTTACATTTTTCATTTTTGCAAATCCTTCGTATAGATTCTTTCTGTACTACTGTTTGAGCAATTTCATTTGCTTTGTCTTTTGAAAATCCTTTTTTATCGATATAGAAATGAACTATTCTATTATACAGTATTTCTGGATTGAATTGTTTTTCTAGCAATACTGTCTCTTCCTATTGCCTCTTCTAAAACTTGATCCCTCATGGCAGTCACATTTGCAGGAAACATCATTACAAAATCCATGGTTGTTTTTTATCATATTCTAATTAGGCAATTATGATATTTGAAGGACTCTCCTTTTTGAATTATCATTTGTTTAATAAAATTCAGATAAATTGATATTTTTATGCCTAAATTTTTGAAAATTTATCTCAAAATTACGCCTATATCCATTAGATTTGTGTGAGTTGGATTTGTTTTGATGTTCCCTTTTTGTTTTTGAAAGAATCGTCCTGAATCATTATTTTTAAGAAATCCTTTCATAACATCCAAATCTATTTTTACATTTTCTGTAATTGCTCCTGCAAAAACTGAATTACCATCTACGCCATCAGTTCCTGCAGATGCGATAGCCATTTTTTTTAATTTTTGTGTATTTTTTAATAATCTCAAAACTAATTCTTGATTTCTTCCACCCATCCCTTTTCCTAAAACTTTGACTGTTGGCTCTCCTCCAAAAATAATACATGTTTTATCCTCTTCTGAAATTCTTTCAAGGATTTTGGTTACTACTTCTTTAATATCTCCAAAAATATTCATTACGCTAACTGTGTAGCCTATTTTTTCTGCTTTAGATTTCATTTCATTTAGACAATCTTCATTATTTGCTATCACATAATTTTCAATTTTAGCCTCTTTTGGAGTCTCTAGCTCTTTTTCATCCATTCTATTTTTTAAAAGTGTCAAAACTTCATCAGGTATTTTCCATCCTATTTTGTATTTTTTAATAATTGCTAATGCATCTGCATATGTTGTGTCATCCATGTATGTTGTACCTGATGCAATGGATGACAGATCATCTCCTTCAACATCTGACATTACAAGTCCAACTCCTTGGCATTTCATATTTTCCACAAGTTTACCTCCCTTGATTTTAGACAGGTGTTTTCTAATACAATTGAATTCTTGTATGGTGGCTCCAGATTTTAGCAGGGTATTTGTAACATGCACTTTGTCATCCAAAGTGATATCATCTGGCATTGCTAACAATGATGAACCTCCTCCTGAAACTAGAAAAATTATCAATTCATCACTTCGCTTGTTTTGAACAAATTTCATGACTTCCTTTGCTGCCTTTACACTTGTTGTATCTGGCTTTGGATGTCTAGAATTAAAAATCTGGAATTTTTTACCTTTGATAACTGATTTTGAGCCTTTAGGAATGACTATGATTCCACTTTTTATGGGAATAATTGCATTTAGTGCTCTGGTCATGGTATCTCCTGCCTTTCCAAAAGCCACTGAATAGATGCTTGAATATTTCTCTAAATTGAATGATTTACCGTTAATCTTGATTTCATTAGGGGTGACATATTTTTTAATTATATTTTCTGGATTTGCTGCTTGAAGTCCTGACTCTAAAATTTCTAAACAATCTTTTTTCTTATCTGTAGTTGCCAAGTCGTCAAAATTTTGAATTATCATGATGTCCATAGATAATGCAAGATATAATAATAATCAATGATGCCTTTGATTTATGCAAACAGTACGCATTCCAAAAGTTATCAACTTTGGAGAAAATGCACTTGGTGAAACAGAGTATCCAAAAAATGCCCTAGTTGTCACAACCGTTCCGCCAGCACTATCTGACAAATGGTTGGCAAGAATGGGTATACAGGATTACATGTTGTATGACCAAGTTAAACCTGAACCATCAATTGAAGATGTCAATACTGTTATTTCACAATACAAAGACAAAAACCCATCATGTCTAATTGGACTTGGTGGTGGAAGTTCAATGGATGTAGTAAAATATGCTGCACCTGAGATGAACAAACAAAAAATCTTGATTCCAACAACATTTGGAACTGGAGCTGAAATGACAACTTATTGCGTTCTGAAATTTGATGGTAAAAAGAAATTGTTACGCGAAGACAAATTTTTAGCTGACATGGCTGTAGTGGATTCATACTTTATGGATGGCACTCCAGAACAAGTCTTGAAAAATTCTGTCTGTGATGCATGTGCTCAAGCAACCGAAGGCTATGATAGCAAACTCGGTAATGACTTGACTCGAACTCTATGCAAACAAGCATTTGATATTCTGTATGATGCAATTATGAATGACAAACCAGAAAACTATCCTTATGGATCAATGTTATCTGGAATGGGATTTGGAAATTGTTCTACAACTCTAGGACATGCATTGTCCTATGTGTTCTCAAATGAAGGTGTACCTCATGGATTTTCATTATCCTCATGTACCACCGTTGCACACAAGCATAACAAGTCAATCTTCTATGATAGATTCAAAGAGGCTATGGCAAAATTAGGCTTTGATAAACTAGAACTCAAAGCTGATATTTCAGAAGCTGCAGACATTGTAATGACTGATAAAGGACATTTGGATCCAAACCCAATTCCAATCGTTAAAGACGATGTCGTAAAGTGTCTTGAAGATATCAACGCAGGTAATTTGTAAAAAATTCAATATTTTTTACTTTTTTTATATTTTCTTGATAAAGTACGAAATTGGCAGCTTGCTGAAACCTTTTATTCTAATAATCTAACGTAAATGTACTTGGCTTCAAAACAACTCAAATTTGGTATTCAAAATGGACTAAATGTAGCAAGAGCTGGTTACTCTGAAGACCAAATATTGACAGCATGTATTCTTGCTGATAAAACTGGGTATGATTCTATTTTCTATATGGACCACACAAATGTCCCACAATGGAAAAATGCAATTGTATTAGATCCATGGGTTATGCTATCTGCAATTGCTGCAGTCACACAGAATGTTGAACTTGGAACTTGTGTTACTGATGCCATAAGACGACATCCATCAAACATTGCACTAGCTGCAATTTCACTTGATAGAGTTTCTAAAGGTAGAGCAATTTTAGGAATTGGTGCAGGTGAGGCACAAAATCT
>Ga0265306_10001439_pt1 | contig 11552 bp, 9 predicted proteins | sample Helome_3_FD_192493 | JGI IMG/M metagenome (GOLD analysis project Ga0265306, IMG submission 192493) | Marine sediment microbial communities from subtidal zone of North Sea - Hel_20160420 (Illumina Assembly) | ecosystem: Environmental > Aquatic > Marine > Subtidal zone > Sediment ...
GCAGAAGCAACTGGACAAGGATCCGGATTTTGATCCGGGCCTGCTCGGCCTGCTGACGCCGGCCTACTCGAGCATGCAGGTCCTAACCGGTGAAAAACCGGCGCCGTCTGACGACGTATTTTCCCTTGCATGTCTGATGTACCGACTGATTGCGGGGTACCGTGTTTTTGGTCCTCGTAATGCAGCAGAGGCCGCTGAAGAGGGAATGAAGCCACAGCGTCTGGACAAACTCAGTGGCGCCAATTGGCGGGTACTCAAAAAGGCGTTGTCGTATTCGCGCGTAACGCGTTTCGAATCGATGGCCGATTTCATGGATGCACTGAATGTAGAGGCGGCCAGGTCGATTACCGTAGATATACCGGCGCCCGAGCGTTTCGCCGATCCTGTTGAAGAACGCAGAAATCCGGGACGTGCCCTATTCGGCCTTGTTGTCATGATTGGTCTCGCGGCCGTCGTCGGCAACCAGATGGGTCTGCTTGATCCTTACAAAGAACGCTTCGGGATGCAGGAAGCGCAGCAGATACCTGAGGAATCGACAGTCGTCGAACTACCAGCAACAGAACCTTTGATCGACGAGGCGCCTCCGGAACCGGAGCCGGCGCTCGAAGAACTGCCGGTTGAGGAGCCTGTTGCGGAACCCGCCGAAATCCAGGTGGCCGTCGAGGAAGCGTTGCTCGAACCCGAGCAGGCTATTGCCGTGCCGCAGCCCGAGGTAATTTCGGAACCGCTTGTCGACTTTTCCCAATTATCACCACCGACCACCGAACTCAATCTGGCAACAAACGGCGAAAGCCCGGAATCGGTAACCGTAAGACTGCGCGAGAATGGTCTGTCGGCATCAGTTGACCTCGTGCGACACGACGTTGAGTTCCCGATGACACTCCGACTCGAAGAGGTTGGCTTTAGTGGTAATCGATCGCCGTGGGTGTCCGACCAGTACGAATTTTCAGACAACGGCTTCATCGAGTTTCCGGTCGGGCAGAATCGTGCCCGGGTTACTCTGTCGATGAATGCCGACTCCACGCGTGAGGCTGATCAGCAAGCCACGCTGCGCCTGCGCGAGGCAGACTCCGCAACCTCAGCACTTGCCATCATCAATGTGATCCTCGAAGACGATGATCAGCGCGCCTTTGAAGCCACGCTACCTGCGAATACAGTCGCGTTCGGGACGAGCCAGATATCTGTCAACGAGCAGGACCCGGCTGTGCAACTCGATATCCTGCGTTTCAATCCTGATGACACGACACTGGTTATCGATTTTCGACTCCGAGACATCACGGCAACCCTGGGCGAGGACTATTTCGCGCCCGGTGGAATGACCGTCGAATTTGGCCCGGGTCAACGCGCCACCCGCCTGCTGATCCCGCTGGTGCAGGACTCTGAATACGAAGACAACGAAGCCTTCAGCGTCGAATTGTTAGTCGGGGATTCAACGACCGACCGAGGCGGCCTTCACCGAGTGGCTGTTCTGATTCGCGACGACGATCAGTAAGTATTCAGCCAACCCCAATTCATTGCTAGACTGCCGCTGTTCTCGAAACAGGGCGATCATGATGGAAGAAAAAGAGCTGCGACGCTATTCGCGCGTCGTTGTCGATGGTGATGAACAGGCTTCCAGTCGCGCAATGTTGCGCGCTGTTGGATTCTCCGATGAAGACTTCAAGCGTCCCCAGATCGGCATCGCTTCGACGTGGGCAATGACGACTCCCTGCAACATGCACATAAATGATCTCGCTGCCGAGGCGGCCGACGGTGCGAACGAGGCGGGCGGCAAAGGCGTCATTTTCAATACCATCACTATTTCCGATGGGATTTCGATGGGCACGCCAGGTATGCGTTATTCACTTGTTTCGCGAGAGATCATTGCGGATTCGATTGAGGCAGTGACGGCCGGTGAGGGCTTTGATGGCCTCGTTGCGATCGGTGGCTGCGACAAGAACATGCCGGGCTGCATCATGGCCATGGCAAGACTTAATCGACCTTCGATATTTGTCTATGGCGGGACTATCAGGCCTGGTGCGAAACGACGCGACATCGTATCCGTTTTCGAGGCGGTTGGCGCCAGGTCCAGCGGCAAGATCGACGCTGAGGAACTCCTTGATGTTGAACGCACGGCGATTCCCGGCCCGGGGGCCTGTGGCGGCATGTACACGGCAAACACGATGGCGTCGGCTATCGAAGCGCTGGGTATGAGCCTCGCAAACAGTTCCGCACAGGAAGCCGTATCGGAGCACAAGGTCGAGGATTGCCGGCAGGCTGGAGAGGCAGTTCTGAACCTGATTCAGGAGGACATAAAACCACTCGACATCATGACCCGCGAGGCATTCGAGAACGCGATTGCGGTTGTGATCGCGCTGGGAGGTTCGACCAATGCCGTATTGCACCTGGTCGCGATGGCGCGAGAGGCAAACGTGCCCCTGACTATCGATGATTTCACGACGATCGGTGCACGTACGCCGTTACTGGCGGACCTGAAACCGAGCGGCAAGTACCTCATGTCCGAGCTTATTGACATTGGCGGGATACAGCCGCTTATGAAGCGCATGCTTGATCGCGGTTTGTTGCATGGCGAATGCCTGACCGTGACCGGTAAGACGCTTGCTGAGAACCTGGCGGAGGTCGACGATTACCCGGCGGGCCAGGACGTCATCCGCGACTTCGACAACGCGATCAAGTCCGACAGTCACCTGGCAATCCTTTACGGCAATCTGGCGCCGGAAGGGGCCGTCGCCAAGATTACAGGCAAGGAGGGTCTGCGATTTGAAGGATCAGCGCGCGTATACCATTCTGAGGAAGAAGCTCTGCGAGCGATCCTGGATGGCGAAATTCAGGCAGGTCACGTCGTTGTCATTCGCTACGAAGGGCCGAAAGGCGGCCCGGGGATGCGCGAAATGTTGAGCCCGACCGGTGCCATCATGGGCAAGGGACTCGGTGCGGATGTCGCATTGATAACAGACGGCCGCTTTTCGGGTGGCAGCCATGGTTTCGTGGTTGGACATGTCACGCCGGAAGCCGCGGTTGGCGGGCCAATTGCGCTGATTGAAGATGGGGACACCATAATAATTGACGCGGAAGTGAAGCAAATCACACTAAAAATCAGTGACGAGGAGATGGCGACCAGGAAGCAGGCGTGGAATCGACCGGCGTCGCCGGTAAAGACCGGTGCACTGGCCAAGTATCGCAGTGAAGTCTCCTCGGCATCGGAAGGCGCGGTAACGATTCCGCCCGCCTGGGACGACTAGAGACTTGACCTTTTCGAGCTGATTCGCTCTACTGGTCGGATGCAGTTTTCTGTCACCCACGTAATGTGCCAACACATCGAGACGATCGATGTGAAAAAACACATAAAAGATATGGCGCGCCAGAGGTGCGTGGGTGCGAATGGCAATAGTACCGACTAGTAATAAAGTCCGGACATTGTCAACGAACCCGCGAGGTGCATCCTGGCGGGTTTTTTTTTGCCTTTAGATACTGTTGAGCACGAAGATGGACGTAAGACTGACAGAAGCAGATTTCGCCGACAGCGCGTCGCTGGGGGCCTCGACAGAAATTTCGGACTCGCCATGGGTCGTTATGAAATTTGGCGGCACCAGTGTCTCCAGCGCAGAGAACTGGGGGACAATTGCCCGGCTAATCCGCAATCGGCTGGAAGATGGCCTCAGACCCGTCGTCGTGCACTCTGCGCTGGCCGGGGTTTCGAACCGACTCGATAAATCACTCAAAGAAGCCGCTGCCGGCACCAAGACTGAAGAGCTCCGGGCCATAAAGGAGCAGCACTACGACCTTGCAAAAGCACTCGATGTCGATGGCCCACAGTTGCTCGACGTGACCCTGCATGAACTCGAACAGTTGATAGCCGGCGTGCGGCTGGTTCGCGAAGTCAGCGTGCGTGTCAGGGTCCGTGTTATGGCCCTTGGTGAGATCATGGCGACGCGACTGGGCGCCGCGTATCTGGAACGGGCCGGATTGCCGCTCAACTGGGTAGATGCACGTGATCTGTTGACGAGCGTTAGCAGCAGTGGAGGCCAGAGAACACAAGACTACCTGTCAGCAACGTGCGACCCATCAGCCGACCCCGAGTTCACCGCAGCGCTGCAGTCGCATGAAGGCGTGATCCTGACGCAGGGTTTCATTGCCCGTAACCAATGGGGTGAAACGGTCTTGCTTGGACGCGGTGGTTCGGACACGTCGGCCTCTTATTTTGCCGCACGCTTGCAGGCGAGGCGCCTGGAAATCTGGACCGATGTGCCAGGCATGTTTACGGCCGACCCTCGCGTGGTTCCGTCGGCCCGCTTGCTATTGGCGCTGCACTTTGACGAAGCCCAGGAACTCTCGTCAGCGGGTAGCTCTGTACTGCACCCACGGTGCTTGTCGCCACTGCGCAGCAACGACATCCCGCTTTTTATTCGTTGTACGACATCTCCGGAAGTCTCGGGCACCGTCGTTTCATCGGTTACTGAAGAGATCGAACCCCAGGTTAAGGGCATTTGTTTGCGCAACGGGCTGACATTGATTTCGATGGAAGGGGTCGGGATGTGGCACGAAGTTGGCTTTCTTGCCAAGGCATTCGCGATCTTCAGCGAACACTCGGTGTCAGTGGATCTCGTGTCCACGTCCGAGACCAATGTCACGGTATCCATCGACAGCTCCGACGGCTCGCTGGATGACGATATGAGGCGCGCGTTATTAAGCGATCTCGAAAAGCTGTGTCGCGTGCGAGCAATCAGCGACTGCTCGGCTGTGAGCCTTGTTGGACGCAAAATCCGCACGATCCTGCCTCGTCTTGCGCCTGCGCTCGCGGTATTCGAAGAAGAGAAGATCCATCTCATGTCGCAGGCAGCGAATGATCTTAATCTGAGTTTCGTCGTCGACCAGGGGCAGGGCCCGAAGCTGGTTCGCAAGCTGCACGCCTCGATCATTCGTAAGACCGGGGGAAGCCCGGTGTTCGGCCAGAGCTGGGAGCGTCTTTTCCGTGGCGATCAGCCAGCCATCCGGACACATGATGCGTGGTGGATGCGCAAGCGTGAACAACTACTCGAGCTGGCGGGCAAGCAGTTGAATACCTACGTGTATGACCGGGACAGCGTTCGCGAGGCAGCGCGTAACCTGCTTGGCCTGGAAAGTGTCGATCGGGTTCTGTACGCAGTCAAAGCCAATTTTAATGCTGAGTTACTACGTGTGTTGAATGAGGAAGGCGTGAATTTCGAATGTGTGTCGCCTGGCGAAGTTGACTGGCTTGAGCAGGTAATGCCCGATATTGATCTCGGCCGAATCCTGTTCACGCCGAACTTCGCACCGCGCGACGAGTATGAATGGGCCCTGGAAAAGGGCCTGCAACTGACCCTGGACAACTTGTATCCACTCGAGGCGTGGCCGGAGTTGTTCAAAGACAGGAAACTGTTTATTCGGATCGACCCCGGGCAGGGTCGCGGTCATCACGAGCATGTCAAAACCGCCGGCCTGCACTCAAAATTTGGCATTCCGATGTTCGAGGTCGACGACTTGCAGCGCCTGATTGAAGAAGTCGGTGCAGACGTTGTTGGCATCCATGCGCACAGTGGCAGCGGGATTCTCGATCCCGATAACTGGCGTTCAGTAGCTGTGAACCTCGTCCAGGTAGCGGAACGATTCCCATCAGTCCGCGCGATTGACCTTGGGGGCGGAATCGGTGTGCCGGACAAGCCCGGAGACAGACCTTTTGATCTCGAGAAACTTGATGCTACGCTCAAGGATATTCGAGCGTCGTATCCGCAATACAACCTGTGGCTCGAACCAGGCCGTTACCTTGTTTCGCAGGCCGGCGTCCTTTTGAGTAGAGTGACCCAGGTGAAAGGCAAAGGCGACATGCGCTACGTTGGCATTGGCACCGGCATGAATTCGCTAATCCGACCCGCGCTATACGGCTCGTATCACGAGATCGTTAACCTGAGCAAAGCAGAACATGCGCCGACGGACACGGTTACGGTCGTCGGACCGATCTGCGAAACCGGTGACAAGCTGGGCAGTGACCGGCTCATGCCGGCATCTGAAGAGAACGATGTCATTCTGATCGCGAATGCGGGCGCCTACGGTTACGTCATGAGTTCGCAGTACAATCGTCGCCGCGTCGCCGAAGAACTCGTTATCTGACATCGGACAAAGCTATGAAACTGTATTGGGCACCACAAACACGTTCATCGCGCGCACTTTGGCTACTTGAGGAGGCCGGTGTTGCCTACGAACTTGAACATATCGATATACGCGATCCACATCGCACAGACAGTGACGAGTTTCGCGCTGCGAGCCCGATGGGCAAGGTGCCTGCACTCGTTGATGGCGATGTAAAGATGTCGGAGTCAGCTGCGATTTGCCTGTACGTGGCTGATCGCTATTGCGCCGGCAGCCTCGCGCCGGCGTTCGATGATCCGATGCGCGGCAAATTTCTGTACTGGTTGATGTACACGCCTGCTGTTATCGAGCCGGCGATGTCCGAGAAATTCAATGGTGTCGAACCGGCCCGTCAGCGAAGTGGATGGGGTGACTTCGATTTGATGATTGAAACGATGGAAAAAGGCATCGGCGACAACACCTGGATACTCGGAGAGCGGTTCACCGCTGCCGACATCATGCTGGGATCCAGCACGGTTTTTCTACGCGCGTTCGATATGCTTCCAGAATCCGACGTTTTAGCAGCCTATGCCGATCGCTGCCTCGCCCGACCTTCGTACCAGAAAGCCCTCGAGCTACAGGAATCATAGGGGCAAAGGCCGAAGCCGGCATACTCGTTTGCTCCATGGTTGACCGTCGACATCCTGTCGCCGGCCCTTCGGGCGCACTAGGTGCGTCCAAAATTGCTCCCGGCAATTTTGTCGCTGCGCTTTACTTACGCAAACGACCATCCCGCCCCCGGCCTTTTCTAACCTTTGTGGCGCGCCTTGAGCGTTCCGATGACATCGTCAAGTCGAACTCCCTGAGTGTGTAGTAGAACGACCAGGTGATAGACGAGGTCAGCTGCTTCATTTAGGACTTCCGTTCGGTCTCCTGCCACCGAAGCCAATGCAAGTTCAACGGCTTCTTCGCCAAGCTTTTGTGCAACGCGCGTAGGTCCGCTTGCTGCTAGTTCCGCCGTGTAACTTTCCCGTGACGGATTCTCGAGCCGGTCGGCAATGGTTGCCTCAAGAGTTTGTAAAAAATTTTCGGAAGTTTTCGTCATTTAGGAAATCCTGATGTCCACGCTATTGGCGGCAAGGAATTTTTTCAGCTCGCCAATGTTGATTTCGGCGCTGTGAAATACGCTGGCAGCCAGTGCACCGTCGACCTTGGCCAATTGAAATGTGTCGGCGAAATGTTGCATCGATCCAGCACCACCTGACGCAATCAGAGGTACCCGGCAGGTGTCGCGCACAATTCTCAACTGCTCATTGTCGTAACCTTTGCGCACGCCGTCCTGGTTCATGCAATTAAGTACAACCTCACCGATTCCGCGCTCCTGTGCCTCCCGTACCCATTCAACAGTATCGAGTTTGGCGGCTACCGTTTTGTCAGGATCACCGGTGTACTGGTACACGCTATAGCGACCGTCAAGTTCGCGACTATCGACCCCGAGAACGACGCATTGCGAGCCAAAGCGTCGGGCCAGATCGTTGATAAGGGCGGGTGACTCGAGAGCCGGGGAGTTTATTGAGATCTTGTCCGCACCTTTGTTCAGAACCTGCTCGGCATCGGCGACGCTACGTATGCCGCCTGCCACGCAAAACGGAATATCAATGACTGAGGCGACCCGGTCGACCCAGCTGCGATCGACAGTCCGCCCGTCAGGGCTGGCCGTGATGTCGTAGAAGACGAGCTCATCGGCACCTTCCTTGCAGTAGCGCTCGGCGAGTTCAACGATGCCACCGACGACCTGGTGGTTCCGAAACTGTACTCCCTTGACGACGACCCCATCGCGCACGTCCAGGCACGGAATTATGCGTCTCGCCGGAATGACACAATCTCCTCAGCCGTGATCTTGCCGTCCAGTACCGCGCGCCCTGTAATGGCAGCGGGCACGCCCTTGTCGCGCAACATCTCGAGATCGCGGATATCGCGAACGCCTCCGGAGGCCTGCAACTGCAGATCGGGAAAGCGCCTGAGAATGTGCTCGTAGAGCGCAAAATTTGGCCCGGCCATGGCCCCGTCGCGGCTGACATCAGTGCATAGGACATGACGAAGCCCCAGGCCTCTATAGTCTTCAATGCACTCAAAGACCGATGTGTTACTGGGTGTGGTCCAGCCGTGCGTTGTAATCAAAGGAACGCCGCCGTCATCGATGTTTACGTCCAACGCGAGGACGATATGGTCACCACCGAACTGAACAAGCCACGACTTGACCGCGTCCGGCTCTGTAATCGCCAGGCTGCCAATAACACAGCGCGCAATGCCGCTATCGAGCCACGCCTGCACGGTCGCCTTGTCGCGAACGCCTCCGCCAACCTGTACGGAGATGTCGGTTTTTGCGGCAATGCTGGCGATGATATCCCTGTTCTGTTGTGCCCCGGTCCTTGCGCCGTCGAGGTCAACAATATGGATGTCGGTCGCCGAGAACGACGCAAACTGTTCCGCGATTGCAATCGGGTCATCGCCGTACTCGGTTGTTTGTGCAAAGTCGCCTTGGTAGAGGCGCACGCATTTGCCGTCTTGCAGGTCAATTGCAGGGATAATCTTCATAATGCAAGCCCGACAAAATTCGCAAGCAACCTGGAGCCGGCGGCCGATGAGCGCTCGGGGTGAAACTGGGCCGCCACAAAATTGTCGCGGCAAATTATGGCGCTGAATATGCTTGCGTGATCCGCAGTAGCAATCGTGTAACGGGAGACGGGCAAGGCGTAGCTGTGCAGGAAATAGAAATAGCTGCCGTCATCTATTGAGCGCAGTATCACGTGCCTGCCAGACCTTGATACAGCACACCACCCCATATTCGGAACCGGACACGTCGGATCAGCTGGTAGTCGCCGCGCCGTGCCTGGAATGATGCCCAGGCAGTCGACATCTTCTTCCTCGGACGCATCGGTAAGTAACTGCATGCCGAGACAAATACCAAACACCGGCTGTGTTAATTCGCGAATTACATCGATCAGCTGGCATTCACGCAGGCGGGACATGGCGTTACGTGCTGCTCCAACACCCGGCAAGATGACACGATCTGCGCTGCGGATCTTGTCTGCATTCGTCGTCAACGTCGCGCTCGCGCCCAGTCTATTGAATGCGTACAACAACGACGCGATATTCGCGCCGCCACTATCAATGATAGCTATCGTTGGAGCGGCCATTCAGCTAAGCGTCCCTTTCGTTGACGGCATTTCACTGCCATCGCGCTGGATGGCGGCCCTAAGTGCACGGCCCACCGCTTTGAAGCACGCCTCGATCATGTGATGCGTATTCTGACCTCGAACTTCGATGTGAATTGCCGCTCCAAGTGAGTCTGACAATGTCCGGAAGAAGTGTTCGACCATTTCAGATGCGAACTGCCCAACCTGCTCACACGGGAAATCAGCAGAGAAAACAATGCGCCCGCGTCCCGACAGGTCGATAGATGCCCGAGCTTCGCTTTCATCCATAGGCACGACGAAACCGTAGCGGCCGATGCCGAGTTTGCTGCCAAGGGCCTTCCGTAATGCATCGCCAAGGCAGATTGCTGTGTCCTCGACCGTGTGGTGATCATCGACCTCGAGATCTCCCTCGCATCCAAGCTCCAGACTGAAACCACCGTGCTTCGCAATCTGCTCCAGCATGTGATCGTAGAAACCAATGCCGGTATTGATAGCGACCGGCTCCGCACAGTCCAAATTCACGCACGCATGAATGCGAGTCTCATTTGTCCGCCGGCTAACAGACGCTGTTCGCTCCGAGTAACACAGCAAGTCAACAATGCCGGGCCATGTCGAAGAACGATCGCCGGCTTGATCCATCAGGATGCCGCGTACCCCCAGCCGTTCTGCCAGTTCCATGTCGGTTGCGCGATCCCCGATGACGGCCGAGTTGTCGATATTGATATCGGTCTCGGCCAGGTATCGTGTCAGCAAACCGCTGCGTGGCTTACGGCACTCGCATTGATCATCCGGCAGGTGAGGGCAAATCAGGATCTCGTCGAATGTCAGCCCCTGGGACGAGAACAGGGCGAGCATATGCTCCTGGCAGGCGCTGAATTGATCCTCGGGAAATGACGCGGTACCCAGCCCGTCCTGGTTGCTCACCATTACGAATCGATAGCCATGCGCGGCAAGTTCCAGCAGCGACGGGATCACAGCTTCAACCAGGCGCACCTTGTCGACAGAGTCCACCTGGAAATCGTCTGGCTCCTCAATTAATGTGCCATCCCGGTCAATGAACAGGACCCGCTCAGACACCGTTCACCCCCATGCTCGACATCGACTCGAGCAGGCAATCATTCTCGGCAGGTGTACCAACCGTAATGCGCACATGATTGGCGAGATCACTACCGAAGTAGCGCAGCAAGACCTTGTCGTCTGTACTGTGTTGCATCAGTTCACGGGCATCAGCGACCTCGATGAGGACAAAATTCGCAGCGCTCGGCCAGACGCGTCGTACAAACGGCAGCCCGCGCAGAGCGGCACTGAGTCGTTCACGTTCGCTGACCGTCTGTGTTACCCAGTGTTCGGCCTCCTCGAGGCTCTCCGCCAGCAGGGCGTTCTCGACACATTCGACTACTGGTGTGGCCAAAGCATAGGGGGCCTGTACTGCATCGAGTATTCGGATGACATCCGGAGCAGCGATGACAGAGCCGCAACGAGCCCCGGCGTAGGCGAGCGCTTTCGATAAGGTTCGCAAGACAATCAGATTCTCGTACTCCTGAACAAGCTGAACCGCAGAATCTTCATTCGCAAATTCGATATAGGCTTCGTCAACGACGACAGCGGAACGATCGGTGCGACGCTCGAGGATTTCAATCAGGACCGGCATCGGCAGCAGCGTCCCCGTTGGGTTATTGGGCGAGCAGAGAAAAACCAGTTTCGTCGAGTCGTCGCACGCATCCAGTACTTCGTCGGCGCAGATTTTGAAATCTCTGTCACCGCTAGTAGTTACTTGTCGCAATTCCGCACCCTGCACAACGGCATAGTGTTCGTACATCGAGAACGTTGGCCGTGTTGTAACGAGGTTGTCTTTACCTGCGCGGCAGAATACGCGTATCAGCAGGTCGATTGCTTCGCTCGTGCCGCGCGTGACCATGAGGTTGTCAGGTACGCAGCCATAGCGCGACGAGAGCATCGCGCGCAAGCCTGCCGGGCGAATCTCAGGGTAGCGGTTGAGTGGCCGCCGAAAATGATCACCGCTGCTCTTCCAGGGCGCTTCATTGGCATTCAGACGAATCGTATCGTCCACCTGGATAGCCGCCTCATACGGTTTCAGCGCCTGAATCTCGGCTCTTGCAAGGGAGCTAATGCTCATGTCGACGGCTCCAGCCTGCGGCTGACGGCTGCCGCATGGGCATCGAGACCTTCGAGTCCGGCCAGCGTGATCACCGCCGCGCTGATGTCCGCGAGGCCATCCCGGGACAGTTCCTGCACTGTCATGAA
>Ga0265306_10001440_pt1 | contig 11547 bp, 16 predicted proteins | sample Helome_3_FD_192493 | JGI IMG/M metagenome (GOLD analysis project Ga0265306, IMG submission 192493) | Marine sediment microbial communities from subtidal zone of North Sea - Hel_20160420 (Illumina Assembly) | ecosystem: Environmental > Aquatic > Marine > Subtidal zone > Sediment ...
CAAGTTTATTAAAACGGCCGCTTTTGTCGGCGCCACGGTTTCGGCCGTCGGTACCGGAATATTGATTCCGCAACGGGCACTGGGTGCTTACACCAAGGCCGCATTTGATGCCAAAGACGTCAATGGCGCACTGACCGCGTCGATGGGCACTGACCAGCATACCGCCTCCGATGCAATCAAGCTGAAAGCACCAGACATAGCCGAAAATGGCGCGGTGGTTCCCGTTACCGTTTCATCGACCATGGGTAACATTGATTCTATCGCCATTATTGCATCAGCAAACGCGTCACCCCTGACTTCAACCTACATGCTGTCTTCCGCCTGTGAGCCATTTGTTTCGACCCGTATCAAGATGGGCAAGACTGCCAACGTCATCGCCGTGGTAAAGGCTGACGGCAAGCTTTATTCGACTGCGAAGGAAGTCAAGGTCACCATTGGTGGCTGTGGCGGCTAATTTCAGAAATTAAAGAATTGGAGAATTAAACATGGCTTCTATAAAGATTCGCGCAAAGGCAAAAGATGGCGTTACAACCGTCAAGACATTGATGAGTCACGCGATGGAAACCGGGTTGCGCAAAGACTCGAAAACCGGCAAGAAAATTCCGGCACATCACATCACCGAGGTTACCGCGGAGCACAACGGTAACGTTGTAATGACTGCTAACTGGGGTGGTGCCATTTCGAAAAATCCGTACCTTTCGTTCAAGTTCAAAGGCGCCGCCTCGGGTGATAAAATCAAAATTACCTGGGTCGATAATATGGGCAAAGGTGACAGCGCCGAAGCCGCAATCAAGTAAGCCGCGGCATTAAAATAATACGAGGAGGAACTGTCATGAAAAAATTACTGACCGCCCTGGGGATTGCTATCCTGGTTGCACTGCCTTTTAACACAATGGCAACGCCACAGCAGGACCTGGCAGATTTCCGGGATTACTACGAGAAACGCTTTCCCGGCACCCCGTTTGATGATTATATCAACGGCGTCTACTCGATCGACCCTGCTTCGCGTGAGCAATGGGAAGAAATCGAAGAATTTCCACCCTACGAGCTAAGCCTCAGCAAGGGCGAGGAGCTGTTCAACAAGCCGTTCGCAAACGGCAAGACTTACGGCAGCTGCTTCGAAAATGACGGCATCGGTATCCGTCAGAACTACCCCTATTTTGATACCGACCGTGGCGAGGTGATTACCCTGGAACTGGCGATTAATGAATGCCGCGAAGCGAACGGCGAGAAAAAGCTGAAGTGGAAGAAAGGTCCGATTGCACATATCTCTGCCTACATGGCCTATACCTCGCGCGGCAATATTATCGAAATCAAGATTCCGAACGATCCGCGTGCAGTCGCAGCCTATGAACGCGGCAAGAAACACTTCTATCAGAAACGCGGCCAGCTCAACATGGCCTGCGCCGATTGCCACAAGTTTTACGCCGGCAACAAGGTGCGCGCCGATCTGCTGAGCCCGGCCCTGGGGCACTTAAGCCATTTCCCGGTCTACCGTTCAAAATGGGGCGGCATGGGTACTACCCACCGTCGCTACGGTGGCTGTAACAAGCAGGTACGCGCCAAGGACTACCCGGCACAAAGCGAAGAGTACCGCGCGCTCGAATACTTCCACACCTACATGAGTAATGGTCTCGCGGTCAATGGACCCGGCGCCAGGAAGTAAAATAAATCACATCAAAGTTCACAATGCCGGGCCAGACCCGGCATTTTTTTATCCCCAAAGGGGTAAGTCCACTATCAAACAGGGCAGTTATATCAATCCCCTGTTTAATCTAAGGTTGACACTTAATCATGTAAGTCTGTTCTATCGTCTGGTTGATACAGATCAATGAGTGTTGGCAGGAAATCTTTAAAACACCAACTTATCCAATATTAAGAAACGTTTAACCAGCAGAGGATTCAATCATTATGTCCGAATATACCGAAAAATTTGATGCTACAGGCCTCAACTGCCCGCTCCCTATTCTGAGATCCAAAAAGGTTTTGACGGGGATGAATAGTGGCGACGTACTTTACGTCATCGCTACCGACTCGGGTTCAGTCAAGGATTTTGATGCCTTCTGCAAGCAAACCGGACACGAACTGCTCGAAAGTTCGGAAGCCGAAGGCAAGTACCATTACTACATCAAGAAGGCCTGAGTTCGGTACTCAGGTTCCTACTTTATTCCGGAGCTGAAGTATGTCTGAGAAAAAACTGGCGCTGATTGCCACCAAGGGAACCCTGGACTGGGCCTATCCGCCTTTCATCCTGGCATCGACCGCGGCCGCCATCGGTTACGAGGTACAGATTTTCTTCACCTTTTACGGATTGCAGTTACTCAAGAAGGATATGAACCTCAAGGTTTCACCGCTCGGTAATCCCGGAATGCCGATGCCGATGGGCATGGATAAATGGTTCCCGACGATCGGCACCGCGATCCCCGGCATGGAAGCCATGATGAGCAGCATGATGAAATCCAAGATGAAAAAGAAAGGCGTCGCCAGCGTGGCCGAGTTGCGCGAGCTGTGCCTCGAAGCCGACGTCAAGCTGATCGCCTGTCAAATGACGGTTGATTTGTTCGACATGCAGCCAGGCGAGTTTATCGACGGCATCGACTACGCCGGTGCCACCACCTTTTTCGAATTTGCCGGGGAATCAGACGTCAACCTGTTTATCTAGCTATAACTATTTTTATAAATCAAGCGAACACGAGGAGGCAGTAATGATGAGGGTTCGGCTTAAACATTTCGGCATTGCTTTACTGGCATGCACATTCCCGGCAACAGTCTGGGCAACCAATGGATATTTCAGCCACGGCACCAGCCTCGCGGAAAAAGGCCTGGCGGGCGCCGGGGTGGCCTACTCCCAGGATACGCTGGCCGCGGCCAACAATCCGGCCGGCATGGTCTGGCAAGGCGCGCGTTACGATATCGGTGCGGCTTTATTTTCGCCGGACCGCACGTACACGGCTAAAGGTGGTCCAGCGCTACCGGCAGGCACGCCCTGTGGGGCTGCTTGTCCGTTTAGTATCGGCGACGGCAATCAGGACAAAGACAGCGAAAACAATCTCTTTCTAATCCCGCAATTTGGCTATAACTGGGTTATCGACGACGTCAGTACCATTGGCGTTTCTGTTTTCGGCAACGGTGGTCTTAATACCGAGTATGAAGGTGGATCGGCCATACTGGGGACACCCAGTGGGTTCAACGCCGAACTGCCCGGCACCTTCGGTGACCACCGCGCCGGCGTGGACCTGGCTCAGCTGTTCCTGGCAACCACCTATTCCAGAAAAATAACGGAAACCTCGTCCTGGGGCATCAGTGGACTCGTTGCGTACCAGCGCTTCAAGGCCACGGGACTGGCTAACTTCGCCCCCTTTTCCTCCGACCCTGATAACCTGAGCGACAACGACTATGACCATTCCACCGGCTTCGGCGTGCGTGTCGGAGTTCAGGCCGAAATTTTCTCCGGCGTTCGCTTCGGCGCTGCCTACCAACCCAAAATCAATATGGATGAGTTCGACGACTACTCCGGGCTGTTCGCCGAGGACGGTGATTTCGACATTCCATCGAATTTCACGGTGGGTCTCGCCGTCGATATCGGTAAAACCGGTGTACTGGTAGTCGATGTACAGCAGATCAACTACGAAGACGTCGATGCCGTGTCAAACTCGATCTCGCCACTAGTCGATGGCAGCAGTTGTATTCCACCGGGAGGAAGCGGTGATGGCTGCCTGGGTGGCGACGACGGCGCGGGATTCGGCTGGGAAGACATGACGATCGTCAAGGTCGGTTTCCAGTGGGATTATAGTGACATCACCTGGCGGGTCGGTTACAGCACCGGCGATCAGCCCATCCCGGACGACGAGACATTATTTAATATTCTCGCTCCCGGCGTCATCGAACAACACTTTACCGCCGGTTTTACCAAGCAACTGGATGACAAAAGTTCGATCAACTTTGCCGCCATGTACGCACCCAATAAATCGGTCGAGGGCACCAGTCCTTTCGATCCGACGCAGGATATCAAGATCGAAATGTATCAGTACGAGCTGGCCTTCTCCTATAATCGCATCCTTCAATAGCATAGTTGGGACCAGGTAGTAGATGGAACTAGACCTTTATTCTCAATCCCTGCTGTGGGCATTTGGGCTTTCGATCGTGTTCGGTGCAATTGCCAACAAGGCAAACTTTTGCACCATGGGGGCGGTTTCCGACTGGATTAATATCGGCGACCACAGCCGCATGCGTTCGTGGCTGCTGGCCATCGCGACCGCTATTATCGGCGTCGGTATACTTGAATATACCGGCAGCATTGATCTGTCGCTGACAACCAGCAACGAAACTTCGAATCCGCCCTATCGCAGCGCCAATTTCATCTGGCTGCGTCACCTGGTGGGTGGATTGATGTTCGGCGTCGGTATGACGCTGGCGAGCGGCTGCGGCAACAAGACCCTGGTGCGCCTGGGTGAAGGTAATATGAAATCAGTCGTAGTTCTCACCGTTATGGGGATTGCCGCCTGGTGGATGTTGTTTACCAATTTCGGGTATCTCGTATTCCTGCAGTGGATGCTGCCAGTTAGCGTTGATTTTTCGAACCAGGGCATTCCGAGCCAGGATATTGCAGCCGTGTTATCCGGGGTCACGGGAATTGACTCGAGTCCCACACTGGGATTCGCAATTGCCTTGCTACTCGCAATTCCCCTGTTGATCTGGATCATGCGCTCAAGTGACTTTCGCACAAACCTGGAGTTAGTCAGCGCTGGGCTGATAATTGGCATGCTGATTGTAATTGGCTGGTACGTCACCACCGGGCCGGGTGGTCTCACGCTGATGGAGGAACTGGAATTCATGGATGAACGTCCCTTTTTCACCGGTGCCCAGTCACTGACCTTTATCGGCGGAACCGGACATATTGCCCAGTACCTGAAAGAGGGTTTTTCCGCGATATTTTTGACCTTTGGCGTCGCCACGGTAGTCGGCGTCGTGGCGGGTTCGTTTCTCTATACCGTGATATTTCGCAAGGTTCGTATCGAATGGTTCGTGTCATGGAACGACTTCGTCATGCACGCAATCGGAGGGCTTTTGATGGGCGTGGGCGGGGTACTGGCGATGGGTTGCACGATCGGCCAGGGCATCACCGGCGTATCGACCCTGGCGCTCGGATCAATTCTGACCATCGTCGCAATTATCGCCGGCAGTGCCGCTACGATGAAATACCAGTATTACCTAATGATGCGCGAAGATGACTAGAAGGGATATACCGGCCGATTTGCATTCTTGCTAGGCTACCACCCAGATTGATCCACAGGATTTTTTCGAGCCTTGATGCTGATAATGACTTCGACGCAACAATTTGAAATTGATACTGTTTAAATCAGGAGATTCCGATGAATCAAGCTTATCGTGACGCGGTCACCAAAATGGAAGAAATGAAGGTCCAGGAGGAATATATTCTTGGCTGGCAGGGTGGTTTTCTGGGGCATCCGCAACGCGAAGAACAGCGGCTCACCGAAGCCTATGCAGCCGGTTACGAAGACGGCAGCGACAAAAACACCGAAAATTTTGCCAACTGGGTCGAATCCTAGGCTGCGAAAATAACGAGCCCGGACAACGAGCGTCGCAACGCCGCCTCGATTTCAGGAGCCTCTCTACCAATAATATAGTCAGGGACCCAGCGCTTGTCGCGCTCGCCCATGCTGGCCTTCACGTGGTCTCCCAGGCGACATCGCATCGCAAAGCTACCACCCTCAGACTCATCGAAGCCGTAGCCCGCATAGTCCGTTGAGCGCTGATTGATCTTGTCGATAAAAGCGACCTGGTATTCCCCCTCGCCCTGTACGTCGACCCGGCTATCTTCCAGCATCCGCGCCATATCCCTGACCAGGCAGTTCATAAACTCGATACGCTGCTCCTGATCAGCCTTTGGATAGACCCAGCGATCGCAGAAATGCACCAGGTAACAGACCATTTCTTCCATGATATCGATGCGTTGACCCTGCGTGGTGGTTTCAAAATTTTCGTTTTCCAGGTTCAGCACGACATTGGCCGCGAGCTTCCAGATCGTCGCACCAATAGCGTTCGCCATCTGGGCCGGGGATCTCGGCCTGTCGTTCTGGTTCCAGCTTTTCTTGACTCGTACCATGTGCCTGGGATTCCCGGTATTAACCTCAATGGTTTTCTAGCCACTCGATCACGTGGCGCAACAATGCGTCTTCATGGCCCTGGAAAAAATGATTGGCACCTTCCACACGAACCTGCTGGTACTCAACATCTTTTCGACCTTTTCCTGACGCGGCTCGTTGTTTGGCCGAACTGAGCACCTGCTCGAGATCTTCGCTGCCGTACAAATCGAGTACCGGTTTCCCGACCTTTGCCAGCGCTTCTGCGCTTTCAGGAAAGGCATCCCCTACCCCCATACCGATAATAACCAGCGAAACCACCTCATCGGGATCGTTGCTCGACAGGTAGTAATTTGACATCGACGCACCCAGGCTGTGGGCAACGATGGTGACTTTTTTATAGCCGTTGTCATCCAGGTAATCGAGAGCCGCTTCAAAACGCCCGGGTGCCTCGGGAAACAGCAATCCATATTCTCTTTCATCCGCATCGTTTGCCAGAATCGGCATCTGTAACGATAGCGTGGCAATCCCCTGCTCGAGCAAACCTGCCCGCAGGGGGTAAATGACATCGGGCCAGTTAGGGTGCACGCCGATGCCGTGCACCAGGATTACCGCGCGATCGGAGTTTTTATCCCCCTCGGTAACAATGCCGAGGAACTCGTGCCCGCTGTCGTCGATGAGCCATACTTCGTCTCCATCCAGCAAACCATCGATCACCTGTTCGGCCCAGCGGCTTTCCTTGGCGATATCAGAATTGGTTGCGCCAACGGGCATCAACGAAGCAGCCAGCAGCAGCGCCACCAACAGGTACCTGGATTTAATCAATATTGCCTGGATCATTTCACCTCCATTCTAAGATGCTGATAACTATACACTTATCACGTGTTAGGTGATGCATAATACCGTTAATTGACGCTTTAAACCCTATCCAATATGGGTATCCTGATTACCAGCAGACTGGGCTAAAGGGGAAGATCACCAGGCCCGGATTTCGGTTAAAATTTGTTTGGCTCATTCAACGACCAGGACTATGGAAAAGACAATATCAGAGGTAAAGCCGGGCAGCTTTATATTCGAAAAAGCCGGGGCTCTGCCGTCGGACGTGTGCACCGAAATGATCAGTCGTTTCGAAAAGCACAGCGACGAGCAATACCCGGGACGCATCGGCCAGGCCATGGAGCATGACGATTCGATCAAGCGCTCCACCGACCTGGTGCTCAGCGGCAAATCCCACTGGCAGGACCTCGACCGTGAACTCTTCAGATCACTCAACCGTGCGCTCGCAGAATTCAAACAGTCCTACCCATTTTTCGATGGGCCTTTCAAGGATATGGGCTACGCGATTCAGCGCACCGATCCGGGCGAGTTCTACCATTGGCACATCGACGGCGGCAGTCATGAATTCGCAATTCGACAACTGGTTGCAATCTGGTATCTGAATACCCTCGATCAACGGGGTGGCGAGACCGAGTTTCAATACCAGGATGTTAAAATCAATCCAGCAGCCGGGAAACTGGTGTTGTTCCCGCCCTTTTGGACACATCTGCATCGCGGCGCCAGGCTCGAATCCGGGCGCAAGTATATAGCGACCACCTGGGTTGTATTTGCCTGAGTCGATGAGAGCTAATGCAGCGTCGTTAACGTCGCAATTTTCGATGACACCGATCGTAAACATTGACCAGGTTAACGGGTCTGGCTATCGGCGATGCTTCTATCCATCACCTGAAAGCGTTATATTGATGGCCGCCAAAACAAGTGGAACAGTAGTTTGTTGGAAAGGCTAGCCATACATCTCGCGCTAAACGGTGCGCTAGTGCTTACCGTTAGCCTGTTTGCCGGACTGTTTCTTTACCTGGCGATCCGAAACGATAGAGAACAGGCGGCGTGGCATCTGCTGCACGCCGGCGGAACCGGCAGAGGGGTGATGCTGCTGGCGCTCGCGGCTATCATCGAGTATCCGGTGCTAGCGATGGGGTTACTGTCGACCACGGCATGGTTATTCATAATCTTTACCTGGACCTCAATGGCCGCGATGACAATCCGGGCCGTGACCGGTGAGCGAGGTTTAAGATGCCAGGGTTCAATCGCCAACAAACTCGTTTACATTTTCTATGCGGTGGCCACGGTGGCGATCTTTCCGGCTATCGCCTTACTGATCTACGGCCTGTTAAAGGCCCTGTGAACGTAGTACCGGAGTTGTCAATACACCGAAATCCGGGTTAGCAGCCAAAACAACGCGGGCCAGGTCAATCCATCTATTGATCCAGAATTTCGTTGCCCTGTATTTCACCGTCGGTATTGATTCGTATTCTACGGGTACCGGGCTTGCGACTGAGAATATAGGCACACATCATCAATGCGAATTCTTCGTCTTTCTTTTGCATTGCCGTTAACAGCTTGTCGGCCACGATCTGACAACGTTGCTCCTGGTCCGGATCGGGTACCCACCAGCGACTCATTTGCCAGCCGCAGTCCATATCGCGGTCCATCTTGTCAAAAAACTCGACTGCCTCGAGGGCAAGCGTTTCTGGCACATCGAGGTCATAACTCTTATCATCGATCTCAACAGTGATATTCATACGGTTTTCCCAATAACGATGCTTGTAACAATTCCAGACCTGTTAAACCCTGCCCAACTCGACGCGGTTTGCTCGGTGCTGCGCCAGGGTAATTTCGTCGACGGCAAACTGAGCGCCGGTAAAGACGCGCGGATCATAAAAAACAACCAGGAGCTTGCGCCGGACGAAGACAGTTATAACGCTCTGAATAACGTCGTCATGACCGAGCTGGTGCAAAATCCGGTCTATCTGCAGACCGCCATGCCGGCACGAATTTGCGCTCCGATCTATGTGCGTTACCAACCCGGCATGGCTTACGGTGGTCACATCGATGACCCGATCATGGGGCCACCCGGATCAAGATATCGTTCCGATATATCGATCACGATTTTCCTGAACGGAGCCGACGAATACGAAGGCGGCGAGCTCTGCATCGAGTCCTCGGACGGCAACACGGAGATCAAGCTCGCCGCGGGACATGCCATACTCTATCCATCAACCAGTTACCACGCGGTAAAACAGGTCACCGCGGGTGAACGCCTGGTAGCGATAACCTGGGTGCAAAGCCATATTCGCCGCGCCGACCAACGCGAAATACTGGTGCAACTCGATCAGGCCCGCGAGGCATTAGCTGAAAACCCTGGCAGCCGTGCCCATCACCAGATTAATCTTTGCTATGCCAACCTGTTTCGCATGTGGGCTGAAACCTGAACAGCGTCAACGATGCGAGCCTTTCTCTGCGTGCGCCATGTCGACCAGTTTTGTCGCCAGCTCGTCATAAGTACGCTTGTTTTTCGCTAACTCCGAATCACCCTCGGGATCGTAGTATTCCTCGGCTGAAAACTTGCCGCCCTGTTCGATCTCGATAAACTGGCGCTGCAATTCCAGCATCTGCTTGATAATTTCCTGTTTTTCGCTCATTGGTTTTCCTCGATTAATCTTGTTAGCCGGTGCGACCGCTGCCTAGTAGCCACCTTTTCTGCGACTTTCCGGCAGGCCGGCGATTCTACCACCCTGCTTGCTCGGGTCGCCCGGGAATAAATCATAAAGCGTCTTGGCATTGACCGATTTATCGTCCCAGGCCCTGGTCATCGCTTTCACCAGGTTGCGGGTGTTAGGCTGGTTGCCCGCATTATTGATATATTCGTCACGCAAATGATTGATCAGGTCCCAGTGCCGCTCACTGAGCTCCAGTTTCTCCTGCCCGGCCAGAACCCGGGCGACGGCTTCAGACCAGTCCTCGACATTCTCCAGAAATCCCGTCGCCGTGGTCGAAATCTCGTTTCCATCTACATTAATGCTCATATTTTTAACCTCAAAATAATCTCCTGGATTGCAAAACTATTCCTCAACGTTATGTACCGCGTCGATTCCCTTGTGCGGCACAAATAACCCGCAGCCCAGCATCTGATCCTCACCCAGTCCCAGCTGCTGCAGGGTTACGGATTCTTCGGGATCAAGATCGGCAACCAGTAACGCCCGGGTAAAAATGGTTTCACCGGCGGTGCGAATTTCCCCGCTTTTACCACAAATCATTTTAGTTACCTTGATGTTCATCGCGTTCAACAGCTCCGCAACCCGGGCCAGGAAATCGGCTTCCGATTCACTCCGGTCACAGGACACCGCGCGCGCGTAGAGGGTACTGATCGTCGACAGCTTGCGAATCGCACTTTCGCCAATTGCGAGTTGCTGCGCACCGATCTGCAGTGTCTTGTTGGTAATCCGGATTACCTCGTCGCAATCGTCTCGATGCACCCGTATGACGAGGCGGGCGCGACGCGACAATGGCAGCATGGCGTCAATTTGCTCGGGTCGATTCCAGCCGTTCCCGGAACCCGCCATGCGCACGCCATGTACTCCGATCTTGTCACAGGTATTAGCACCCAGATGTGACTGCAGCGCTTCCGACAGCGCATAAGCGTGATCTATTGCAAGACTGCTGCCGCTGAGTTTGAACACCAGGTCAAACACGTCATCGGGCACATGGAATTCCTTTTCGGATTCGTTGTCTTCGCGCCAGAACATCGACATTATTCAGAACATCCTAGGCACCGGGCTCAGGGTCCCGGTGCAGATCAATCGGGTCATAGTAGCGCGCGCGGTAGACGAGTCGCGGCGGCTTGTCGGTGTTGTCCCAAAAAGGCCGACGCCCGTGCAGAATATTATTGCAAACGATTCCCTGCTGTTCCTCGAGCCTGACTTCCGTCGTCGCATCACTGTCCATCAAAATTTCTCGCACCAGGTTGAGTGCGTTTACGCTCTGACGGTCGGTTTTCCAGACGATATTGTAAGGACGCGAGGTATAGCGCATATTGAGCACGCAGGTCCCGGACTGCAGTGAAAAAACCGGACCGGATTCCTCGGCGCGGATAACCCGGTTACCCTGAACATTGGCCGGAATCATCATCATGTCGTCACGCATCAGCGCCTTGAGCAGATGAGGCGCCTGGTCCCTGATCATCATGTACATCATCTCGTGATCAAACAGGAAGTTGCTGCCACCACGTTCTGATTGATGCACACAATAGAGGGTGAATGCGTTGATTCTGCGACCTTCCGGATTGTAGTAACCGTCCGTATGCCAATTCATGCCGCGATTGGTATAGGGGATATACTGTGAACGATGATCGGATTCACTGACCACCTGGAGCGAGGTCACTTTATCTTCGTCTGCACCCAGGTTGACATCGAGTTCCTGTAGCCCGAATTGTCGATTTAGCGCCAGGAATTCAGACTTACCCAACACGCCTGCAGACCGAAAAACGACGAAACTAAAGGCCGTTAACTGTCGTTGAACCTGCTTTATCATCGGTTGCGGCAAAACGGGACCCGGATCCAGTTGATAAACCGTGGTGGCGGTCAATTCCTCCCGGTAACGAAGCTTG
>Ga0265306_10001441_pt1 | contig 11544 bp, 13 predicted proteins | sample Helome_3_FD_192493 | JGI IMG/M metagenome (GOLD analysis project Ga0265306, IMG submission 192493) | Marine sediment microbial communities from subtidal zone of North Sea - Hel_20160420 (Illumina Assembly) | ecosystem: Environmental > Aquatic > Marine > Subtidal zone > Sediment ...
CAAGGATCTCCGGCTGACGCCCGAACATATGGGACCAGTCCGGGTTTGGCTCGAAGGAATAGGAATACAGATGCGATTGTACGTCGCAGGCGCAGCCCGGATAGCTGTTGGCCCACCAGGTGCCGCCAGCTTCGGCGTCTTGTTCCAACATCAGGAAATCGTTGATGCCGGCCTGTTTGAGCTTGATTGCCATGCACAGGCCGGCGAAGCCCGCACCGATGATGATCACCCTGACCTCACGCGGCGGTGAGGATTGCGCGGGCTGCCCAGACTTCGATTGCATCTCGTGACTGCCGGTCCTGTTTATCAATGATTCGTGTGCGCCGGTCGCGTAAGGCTATGCTCGCCTGATCCTGGAGATAATCTCCGGTTCATTCAAAACTCGAAGCTCGCGCGCAGGCCGAAAACCCAACCCTCCGCATTCTCCGCCGCATCGAGTTCCTCAGAAATATATTGCACGTCCGCGGTCAGCCACAGTTGCGCGCGCAGCGCCAGCCGATAATAAGCCTCGGCGACCTGCGACCGGTCGATCTCGAGATTGCCGCCGTCCAGATAACCGTAGGCCACACCGATGTTGTCCAGCGGCCGGCCCCAGGCCTGCCCGACGATGTCGATACCCGCTGAATACAACGCGTCATAGTTGATTGCGGCAGCGTCGTCCTCCACCGCAATCCGGACGAAACCGCCCCAATAAGGACCTAACTGCTGGTCGAAGGACAAGATGATCTGTTTCCCTCGCGCGTCTCCGTCTCCACCCGGCTCAGGCAGATCATGCGAAGTTGCCGCCAGGATCGCCCGATAATTGCCCTCACCCAGGCCGCTGTTGACCCTGCGGCCCACCTGCAGGCCGAAAAAATCGTAGCTGCCGCCGGGTCCATCACTGCCGACATTCATGGCTACGCCCCGCAACGACCAATCGCCGGAATCCCACTCGAGAGCAGCACCAACATCATAGGAAGGCAGCCAAGTAGACGGGGCGTTGACCAGGGCCGCATTCATGAACTGGCTGTATTCGTCGTTTGAATACCGGTTATGGTCGAGATAGTCGGTGGCGTCGATGATACCCATGGTGAGCTGAATCTCGCTGGCCCCGGCAACGCGGAAATCGTGCCGGTACCAGGCCGTCAGCAGATGGCTGCGATCCCGGCCGTTGATGTCCTTGACGTCATCTTCCAGATCCGCGGCCCAGGCGCTCAGATTAACCGGCAGATTGTTGTTCAGGCCATTGCCGCTGGCGAAGCCCAATTTGACGTGGAGGTGATTGCGCTCGTTAGCGGAGAAATTCAACTCTGGCTGCAGCGGCGCCGGGCTACGGCATTTGTCCTCGGCCCCGGAGAACTGCTGACACTGGACCGTAACGGCGACTACGCCATCGAATTCGAGCCCGTCCGCCAGCTCCACTGCGTGTGACCGCCCGGCCATGCAGGGGAGGAGCAATATCGCGGCAATCTGAGCGCGTCGCCAGCGGCCGCGAGACCTATCGACGCAACACGACAACCGACTCATCCTTGTAACGTGTTTCGACCCACAGGCGAAATCCGCATTTCTCTGCGACGCGGATGGAAGCCGCATTGTCAGGGTCGATCATGCAGGCACTCCCATTGGGGCCCAGACGGTCGTGCCCCCATTCCAGGGCCGCCTGCACCGCCTCGGTGGCGTAACCGCGCCCGAAAGCCCGGGGCGCCAGTACCCAGCCGATTTCGTGAAGGTCCGTCAGCGGAGGCTCGATCTCACGCTGGAAATCACTAAAACCAACCTCGCCGATAAAACGGCCAGACGCCTTGTCCTCCACCACCCAGTAGCCAAAACCCATCAAGGACCAATGCCCCACATACCGCAGCAGCCGCGACCAGCACTCCTCCCGGGTAAACGGTCGCCCGCCGATATGCCGTGTGACGATCGGATCACCCCACATCGCCGCGCTTGAGTCCAGATCGTCCAGCCGATGTCCGCGCATCCGCAACCGCGGGGTTTCCAGCACGGGTATGGCAGCGGAAACGTCGGGCACCTGGGGCAAGCAACACCTCGAGACGGACTCTTCGGGACGGATGAGAATCGACCTTAGAAGAAAGACCTCAGAGCGTCCAGCCAGCAGGCAGTCGGGCGCGGACAGGGGCGGCCGACCTGCGGGCGTTAAGATAGCGGCATCCAGCGACCGGTCGCCGATCGCCAGGTGCGTGCCGACCACCGGGCGCCGGGGACAGCTAACTCCCGGGCAAACAAAAGGTCGGAACGTCTTAGCATAGGAGTCGAGATCAGCTCATGATGCGAGCCTACACATTGGTGATGATGCTGTTGGTTTCTTCCGCCGCCCAGGCAGGACTGCGTTACGAGTGGGCGGACGAGTTCAGTGCCCGTGAGCGGGGCATGCTGACCGACTGGGTCCAGCGGACCGCCGATGGTCTGGAAGCCCTTGGCGGCCCCCTGCCCTTTGATATACGCGTGCGTTTTCAGCGTGCTAACAGCGGGCTGGAACCGGTGCCCTGGGCCAATACGGTCCGCAGTCCCGGGCAGGGCGTGCGTTTTGTCGTCGATCTGGCCTTCCCGCTTGAGGAGTTTTTACAGGACTGGACCGCACCGCACGAACTCAGCCATCTGTTGATCCCGTATCTCGGTCGTCGCCACGCCTGGTTCGCAGAAGGCTTTGCCAGCTACATGCAGTACCAGGTCATGTATCACATGGGGGTGATGGACTGGCCCCAGGTGGTCGAGCGCTACCGGCGACAAATGACCAAAGCGGCAGGCAAATACAGTCTGGACGGCACGCCTTTTCCTGCCGCTGCGCCGAGACTGCGCGCTGCCGGTCAATATCCGACTCTTTACTGGGGCGGCGCAGTCCTGTTTCTGCGCGCGGACAGCCGGCTGCGTCAGCGCGGAGACCAGACGCTGGGCACGGTGATCGCGGACTATCTGACCTGCTGCCGTATGCGCACCCGCAAACTCTCCGAGCTGATCAGCGCGCTGGACGAGGTCTCCAACACCACGGTCTTTAGCGAAGAACTGACCCTATTCGACGCTCAACCAGGTTTTCCCGAATTCGAGGGCGCGTTGGAAGGGCTCGCTGAAGCGGAGCCGGTGCCGCAGCCCCCAAGCTGAACAGTCAAAAAAATACGCCCGCACATGCGGGCGTATTAGACCTGTCTTGGCCGAGATGACGGTCTTGTGCTGCTTACTTGGAGAAGGACATCTCGCGCAGCAGCGTCGTGCTCATGATCGTGCGCAATTTGCCGCGGTCGATATTGGCCATATCTCCCTTGTCTGCGCTGCCAAAGATCTTTGCGGTCAGACCCTCGAAATATTCGGTCGGCGTGTCCAGCATGTCGGCGCCGGAATTCCACTCGACCATCAGCCACAGATTTGGCTCGCCATCACGGGCGTAAACGTTCGCAAACATCGTGTAGCTCTTGACCTTGCCGTCAGCCACCTGCATGTCCAGAGAGCGGCGGTAGTTGGCCTTCAGATCATCCAGATAGTCTTCGAAATGACCAGGCTTGGTGTCGACGCCGGTGACGGTCCAATAGGTGCCCCAGACATGGGGATCGCCATCCGCGGCAAAACCGGACAGCGGTAACAGCAGCACTGCGAGCAAGATGAATCGCTTCATGGAGTATGTTTCCTTGATGGGTGTTTTTGAATGTCACCGCACGGCCCCTTGGCGTGTGGTCGACCGCAGCAGCATAGACAGTTGCCGGGGAAAAGGAAGCTGCAGCGCAACAAAGGCGGCTCGGTAAGGCGTTTGTGACGGGACGATCGGGCCGGTCCTCGCCGCCCCGGTCACGCCCGCCGAGGGCAATCTTCCGCCGGATCGCACCAGGGACGTGCATTGACGCAGGGCTTGCGAGCGATATGCGGGCCGCAGTCGATTGACATCGTTTGGCCGCGACTTCACCTCGAATATAATATCCGTTACCCATGACCGACCGGAGTGACCGCGATGCCCAGACTATTAGTCCTGATTAGTTTTCTGCTGGCGCTGGCTCTACCTGCCGCGATGGCCGACGAAATCGGCGAAAAAGGCGCTGACGAGAGCGTCATCCGCCTGTCCGAGCCGGTGGAAGTCACGGCTAGCTATGAAGTGTTCGGGGCCCCGCTAACGGTGTCCGGCCCGGGGCTGGGATTGAAGGAACTGGTCAGCAACAGCGACCGCTACCTCGGCAAAGATGTGCTGGTGACGACGCGTATCGCCAAGGTCTGTCAGAAAAAGGGCTGCTTCTTCGTGGCTCAGGAAGGCGATGCCATCGCTCGCGTCACCTTCAAGGACTATGGATTCTTTATCCCCACGGACTCGGGCGGCAAGGACGTCACGCTGGCTGGCACCTTTACCCGCCGCGAGCTGAGCGAGTCACAGGCGCGCCACTACAAAAAGGACCTGGGTGAGGCGGGTTCCACGGCGCCTGCTGCAACGGCCGAGTATCAGATCGTCGCAACCTCGGTCCGCATCCCCAGGGGATGAAGCGCTGCGTTGATTTCTGGTCGTAGCGGATAGGAAAATTCGGAGCGCAGGCGTCGATGCTGGCCGATCTTTACGTTCACTCGTAAAAGCGAATCTTGCTGACCGCCAGATCGGCCGCAAATGCCCGGCCGATAGCAACAAGACCGATGCGCCGCAGTCGCTGGAGGTCCAGCGGCGTATCGAGGCGGTACGGCTCGAAATCCGCAAACGGCAGCTCTGGCGTCTCCCACTCCGGGCCGGCCGTGAACTGCGCCCTGTATGACTGCCATGGGCGTGTATTGTCTGGCGTGCGCAGGTGAACCGAGTAACGCTCCCCGTTGCCACGCACCCGCAGTTGTAACCCGGTCAACCCCGAGGCATCGAAGGTGCGACCCCAGGTGCCGAGATCGAGCGCAGCCTGGATAAAACCCCCGTTGTTTTCGAGCCGCACATCGCCCGTCAGCCTCATGCAATAACGACCGTCGATGGTCTCGTAGGACAAATCACCGTCTGAGACGCCACCCATGACACGATCGCTGAATGGCCGCCAACGCGTGCCGAGGGCGGAGACTTGATCCGGGCTGGTGAAGTCGTCGATCAGCATGCCACCCTCCTCCGCCTTTAAGCTCACTGCTCCCGGCAAGAGCAAGACCAGCAGACCGCAGCATATCAGCGCCGTTCGCGCTGCGGGCGCAGAGGTGCCAGATCCGCGATGCCGCCGAAGCACTGGATCCGGGGTTGATGGGAACGTTGTCACGGTGTCGATATACCCTCACCAATCCTGGTAGATATTATCCGCGCATTCGTCAGCATGGCCAGACGCAGAACCAGACGACGCAGCGCTGCGTAGCGCAAACCGGCGGTCTGGACCATTTGTCCCCGGCCGCTTCACGCAGCGGTCTCAGGCCGGTGAAATCTCTCGCAACCTCGAAAATGTCACCTATACTCCCCGGACTGTCACCGGGCCAGATAATGCCCGGGATCTTGGGGAGGAGTTATGAATAAAAAAATCATAGGGGCGGCCCTGCTGGGTCTGACCTGTCTGCCGCTCGTCGCAACGGCGCAGCAGGAAGAAGAAAAAGAGTCTTATATCTACGCGACGTATATGTACTGCGACGTTACCCGTCAGGAAGAAGCAGACAAGATCGTGGAAACCGTAGACAAGCCGGTCATGGATGGCCTGGTGGCCAACGGCACGATCACCGGCTGGGGCTGGCTGGCTCATCACACCGGCGGCAAGTGGCGTCGTATCCGCTATCACACGGCGGGCAGCATGGTCGATCTGCTTGGGGCGGTGGACAAGATCGGCGACGCCATGGAAAAAGCCGGCGGCGACGACGACACCCTCGGCGAGATCTGTAATCAGCATGACGACTACATCTGGCACTCGGTGGCCGGCTCCGAGGGAGCGACCCTGGACTCGGACCGGGGCAAAGCCGGTCTTTCCGTGTATCACGTGTGCAATATGTCGATGGAGGACCGCGCTGACGAGATCGTGAAGACGGTGTTCGCGCCGATCTACAACGCTCACGTCGGTCCGGGCCAACTCAATTCCTGGGGCTGGTCCGAGCACATCGTCGGTGGCAAGTACCGCCGTCTGGCGACGATGACCGCGGATGACTGGCCGACGCTGCTCAAGATCCGTGGCGAAATCTTCGACGCTATGGACGCGGCGGATAATCCGCTGGGTGATGAGTTCACCGAGATTTGCGGCTCGCACTCGGATTATCTATGGGAGATTCAGCACGAGGGCTAGACCCGAATCTCCGCTGTTTCCTGTGCATTACGACAGACCCCGCTCCGGCGGGGTCTGTTTTTTTGTTTGTAGTGAATCGTACCGGGTTCAGCGCCGGAGTATCGCCCACCAGCGCGCGATATTGAGCAGACTCATCAAGGAAGCGGCGACGTAGGTCAGCGCGGCCGCGGTCAACAGACGTCGGGCGTGGGGCGCGTCACCGGGGCGCAGGATACCGCCCTGTTCGAGCATCGGCAGAGCCCGATTGAAGCTGGCGTCGAGTTCGGTGGGCAGGGTCGCCATATGCACCAGGATCGTGGTGCCAAGCGTGGCCAGACCGCCGAGGAACATCAGGATACCGGCGGAGGGCGCGCCGCTGATCATGGCGATAAACGGGGACGCCATCAGCGCCGCCGCACCGAGCCGTTCTACCCCACGGGTCGCTGTGACCAGACGGGTCCGCCATCGCAGCGGTCTGTACCCGGTATGGTCCTGGTGGGCGTGGCCGACTTCGTGGGCGGCGACAGTGATCGCCGTCAGCGACCGCCCGTCGAACTTGTCGGGCGTGAGCCGGACCGCCTTGTCTTTGGGGTCGTAGTGATCCCCCGCCTCGGTTCGCTCGACTTTGACCTGTCCCAGCTCCAGGGCATCCAGTAGCTGCCGCGCCAGCTGCGAGCCCGTCTCGCGATAACGATCGCCGGGTTCGCTGTAGCGACGCATGACCCGTTGCACCCAGAGGCCGGGGCCAAACACCACTGCGAGCAATATAAGAGCCGGGATGAGGAGATGCATGGATGTCTATGATATGACGTCTGGCTAACGCCGACTCAATGCGTAACACATAGCGTTGAGTTGGGGACCAGGATTGATAAATGAAAAAGGCCCTTATCCATGTGGGACCCGCATCGATAAATAGAAAAGGCCCCGTTGCGGGGGCCTTTTCTATTTATGGCTGGGGGACCAGGATTCGAACCTGGGTTGACGGAGTCAGAGTCCGTAGTCCTACCGCTAGACGATCCCCCAAATACTCTTTGTTTTTTTGGTCCTCTTGAGCCACCCGATTTTAGCGGCCCTTCGGGCCACTGGGGACCAGGATTGACTCACTCACTGCGTTCGTTCGCCCTGCGGGCGGCGCCGCTTCGCGCCACCGTCTGTCGGCCCGCGTCGCGGGCCTCGGTTCGAACCTGGGTTGACGGAGTCAGAGTCCGTAGTCCTACCGCTAGACGATCCCCCAAGAGATCAGCGCAACAAGGCCGGGTGACCCGGCCTTGTTTGCATTAACGCTTGGAGTACTGGGTCGCGCGGCGAGCCTTGCGCAGACCGACCTTCTTGCGCTCGACCTCGCGGGCGTCGCGGGTAACGAACCCGGCCTTGCGCAGTGGCTTACGATGGCCCTCGTCATACTCGATCAGCGCACGGGTCACGCCATGACGGATAGCGCCGGCCTGACCGGTGGTGCCGCCGCCGGTGACCTGCACCGTGACGTCGAACTTCTTGTCCATCTGCACCAGTTCCAGCGGCTGCCGCACGATCATGCGCGCGGTCTTGCGGCCGAAGAATTCGTCCAGCGGCTTCTGGTTGACGACGATATTGCCGGATCCGGGGCGCAGATAGACTCTCGCGATGGAGGTCTTGCGTCGGCCGGTGCCGTAATTTTCCTGTGCGCTCATAGTTTTCTTCTTTCTAGATTTCCAGTGGCTGGGGCTGCTGCGCTTCGTGCTTGTGTTCAGCACCCGCAAACACCTTTAGCTTCTTGAGCATCTGGCGGCCGAGCGGGTTGCGCGGCAGCATGCCTTTGACGGCTTTCTCGATGACTTGCTCGGGGGCCGTATCCATCAAGGTCTGAAGATTTACCGTCTTCAAATTTCCAATGTAACCGGTGTGGTGATGGTATTGCTTGTCTGCGAGCTTGTTGCCGGTCACGTGCACCTTGCTGGCATTGACCACGACGATGTAATCGCCGGTGTCCACGTGCGGGGTGTACTCGGGCTTGTGCTTGCCGCGCAGACGACGGGCGAGTTCGGTCGCCAGTCGGCCCAGGGTCTTGCCCGAGGCGTCGACGACGAACCAGTCATGGCGCACGGTCTGCGCTTTGGCGGAAAACGTCTTCATCGCTTGGTCATTCCTGAAAAGGTTCAGCGAAAGAGCGGGAATTCTACAGAGCGGCCGGCCTGTTTGCAATGCTGGCCCCGAGCGCGCCGCAGGCGCTGGTCGGGGCGGCTTCAAGCTGCCGCCTTCTGGGTAAAATCCCTATATTTTCAATCGCTTGACCTCCCTACCCCGGACCAGATGCTGGTCGATGATCTCGTCGATATCGTGCTTGTCCACATAGGTGTACCAGACGCCCTCCGGATAGACAACGACCACCGGGCCCTCGGCACAGCGATCCAGACAGCCGGCCTTGTTGATCCGGATACCATCCGGGCCCTTCAGTCCCAGCTCCTTGATCCGGGTTTTGGCGTATTCCCGCGCCTCCTCCGCCCCGGCCTCCTGGCAGCACTGGCGGCCGTCCTCGCGGAGGTTGGTGCAGAAGAACACGTGGCGTCGGTAGTAACTCATGGGCATAGTGCGGCTCGCAGCCGCCCTAGAATTTGTACTCGAGACCGACGACGGTGAAGTAGTCGGTCTTGTCGGTGTCCGCCGATACGCTGCTGTTGCGGCGGATCTCGAACGTCGCCTTGCCGGCGATGGCGCCCAGGATACCTGCACGCAACTCGGTCAGGCTGGACAGGACTGTGTTGTCGGAACCGTATTCCATCGTCACCAGCTGACCAAAATCCGCGTTCTCGGAGAGCTTCAGCGCATATTTCAAACCGCCGTACGCGATCGGGTTGGTATCGCTGCTGCCGTCCTGCTGTTCACTGTTGCGGATACCGCCGCCGCCTTCGGCTGTCAGATTCTGCCGGTCGGTCTCGAACAGGATACGACCATACCCGGCAGTGCCCAGATACTCTTTTCTTACACCGGCGAAGTTGTCCTGGCGGAACACACCGCGGCCAGCCAGATAGCTGACGTCGTTGATAAACCACTTGGCCGCCGCGGACGCCTCATAGCGCTCATCGGTGGTGACATTGCTCTCGGTCTTACCCATGGCAAAGAAGCGGCCGTCGTAGAGCCATTGTCCTTGCGTCTGATACGACCAGTTGAATTCGCCGCTGACCGCGGCGTTTTCTGAGTTCCCGCTGCGTTGCGAGTAACCGAAAGCCACAGCCCCGGCCCAGCCCGCCTCCTCCTTCTTGCCAGCCGCGCCAAAATCTATCTGGGCGGCAGCGCTTTCGGCGAACGCCGGTCCTGATGTCACGACCAGCACGCCTGCGACAACGACGGCCCGGACGGCCAGGGCCAGAGCCGGGGGACGGCGCCAGATCAACGTAGTGCTCATCGTATCCTTCCTTAGTCAGAATCCGTGTTTGTAGAAAATTTCCTGCCGGCCAGAAAGCGAAACGAGACAAAGAGTCCCGGCTCATGCCGCGCGCAAAGCGCGATAGAATATCAAAATCTTTTCCGCAGTGCCGCATTCCTATGCTCAGCCCCAGCGAAACCGCCGCGCCGGCACAAGCCGGTGACGAGGACGCCGACGCCGGATTCCCGATGGACCTGGCCGATCGCTGCGTCAAATGCGGCCTCTGCCTGCCCCATTGCCCGACTTACCGGTTGTCCGGACTCGAAGGGGAATCCCCGCGTGGGCGCATTGCGCTGATGCAGGGGCTGGTCGGAGGCCGCCTCAAGGCCGAAGGAGCCTTGCTGGAACATCTCGACAACTGCGTGGGCTGTCGCGCCTGCGAAGCGGTATGCCCGGCCTCGGTGCCCTATGGCGAACTGCTGGATGCCGCCCGCGGCCTGATCCCCGACCGCAGCCCGCGCATGCTGGGGATCCTCGCGCGTCATCCGCGCACGGTGGGCTGGGCCATGAAGGGGCTGGCCGGTCTGCGTCGCGTGGGGCTCTTTTCCCCGACCGCGAAGGACGATCAGGGTGGTTGGCTGAGACGCAGCCTGCGGCGCATGCCAGTGCCGCGTCCCGCCGCACCCCTGCGGGCGTCTTTCAGCTCAGAGCAGGCAACCCGGGGCCGCGTCAGCCTGTTCACGGGCTGCGCCAGCCGGGCGATGGACCGGGCAACCGAGATCACCATAGCCAGCTTGCTGGCCCGGCTCGGCTATGTCGTCGATGTGCCACATGACCAGGTCTGCTGCGGTGCGCTGGACCAGCACGCAGGTCGGGCGGAATCGGCGCAGAAGCTGGCCAGGCAGAACTGCCGCGCATTCGGTGCCAACGACACCGCGGTGCTGAGCACGGCAACGGGCTGCACCGCGACCTTGCTGGACTACGGGCGCCTCGCCGCGCAGGACGGCGCTACGCTTCAGGCCCGCGTTCGTGATATCACCGACTTCCTCCTCGAGGCATGGGATCCTGACGCGCAAGCTGCCAGCGCGCTCCACGCGAGTGTGGCCTTGCATCTGCCCTGCACTGCCCGTCATGTGACCGGTTCCGCGGAGGCGACCGAGACGCTGCTGGCGCGGATTCCCGGCCTTGATTTACATCGGCTCGACCCCGGCTATGGTTGCTGCGGCGCCGCCGGGCATCATTTTTTGAGCCGCGGCAGCCAGGCCGACGCCCTGCTCGAGCCACTTTTGAGACAGATCGATGGGCTCAAGCCGGATTTCGTGGTCACCACCAACATTGGCTGCGCGCTGCATCTCGGTGGTGGCCTCGCCGGCGCCGGCGACCCGCCCCAGGTCCTGCATGCCGCCGAACTGGTGGCTCGCGCATTGGGCGTGACGGATTGAGCCGGGGCGGCCCCGTCCCGTTGCTATAATCAAATGCATGGATCGCAAATACAGCCCGCTGGATCATCTCATCGCTGGCGCCGACGAGGCCCTGCGCACGGTGTTCTCACCGGCGGCGAGGCCCGCGCGCGAAACGCCGGGCTGCGATTTTGACGAGGCCCTCGATGACCCCGAAGATCGGCGTCATGTCGCCGGCTTGATGCGGGTCAACCACGCCGGGGAAGTGGCCGCTCAGGGCCTGTATCGGGGCCAGGCCGCCACCGCCCGTCTGGAGCAGGTCCGCGCGGCCATGGACGAAGCAGCGCGGGAAGAGACCGACCATCTCGCCTGGTGCGAAGACCGCCTGCAGCAGCTTGGCAGCCGGCCCAGCGTGCTCAACCCACTGTGGTACGCCGGTTCATATCTGATCGGCGCCGGTGCCGGTCTGATCGGCGATCGTTGGAGCCTGGGTTTTGTCGCGGAGACCGAACGCCAGGTGGCGCGCCACCTGAGTGAGCACATGGCGCGCCTGCCACCTGAAGATGTCCGCAGCCGCGCGATCCTGGATCAGATGCGTGACGATGAGTTGCGCCATCGGGAGACGGCGCTGGAT
>Ga0265306_10001443_pt1 | contig 11531 bp, 9 predicted proteins | sample Helome_3_FD_192493 | JGI IMG/M metagenome (GOLD analysis project Ga0265306, IMG submission 192493) | Marine sediment microbial communities from subtidal zone of North Sea - Hel_20160420 (Illumina Assembly) | ecosystem: Environmental > Aquatic > Marine > Subtidal zone > Sediment ...
AAAATCTTTGGCAGCCTTCATGACAAACTCGGCAGTAAGTGCACCCTTTTCCTGTCGTTGTTCGAGCTTTCTATAATTAGGCTCCAGGGCCCGAAAAACATCGATCATGGTTAATTTGCCTATAAAAACACCGTTTGCATCAACCACAATTGCGTCTCGATGGGCATGTTCGTTCTCTGATTTCCGGGCTTGCTCCAAAGACTGTAAAACCTCAACCAGGCTATTTTCTTTTTGAACTGTCACGTAATTCAAAATCGGGATCATTATCTCTTTCACTTGAATTTTATCCATATAGACTCCTATCTTAAACATGATTTGGGTGAGGGAGTAAAAGTACACTTGTATGCATTGATTTTACTTAGCACAATCGAAATAAAAGGGCAAAGCATCTGAAAAAACATCTCTCCAAGGATATCCGAAGACACAATTTGGAAAACCTGCAATATCAATCAGGTTTAGGAAGACTGGTGTGCAGATTGAACTTTTGATAACTGTTGTGCCGATAAACCGAATCACATATATTTTTCAATTTGAAATGAAATAACCGTTTCAAACAATGTGCCGGCTTCACGGATAGAAGAGAATATGTGAGCATATTAAATAAAATCAGAAAGATAGATTTAAGATATTTCGGTTGCGGGCATCCTCAAAAAATCCTTTGCACTGGGAGTGGGAAAGCGGGGTTCAGCCAGAGGCTCAATACCTCAGCTGAACAGTCTAAATACGCGACTTCGTGTCGCAAAGCAGATACATTGAGACGAAAACAGTTTGGAAGATAGTATATGCAAAAAGTGAGAATTGGAGAAGGATAGCCGTAATCTCTACCGGATATGATATGTGTGTTGCGTATTACATAGTACACAATTGTAAATTTAAAATGAAGTAATAGTCTAATAAATACAAGGTATTGGGGTAACGATAAAAGGTTGCACATGCTAAACCTCTTAAAATTAACATTGAGTCCGAGTTTTTATTGCGGCCTAACGAGATGCAGGATTAGGCGATTGTGAGTTTTTTTTGAAAAGGTCACTCACCACGGTGATTCAGCCCATAAATTTTTCAGATGCGGCGAAAATATGATCTTTTCGGTATGCTTTCTATTATTCTTCAAGACTTGGCACTGGAAATCCAACAAAAGTGCGGAAAAATATTTGATAATTTTCTGGATTGGTTCTCCCTTTAGAATTAATTCTGAACACCAAAATATTTGATAGCAACGTATATAGACGAAATGTTATTACAAAAAGAGAAGAAAACGCTTGACAGTTATTTTGGATTTTATGTACCAATAAAATAATTCTACCAATAGTCCAATTAAATTTGCGTCAGTTTGGATAAAAATGCCGATGCATTTGATATAGATTACCTAGCCTGTTAAGACGGAACCGACTCTTCAATCCACCACGATTTCTCTATTCAGAGGACGCAAAAAAACCTCAAAATGTGTTTACGCCACTCCTGACAGGAGTTGTCTGTCCTGTTGAGAGCATAAATTTTCATCTCAACAAAGCCATTACCATCGTGAGGGGGAAAATGTTTTTCAAAACTATATCATAAAGGAGGCGAAATTATGAAAAAGTTATGTATGGTTATCTTGACGATCATGTTTTGTGCGTCCATTTCTTCTGGTGCATTGGGTCAAGAAATCAAGGTGGGGACCCTTCTTGCCCACACAGGTGAGCTTGAAGAAATGGCCAATGGAGTTCAGAATGGAGTGATTTTGGCGGCCAAACAGTTGGCTTCCGCTGGATTCGAGATCGGACTTATCCACGAGGACAGCGAGACCTCTGCCATCCCGGGCACAAAGGCTGCCAAAAAACTAGTGGAGACGGACAAAGTTGTGGCCATTGTGGGAGCTATGGCAAGCGGGGTAAGCATGAAAGTAGCTGAATCGGTTACCATCCCAAACAGTGTACTTTTGATCTCGCCTTCATCGACATCACCCTCGCTCACTGCTTTGGAGGCAGATAAAGGGAAGGATCTTCTGTTTCGGACTTGTCCGTCTGACAGCCTCCAGGGGGTCGTATTAGGCAAGTTAGCGGCCGGCCTATATAAGACCGCTTCAGTCATATTTGTGAACAACCCTTACGGGCGAGGCCTGGCAGAACAGTTCAAAAGGTCCTTTGAAATGCGCGGCGGACAGGTAAAGGCAATGGTGTCCCATGAAAAAAAGGCGGTTCCATTCTATACGACTACGCTCAGAACGGCCTTCGAACAGTCTTATGTAACACGATCTTTTTACGTTTCGGGAAGGCCCGATGTCCTATGCGTCTTCAGTTACCCTGGTCATGCCAAGAATTATGTGAAAGAAGCCATCGAGGTCTTCAAATATAGGAGCTTTCTGTTTTGCGACGGCAGCAAGTCCATGGAAATTTTAGAAGCAGCAGGGGCTGAAAATCTCGAGGGAATGTTGGGCACAGCCCCTGGTTCTGCCGTAGGAGAGTCATATATGACCTTTACCGCCGGTTTCAAGGCGGAGTTTGGAAAAGAGGTTCCTCCTTTTCCCTTCATTACCAATGCCTATGACACAATGGCCGTAATCGGTCTTGCCGCTTATGCCGCAAAAGAAAAAGGACTTCCTTTGACGGCAAAAAACATCAGAGATTACCTTAGGGTCGTGGCCAATCCGCCCGGAGAATTCATCCAACCCGGAGAATTCAAAAAGGCCTTTGAGCTGCTGAAGCAGGGCAAAGGCATAAACTATGAAGGGGCGAGCGGATCGGTGGATTTCGATGAAAACGGCGATGTGCTGGCACCCATTGAGGTTTGGAGATATTCCAATGGCCAGATCGTAACCTATCGGATGGAATACCAGGTCCCTAAAGAATAGGGATTTTGCTAATTTTTCTTAAGAAAGGAGAAGTGTTATGAGCGAACATGAAAATTGGTCCGGCAGAACAACATTTATCATGGCGGCGGTTGGATCTGCCATAGGGTTCGGCAACATGTGGCGGTTTCCCTTTGTCTGTGCCAAAAACGGCGGGGGCGCTTTTCTGATCCCTTATTTTGTGGCCCTCCTAACCGCCGGTATTCCAATTATGATCATCGAATACTATCTGGGTATCAAGAATAGGGCATCCGCGCCGTTTTCTCTAGGGCAGATAAAGCCGATTTTTAAAATTGTCGGCTGGTTAGCCGTTCTTGGCGCATTCACATTAAACGTCTTCTACAATGCAATTATGGGATGGACGTTTGTTCACTTGTTCAAATTCTGGACAATAGATAAATGGGCTGCAGACATTGCATCCGCCGGCAAGCATTTTGAGGAGATTATTCTGGGTGTGCCCGCTACACAAGGCAACCCCTGGAATTTTGTCGGAATTCAATGGCCCCTCCTGATAGGATTGATCGTAAGCTGGGCTATCATCTGGTGGATCGTAAAAGGCGGTCTTAATCGAGTGGGAAAGATCCTGCTCTATACAGTGCCTCTGCCGGTCATTTTTGTGATTATCCTTGTTATACGAGGAGTAACCCTCCCAGGCGCCGCTGAAGGCCTCAACTATTACCTGGCACCTGAGTGGGGCAAGCTTCTTGATCCAACAGTATGGCTGGCGGCATACAGCCAGATCTTTTTTTCTTTGTCCATCTGCCTCGGTACCCTGATCGCATATTCCTCATTTATGCCGTCCGACACCGAGGTACCCAACTCTGCCAACATCACTTCATTTTGCAACTGCTGTTTCAGCTTTCTTGCCGGCTTCGCCATCTTCAGCGTGCTCGGCTTTTTTGCCTATACGCTCAACGTACCGGTCACCGAGGTAGCAAAGGCCGGCCCGGGACTTACTTTTGTCGTATATCCGGCCGCTCTGGTACAGCTTCCATTTGGCGTGAAGTTCTTCGCGTTTATGTTCTACTTGACCCTGATTCTGCTGGGTATTGACTCGGCATTTTCCCTTTTGGAGACCATTGTGGCGGTCGTCAGAGATAAATTCGGATGGACCCGGCTAAAGGGAACCACTGTCGTAACGGTAGTCAGTGTGATTCTGGGAATTCCCTTTGTCACCAAGGCGGGTGTGTTATGGCTTGATATTGTTGATCACTTTGCCATCAACTACATTTTAGTGCTTGTTGGTATTTTCGAATGTATCGCCATTGCCTACTTTTTCGGCGCGGATAAACTGATTAAAGATATAAATACAAATGCTGAATTCAAGCTCGGCAAAATCTTTAAACTTTTTATCTCTTTCCTTGCACCCGCCATTCTGGTCGTCATCGTTATTTTGTCATTAATAAAGGAAGTTCAGAAACCCTATGAGGGATATCCTATCTCCGCGCTCATCGTTATCGGTCTTGGAAGTTTTGTCGCCTGCTTGATTGCGGCTATTTTACTTGCTAAGGTGAAATCGGATAAGGAGTTAGTTCTGGATAAAGGAGAAGCTACATAGGTAACTGACACTGTTGAGCCCTAAAAAGGGGTGTTATGAGAGGGTCTTGGAAATTCCTTACCAAAAAAAAGTGGGTTAGAGACAAATCCAATATAAAAGGAGCTATATCATGACAGGAACCGCAATCGTCATAATGATTTTAGGAACCGTTTTCCTCTTGGGCGGAACTATTTATTTTATAAAACTTGCGTATGATAACACCAAAAAAAAGAAAACAGGACAAAGGGAGGGTTAAGAAAATGATACAAGTCAAGAAAATTTTGTTCCCAACAGATTTTTCACGCCGAGCCAATCGGGCCTTAGCGCATTCGCTTCGCTTAGCCAAAAAGTATAAAGCCGAGTTGCATATGCTGCATGCCCTGGTACTTTGGGAGGATGATCCTCATAATCCAGCCTATCATTTCCCGGATAAAGAAGAACTCCAAACACGGTTAAAAGAAGCTGCTGCCGCTCGGATGACCGCTGATATTGAAGAAGCTGATATTGAGGATTTAGTGATTAAGCAAGTGCACGAGCGCGGCATGACACCTGCTGAGACAATTGTAAGATATGCTGGTGAAAATGATATAGATCTCATCGTAATAGGCACACATCGTCGGCGAAAGATAAGATATTTAATCGGCAGTGTCGTAAAGGAAGTTGTGCGTATGGCTCCATGCTCTGTGCTTACCATTAGTCAGGAGAAAGAAGAGGCACCCACCTATGCGCTTTACAGCTCCAAGGAAATTTTATGAAATAATAAAGAGTAAAGGCGATGCCGTGGGCGCCATCCATACTCCTCGTCAATTCTGGTTCTCTAATCCAGTATTTCACATTGGGGGAAAGCCAAAGAAATGCGCTTGAAAACGGTCATAGTTAAGGGCCGACTGGAGTGGGAAAAGCCCGATGTGGACTATTTTATTCCGGCAGATACTTATCGCCATGAAGAGGTCTTGGATATGATTGCTCGGTAAACTGGGGTCAGACCCAATGCCCTTGGGATAAAAAACCGGAGCGAAGCTAAATTGCATCATCCCGGTTTTCATCATTTCCCAATAGAGGAATTCGTTAGAGTTTATTCTTCCAGTTGGCTGATAAACTAATCCACCGATAACGTCTGCCCCAACAGCGGGAATATTATCTGTTCGGAGTGATTTTGCTCTTCCTCTACGAATAATTTAGGCGTTTTGGAAAGAGCAAATATTATATTCTCGGTTATCCCGTCGCTGAAATAATCCTGCTTGGGATCATTACTCATATTGACAAATGGTAGCACGGCAATAGATGATATATCCGGTAAATGAACAAACCATCTATTATAATTCAGACATATGGAAAATTCCAAAGATATCAATTTAGCTCAAATTTGTACAGATACTGGATGATATCATTACCGAGGACTTTTCATTATACTCCTTTAATTTCATTATCAGGAATATCCTCAAACAATAGCCGCATAATACAATAATCCCTAACTGCCATCCCGAATAACTCGGCAAGATTGAATATCAAACGTCACTTCACCAATATTCATATTTTTCTTGTCTCGAAAGCCAGCCGCAAAATGCATAAAACGATACACATCGGCAAAATTCGTTGCCAGACCAACTGAGATACGAATTGCACCGGCGCTCTTATTCCCCCGGTGCTGAATCATCTGTAGGAAATGGGGCAAACTCAAATCCGGGCCATCATTCAATCCGGCAAGCATATCCTCTGACGTCAGCCCTTCTGCAATTTCACCTGCTCCGGGATTGCAAAAGCAGCCAGTGCGTAGCGAGATTCCCTCCGCGTTCGCCAGTTCTTCAATGCGACGATAATCAAGAAGCCGTTCATCCGGCCCGTAAAAGTTCAGCGTTACCGTTCCGCCGCGCATCTTTGACTCTGTCGGACCATAAATCCGGACCATCGGTTTGCCGTTGCTGTGTTGTAATGATAGCAGGTTATCGAGCAACCAGCCGGTGATGCAGTGAACCCGTTTCCCGATGGTTTTAATTCCCACCTTTTCCAAGTGCTGTAATCCGGTTTTGATCGCGGGAATGTTCAAATAATTTAGCGTACCGTCTTCAAATGCGGCTTCGTTTGGGGCCAGATAGTGGCCATTCCCTTGCACGCTGGCAAAATTCACCGTGCCACCTGCAAACCACGGTCGTTTCATCTTCTGGAAAACTGCCCTGCGAATAAGTAGTGCGCCGATGCCGGTAGGGTAACCAAACATTTTGTAGAAAGAAATGGCCACGAACTCCGGTTTAATCACACCCAAATCAAGACGGTTAGTTGGTACATACGCCGCCGCATCCAGCAGTACATCCAACCCCTTGCCATGTGCTTGTTCAATCAAATCCAATGGATGCTTTACACCGGAATAGTTCGACTGTGCCGGGAAAGCAAACAAATTGCTTTTATCCATATCCACCGAATTTAGAATGTCGTCCAATTTCTCCCGGTCTATGTGCAAATTCGGCTTTATTAAAGGCACATATGTAACATGTGCCCCTCTGACCTTCGCAAATTCGCGGATGCCGTTTACGGAGTTGTGATTATCGAAAGTGAGAACGAAATGACTGGCAGGTGTAAACGGATATGCTTCCCCAACCAGCTTTAATGCACCGCTGGCATTTGCGGTGAAGATGGCAATATATTCATCCGGTGATGCATTGAAGTAACGGAGGACATATTTGCGCGTACCCTCAACCAAGTCTGTCATTGCCAGGGAAGTAGGGTTTCCGGAGTGGGGATTGCCGAGTACGCTGGTACGTAACAATTCCATGTGTTCACAAAGTTGCATTTCACTGTACAGTCCACCACCAGTATAATCGAGGTAAATTTGTCCGTTAGCATCAAGGCGATTGTATTGGGTCTCCCGCCATTCATCTAATATCTTCGTATGATTGAACGATGGATAACTTTCAACAAAAGCAGAAAATCCATCAGCCATCTGATCTAGTTCATATCTGTTTTTAGGGTTTGCTTTTGGGGTTGTGTGCATGGGTGTACACCTTTAGGAACGAGTTTATCTCTTGTTACAATATTGAATCATCATCTTCGACAATGTAAATAATGGTTATCTGATTCTCTTGGTAGTCGTTTGCCCACTCAAGGTATTTCTCGACTATTTGTTCGGGGTTTTCTCTCCAGATAACACCATGGCTGGTACAAATAATGTCAAGCGGCAGGTTAAAAGACAGCACTTCCTTAATCTTTTTTATTACCAGTGGGCTAAAGAGAGTTAATATATTCGCATAATATTTAATGCATTCATAGAACAACTCAGTTTGGTCAACCAGATCGTTAAACATGTATTCGGTCGCATAATGCTGGCCGAAGGCATCATTGCTAAACAAGATGTCATCTTCGGTTAAGTAGCAGAACATGGTGTCCGGCCAATGTAACATCGGAGCTTCAACAAATATCAATTCCTTTTTTCCTAAACTCAGCCGATCACCTGTTTTAACGATATTTAAATTCCAATCCTGATGATAATGTCCTTTCAAGGATTTGACGCCATTTTTTATGCAGTAGATTGGAGTATCGGGAATATGCTGCATCAATTCGGGAAAAGCACCACTGTGATCTACTTCAGCATGATTGGCGATCACATAGTCAATCTTATTCAAGTCAATTTCCTTTGCAAGATTGGCAACAAATTCTTTTGAATAGGGGGCCCATACAGTCTCAACCAGTACGACTTTTTCTTCTTTTATTAGATAAGCGTTATAAGTCGATCCACGATGGGTTGAATACTCATCTCCATGGAATTTTCTAAGCTCCCAATCGGTTTTGCCTACCCAAAATACGTTATTTTTAATTTTAAAGCTCATTTACCCCCTTTGGTAAAAGGACTCAAGATTGCTGCCCATAATGTTCTATGAATAATATCAGTTAACCACTGAAGCATATGATAAATAGCGTTGAATTTTAGCAATTAAGGAGTATCCCATATATTGTGGTTTGTCTAAAAAATAAACTGTACTGATAAATTGAGATAATCCAAACAATGTTGTGTTTTGGGAGATGAAGCTTATATCAAAATTGAAGAATACTTGCCAAACCTGTCAATAATTGATCATGATGTCAATTAAGAAGAATGTATCTGATATTCCCCAGAGGAAAGCATTAGGAATCCTGTCCCTCAATAGCTGTAGTCCTCGCATGAACAGGCGGAAAGAAAGGCAGATTTGTTTACATTACCTTCAAATGTTAGCCCATAGTTTTAGCCATGAGGGTTGCCGATCTAAAAGGAAATCCTACAAACAAGTTCAACGGCCATAGTGTTTGTGTCTTGACTGGTACAAATCCAAGACGTTGATAAAGGGCTTTAGCTCTTGGATTAGTATCTGTGACTTCAAGTGAAATAGTTTTGACCCTTTTATTCAACGCAACTTGCTCCAGCATTTCAAGCAAATGTGATCCGATGCCTTTCCCCCTCATTTCACTTGCGACGGCAATACCATCGACATACAGCTCATCATTTCCGGTTGTATGGTGAAGTATCGCCAAACCTCCCATGCGAAGAATGCCACCATAACTTCCATATATCCTGACCATAGTTTTGAGATTGGGATTCACAAATCCACGCTTGTTTGTCTGAATACCTATAATACCAACAAGCTTCTTGTTACAGATAGCAACTTTGCATTTATCGGTCGCAATATTGTTTGCCATTGCTTCTTGAGCTCTCCCATCACTGCCGAGAATGGGCGCAAGCTTTTCCTTGAGCGCATTGAAATAAAGCCGGATCGCTGAAACTCTTAAATCATCAGGCAAATAATCTAAATAATCGACTTGCATCGTTTTAGTGGGTTCAGTAATATTAGATGGATAATTTTCCAACTATTGCGATATTGTGATAGAAAAGTAGAAATGTCGATTTTTTGATACCTTGATAATCTGCAATCCGGCCAAAGTGCATATGCGTTTTGTATATCTCAAGGTTTTCAGTGTCGTCAAGACCAGAGATACAGAAATATTAAATGGTGCCTTCGTTCTGATAAGTTTACAATACATGCAAAAAATTAGGACACCAGATAGTTGGTTTTTGTCAGAGATATCTAAGGTTGGTAACGCTCAGGTTTCCAGTCTGTTTATTAAGTCATTATAAGCTTATCAAAATTCTTCTCGGTTAAGATGTGTTGGGTAACAAACTCTCCATTAGAAAATACACTGTATATGGTATGTGGCACAAAATGATTTTGTGCCTGCTCTTTGCGTTCTATTTTTATCACTTTCAGTGGCACGCCTTTTTCTTTTGCCACTCTAACAAGCTCTGTATTTGCATAGTATTCCGTAAAAGGACAGGCGTTGGAATAAAAAACAGTTAAGCCATTTGGATTGTCACACTCTGCTTTCTTTGCACAATCTTTAAATTTCGGTATGCTGGCATCTGGATTGAGCTTCTTATACCACAATTCAAAATAGGGTTCAGCTGTATCGCTAAGTTTAAATCTTTGCTTCTGGAAAAACTTTTTCTCTGACATAAATGGCTGTTTCTGCTTGCCCACAACTACAGCGATTCCGTCGTTATCTTTAGAATCATAAACACATTCTTGATAAAGAGCTTTACCATAGCCTTTCCCTTTATATCGCCCCGAAACCCAAAAGCAGTTAATAAGCATATAATTATGGGCATCAATAGGAACCCATGCGTTTTCGACAGTTACATACTCGATAAATACCTTTCCCCGCACATCAAATTTTTTAAAGACATACCCATCTTCTAATTGGTTTCTTAGCCACCGTTTTTTAGCTTCATATCCCTCTTTACATTTTTTATCAGAGATAGCGCAACATATGTGTTCTTCATCGAGATTATTTTCTGTAAGTTGAAGGATTTTCATTTCTGAGGTATTTTTTTTCTATGTATGACATTACATATAAAAGGTGAAATCTTTATTAGTCAATTTCTTAGAGTGGGGATAATTTCAGACTATTTGCGACAACCGCACCTAACAACAGCTATGATATCATAAAATATCACAAATCTCCCCAAAACTACTGATATGTAGATGCAACCACAACTTAGGTGAAAATACAAATATCCTAATCCGATATCAGAAACGGACTATTTCAGCAAGGGTCGAGGGTCGAAGGATTTACTGTGGATTGTAACTGAAGCTTTCTTGCCAAATTGTCACCAATACCGCCTTGGATTTTATCACCGGAATATATTTGATATTCCGGCTTCGCCAGAGCCGGGAATATCGTCAGATCATAGCCGTATTTTTCTATTTTAAAACCATTACCGACACTGTGGACTAATGGTCGTAGTCCGCACTGTCAATAGAACGTGCTTTGATTTGGCTAACATTTTAATTACCGGTATTATCCGGTTCATTTTTTTGTTGGAGCTAAATTGGATGTCTCTCGAATTTCCAGGCAGTGAAACCGTAAGCCTTCTAATATCTGGCATAGTAAAAAGGTTATGCACGAATTAGTCTATCGAATTGTGCTTTTCTCTTAACATGTATCGATTTTTGACATCGAATATTTCGGACTCACGAACAACTTTAAACCCAAATTTCTCATAGAAGCGTACATTTTTATCCCCCTCTGTTTCCAGGTAAGCTTTTGCATAGCAAGCATCCACTTCCCTGCAGAAACGCTCCATAAGTATGGAGCCAATACCTGATCCCTGATGACTTGGCAGCACACCAATCGGACCCAGATGCCAATGTTGCTCTAGTGGATCGTGGCGGTCCCACTCCGTATGCCATAGAGACTTGCGCCAGCCAATATCATTTTCATCTATTGCGGCTTTGGGGATGTCAGCCGCTTTACACCCCTGGCATGACTTCATTCTCATCACCCCGATAATATTTTGTTTTTCTTTTGCCAGAAAGACGATGCCAGGCAGTTCAATTAAAAGTTCATAAAACATTTTTTCAATTCCCATGCATTCTTTCTTACCTTTGCCCTGAAAAACAGCAACATGTAGAGGATTGTTGAGCATCGCAACACTGAGAACGATTGCTGATTCCTGTATATCACTTTTTTCCATAAATGAAATCTGAAGGTTGCCCATATTTATTCCTTTTTTGGGATAGAGATTTTAAATCATTAACGCGGCGCAGCCGCCAGGAACGTTGGTTTTCAGCGGGCGCGGCTTTTTGCACTCCGCTCCAAAAGCCTCGTTAGGCATTTTCTCAAAAATCGTAAGTGTTCAGGGGG
>Ga0265306_10001444_pt1 | contig 11531 bp, 7 predicted proteins | sample Helome_3_FD_192493 | JGI IMG/M metagenome (GOLD analysis project Ga0265306, IMG submission 192493) | Marine sediment microbial communities from subtidal zone of North Sea - Hel_20160420 (Illumina Assembly) | ecosystem: Environmental > Aquatic > Marine > Subtidal zone > Sediment ...
GGACTTTGAAAGCTGACGCCCAGAAGCAGGCCATTGCCGCGGACCTGCCGGACGATGTCGTATTGCTCCCACTGTTTCATCGCCTCCTCGGCAAGGGACCCCAACATTGCGGCATGCTGAACGACATTGTCACGCTCATAGATTTCGAGTGTCTTGATGCCTGCCGCACATCCTGCCGGTGTACCAGCGAACGTCGAACCCGACGCAAACTCCTTTGCATCGCCGAGGATATCGTCCTTCGAACTAATGCCTGCACATGGCGCAATGCCGCCTGAGAGGTTCTTCCCAACCACGAGAATGTCAGGGATGACATCGTAGTGTTCGACCGCCCACATTTTTCCGGTACGTCCCATTCCAGTGAGCACCTCATCCGCAATCATCAGCCAGTCATTCTTGTCACAGATCTCACGTATACCCTGAAGGAAGTTGACCGGGGGAATCCAGTTGCCACCCTCGGCCAGCCCGGGCTCCACCAGAATTGCTGCGATGTTGTCGCGTGGTGCGATACACCCCGGAATATGGTTATCCAGATACCAGAGGCAATAGTCGACATACTGCTCCTGGCTCATGCCGGCTGGTGACTGGTCGCTGAACGGATAGGGTGCCTTGATGACACCGCCGGTCCAGGCTTCGAGGTAACGGTTCATGTCACCGTCGAGGCCGTCGAGGAGTTTTGTACCAAGACCCATGCCGTGGTACGCCGCGCTAAACGTAATGATGTAGCGACGCTTCGTATGAGTCAGCGCGAGGTGCACTGCGGCTTCCGCCGCCTCGGTCCCCGACACTTCGTAATTGAATCGGGGCAGCGCCTTGCTCGGCATGATCTCTGCCAGCATCTCGGCGAGCTCGTAGCGCAACGGATGATCATAGTGAAACCCGTAGCGCCGGTGCGCCGCATCAACCGCCTCGATAACCTCGGGGTGGGCGTTGCCGATCGGGTTAGTTGCCCAGCCGTTCTGGAAATCGATATAGCGCTTACCGTCAAGATCCCAGATGAAATCGCCTTCAACATGGTCTATTACGATCTGATTCGCCGTACGGAAGCCGCGGCGTCCCGCTTTCTCCAGCTCTCGCTCGAAACGAAGTCCGTTACGAAACAGTGGTATGCCACGCTCCAATGCCTGGCGGGTCTTTGGACCCGGAAACTTCTCTGTCATGACTGCTCCAGTTCTGCCCAGATTTCCCGAACCCAATCACGTATCTGCAGTGTTTCCTGCCAGCGGTCTGACAACTCGTTCTGGTTCGCGTCCGTGATTGCGTATGGCGGTGGTCCGAGTTCGCACAGAAACACAAGCGTTGCATCGTCATCACTACGCTCACGCCACCTGGCGATACCGTACTTCCACCAGCCCTTGAAGATATCGACCCATTGTTGATGTTGCGGAAAATCAATCTGAATCTGTACCTGCTCCCTGTTGGCGATACGCCCCTGGAAGCAGTCCGATCGATCGAGTACCGATTGAATGTACTCTGTATCGCGCTCGGGAACAGGCGCCCGCAATTCTCGATCAATGACGAAGTGTGACAGGTCGGAGCACAGACGCATCTCCGGCACCAGGTCCATCAATTGCAAGGTAAAGTACAGATCGTTGAGCAACCCGTCGCGGTGCGTTTCGAACAGCATCGGCATGCGCTTACGTTCTGCTGTGCCTATCCAGTCGCGTACGACACCCACCGCGTCCTCGGGCTTGACAGGCATGACGCCGCTAATGACATTGACCATGCATGCCTTCATGTCGTTTGCGAAGTCGAGGAGCGGTTCCATGTCACCGGGTGCGTAAGGAAACGCGTTAACCATGCAGCCAAGTCCGTGCTGCTCGAACAGGAACTGTCTGTCGAGGTTCTCGGCGATTTCATCGACCGATGGGTCGAGACACATGCCGTCGAACCCGGCTTCCGTCACCATCGCGAACGACTCTTCGTCACTGCGTTCCGGGAGGCCCGGGTTTCTGAGCTGCATCCCCCAAAGGGATTGGTAAATCTCAAGTTTCTGCATCTTGACCTTCCTTCGCGCCACGTCCGACCACCACCGCATCCACAGCCACTGCGCCCCTGGTATGCACGATAATCGGATTCACGTCTGCTTCCATCACGTCGTCCCGAAGCGCCGCCGCCATCTCCGAGAATCTCGCAGCCGCTTCGCAAAATGCGGCTACGTCGACCGGCGGGTCGCCACGCACGCCGTCGAGCAACGGTCTGAGCCTTAGTCGATCAACACAACGGCGCGCATGAGCCGCATCGAACGGCGGTAGCGCGAACTGAACATCATCGATTGTCTCCGCCAGCACCCCACCGAACCCGATCAATATTACCGGCCCAAACTGCGGGTCACGATTGATACCAAGCAACATCTCAATACCTTTCGGCGCCATAGCTGCGACAAGTACGTCGTCGCCCAGGTTACGACTCATGGCCCGGTATGCGGCTCGCAGTGTTCCTTCGTCGTCGATACTGAGAGAAACACCGCCCTGATCTGACTTGTGCAGAATGCCGGCGGCGGCTGTCTTCAGCGCGACCGGGTAGCCGATTTCGGCCGCGGCCGCAGCCGCCTCGTCTGCGGAGGCCGCCCCAACAGTCGCCGTAGCCGCAATACCAAACTCATCGAGTAGCCCGAGCGAGCCAGCCTCTCCCAGCGCCGCGTCGCCCGCCAGCCTCGTTTGCCACCGGGCGACGCGCTCATTGTCCACCGCATCAGGCTTCGTCACCTTGCGCAGCTGGAAATCACGATAAGCGAACATGCCCCGCACCCCGGCCAGGTATTGACTGACGCCATCGAGTACCGGAAAGCCTGCGTGCGTGCTGGTAATAGCGGCCTTGTCACTCCCGGTACCCTGCCGTGCTGAAACGAGCGCAACCGGTTTCCCGGAGTCGGCTTGTGCGCGCTGCATATAACCGAGATAGCTTGGATAGATCTTCCCGCCAGGGGCGCGGTCGTGGACGACCGCAGCAACCGCTGCGCCGGGATCCTGCATCAGTAGTGTCAGGCAGCGCGTCAGGTTTTCGGCCGCATCCGGTCCGCCGCGACTCCAGGCATCGAGAGGATTGACGGCCGGTAATTCCGGGTCGAGCACTTGCTCAAGCGCGGCGACGGTGTTGCTCGACAACTGTGCCAACGGAACCTTGGCATCGTCCGCAAGATCAACCAGCAACTGCCGTTCACCGCCCGAGTCGTGCAAGGTCACCAAACCACCCGCGCCAACCGGGTACATTTCCGCGAACATGATCAACATCGTTGTGAACTCGTCCTGATCGCGAGCGCGCTGCACACCATAGCGGTCGAACAGCGCTTCATAGGTCGCATCGACGCCGGCCATTACGCCCGAATGAGACACGGCCAGTTCCGCGGACTTTTCGGTACGCCCTACTTTGAGGGCCACGATCGGAATGCCGCGGTCCGCAGCTTTTGCCAGCGCTTTCCTGAACCCCTCCGGGTTACGTGCTGTCTCTATGAACAAACCGACCGCACGCGTCTCTGGCAGATCAAGTACGAAGTCGAGGTACTCATCCATCGCGACGCTGAGCTCATTGCCCGTCGAAACGGCGACATTGATGCGTAGCCGCTCATCGCTATCAATGATGCCGGACATGCCCGAACCCGAATGACTGATAAGCGCAACATTACCCGGTGCTTCGTGCGGTGCGCTGTCGAACCCGCAGGTCCAGACATGGTCGCGAACGTTATAGAAACCCATGCCGTTGGCACCGCATACCAGCATTCCAGCATTCTGAACTTTCTCCCGGACCCGCTCGAGGAGTTGCGGCGCGGGATCGTCGTCCACATACAGAGTCGACTGAATCACGGCAGCGGGAACGCCGGCCGCTATCGCTTCATCCAGCGAGGCTTCGATTCGATGATCGCCTACCGCGAATACAACGAGGTCCGGCGTCTCGGGTAAGTCCGCAAGCGCCGCAAAACATCGCTTGCCCTGCAACTCATCGTAGTTAGGGTTAACCGGGTAGATTTGACCCTTGTAGCCACCAAGCACCAGGTTCCTGAGCGCCCACTCACCGACAGAGTCTGTTCTTGCCGACGCGCCCACCACGGCGACCGAGCGCGGCCGCAAGAGTGGGTCGAGGCGATGCTTCATGCCGCGAGCCGTCTAATAAGGTCCGGGTGGCGTTGCCCCGCGACGCGGAGGAAACCAGAACGGCTTGTCCACGACCGTTGCTTTGGCCATCTCCCGATTCCAGTGCATTTCACGCTGGTAGTAGATTTCAACCCATACGGTGTCACCCGGTTTGCCGTGCGGTGATCTAACTGTCCCGAGCGCAATGTTCTGCTTGCAGACCGGCGACCATGCGGCCGACGTAACGAAGCCAATGGATTCACCTCGGGCTTTCGAGTTCGAGAAAATATAGGAGCTATCGGCTGTCTTGTTGCCCTCAATATCCAGCTTCACCAACCGCCATGCAGAGCCATTGCGTTTTTCCTCGGCCAGGGCGCGCCGGCCATTGAAATTCGGCTTCGTGAAATCAACCAGCCACTCCAAACCCAGTTCAAGTGGCGACCGGGAACGCCCCGTTCGAACCGTCTCGTCGCAAGGCAGAAATTCGGCATAAGGTGCCAGGTAGCCTGCCTCAATACGCGCCAGCTCCAGCGCGTGCGTCCCAATCGCTCGAATCTTAAAGTCTTTTCCAGCTTCGAAGAGTGCGTCCCAAAGATCCAGTGCCTTGTCCGGATCAATCCATAGCTCGTAGCCAAGGTCGGCCGTGAATCCTGTCCGTGAGACCATCATCTGGGCACCCTGAAACTCGACATGTATCAGTCCGAATGGCTTGAGCGCCTCAAGGCCTTCAACTCCCATGGTCTTGAGAACGCTGTACGACGTCGGACCCTGAACAGCCAGGCCGGCAATGTCATCCGTCTCATGCACAACGCTAACGTCGAATCCGATTGTCGCCGCCTGGAACCAGGCGAAATGGCGCTCCTGGCAACAAAGGCGATACTCGCCTTCGTGGAGATGAAAGATGGTGCCGTCGTCGATGACCTGCCCCTGGTCATCACACCACACGGCATAAGCAACGCGGCCGGGCCTGATCTTGGCCATGTCGCGCGTCACCAGGCGATTCAGATACTCCATCGCGTCGGGACCCGTGATCCGATACTTCGTCATCGGGGAAAGGTCGAACACTCCTGTGCCATTACGAATAGCGAAGTACTCGAGGTCCTCGCAATACAGTGCGTCTGGACTCGAGTATCCCTTCCATTCGTGCCACTGGTTGACCGTGTCGAGCTTCTCGACGCGCGGGTAGAAAGGTGTTTTTAGAGGTCCTTGAGGGACAGGCTCTCGAATAGTCATGCTGCTTTCTCCCGACTCAGGATGGACCGCGCTGCATTGCGGCCCGCCGCACCGCTGACGCCACCACCGGGGTGTGCTCCTGCACCGCACAGGTACACGCCGTCAATTGGCAGCTTGTATTGCGCTGCGCCGTTCACCGGACGCACAAACAGGAACTGATCGAGTGACAGTTCGGCGTGATGCCAATGCCCGCCTGTCATATGGAACTCGCTTTCGATATCGGCTGGCGTCAGTAGTTCGCTGGCTGTAATGCGCTGCTGGATGTCCGGCATGTACTTCGCCAAAGTATCGACAATCGCTTTCATGAAAGTCGCCTTCGCCTCATCGTTCCAACCGCCCTTCAACGCGTACGGCGCGTATTGCACGACCGCGGACATGACATGCTTGCCCGTCGGCGCCAACGTTTCATCTCTGAAGCTTGGGAACGTGATTTCCACCACCGGATTTGGCGAACTCTCACCGTATTTCGCCGGATTGAACGCTCGCTCCACGTAGTGCTCGTCGGGCGCTATGACCAGCCGCTCCGCGTAGTCCTTCTTAGACAAACCGTCTATCGTTGGCAGGCCGTCCAATGCCAGATGCAGTTTCGCCGCATTGCCTTGCGCTCGCAGGTGCGAGACGCGGCTCGCAAAGCCTGTCTCCGCATGTTTGGCACCGATGAGTTTCATGAGCGTCGTTTTCGGATCGGCGTTCGATACAATCATCAGGCTATCGAAGCGATCCCCGGATTCCGTTTCCACACCGACTGCACGGCCGTCCCGAATAACTATGCGCTTCACAGGCATGCCAGTACGTATCGTTACACCGGCGGTTCGTGCCGCTTGCGCCAGCTCATTGCTCACGCTGCCCATGCCGCCCGCTGGAATGCCAGTCCGGCCATGATCCCCGGCCAGTCGATAGAGGTAGGTCATCATCGTGTTTGGCGACCGAGGCCCGAGGTGGGTGCCCAAAACCGCATCCAGGCTAATGGCTCCCTTGAGCATCGGGTGTTCGAAACGCTCCGTGACCTCGTCATGAATATTCATGAAGATCAACCGCAGAAACGCTTCCATCTCCGCCTTTCCGAGCATGCGGACATCCAGACCCAATTGACCCAGTGTCATTAGGTCCTTGAGGTCTTTGGTGCCCAACCGCGGCGGCCGTTTATTGAAGTACTTGCGAAGCAGGTCTGCAAACCGCGCCATGCGTTTTCTGAAGATCTGATACTGCTCGGCGTCCTTCTCAGACACGCCCTCCACGCTATTCGTCTTCAGGCGCACGTGACTGCCATCTTCGCCGAGCGCTATCGTTGTCATATCTTCGCTGGTCATGCGCGTTGCAAGTTTCAGTTCCTTGCGAACTTCCGGCTGCAGTTGATACAAGAGATGCGCACAGGCTGAGACGGAGTAACCCTCTGTGAACTCGCGCGTAATGGCTGCACCGCCCACCTGCGAGTTGGCCTCGAGCACCAACACCCGCTTGCCTGCCTTTGCCAGCAACGCTGAACACACCAGTCCGTTGTGGCCGGCACCTACTACAATTGCATCGTATTGGCTGTCCATGTTCTTAGTCATCGCCGAAGTTCTCCGGTACGGTATTTGGACGTTTGAGATCGCTCAGGATCTCCCGTGCCGCGTTTGCTCCCGGTGCGCCCATAATGCCGCCGCCTGGGTGGTTACTGGATCCACACATATAGAGACCATCGATCGGGCTACGGTACTGTGCGTAACCGGGAACCGGCCGGTTGAACATCAGCTGATCCATGGTCAACTCGCCGTGGAAGATATTGCCTTCGGTTATCCCGATCTCATTTTCAATGTCCTGCGGCGTGCGTACTTCTGCATGCAGAACCAGGTCCTTGAAGTCCGGGCTGTAGTTTGAAATCTGATCAAACACCGACTTCTGGAACCCATCCTTATCTTCCTGCGTCCAGTCGCGCCCATTGACCTGGCGCGGGCAGTATTGAACGAAGCAACTCATGAAGTGCTTGCCTGGCGGTGCCATCGTTGGATCGCTGGTCGTCGGAATCGTCATATCGATGTATGGATCCTTCGACCACGTGCCGTCCTTCCAATCGTCATAGGCACGCTCCATGCGTTCCATCGAGTCGATGAAGTGCATATCGCTGAAATAGAGCGGGCTGTCCTTTGGAATCGCCGGGAAAGTCGGCAAGCCATCGAGCGCGATATTGATCTTGCCCGATGAGCCCCGAATCTTGAAATTCTCGACGCGTTGGTGAAATTTCTCCGGCAGGTCACTCTTGTCCATGCAGGTCAGGAAAGTACGCTTCACATCCATCGCGGACACAACGACACTAGCGTGAATCTCATCACCGTTATCCAGGGCAATGCCGGCCACCTTGCCGTTTTTGACGATAAATTTGTCGACACCAGCCTCGGTTCTAAGCTCGCCTCCCTCAGACTGGAACGCCCCGGCGATGGCATTGGCAACCGCACCAGTACCGCCACGAGCAAAGCCCCATGAGCCAACATTGCCATCAACATCACCCATGTAGTGATGCAGCAAGACGTACGCAGTGCCCGGTGATTGAATGCCCAGCGCCGTACCGATAATGCCGCTGCCGGAAAAGGCCGTCTTGATGACATCCGTGTCGAAATACTCATCGAGATAGTCGGCAACACTCATCGTCCAGAAACGAATGGTCTCGCCAATACGGTCCTCACCCATCTCAGTCAGCTTGCCGCCGATACGGACCAGTTCCATCAGGTCTCTTGGCTTAAAGGACGTGGGGTCAGGTGCAGTCCGCAACAGAAAGTCGCGAATCAGCCGGCATTGCCGCATCGTATCGGCCGAGTAGTTCTTATAGGCGTCGGCGTCCTTTCGAGAGAAGCGCGCCATTTCCCGATATGCGGCCTCTTCGTCGTGGTAGGAACCGAAGTAATCCCCGTTTTCCATGAATGTCAGCGAACCGCCATAGGGTGTCACCTGCAAGCCGTGCTTGTGCAACTCCAGCGCGCGATAGATCTCCGGACGCAACAGACTGCAGACATAGGAGCAATTTGAGTACCACCAGTCCTTGTAGAGATTGCGACTAACCGTGGCGCCACCGATGTAGTCGTTCTTCTCTACGCAAACCACATCAAGTCCGGCTTTTGCCAGAAAGGCTGCCGTGGTCAGGCCGTTGTGTCCGGCACCGACGACAATTGCGTCATAGGTTTTCATGGATGACCAGGCCCTCCAGCGGCCCCACTAGCATTTTTTTTTGGTTTTAGCTTCGGAAGGGTAATGTCCACTCCCCGTTCGAACTTGTCCAGCGTTTCTTCCAGGCATCCCATAATGTGAGACTCGCACAGGAACCAGGGCTCGCGGGAGTCCGGTTCCACGAGAATTCCCTGGTTATGCAACTCCGGCGCCAGCGCATCGTAGAACTGGTAGTCGGAATGCACCCACTCCCGGTAGTTGCTCGGCGCTGTCTCGGCAAAGAACATTCCCATCAATGCCGGATGGCCCGTAAAACTGTGCGGAATGCTGCGAGCATCAAGAATCCGGCTGAGCCCGGTCTGCAATTCCAGACCGTAACGTTCGATATCGGCCAGCGCTGTCGTTTCGTCCAGAATTTCCAGCGTTTTTTCGGCAGCCGCCAGTGACACGCTGTGGGCCGTGAACGTGCCCCCATGTACTACGCCATCTCCGATATGGCGCATAACGTCCTCGCGGCCGGCCAACACGGATAGCGGATAACCATTGCCGATTGCCTTCGCAAAGGTGCAAAGATCTGCCTTGATGCCATAGAGCTCCTGGACACCGCCTTTCGCCACGCGGAAACCGGTCTTAACCTCATCGATGATCAAGAGAACATCGTAACGGTCGCAAATCTCGCGCACATCTTTCATGTACTGCGCATCGGCCGTGATGGCGCAACAATTACCCATTATCGGCTCCATCAGGAACGCGCCGATTTCGTTATGCTTTTCTCTTAAGAGATCCTCAAGCGCATTGGCATCGTTCATCGGCACAAGATGGAACAACTGTTTGGTCACGGCGGGAATGCCCGTACCAAACGGCTCGATGGGCGGCTCAAGATCACCTGGTCGCCAGTCATCGAACTCTTTCCCCCACATCACCAGGTTCGACAACCCGTGGTAGCCGCCCTCCATGACCACGTGGCCATCTTTGCCGGTGAACGCACGGGCTACACGCATCGCAGCCATAACGGCCTCGGTCCCCGAGTTGGAGAATCGGACCAGCTCTGCCGCCGGCACCATCTTGCTGATGCGTCTGGCCACCTCGTATTCCTTCTCTGTCGACAGGGCGAATACGCCGCCGACGTTCATCCCCTCGCGTGCCGCCTCGTCGACGCGCTCATCGGCGTAGCCGAGGATGACGGGGCCATAGCCCAGTCGATAGTCGATGTATTCGTTGCCATCGATGTCCCACATGCGGCCGCCCTTGCCGTGGTCGACATAGATTGTCTTGTCATCACCCCAGTAACGAAAGTTGGACGCCACGCCGAGCGGCAGCTTGGTGCTCGCTTTGAAGAAATGCTCGTTCGAACGAGTCAGGTTACGCATGGCCATAGAATCAGATGACATAAAAATGAATGAGTATTCATTCATAGTATGGCAGAATCATCCCATGGCAGCTACCGCAAATCGTACGCGTCGCACCGCCAGCCGGGAAAAGCGGCGGCAACAGCTCATCGATGCCACGATCAAATGTATCGCCCGTAACGGCATGGGCAGCACGTCTATCGGCGACGTCGCCAGTGAGGCCGGTTTGTCACAAGGCATCATCAACCTGCACTTCGAAAGCAAGGACAACCTGCTTACCGAAACCCTGCGCTACGTTGCCGACGAGTACAAGACACGCTTTAACAAGATGCTTGAGGAAGCGGGTCCGGGTGCGGCAGAAAAATTGCAGGCCTTGATCGAACTCGACCTCCGCCCCGCGATCATGAACAGGCAGAAAACACCTGTGTGGTTTGCTTTCTGGGGTGAGGTGAAATCGCGACCGACCTACAGAAAAATCTGCGACGTCAGGGACAAATACTACGATCAGGTATTTGAAGAACTCTGCGCTACCATCATTGCCGAGGGAAAATACAAGAACATCTCGGCGGCGTCCGCGGCCATCGTTTTCAATTCACTTACAAATGGTATGTGGCTGTCTTACCTGATCAGCCCGCGGTCGTTTGACCAAGAGACAGCGATGAGCGCAATCCTGGACCTGCTCCGCTCATTATTCCCCAAACATTACTCCTGACGAGAGCGCCGTGGAAATCCCGCTAAGTAAAGACGCCCGCACCTGGCAACGCATCGCGCGCAAATACGCCGACGAATACCTGCAACCGCACGAAGTTGCGGCTGAGCTCAACGAGGGCGAGCTTCCGGCCGATGTGACCGCACGCAACAAGAGTCGCGCGATTGAACTCGGGTTCACGGCGATTGATGTACCGGAAAGCCACGGTGGTCTTGAGCTTCCCATGGAGTCGCAGGCTGCCATCTGGGAACAGCTCGGACGTGTAACCAACGCCCTGTCGTGGTGCTTTCCTGAAGCACAGTCATGGATGTTCGACGCCTGCACAGAAGAGCAACTGCAGCAGTACATCCTGCCGATGATGCGCGGTGAGCAAAAAGACTGCTACGCGATCACCGAGTCCGGCCCCGGATCGGATGTATCAAGTCTGGAGGCCACGGCGATTCTTGACGGTGACACCTACCTGCTGAACGGCGAGAAGTGGTATGTGACCAGTGGCAACCTGGCGACGTTTTTCTGGTTCCAGGCAAAGCTGCCTGATGAGGACGACGAGGCATTGTTCCTGGTGGATGCGAACACACCTGGCATGGAAGTGATCGCAAACCCGAAATTCAGCCACACGTATGCGTCACATCACCCGACCTACCTGTTCGACAACGTCCGGATACCCGCTGCGAACCGGGTCGGCCAGCCTGGCGACGGCATGGCCTACACGCACAGCTGGTTCCGCCACGAACGTTTGATGATTGCAGCACGGAGTTGCGGCGCCATGGCCCGGCTCATTGAAGACGCCACCGCATTCGCCAATGACCGGATAATCGACGCTGCACCACTCTCCGAAAAGCAGGCCATCCAGTTCATGCTGGCAGACTGTGTTACCGAGCTTTACGCATCCCGGCTAATGACCTACGAGGTGGCGCGCGCAGCCGACCGCGGTGACGACCTCAAATCTCAGCACACACGCTGCTCCATGGTGAAACTGTATGTGTCGGAAGCCGCCAATCGCGTGGCGGACCGCGCTGTCCAGATATTCGG
>Ga0265306_10001445_pt1 | contig 11530 bp, 8 predicted proteins | sample Helome_3_FD_192493 | JGI IMG/M metagenome (GOLD analysis project Ga0265306, IMG submission 192493) | Marine sediment microbial communities from subtidal zone of North Sea - Hel_20160420 (Illumina Assembly) | ecosystem: Environmental > Aquatic > Marine > Subtidal zone > Sediment ...
ACCCTGGTACGGGTGGCCATCCCAACCGCCCCGGGTGCGGTGAAACTCCACGCCGCGAAAGTAGTCGGGCACGTCATCGCCGATCTGCCGATCCAGCGTGGCGGGCCCGCGCTGGAGCTGCTCCAGGTCGGGCACCAGATCGGCACGGATTTCCTCGAAGGCGGCGATGGCGGCATCACCGTGGCGTTCCGACAGCCATTCACCAAGCTGTGACCACGCGAAAAAGGGCCCCGAGTCGGCCATGCCCGCTTCCACCTGGTCGAGACGCGTATCCAGATCGGCATCGAGATTCTCGGGGTCGAGGCCCCGGGCAGCCAGCTCATTGTTGATGGCCGGCGCCTTGCTGCCCGCCCAGGCCGCGAGGTCAGCCAGAAAATCTATGGTGGCGCGGCCCCGTTGTCGGAGTTCGAAATCCATGGCTCATTACTATTGGCTGCAGGCGTTCCCAATATTATAGGACCGGCAGGGCATATCCCCACGCACACCGGGCATGAACGGCGAGCCTGATGCCAGTCCCGACATCCCCGGCGCGACGACTAGGGCTTGGAAACAGCGACCCTGGTCGCTCCTGCACCCCGTGCCCGAGAGTCTGAGCTTCGAAGGCCGCGCAGCACCAGGTTCGGCAGGTAGGCATTGTCCCAGCCCGGCTCTTTCGGCGGGGGCCCCCCGGTGCGCAGTATCACCAGGTCTGCCGACGGTACGATGTAGCACACCTGGTTCGAGTTCCCGTCGAACAGGTACAGGTCGTCAGCCAGGTAGGGCTCGCTGTGCAAGGTGCCCCCGGGGAAACGTTCCGGGTTGCCGGCCCCGCGGCGCTCCACGTAGGGCTGACCGATGTACACGCCGAGGCCGGCGTGCACGTTCTGCGGCGTGGGCGTGCGGATCTCCCCCACATAGCCTTCCGGCAGCAGTCGCACACCGTTCCAGACACCATCGCGAATCAGCAGCACACCCAGGCGCAGCCAGGTTTCCGCCGGCAGCTCGATACAGCAACCAGCATGGGCCAGCCCGCCGGGCCGGGTGATCCAAACCTCGCCTCCGGCGGCGCCGATGGGTTTCAGCACTTGCTCGGAAATGAATTCTGCGTAGCGCATACCAGTGGCCCGCTCGATCAGCACGGCCACCAGGTCGGACGTGGCGTTGGAATACTCGTAGCGCGTGCCGGGCACATGCGTTAGCGGGTACTCATTCACGATAATGTCGTCGTGGCGCGGGTGCAGGTAGGCGCGATTCAGAATGCTCTCCGGCTCCATCGCGGCGGCCTGGGGCAGCAAACCACTGCGCATGTCCAGCAGATGGCGCACCAGGATTCCGGCTTTGTCGGTGTCACGCCACTCGTCAATGAAGTCGGCCACGGGCTGATCCAGGGACCGGATCTTTCCCAGCGCGATCGCGCGGCCCACCGCGTTGACGGTGAGGGGCTTGGCGAGGGAGCGCGACACGATGAGCGTGTCGGCATCGTAGTCGCCAAAGTAGGCTTCCAGCTCTACTTTGCCGCTGCGCCAGATCATCAGCGCGCTGGAATTGTTGGCCGCTGAATAGGCGCGAGCCTCTTCCAGGGCACCCGACGGGATGGTCGCAGTGCTGGCCGCCGGCAACGGCGCCGCGTCGGCAGCCCCGGGCACGGCTTCCATCGGATCGTAGATCGACAGGCCCTCGCCCGTCGCGCCACCGCCCAACATCAGCGCCTGAAAACGTTGCTGGTAAAGTGCCTCGTCTTCGGGTGAGTACAACTTGATCTGCTCCGCCAGGCACGATGAAGACGCCGCCAGGGTCAGGGCTGCCAGCAGCGTGCAAGGCCACGCCGGCGCATCAGCATCGATCGACGGACGCCCGTCATGGCACCCGGCCCAGGTGCTGCCCGCGAGCCCGGCACCCTTCATTCCTCGAGTCATTGGCATCCTGAATCTCCCGGAACCGCGAGTGCATGCTAGCGCAGCAGGCTGCCGGGCAACATGCGGGATTCATCGGCAGCAGGGAAGCTGGCGGACGCGTCGGCCATGCAGGCTGACACTACTCTTGGCGGCAATAAACCGAGGTGATTGGTGACCGCAGCACGCTAAGCCGGGCCGGCACCGAAGATACAGAGTCGCGAAATCAAAGTGCCGGACGGCACAGCGCCCGGGCCGCAGGCACTCTGAATGCTCTAGTGACTCCCCGGCCTCGACCGCGCCGGGGCTTGTTCGCGCCTCGCTTCTAAGCAGGGAGCCTCAGGCGGCGCGGCGCCTTACCCACGCCAACAGACCAAGTGCCGACATGAACAATGGCAGCGCGGCCGGAACCGGAATGACTTCCAGCTCGATGCCCACTTTCTGCTCAAGCGTATCCTGGAATTCTTCGAAACCGTCTGCAGTCAGGAAGAAGCCGGCATTTTCCGCTGCCGCGGGATTCAAACCGACCAGTGCCTCGAGGAAAGCCGCGTCGACACCACCAACGCCGATGGCGTTCACCGTCACGCCGGCAGCGCGCGCGTTATCCGCCGCGGCAATCGCCAGGGCATCATCTGTGGTGTTCGGCGTTCCGTCGCCGGTCGGTTCCGTGGGCACGCCATCTGTCGAGATATCGATGATCAGCTTTTCGCCGTCGTAACCGTTGGTCAACAATCCGTCGACGAGATTCTGGAATGGCGGCTGCAGGGGTGCAGCGGGGAAACACGCAGTAGCGTCCGGGCACCCGACAGCGCCACCGTTCAGCGCAATATCCAGCGCTGCGCTGGTATTAGTCGAGCCGCCCGGCTGCGGAATGACTGACGGGTCAAACTGTGCACCGAAGGCGGCCGCGTCTGCATCGCTATTGATTTCCGTCCAGTCCAGAAAACTGTAAACGGGGAATTCAATTGTGGTCACATCGTTCCCCATCGTAATGGTGAACGAAGCTCCGCCAGAAAAAACATAGGCGGCCACCACGAGTGTGTCGAATGGGCTCGGTGCGATAACGTTGGTATAAAAATCACCCTCAAATACGTTGCGATAACCGTCCAGTTGCAGGCCAAAGTCCCCATAGTCGGGAGGAGTGGTCTGGTTGTTTCCATTCGGGCCACTGATGCTGCCGGAACCGTCAATAACCAGTGCGAGTTCGACAATCGCCGCAGGAGCGAGCTGAGGCAGGGCAGTTAAGGCAATCGCCGTCAGCGAAAGCAATCCGTTACGCAAAATCATTTCCATTCGCTCCATTAATTCTTCTTGTTTAGTCGCGTTGTTCTTTTTCTGGCCTGTATCGGCAAAAAAAAATGACGCCGCGCGCTTCTCGCGCGTTGCGTCATCGTGTTAACAGTGTAGGAGCCTGCGGGCCATTGCGCAAGCGACCGGCCTGATTGGCAAATTCTCCGAATTGGGAAATTGATGCCACATAAGCCTTTGTTTTCAAATATTTTTCCAACCCCGCCATCACGGCAGACTTATGTTAATTCGCGCCCGGCCGGAAACGGCCAGCATTTGCGCCCGGGAACCAGCTTCATCATGGTCCTCATCACCTGCCCGCTCCCCTCATGAATGCCGGCGCAAGCTGCGCCCGACAAGCCCCCGTTGTCATCGACATCGACCCCGGCCAGGGGGTAACGTCGGCCGCAGCGAAACTACCCAACCGGGAGTGCGGCGCGATGAATCGACACCTGCGAATCTTGCGGACCATTCTGCCTTGCCTGCTGACGCTGTCGGCGACGGCGGTTGATGCCGGTGGGCACACGAGGGCGGAGCCCGAAGCCAAACCGCCAAAGCCAATACTGATTCGCGACGTCAGGGTGTGGGACGGCACCAGCGACAAGGCCGTGCCCGCGCTGAACGTGCTGGTCGAGGGCAAGCTGATCAAAATCATCGGCGCCGACGCAAGCGCGGGCGACGATGTGACCGTCATCGATGCCGGCGGCCGGACATTGATACCCGGCATCATCGACGCGCACACGCACCTCGCGCTGCCGATGAATCCTACCGAGATCTACCGTGAAGACCCGAGCTACGTCACCGCGCTGTCGGTGAAAGCCGCCGAGGGCGTCTTGATGCGCGGCTGGACCACGGTACGCGACATCGGCGGCCCGTCGCAGGGCCTGGCGCGTGCCATCAACGAGGGCCTCGTGGACGGGCCGCGCATCTACACCTCGGCCATGATTATTTCTCAGACCAGCGGGCACGGCGATCTGCGCGCGCTGACAGACCCGCACCCAAACCTGGGTGGCCCGGTGAATCCAAACTCGCAGCGCTACAAACTTCTCGCCGACGGACCGGCCGAGGTCCGGCGCGCGGTGCGTGAGTCGCTGCGCCAGGGCGCCGTGCAGATCAAGGTGATGGCGGGCGGCGGCATCTCGTCGCAATACGACCCCATCGATACCACGCAGTACAGCGTGGAGGAACTGCGGGCGGCAGTGGAGTCGGCGGCAGACTGGAACACCTACGTTGCCGTGCACGCCTACACGGATGCGGCCGTGAACCGGGCGCTGGATGCCGGTGTGAAAGTCATCGAGCACGGCCACTTGCTGACAGAACCCACGCTGAAGCGGTTGAAGGCGGAAAACGCGTACCTGTCGTCCCAGTCTTTTGGCTTCGTGCGAATCTTTGCCGCCCAGGCGCAGGCTTCATCGGCCCGCAGCCGCAAGTCCGAACTCGTGATGAGCGGCGTCGACAACCTCATGACCACCGCGAAGAAGCTCGGCATCCCTGTTGCTTTCGGCACTGATTCTTTTGGTTCGCTGCGTGCCTACGAAGCGGCCGTGAAGGAATTCGGCTACCGGCTCCGCTGGTTCGACTCGCTGGAAATCCTCAAGCAGGCCACCAGCTACAACGCGAAACTGCTGGCCCTGACGGGGCCCAGGAACCCCTACCCCGACGGGCCACTGGGCGTCATTCAACCGGGCGCCTATGCAGACTTGCTGATCGTCAACGGCGATCCGCTGACCGACGTGCGCGTGCTGGAAGACTACGAAAACAATATCCGGCTGATCATGAAGGACGGCAAGATCTACAAGAACTCCCTGTAGCATGCCTGGTACACCTGGCAGCAGAATAAGAGCCTTGTAGCACGCGTTATACGCGTGGCAACACAATAAGGCTGGCAATGCTGAAGTTTTACCGGCGAGCGCCGTCTGAGCGAAGTTTGCCTGGTGCAATTAATGCGGCGCAATCAGGAGCGTCAGTCCGTCCCGTTCCAGGATCCTGACTCGTACTCCACGCTCCAGCGTCAGTGAAGAATTCCACCCGCACCGCGCCCTCCAGATCTCACCCCGAATTCGAATCTTGCCGACCGGACTCGCGTCAAAACCCGAAACCACGGTCCCCAGTTCTGCTACGTCGTCGCTGCTGGTTGCCCGCTCTCCCGGGCCAAGGGTCACTGCAGATGGCGCAACAGCCTCAAAGGCGAGCGCCAGGATGACGTCGCCGGCCACGGAGCCGGCAAAAAACACCACCAGCAGAATTGGCAGATCGCTGAATATATCCAACCAGTACAGCGCGCCTGCAGCGGCGCCCCCGAACAGGAAGACACCGGTGGACATCCACAGCCACCAGTCCGGGGTAAAACGCTTTGGCACACGGATGATCATGACGCTCAGTCGTGGAATCCGATTGACAGTAACAGGATCCACCGCCAAGCGGGTCAACCGGGACAGTCTAGTTGCAGTTGGCCAGTCCCTCTGCCCACGCGTTGATCAGGTCCAGGCCGCTGGTGTCGATGACGTGTGAGCCCAGCGGCGGCATGCCATTGATGTCGCGCACGTTCATGCGGGCCGGCAACACAGAGTTGGCGGCGCTGCCAGGCGCAATAATCTTCGCATTCGGACCGATGCCGAGATCACCCGCTGACGGCACCACGTCACAGGTATTCATATTGGGTAGCGCCGTGTCGTAGCGCAGGTCCATATTCGACGGAGTAGGCCCGCCGGGGCGGTGACACTGGGCACAGTTGGTGTGCAGGTAGGCACGGGCCCGGTCGGTGAGCGACTCGCCGCCATCTGCCGGGTCGGCCAGGGCTGGCAGCAAGCCCACCGGGCCGGGCAGAGGATTGGTGAACATCATGATGTGCTCAAGGGTCTCGAGCTGGTTGGCCGTGATGCCCGTGCTCGGGTAAGTCAGGTCGCCGTTCAGCTGCGCGATCTCCGGGCCGAGACTGAAGCCCGCCGCGCTGGTGTGGCACTGCATGCACTCGCCTTCGCTGGGGTAGATCCAGTCCTGGCCACCCACATCGCGGATCTTGCCGCCCCTGACCCGGGTCGCAACCGTTTCGGTGTCATTCCACTCGTAGGTATAACCAGCCCAGACACCGTCCGGATGACGCATGAACAGGCGGGTTTCGATGAGCTGGCCGCCGAGTTCGAAGCTCTTCATGATCACCGTACGGTTCGGGAACTCGAAGTCGCCGCTACCGTCGATGTCGATGGTGGTGTCGTTGGGCAGTCCGATCCACCGGCCCTTGGCGGCACCGTCGGACCAGAAGGGCGCATTCGGCGCGTAGGGCACCAGGCCCGAGGCGGGCTGCGTGGGATCGTTGGTGTCCACACAACCGGTATCCACCAGGTCGTCGGGGATGGTGTCGGGCGTGCCGCCGCCGCCGGCGATCAGGCGTCGAATCCGATTGTTAGAGAAATCCGCGAAATACAGTTCGTCATCTTCTCCCAGCGCAAAGGCGGAGATATTCCACGGCGTATCGATCAGCAACTCGTTCGTGTAACCGCCGAGCCCATCGTCCTGCAGCGCCCAGATGCGCCCAGAGCTAAAGTCGGCGAAGACGTACCGGCCGAACAGATCGGGAATGGTCGCGCCGCGATAAACAAAGCCGCCGGTGATGGACGCATTGCCGTTCGTGTGCTGGTATTCACTGACGGGGTCGATCAGGCCGCCGGCGGGACAGCCGGCCAGCTCAAAGTTATTCGCGCCTTCGCGGCAATCCCAACCGTAGTTGCCACCACGTTCGATGATGTCGACTTCTTCCCAGGTGCCCTGACCCACATCTCCCAGCCAAAGCTGGTCGGTGGGTTCGTCGAAGCTCCACCGCCACGGATTGCGCAGGCCCCAGGCGTATATCTCCGGGCAATTGATGCCGTTATTTCTTGTGGGCCCGCACTTCGCGTCGCCGGCGAAAAACGGGTTGTCAGACGGCACCTCGTAGCCGGGCACGGGGAAGGCAACACCGAGCACATCCACGCGCAGCATCGAGCCCAGCAAGTTGGTGGTGTCCTGGCCGGTGTCATTGGGATCACCACCACCGCCCCCGTCGCCGAGGCCTATATACAATGAGTCATCCGGGCCAAAGGCGATGTCGCCGCCGTTGTGGTTACCGGCGAACTGGTCAACCGTCAGCAGCAGTTGCTCGGTGAAGCTGGTTGGATCATCCGTGTCGTTGAGAATGAACCGGGAAATTCGTGAAGCGCCGCTGCCCACGCCCGTATAAGAGAGATAAACCTCCGGTGTCGCCGGGAAGTCAGGGTGGAAGGCCATGCCCAGCAGGCCTCGTTCGCCGCCGCTGAGCACGGAAGATGAAATATCAAGATAAATATTATCCGGGTTGGCCGGGTCCATGACGTCGAACACCCGAACCACGCCCTGACGCTCGAGCAAGAACCAGCGCGAGCCGTCGCCCGGCGCCTGCAGAATCTTGGTCACGGCGTTGAAACCCGGCGATGCGGGGAACGGGTCTTCCGTCGCCACGCTGGCACCTGCCGTCGGCCGCGGTGGCGCGAGGCAGGTGGTATTGTCGGGGCGCTGGGTCAGGCCAACCACCGGGGCGCTGTCATCGTCGATAATTGTCCCAACGCCCGTCGCATCCGCCAGATTCGCGTTGCCCGTGACATTCGCTAGCACCACGTTCAGCGTCTCGTCGCCTTCCACGTCGCTGTCGCCCACTACGGACACGGTGATCGATCGACTGGTAACGCCCGGGGCAAAGGTCAGGGTGCCGTTCGCCGCAGTGTAGTCGGTGCCTTCAGCCGCACTGACTGCATTGGTCGTGTAGTCCACGGTCACTGTCGCGGCATCGGCGGCGGACAAGGTCACGGTGAATACCAGGTCAGCCTGGCCCGCGTTGCCTTCCGCAACGCTGGCATCGTTGATGCTGACGTTGACGGGCGCCGGCGGATTCTGATTCACGGCAGCACCGCCACCCCCGCCGCCGCCACCACCTGAACAGGCGGCCGCCATCAGTGCGACAGCCAGCACGGCGTTAATCCGCAGGATTTTCACGACGATTCCCTTCGACATTGCTATCCGCACCCGCACACAAGAGCAACGATTGTTGCACACGGAAGCCGGCAAAGTGAGATGCGGGTCGGCATTATCTCCGGCCAGTTTTTGCCCTGCAGCGAATATCACCTGCGCGAATTTACCAGTAAGCCATTAAGTTAAGGGCCAGCTGCCAGGCGCCGCCATTGGCTGGGATAGGCCCCTGAACGTGACAAGGCCGGAAGGCGAATCAGGCACTAGTCACAGATTTGCACCGTTGCCAGACCGCCGCGCCGCTCGTTGCGCAATTCGTGCCACTTCGACTGGGCACTGCCTTCGGCCTTGATGCCAGGAGAGGATCTGCCGCCCGCACCATCCTTCAGGCGTCGCCAGGTCCCGCGCACACCCTCAACCTTCAGCTCAATCGGTTCGCCTTCCTGCATCTCGCGAATGCGCTGCTGCAGAGCCGGGTTGCCGTGAATATCCTCAAGCCAGAGGGCGTGGTCGCAAACCTGCACAAAACTCATGGGGCGCTCACGACAGAGGCAGCGGAGCCAGGGGTGGCGCCGTGCGAATGCCTCGAACAAAGAAACCAGAACCTGCCGACAGGGCGATTGCCTTTTCCGGCTTATCTTTCAGGAACTCGTCCATAGCCTCGGTAGCGCCAGGGCATGTGGTCAGGCCATAGTCGTCGCAGAGGATAATCGCCCCCTGATTCAATCGCGGATAGAAGAATTTGAGACTGTCGAGAGTAGGCTGGTAAAGATCAACGTCGATGTGCACGAAGGCAAAACTTTCATCCGTTAACTGGTCAAAGCAATCGGGAATCCAGCCCTTGAATACCCGCATATCGGCTTCGAATTCCGCCACATTCTCGCGGAAAGCTTCTTCGCCAACGGCCATGTCGCCACCTGTCCAGTAGCCGCCGTCCGACTTGCTGGGCTCGGACAGACCTTCGAACGAATCGAAGACGAAATGTGTCCGTTTGATCGGACTGGAACGATTGACTCGAGCTATCAAGTAGGAGCCGAAACCCCGCCAGACACCACACTCGGCGGTGTGGCCGTCCACCTCCGCGATGAGCCGCATGAGCTGCTGCAGCATCCATCGCCGATCCGTGTTGAAGCCGTTGTCCTCGCCGAACTTCTCAAGCTCGGCCGTGAAGTCTGCGTCTTTCCACCAGGCCATATGGGGCCACTTGAGCCGATACTCGGGAATAAGCCAGCGAGCGACCCGGCGCAGAAGCCGCAGCCGCTCATCCGGATCCCCTTTGACGAGCCCAAGAGCAAGATTTCTGATCAGGTTCGACATTGTGCTCCGTTGATGGGCAGGTTTAGCGCCGCGCGCAACCGCTGCAAATCAGCGTACCTGCTCGGGATATCGTCCCGGTCCGCGGCCAGCCGAAGGTCGCGCAGCTTTTCCAGGGCATCCATCAATATGTGCAGCGGTGGGCCACTGGCAGTTAAATTCTTCATCCGCTCCGGCGGCAGGTCTTCGGCGGGACGCTGGATGAACTTCCCGACCAGCGCATTGTGGTGACTGATTGCCGTTCGCCCGTGCGCGTCGCACACGTCGAGAAAGATTTTGCCGTTCTTCTGGAACCAGTCGCTGGACGCGCAATCATCCATGCGGTCCAGCAGGTTGTCGAGCAGGCTCTGCCGGCGCATCACGTCCCGCAGCTGACTCTGATCCTCGGGCATCATGAACTGGAATTTGTCCACGATTAACTGGGAGTACGATGGATTGTCGGCGCGACACAGACCGAGAAGCATGTCGATGGTATTGATGCCTGCAAAGTCGCCTGCATTCGCACCGCGATACACGTGCTGGCCGACACGGTAAGGCTTGTAGTAGGGCCGCACACAGTAGAAAAATCGATCCGTGTCGAGCTTTGCAAAGAGCAGCTCGTTGGACTCGACGACATCGTCCAGCGCATCTTTCGCCGTTTTCAACAGTTCGTATGCCACCGGATGGGAAATCCCAAGGGGCAAAATTCGCACCAGCGCATCGGCCGCCCGCTTGTAGGCCAAAACGCCGCGCGTGTTGTACTCGAGGAACACGAACTCCGCTTCCAGAGACGTAAAACTCTTGTAATCGCCGTCGATGGCCGGGTTGTGCGTAGCGAGGTGGCTGGTGGCAAAACGCGGCGCGACTCCCAGCGATGCGCCGACATGCATGGACAGTGCCGAGGCTTCTGTCAGGGGCGACGTGCGCTCGCGGTCCGGGTTCGTGATCTCGTGCCGCCGGCAGGCCCCCATGTACAGACCGACGTTGCCCAGCAGGTCGAACGCGTGCTCGAAGCCCTCATCGGTATTGCCTTCGGTCAGCAGCCGCGCAATATGTTCACGGCCCTCTTCGACCAGCTGCTGTTTCAGCGCGTCACCCGTGTCCTCCACGGCCGCCCGCTGCTCCTGGGCGAAGTAGAGCTCCTCAAGCTCGGTGTTCAGCTCCCGGAAGCGGGTCCGGATCCACCGATCGAAAGCGCCGGCGTTTGAAGTCTCCATCATCAGCTCATCTTTCTTCAGGTTCTGCCATTGCTCAGTTTAGCTTAGCATTGCAGGCCGGAACGCCGATCAGACACTGGCCACTAAGGATCTTGTCATCAATTGGCCGGCCTGACGACGCAGGCAACGACTGAGCTGTGGCGCGGCGCTCGATAGGCCACAGCGGAGGACGTCTTGAAGAAACTGCTGATTTCGCTGGGGATGGGCGTCGCCGTGATCGCGGCGCTGCTGGGCATCGTGCTTGTACTCGTCGAAGCGAAGTTCAGACCTCGGGCGCCAGTCGAGATTGCCGTCCCCGCCCACCAGGGCTACCTGCAGGGCCGGGTCAGCGAGCCCAAAGGCTGGATTCCGTTCCTGCTGCCGGGCATCCGCAACGCCGGGGTTTCACTGAGCCCCGGCGAGAAAACCACCGTCACCGATGAGGATGGCGCCTTCGCGATTTCGGGCATTCTGCCGGGCGTCTACACGGTAACGCTGGCTGCGGCCGGCTTCGAGACCGCCGTGGTCGAAGGCGTGGCCATCGCGGGCGGCAGCGTCACGACTCTGCCGGACGAAGCGCTGTTCACTGCGATCGAAGGCCCGCCCAAAGCGCGGCTGAAGCTCGGCAGCGCCGCGCCGTTCGGTAAGCCGCCAGAGTCCTGGCCGTACCTGACCACGGTTTACCTGGACGCCACCGACAGCGACAACATTTCGCGCTACGGCATTCGTTTCGAGTTCCGCGACGACGAGGGCACGTTGCTGACAGACCCTGGCTCAAACAACGACGAACCCCTGCAGCCCGAGCAGTCCCCGGTCCCCGGCTCGTCACCGGCGCTGTTTCTGTTCCAGCCACCGCGTCCGGGCAAGTACACCGCACGCCTGATCCTGTCCAACGATGCCGGCATG
>Ga0265306_10001446_pt1 | contig 11527 bp, 9 predicted proteins | sample Helome_3_FD_192493 | JGI IMG/M metagenome (GOLD analysis project Ga0265306, IMG submission 192493) | Marine sediment microbial communities from subtidal zone of North Sea - Hel_20160420 (Illumina Assembly) | ecosystem: Environmental > Aquatic > Marine > Subtidal zone > Sediment ...
GAATGAGGTCGGCAAGGCCTATTTGGCCAATCTATTGCAATCACCCCGCTATCGGCTCTACGACCCGGATAGAAACGGCGGTCTTTGGGTAGGCAAGGAGTACAGCAAATCCGGCGCCTGGAAGCGGGACCCACTTCACAACCTTTCCCATGGTGCCACCGCCCTTCAAGTCGCCCGTTTTTACTACATGCTGCAAACCGGTCAGCTGGTCTCCCCTGAGCACAGCCAACAGATGAAAGCCATTTTGGCGGATCCGGCGATCAAACATAAATTCGTCAAGGGACTGGAGTCCAAACATCCGGATTCCCGCATCTACCGCAAATCAGGTACCTGGAAACAGTATCATTCCGACAGCGCCATTATCGAACACGACGGCCATCGTTACATTGCCGTTGCATTGGCAAAAAGTCCCCTGGGTGGCAAATGGCTCAGCGATCTGATAGTGGCCATGGACGACCTCATCCACACCCCCCATCCAATTGAAGAATGACGAATAACAAATGAATAAAACGAATTTAAATTCGATCGTTCGACCCTGAGGCTCTCGGCGGGCAGAATTCCTTCATTCGACATTCTTCACATCACTCACTCTTCATTTGTCATTCCCACTAGCGGTGATATGATTCTATCAGCCTGTGTATGCGTGTCGCCAGGGTTTGATGGGCAACGGCGGAATTTTTTCGCAGCACATTGGACATCACCACCACCATATAATATAATCGTCGCTCAGATGCCGGGCTTTCCACGATGGCCAGAGAGGCCAAACGGTTGACGACGTTGCCTTGATATTTGCCGCATTTAAAATTGGGTTCCGCCTGGCACTTGTATAAAGATCCGGATTTAAAATAGACCGCAGCGTTGTATAAGGCCGGTGACGACGCATAGCGAATGCGGCCCTGGGTCATGTAGATCAGCCGTTTGATCTCCCGGCTGGAAAAGGCGTCAACCAGATTTCCCTGCTCCAGTTTCACCATAAAGCGCATCAATTCCCGGGGACTGGCATAACTGGTCGTTCCGGGCACCAGTTGCTTGCCTTTCCAGGTAAACAAAGACCCCTGCCGGAGTTGCTCGATATCCAGGCCGTTGCGACTGATCGGATCCTGCAGGGCGCGAACCAGCAGGGCCGTCAGCTCCTTTTTAGGAGTTTGCTCAAAAAAATGTTGGGCCTGCTCATCGCTTGTCGGGTAGTCGTTTCTAAAATGCACCAGCAGCATTAGCTCTTTGATCACCGTGCTGGCGGCCGCATTGGAGCTGGCAGACAACATCCAGTCCAGATAGGTCCAGAGACTGGCCTGGTCGCCGACCTGGATGGGACGATACCTGATTTTTTTGCCTTCCAAATTCCATAACGGCACTTTGTGGTGGTCCCTCTGGATAAACTGATCGGCGGTAACACTCGCTGTTCGCAGAATTTTCAGGCGCTGGTCCTCGCCAGCAGGATAAATATCCGCCAGGGCCTGAAATATACCAAGGGCCGCCAAAAGCTTGCCCACACTGCCGACATTGGCCCGCTGGGTACCATTATGTTCGGTATATTTTGGATGATCGGAATCCGACATGTCCAGGACCGCCACCGCGTAACGATCGGCATCATCCCCCAAGAATTTTCCCACGGCTTTGGAAAATTCCGAATCCATTGGAGGAATTTCAAAATCCGGGCGGTCTCGCAGGCGCAGGTCGACCCGGTCACTGTTCAGCCGTGCGCCCATCGGTATCTTAATGCCACGCACTTTGCCCTCTTGCGCCAGCCGGAAGCCTTCCAGCCGTAAAATTCCGGTGTAAGGATATCCATCCAGGGGATAGCACCAGCCCTGTCCAGCCCAGGCCATCAGCACTAAAAAAAATCCGGTTTTAAACCATATTTTCATTCGTCTTCCTTAGCAGGGATCCCATCCAGATCAATCCTGATATTTTGCTTTGCTAATAAATTTTGATCAAGACCGTTTAAATAAAGGTTTTGCCGGGCCCGGGAGCTTTCCAGAAACGGGCGAATCTGGAACAGCACCAGCTTGTTTTGGTAAAACCCAAATTCAATATCCGCCGGAACCGGTTGCCCCGCGGTGTCTTTAAACCGGGGAAAGCGATCGGGGACTGATCCGGCAAAATCTATCAGGAGATCTATTTCCTTGCGATTCAGCACGGCTTCGGTGCCGCTGGCCGCCATTTTCGTCATACCGCCTTCTGATAATATGATCCGTTTGAATGGCTCGGCAGCATGGGCCATCAGACGCACCTGACCGCTTTCGAGGTTCACCCGCAGTTCTTCTGCGGTCTGTCCGGAAACCGCACCGCCAACCCCTTCATTGACCGCAATGGTCAACCAGCCCGGCTGCCCGGTATCGATGTCGGCGGTGACCATAACTCCGGACTTTTCAGCCGGCACACTTTTCAGCAGCAGCACGGATGCATAGACATGTTCCGGTGTTGCCATGTGCGCCTGCCGCCAGCGATAGGCCCGTTCGGTAAACGGAGAGGCCCAGACTCGGCTGATGGCTTCCAGGACATTATCAAACCCCACGACATTGGCCACGGTCAGGTTCAAACCGGCACCGGTGAAACCGGGCAGATCCTCCACATTGGTATCACTGCGCACAAACACCCCGTAGGTACCGTCAGGGCCAAAGATTTTCTCCATGGCCGCTTTCAAGCGATTGCGGAAATCTTCACCCGGATCGGCATTTATGATCCATTCGCGCATGCGCTGCAAAACTTGCCGGATAATCTGATCCTGCTTTTGCGGATTTTTTCCGAAGGACTCGATCCGGGTATATTGCTCCCGTATCCAGCTAAACATGCTGGGTCCTCCAGGTTCCATCTCCTGATCCAAAAGGGCCCTGAAGAGACCAAACGGAATCACTAACCCATCGGTAACGGATTCGGGAAAATGATGTTTGAGTTCACCGAGATTTGCTGCTTTAGGTCCGGCAACACTGCCCGAATCCGTCGCCCTCAATTGCTGCAACGGGAAAAAGCTATCGTTATAAAGATCCAGTTTATTGAGGTCCGGTCTAATGAGAACATCTTTTCTCCTGGCTTTAACCGCAAAGATCTCATCCCACCCGGTGCCATCCTCCACCAGCTGGACAATACCCTGTGAGCTGACCGCCAGCACCACCCGCTGCCCCTGTCTGGATGAGATTTGGTCCAGCAGTCGTTTTTCAATGGCGACATTGGGGATACCCAGATTGCGGGCCAACAGTTGAACATGGGACAGGATGTTGCCTTTTCCGGCGGTAATGATCCCGGCCACCGGAGGAAGGTCTTCGGTGGTTGACGGTAAAATATAGATGCCCTTGCGGTCAAAATTCTTGGGAGTACCGTCCGGATTGGGAAATTTGAGAACACCACGGGCAAGGCCGGCATTTAATCCGCGCAGACCGGTGGCCACTTTTTGACCGAACAAGTCATTATAAATTCCCAGCTGCTGATCGGCATCTGCCAGCAGGGTTTCCAGGATCGCCGTATATGACAGCAGCAGGCTTCCACGCAACGCATCGTGAATGTAGCGGTAAACAAGGGGCTCAATCACCGCGATGTGCTTGATCGTCTCTGAAAAATGAAACCGTGTGGTCCGGTCGGCCCACTCAGGGACCTGGGCAGCGTATTCCAGCGTAGTCTTATATTCGATCAAGCGCGGTGTTGTTTTATTGAGCGCAGCAAAATCCTGCTGCAGGGCTTTGCGATGGCGCAATAAAATTAAGCCGACACCATAGAGTCCCTCAATGCTGGAGGAGAGCAGCGCTGTTCTCTGGCGCCGGGTAGCCCGGTCGAGACTTTCCAGCACCTGGTTGCCGCTGCGAAAGAGATCTCCTTCGAGCAGCAGGCTGATATCCATCAGCGCCAGCATTTGATTGGGAGATTCCTTGCCGTATAAAGCATCCCGGATGGCAGCCAGCATACGACAGGCAACTTCAAATCGTACCACCGGGTCCCTATCAGCTGCCAGCAGAGCGGCATCTTTGTTGATCCTGCGCCGCAAAGCAGAATTTTTTATCTTTTTGGTCAGAGACTTAATCTCGGGTACGATATCCCGGGGCTGATAAATCGCTTCGATGGTTTCAGCCAGATGCTCATACTCGGGTAATAGTTCCTTCCGGCCGCTTTTGGCGGCATAATCCCGCACCTGCTGAGCATCGTTTAACTCTGGGCGGACATGGAGCTTGATTCTAAGCTTATCAAAATTTTCGTCCTGTTCAGCTATGCTAAGGGCCAGCTGGCGCATCTTACTGATCGGCGCTCCACTGCGGCCATGGGGCAGGTAACGTACGGCCTGTCTCAGGAGAGTAAACTGCTGTTCTCGCATCTGGCGATCTTTGAGCAGTTCCAGCAAGAGACTGCGTCCGCCAAAGGTCTCGTTCTCGGTCTGCAAAGCCCCGCGATAGTACCTGGCCCGGCGCAGAATCCAGCCGTCATCGGCATCTATTAAAAACTGCTCCAGAATCATCTGCTTTAGGATTTCCAGATGCTGAGGACCCGCCACAAAGAGCTCGGGCTGGATATCGGCGTAAACATTGGCAATATAATACCCCTTGCTGCGCATCAATTTGACCCGGTCGGTCCATTCACCGTGTTGAACCCCGCCGCCATGCTCCTTGCAGGCATATTCTTTGGGAGGCAGTATAGTACCGTCAGTGCAAAACCAGCGCAGGTGCTTGAAAGGCCCCCGTGGAGCCTTTTTCATTTTCTGCACCCAGCTGCGTAACGTTGCATCATCGGGCAGTTCCGTCTGGGCCCCGGCGGCCGGCAGCATGAACAGGGCGGATAGAAACCAACTGATGGCCAGGACTCGCTTCATAAATTTAAATCCTTAATATCAAATACATCTACCATAGACATGATTTTGCTTTTTCCCGCTAGTGAGATTCTCTATTAATAGCTTATTATCCAAATTTTGTCGAGTAAAACAAAAACCCCCTTACCCAATGATGGGGCAGTTTTCAGATGAAAAAGCCCGGAAATGACCTGCTAAAACAGCAGGACTCAAGGAATATTAGATGCTTCGTTGGGTGATTATATAACCTCCATCCGTTTGTTTCGTAAACTGCAGCAAGTTAGTCATGCAGGAGGGTATTTCGTCGGGATAATGGGTAACATAAATAATATTTGTTTGGCTGTGACCGCCGATAACATCAATGGCATCTAAAATCCGCCCCCGGTTGGTGCGATCGAGTCCCTGGCAGGGTTCGTCCAGGATCAGGATGAGCGGCATTTTCACCAGGGATCGTGCCAGCAGCAGCATGCGTTGTTCCCCACAGGAAAGTTGATTAAAGACACGGTCGGACTTATCGGCGATGCCCAGAACCGCAAGCCACTGCTCGGCGGTTTCTTTCTGCTCGGTCGAAAAATCTCGATAGAGACCCACGGAATCAAAAAACCCGGACAAAACAACCTCAAACGCAGTTATCGGTTTGCGATAGCGAATTTGAAATTCCGATGATACGATGCCGGTTCGTCTTTTAATGTCCCAGATACTTTCCCCCGACCCTCGACGTTGGCCGAATAAATATATTTTGTTGGCGTAGGCCTGGGGATTGTCTCCGGTAATAAGACTGAGCATCGTTGTTTTACCGCAGCCGTTTGGCCCCAATATGACCCAGTTCTGACCGGATTTCATCGTCCAGTTGAGACCGTCCAGAACAGTTGTCTCTTCATATTTCACCCTGACATTTTCCATGGATACCAGAAGGTCATTCCGTGATGCCTCCGCTTTTGCCGGGATGCCCTGCCCGACAGGCAATGAAAAAGATGTCGTAACGGAAGATGGATATAGACCTTCCATGTTTGAAGGCGTCAACACTTCTTCCCGGCGGCCCTGAAAAAGGACTTTTCCATCGCTTAGGGCCAGCACATGGGAGATGTTGGGAAGTATTTCTCTTTGGCGATGGGTTACCAGGATCACCGTTCGGGTATCATCCATCAGGTTATCGATGATGGGTGCCAAAATACCACGGGAAGATCGATCCAGCCCGTCAAAGGGTTCGTCCAAAATCAAGATATCCGGTGCATGAATCAGCACCCTGGCGATCTGGACCTTGCGCATCTCACCGGTGGACACCACGCGGATATCTCTTTCAAGCAGGTGCTCAATCTGCAGTCCGGCGGCGATCCGCTCCACATCGATGGCGCTGCCGTCACCTTCAAGCAGGGTTTCATAAACCGTTGTTATATCATCCAAATTGCCGCTGAAAAACCGGGATGCATCTCGCCGCTCCTCCCTTGCTATCAGGCGTTGATGATCCTCAAAGGACACATAACCGGCTGTCAGCTTTTGAGAAAAGGATATCGCTCCCCGCACCACCGGCACGTCACCGGTCAAGGCTTTAACCAGGGTCGTTTTGCCGGCACCGTTGGGTCCCAGGATCGCCCAGTGCTGTCCCCGGTCAATTTGCCAGGTGGTATCGGGCAAAAACAACCGATCCCGGATTCTCAATGTGGCTGCAGTGAGGCGGACGACGGTATCCGATGCCGGTTTATTGTTGGATCCGCTTTTGGGTGGGATGCTGGTGTTATTTTCGCGCATATTCGAAAATTAAATATCAGCCGGGCTTTTGACGGCTATACCGGGCCGATTCAAAACATGGGTGTAGATCATGGTCGTAGATACATCTGAATGCCCCATCAGTTCCTGAACCGTACGAATATCGTATCCGTTTTCCAGAAGATGGGTGGCAAAGGAATGTCGCAGGGTGTGGCAGGTAACATACTTGGTTAAACCTGCCCGGATCGCCGCATTTTTAACACCTCTTTGCAGGGTGCTGGGATAGATATGGTGGCGCCGGATTTTAGTGCTGCGCGGATCTACCGATAGTTTGTGGGCAGAAAACACATACTGCCAGATCCATTCTTTGGCCGCATTCGAACTTTTGCGGTCGAATCCCGGCCACAGGTAGACGCCGCCGGTGCCGGCCTTTATATCCTTCTCACATAAATTTCTGGCCAGGGTCAGCTGCTTTTCGAGGCCTGCTACGAAGCGTTCAGGCAGAATCGTCACCCGGTCTTTTTGGCCCTTGCCGTCCCGAACGGTAATGCGCCGGCTTTCTATATCGACATCCTTAACCCGCAACCGAACGCATTCCATTACTCTCAGACCGGCACCGTAAAGCAGACCGGCCATAAGATGGTTGATGCCGCTCAGTTGGGTCAATAGACGCTCCACCTCATCGCGGGTGAGCACCTCGGGTAACCGGGTCGGCCGTTTCGCCCGCACAAAATCATTGAAATCACCGGGAGGGCGTTTTAACACCTCCTTAAAAAAAAATACAATGGCGTTAAGAGCTTGATTTTGCGTACTGGCGGCAACTTCACGTGTTTCGGCAATATAATTCAGATAGATCTGAATGTGCTCGGCTTCAAGCACCGGTACGGTCAAATCTTTGTGGAAGGATAAAAATCTTCGTATCCAGGCCACATATGCTCTTTCAGTACGAATCGAATAATGCCGGACCCGGATGGCTGTTTTAAGTCGATCCAGAAATACCCCATAGCGCTTTTGCATCACGTCTGCAGGCAGCAGGCAATCTCTAAACTCTCCGGGCGCTTTGGACGGCGACTGCGGCACAACATCCCGATGACGCCTGAAATTTAGATCGAGGCCAAGAAAATTTTTATAAAGCAATTCAATGGCGTCTTCGGCCTGTCGCACCTGCCAGGATTCAACCCCGCGTTGACGGCTCAGCTCAACCAAAAATTGTTCGATCTCACTGACGGAGCGCTGGCGCAGGGCTTTCCCTTTAATCGATTCAGCGAATTTCTGGCCCCACCGAACGTACCACTCAGCATTTTTTTCCGGTACCCCCGATTCAACAACCACCTGGCAGTAGGAATCCCAAAAGCCTTTGACGTCATTGGATTTATCATTCATAATAGTTGGATGAATGTAGAATTAATTATGCTTGTTTAATAGATGCTTTTTGGCAATCGTGTCAACAAATTAGTTACTAATATCCAATATTGAAGCAACAATAATATCGATTATTAACGTTGCTGTATAATACATGATATGCTTCGGCTAATAGATCAATGAAGATTCGAAAACACATTCGACTGTTGATTTTTGTTACCTTAGCTTGGCTTCTTTTTTGGATTGCAGGACTACCGGATTATTACCAGCAATATTCTATCAAATTTATGATCATATTTGATTTGGCAATTTTGCCTCCAATTTGGTTTATAATCTATCGAAGTGCGAAGCACTCAAAGCCAGGTCGCGGATTGAAAGTTTGTTTATGGTGGTCCTTTTATATTTCTTTCCCATTATTCATATACGACCTTATATACTGCGGTTATTATCTTGGCCATAGCATGGGTTTTTTAACCAAGTACTGGTATATTACAGTATATTATATTTTACCTTGGATAATCTTCCCCCCCACAGGGTGGTTGATTGATAAGCGGCGTATTGTGGCTTTGTAGTCTTTAATTAGTATCACAGTATTTATTACAAACAGCATATCAAGCCAGTGGAGCTGACGGCGTGTAGTTCACGGGTTCATCGTAAAGGCCTGTACAGGCTTGGCACCCATCAGGGCCGCAGCTCACTTCCACGTTATAAGTAAAAAACTTTAAAGATAAATTATCTAATGAATAAAAAAATACTACTTTTATCAATTATAATCAGTTTGATTTCTAGCTTTTGTTTGGCTACATACCTTTATTTACCTCATGTTGCTATTCATGATGATAATTACTCAATAAGTGAAAATTACTTTAATGAAATTAATCAAAACTCAATTGACTGCAATGCCCTCAAAAAAACTTCATTTCTAAATGAACTTAATGTCACCGACATATCTGATAAGAAAAAGTCAGCATATATAAATATAGAAACACCTAAAGACCAACCATCTGAACTACATGTATTCGGTGTCTATAGTGGCACACCAATCATTCACGTTGATAAAACCGACAATCCCACTACCCTTGTTTTATCAAGTGGCGAATCAACACTCTGGTCAGTTCAACTAGAAAATGATGCCCGTGTTAATAAAATCTATACTTTTGGAAGAGTTAAAGAAATACAGATTTCCAAAAAAGTATCGACAAGCACAATATCAAAACTAAAACATATTTTCCTGAGCAAACCATCTATAAATGATATAGAAATTATAAAGGTAAGCTCGAATAATGCATGTAGAACATATGGGTATAAATGGAAACCTGATGAAAATGGTAAGTTCAGATATTTTATTAATACTGTACGGAAAAACACGCAACTTATAGAGCATTCATTTCAGGGTTTATATTCTTTCAATACCTCTCATTCACCTTTTGAAATACCTCTAAAATCTCATAACAGCCAGCATAAAGTTCCAGTAATAAAAAACAAATCAGCAATTAATACCGCAAACTATCCTGAGCCTATTACTGATGCTGATGAACTAATGGTGTTTATTCAAGACCTGATTAGTAAAAACATTATTCCAGGAAGTTTACCCTCCATCGAACATGGGAGCGAAGGGAGGTTAATGAAATTCAACTCTCCATTTACTAGTGAACTACCAAAAGTTAAGGTGGGGAGTGATGGCGATTATAAATGCGGAAATCGGGACTCAGTGTTAATCGAAGGTAATGATAAACCTAACGTTATAAACTGCTCATGGGGAAACCAAGTAATTTATGCAGGTGGTGAAAAGGATTTAATTGAAGACTCGTGGGGAAATGATATTTTCTATGGAGGGAAAGGTAATGATGTTATTGATGCAGGCTGGGGTAGCGATATTATTATTTTTAACGAAGGATGGGGAGCTGATGTAGTAGACAAAACATGTCATAACTCAAAATATAATAAACGCAGCACCATAGGAGCTGCAGATCACAATTATAACTGGGAGTTCACAAATTTTATCGTTTTCGGACCCAATATTCTTTCAAAAGACATTGTGTGGGATAACGATAAACTGATAAACAATAAAACAGGTGACACTATAGAGTTTAAAAGTCAGTGTTTTAATTTTGTTTATTCTTCTGAAAAATAAGAGTTGGTTGCCTTATAACAAGCGCTTACACGCGGACAAAATAAAGCTACGTCGCTTCGCTCCTACGCTATATTTTTCCGGTGAAGCGAGGCGTTAGAGATCGGAAACCCCTATGCATAAATATTTAGTGGCTATTCTTATTTATTTCATCAGTGCTTCTTCACTGCTAGCTAATGATTTCAGCGGGGAATGGAAAGTAATAAAGGTAATTCACAGTGATTCATATTTCGGTGAAATAAAGTACCCTAAATCGTTTAAAATATTTAAAAAGAATGGAAGTCTAACTGGTCATTATAAAGACCAGTATAATTATGAGAATCAATTTGACCTCGTGGCCTTAATCAATAATGGTCAAGAGCTGTTGCTGCTAAATTGTTGTGGTACCAAGCATCCGGAATCCTGGGCCCCGTTACACAAGGTGAAAATTGTAGACGGTAAATTGCACGCTATAGTAGTGACGAATCGTATTGAGTTTGAGTGGATGGCTGAACGCATCATAAATAAGTAATTTCTAACAACCCAGTGGAGCTGACGGCGTGTAGTTTGCGGTTTTCCGTAAAAGGCCGTGCAGATTCGGCACTCATCGTCACCCATCAGGGCCGCAGCTAACTTCTACGTTGGGCATCATAAAATTCTGATTCCAAATTACGATGATTTTCAAAATCCCCCTTGACATGTATACTTCTGACATATACAATATTTATTATGAAATTTGAACTTGATCAGTTTACCGGTTTTCAATGGGATGAAGGTAATTACAACAAAAACCTATATAAGCATAAGGTAGAGAACTGGGAATGCGAACAGGTTTTTTTTAACGAACCACTTGTTGTTTTAGACGATTCGAAACACTCAATTGCAGAGAAGCGGTGGGCTGCCTTTGGCAAAACGGATGCAGGAAAGTTGCTCACCGTGATCTTTACAAAGCGAGACAGCTTGATTAGAGTAATCTCTGCAAGAGCAATGAAACGGAAAGAGAGAAATTTTTATGAAAAAAACCAATAGAAAAATTCCAAAGTTTAAAAATGAAGATGAGGAACGGGAATTTTGGGCTGCTCATTCTCCTCTCGATTATTTCGACACTGGAGATATCAAAAAGGCCTCATTTCCTAAATTAAAACCATCACTTAAGTCCATTTCAATCCGTTTGCCCGAGGATATGTTAGCAGAGCTTAAAATCTTAGCAAACAAGAAAGATGTTCCTTACCAGAGTTTAGCCAAGATTTATCTGGCCAGACAAATTGCTTTGGAAAGGAGTTCTCAAAATATTTCACGGGGCAATAACGCTAACCGTTAAGAGCGTGCCCAACAACCCAGTGGAGCTGACGGCTTTTAGTTTGCAGGTTTTACGTAAAATGCTGTGCAGATTGGAAGCTCACCAGGGCCGCATCTCGCTTCCACGTTGGGCATAAATAGTCACGCTTGACGTTAATCATGCCATGCGTTACTATATCACATGATAAAATCTTTTAAATGCAAATACACAGAAGCGCTCTCAAAAGGCCAGCGTGTCAAACGATTTGTAAATATTGCAAATGTTGCACGGCGTAAAC
>Ga0265306_10001447_pt1 | contig 11506 bp, 15 predicted proteins | sample Helome_3_FD_192493 | JGI IMG/M metagenome (GOLD analysis project Ga0265306, IMG submission 192493) | Marine sediment microbial communities from subtidal zone of North Sea - Hel_20160420 (Illumina Assembly) | ecosystem: Environmental > Aquatic > Marine > Subtidal zone > Sediment ...
TTAACTGAAGATTTAACGCCAGGAGATCAACTTCTTTATCAACAGGCTTACAAAAGAAACGAGCAAATTGCTGCACGATTGACAGAGCATTATGGTTACACGTTTGCTCCATTTAATAATCAACAGGTTGAAGCTATTGCTCTTGCAATTCCCCAGATGTCTCCAGGTCAGCAAGTAGAGCTTGCTAATAGTATCGGCCCAGATTCCCCAGTGTGGGAACTTTTAGTAGATAAAGGTGCTGGTCTTTATTCTACAGCGTCAACAATAGAAAACTCAGATACTCAAAGAGCTATTTTTGTGGGAAATCAACTCCTTAACAGTGGAACAGTTGACCCATTTAGAGACACTGCGGATATGATGCGTACAACTTTTAAAGAAGTTATTGCTGACACCTTGGGAAATGTAGAGGGAGGGCTTGCTTATGAGGCTGCAAAAGCTCATTACGCTTCTACATTTGTAGGTAAAAACATTGAATACAATCCCGATGATTTTGAAGAGTCAATTAATGCAATTGTAGGCAAAGTTGGATCTGCTAGAGGTTATAAGACTATTCCACCTACATATAGTCAAGGTAACAATGACGGAACAGTTAATAATCTTGAAGGCTTTTTTGACGACATGGATTTGGATACTTTTTTGGAGCTAGGTGGTGCGGCTGATTCATACACTAAAACAATAAGAGTTGGTGGTGCTGGCCCTATGAGAGCCGGTGCTAGTGTTGTAGAAGTTCAAGGCGATAGAAATCTTGAAAAAGTAAAATCTTATAGAATTAAAGCCACTAATGGTAAGAATATGTACACAATAGTTCATCCTCGATCAGGATCGGTAATGATTGGAGCTGATGGAAATCCTTTACTTATTCATGTTAGTGAAGAAAGAATGGGCGATTATCTTGGCAATAAGTATGTAGAAGAAACCGAATCACTTGCAAACAGAATGATGAAGAATCTAATGCCAGCAGCAGCATCGCAGGGAGGAAACATTCCTTCTCGCAGAGCGCCTATACCCCAGTCAAATGAAGATCAAGGCATGACTCGCCCAGATGGTCGGGTAAAATCAGCGCAAGGATTCTTAGGGCCATTAACAAGAGATGATGGCGGCACTATGACTGAGTTTTCTATTGGTGTTGAGCTAGATGGGCAAGAGGTAGAGATTCCATCTATGGTTCCTACTCTTACAAAAACAGAAATAGAAACATTAAGAACATTGCCTAAAGGTGTAAAGGTTCCTAGAGTAATTCAAAGAAAAGCGGCTGATCATGCAAGAGAAAGAATAGCGGCAGGACTTGACCCATTCTATCAAGACGGTGAATAATTAATGTATATTTTATCTAAACGCGATCAAAGAGCAGAATTTGAAACTTTAACTGCTGATAGAACTGGGCCAGCGCCCAGTTTTGGAGAAACTTTTAGTGCGTCATTTGATTTTGCACAAGATGAAATGCTGTCTATTTCTTCAATGTTTAATAACCAAGCATTCTTTGATCGCCAAAAAGAAATTAATAAAATGAGAGCTGATGGGTTCAATTTTGATTCCTATCAAAACGAAAAGGGAGAGCTTGACTATAATCGCATAGCTCAAGACACAGGTCTTATCAAGTCAAACGGAGAAGTAAGACAAGAAAGAAATGATATGCTTGCCGAGCGCAGGGCTTACTCTCAAGATGTTATGGATAGAGGCCCAGGACTTGCAACATTTGCAGGTATGGGTACTGCAATGATGTTTACTGACCCTATTAACCTTGCAACTTTGCCTATTGGCTTTGGCACTGCGGCTAAAGGACTTAGTGTGTTGGGCCATACATTGCGTGGGGCTAGAAATACTGCTGCTGTTGCAGTTGCGAGCGAACTTGCTATTCAACCTTTGGTGTTTAACCATAAGCACGACATTAACTCTCCCTATGAAGTACAAGATGCTATTAATGTTATTGGCATTACTGCTGTGACTGCTGGAGTATTAGGCGGCACTATAGGTGGTGTAAGCGGTTATTTTACAAGAGCTGCTGAACGTGCTTTTGAAGAGTCTGTTAGGTTCGTTACTATTGGGAAACAAATACCCGCAAGTGTGTACGGAAGAGGATTTAGTATTCGTCCCGACCCTATGCAATTTGTTAGCTTTAAACCTACTGGCGCTACAGCGCGGCAACTAGCCACTAAGTTTGTTAAGCTTACTCCTACTGGAAGAATTGACCCTAGGTATAGACCTACATTTGAAAGCGTAGCTCCTGAGATAATTGCCAAAGCAAAGGTTGAGTTAGCTGGACTTGCAGCAGCTAAGTTGAGTCGTGGTCGCGTAAAAGCTATTGAGAAAGAGATACTAGAACTGTCTCAATCCAGGAACAAACTAACTCGCGCAAACATAATGCGGAACAGTACTGGCAAGATAATTACTACCCAGGCTATTTCAGCTAAAAACAAAAAAATACGAACTAAAAGAGCTAATGAAGCTGCTGAGATTCAGGTTAAAATAGATCGCCTTCAAAGCAAGTTAGATGTTGATGCTGGTTTTGGGCGTGCTAAAGCTGATTTAAATAAACTTAACCAAGGTATTATTCCAGCTCCAATTCAAAGGGAAATTGATGCTGTTTTAAAACAGAGTGAAGTTGCCGAGTCTGCGCGTGTAATGCAGCGTATGGCTGACAGTATTGCTAAAGAACGTGGGTTTGTTGCTAGTGACTTACCATTGCAGGCTTACAATACAGCTATAAAAGCTGGCAAGACTCCTTTAGAGGCTCGCAATTTAACTGTAAAGCAATTAGATGAAGCCATGGAGGACGGTCGTGGAATGCCAAGTTTTGTTAATAAGAACAATCTAACATCAACATTTGGCGAATTTAAAGCATTAAAAGAACAAATTGAAGCGTTAAGCGAAGCAGAACTTGATGGCTTTATGGCACAACTGCACAAGACATCTGTTGATAATGATATGGCTGTTATGCGGAGCATGGTTTATAAGCAAGCTCAAGCCAGCAAGCCAAACATTAAGCCCAGTGATTATGAGCTAGTAGAAGTTCCATCAGCACCTAGAGCATCAACAACAAGCCTTGAGAGAGCAGCGTTAGATAGGGATGGTGTTGGCAAAGAGTTTGATAATATTATGGCTGAGTATAATAGACTGCCTAGCAGAAAGATATATAATGAAGCTGGTGAAGAAATTGATGCCGACATTGTAATTAAAGCGGCTGATGACGAGTTGAAAGGTTTAGAATCTGTAATGAGGTGTTCAATTGGCTAGTTACGAAAAATGTATTAAACAGGCTTTAACAGAAAAAAAGATTACCCCTGATGTTGGCAAGCGCATACTTGCTGCCTCAGACCCACAGCTTTTAATTGAGGACATGGCTGCAACAGCTACGGCTAAGAAAAGAGCTGCGGCAGTAGATGCCATTAGGCTATCTCAAGCAATAGAAAAAATTAACGCTCACCCAGATGGGCCTTATCATGGCCTAGCATCATTGTTGGGTCGAGACACTAAGGGTGTAGCTAACACAGCTAATGTTGATCTGTGGTCTAGGGTTTATAGTAATAGAGCCGCTGCTGAATGGGCCGATGCCTTGTCTGCATTTCGCACTCGTATGGGAGGGTTATCCCAAGATAAAGCTGGTATTAATAAATTCATACGTGGCACATTTGGCGCTAAATCTGATGACCCAAAAATTAATAAGTTTGTTGCTGATTATGAAGCTGTGCGCTTAAATCAAAACAAAATATTTAATGCAATGGGCGGCAACATCCCTAATAAGATTAAAGGGTGGCTTCCACAAAATCACGATATGCGAAGGATTAAAAACGCCACAGAAGATACTTGGGTAGATTATGTCAAGCCAATGATGGATCGCTCTCAGATGGTAGATGATGCTGGCAAACTTTTAGATGACGTTCAACTTGACGCAACTCTTCGCTATGTTTATCAGACTATTACAACTGGTGGAATTAACAAAGCTCAGGGATTAACTCGACCCAGAGGTATGGGAGTTAAACTTTCAAACAAAGGTTCAGAAAAAAGAATACTGCATTTTAAGGATGCTGATTCATGGCTGCAATACAATAAAGATTATGGCAAGGGCGACATCTTTAGCACCATTACAGATCACTTTCAGAACATGGCAAATGATACGGCTTTAATTCAGTTGCTTGGCACTAACCCACGGAATATGTTTGAGAACTTAAAGTTTCAAGCAGAGAAAGCAGCTATTAAAAATGGCAAGCCTTTAACTGGGAAAGAAAAGATGTTGCTAGAGTCTAACTACAAGGTTGCCTCTGGTGAAATTAATGGCGGAGAACTTACCACTGCGGCTGATGTTGGTAGTGGTGTTCGTAATGTAATGGTTGGTACTTATTACCCTGCCGCAATGCTTGCATCTTTTACTGATGTTGCAACAGTTAGTTTAACTGCCGCCTATAACGGCATGAATCCTTTGGCTGTATTAGCCAGAGCAGCAGATATGAAGGGCGAAGAAGGAAGATTGTTTGCCGCACAAATTGGTATTGTTACTCAGTCGTGGATGGGAAGACAACATTCTACTAACAGAATAGCAGATACATTTGGTGTTGGCGTTGACGCTAAAATTGCTGAAGGAACTATGAGGTTTTCAGGACTAGAGCCTTGGACTAACAGGGTAAGAAAAGCATTTGGAATGGAGTCATCTGCATATATTGCTAGAAACTTTGGCAAGAGTTTTGATGATTTACCTAGCTCTCTTAACCAGCAGTTTAAAAATTACGGCATTACTCCTGAAGATTGGAATGCTTTTAGGTCTACAAAAACTATGGATCAAGATGGAGTTAGGTTTGCTGACTTCACTAAAGACAAGAGCATGAAGTTTCACGCTATGGTATTAACTGAAACTGACTTTGCTGTGCCTACACCTGGAGTTAGAGAACGTGCCGTTATTACTGGTGGAACACAAAGAGCTACAGTTGAGGGTCAGGCAATACGTCAGATTGCTTTTGCTAAATCTCACCCAGTAACAGTGATGATGACTCATTGGAATAGAGGAATGAGAGCAGCGACTAATGGCGGTAAAGTTGCTTACCTTGGGGCGCTTGGTTTAAGCACCACTATGATGGGTGCTCTGGCAATTCACGCTAAAGACATCGCTAAAGGTAAAGAGCCACAGGAAATGAATGGCGAGTTCTGGAAGAAAGCATTTCTAATGGGCGGTTCGGCTGGGCTTCTTGGTGACTACACGTTGTCTGATCCAGGAGCTTACGGCAATTCTCCAATAGAATCTGTAGTAGGGCCAGGAGCGCAGTTCTTTAACAGGACATTTGATTTAACTCTGGGCAATATTCACGAAGCTATTGCAGGTGAGGAGATGAACGTACTCGGTGATGTAGCTAAATACGCTAAGTATATAACTCCAGGGACATGGCAAACTGACATTATATTTAACTCTATGATGGATCAAGCCATACTTTCTGTAGACCCTAATTACCAAAAAACAATTAACAAGATTCGTAGGCAAGAAATGAAAGACGTTGGTCGCGGATTTTGGTTTGGCCCAGGTGAGACAGTTGGCGATTTGTTTGACTAGCTGTATATTTTTTAACCAATTTTTAGTATAATCAACCCAATTCAAACAGGAAACAAAATTATGACAACAGTAGCAAATCCATTTGAGGGCATAGGCCCAAACCTTTCAGGCGCAGTAGTAGATATGTTGCCTATTGTTCCACACGATACCAATCTTTTCCCAGATGGTATTGCAGCTATTGGCCTGTACATTACTGTTGGCGGCACTGTAGTGTTTACAACTGCTCGTGGTCTTGAGCGTACTATTACTGTTCCAGACAACTTCTACTTAGTTTGCTCATGCAAGCAAGTTAAGGCTAGTGGTACTGCTGCAACAGGCATTTTTGCACTGGTGTCTTAAATGATTGGCATTGGCGCTACATTATTCAAAGTTCCTACAATGCATGGAAGTCGGGCTGCGGGATTTAATCCTGCAACTCTGTTTGCTAGCGGAGAAGAGGGTGCTTGGTATGACCCTTCCGACCTATCAACCATGTTTCAAAACAGTGACGGTACTGGTGCGCCTGTTGTAGACTCTCCTGTAGGTTATATTGCAGATAAGTCAGGCAACGGCAACCACGCTATCCAGGCTACCTCTGACAAGCGACCAACCTTGCGTCAGTCTGGTAGTCTTTACTATTTGGAATATGATGGGGCCAACAATTGTTTAGCTACCAGTGCTATTGACTTTACAGGCACTGACGAGATGACTGTATTTACTGGCGCTAAGAAGATTGCAAATACAACAATGGTTCTTGCCGAGCTTGCCACCAGTGTTGGTGCTGTTTATGGCGCATTTAGACTAGCTTCTCTTAACGATGTATGGCGCTGGGGTACAAGAGGCAATGGCCTTACTGTTAATGTTAATGCCTCAACTTACGGTGCTAACTCAACTAGCGTGATTACTGCAATAAGCGACATCAGCACCCCTGTAGCTACAATAAGAGTTGATGGTGTGCAAAAAGCCACCTCTTCTACTACTCAAGGTAGTGGAAATTTTGGCAATCATGTTCTTAATGTAGGCGCAAGAAACAATGGCGCTACCTTACAGTTAGAGGGTCACATTTATGGCATGATTGTTAGAGCCGCAACATCATCTTCTGAAGAAATTTCTAGCACTGAAGCTTACATGGCTACAAAAACTGGGGTGACTTTATGAATACTTTCGCTACTATTGTTGTTGCCAACAAGAACAGAAAAGCAGCTAAAGACTTGATAGGTTCAGGCTTCTTTGATATTGAAGCGAAGAAAGGACTGCGCAAATACTGGATAAGCTCTGGGCATTTTAAAACCGAAGAGTACGATGCCATGGTTGAGAGCGGCCTTGCATTCCACATTGATACAGAAAAACGATTTGCTGATGTACTAGCAGAAAAAGAGTTAAATCGCGTTATCATTGATGAGGAATAAAGATGTCTGTTACTGGTGCTTCAACTAGAAATGATTATATTTCTAACACTAATCAAACTGTATTTGCTTATACATTCCAAATTCTTATTGCCTCAGATTTAAAGGTATTAAAGAATGGAGTTGAGCTTAGCCTTTACAGCGATTACAGCGTGTCTAACGCAGGTGAATCTGAGGGTGGTAGCTTTACCCTGTCAACTGGAGCAAACTCTGGAGATAAGATTAGCGCCCTCCTGGCGATGCCTATAGACCGCACCACCCAGTACCAGAATGCTGGTGACTTCTTAGCATCCGATGTTAATGGCGATCTCAATAAAGCTTACATAGCTTTGAACCAATTGCAGACTGACATTGCAAGAGCAATTAAGCTAGCGGATCCAGACCAGACAGTTGCCCTAGACCTTCCTCTTGCTGCCGACAGAGCAGGTAAGTTTTTACGATTTGATGTTGACGGATCAGTTAATGTAACTACTGGCACACCTTCCGCGCCAACAACAACAGATGAAGTTACCTATAATCCAAATGAAGCAGGCTCAGTTCAAAGAAGTTTAACAAGCAGACTTAAAGACTATGTAAGCGTAAAAGACTTTGGTGCTGTTGGTGACGGAGTGACTAATGACAGGCTCGCAATTCAAGCTGCTATTGATTATTCAGAGTCTCAAGCAATTAGCCCTCAAGGAACCCCGCCTGTTTACTTTCCATCTGGTCGGTATCTTATTGGCTCTAGTGGGGACACTTATGGATTGCGCATTAAAAAAGCTAACGTCGAAGGTTCTGGAGTTGTTGGCTGCATTCTTCTTTGGGGTGGCGATCCAGCAGGAACCCTTATTCAGTACGAAGCTAAGTACCGCAAAAGTTTAAGCGGGTTTAGATTTCGCTCAGCTAATAAAGGAGTTAATGACCCTAAGTGGTGGATTGATGCTACATGGAAAAGCAACTCTTCTATTAAATCAAAGCTAGACTGGGGTGACTTCTTTTCTTTTCTATTCTTTGAGCAGACAGCTAACGTAGCTGATGCAGCTCACATGAACCTGCCAAAGATTATTAACTTTTATTGTCGCAACATGAGGTTCCAAGCAGCGCCACACTTGGTAAGGATTGCGCAGACATTCCTAGCATCAGCTAACAGAGTGTTTGCTATGGAGGACTGGACTACGGACTTTAATCAGTTGCCAGCAGGCGGGGTTAAATCTTTGTTTCAGGTTGATATGCAGGGTGCAGCTTCATTAACACTAGCCTTGTCTAACGCTCGCATGGAAACTCGACACAACGCAATGGGTTCTCCCAAGGCTGTTGTTGAAGTTGTCAACACAATGTCTGATGAGTTTACTCCTGGAAGCCAAACTTTTACCAACACTGCGCAGGGCAGAACAGCTTATCAACTTACTGCTGGTGATTCTGGACTCATATCGGCTGGCGACCAGTTAATAATTACCATTGACGAACAGCAACTACAAAGAAAGTTGTTTTCTTTTGATGCAGACACAGCCACTGTTACTTTAGAAACTGCTCCTTCTGCTGGCAGCACTGTACTTATAGCATGGGCACCTTTCGACATGCCGGTCAACGGAATATCTCTTGACTTGCGTGACATCGGAATGCAGCTAACACAAGACCTAAGTTCTACAGACGATAGCCAAGTATCTCAGGAAGCAGTTCTTGTTTCTCACACCACAGATCAAACGAATGTGACGAGCGACATTCAGATGCAGAATGTTTTCTTGGATGGCTTCTCTAGTCTTTACGGCGGGAAATGGAGCGATAATCACTCAACTCCAAACCCATCAGACTTAACTGCTAGCGTTAGATTAAAGTTCTGGTCAACAGGTAGAATGCCTGAAAAGATGAGCCAGCAGCTAGGTGACTGGGTTAAGTTTGGTGATGCTGTACAGTTCCACAGAGAGGCGGCAAACTCCTTGTCAATGGCTGGGGTTGGCAATGATGTAGCTATGACGTTAGATATTCATGGTGATTTTAATGTCAGCAACAGTGCAGGACTAACCAAAGCAGGATTCACTGGAAGTGATGGCAGCTTGCGAGTTGGCAATTCAGCGGGTGCAACAACTCTGGGTAGTGTTGCTAAAAAAATAGAAGTGTTTAACCAGAATGGTGTAAGCTTAGGCTTTGTACCAGTTTATTCAACAATAACCTAACGAGAATTATCATGGTCGAGGAGACAAAGGAAGCATTGGACATAGCAGCGGCATCAACCGGAGTATTAGCACTGGCAGCATGGTTGCCTCCTGTAGCATCACTGTTCACGATAGTGTGGTTGGGTTTAAGAATCTGGGAATCAGATACAATCCAAGGATTTAGGGGTAAGTAATGATTGATCTGCTTATAAAGCCTGTTACTAAACTCCTAGACAAATGGATACCAGATGCGGATACCAAGCAAAAGATCGCCCATGAGATTGCAACAATGTCTGAACGCCACGCGCAGGAAATCGCACTGGCTCAGATCGCAGTCAACAAAGAAGAAGCAGCAGGCAACTGGTTCCAAGCAGGATGGCGACCAGCAACCGGATGGGTTTGCGTGCTGGGCTTCGGAGTAAACTTTCTTATATCACCATTAGCTGCTGGATTTGGCGTAGACATTCCGCAGGCTGACACTTCCACTATGTTACCTGTACTAATGGGTATGCTGGGATTAGGTGGGTTAAGAACGTATGAAAAAAGTAAGTCAATTTAAAAACCAACAGAGGTATGTATGAAATATTTAGTTCCTTTTTTATTAGCACTAGCAGGATGTAACACTTTTAACGCATCTGTTGATGGCGCTCAAGGCATCGTCAATGATACTGTTGCAGCAGCAGGCAAGGGTGTTGCAAATGTTACATCAGCAGTAGGCAAAGATGTTACTGGCACCATTACTTATGTTACAGAAGGTGCGGCAGATGGACTTCGTAAAGTAACAGAACAATCAGAGTAATAGTTGTATTTTAAAAGCAGGCATAAGGAACAATCATGGGTGATGTAGTTAAGTTAAGACCAGACCTAGCAGCGTTAGCGGAAGAGTATGAGACTCTAGTGGTGATCGGTGTTAATGATGATCAGATACAGATTATTAGCAACATGGAAGACCCCGACATTCTTTACAGTATGGAAGTCGCTAAAGCAGAATTGATTAATGCCTACTTTAATAGTTACGAGATACACTGATGCAGATGCAATACTTCGACATTAAGGAGTTTGATTGTCAGGAAACTGGGGCTAACGAGATGAGTCCCTTTTTCCTTGAGAAGTTAGACTACCTGCGTCACCAGTGCGGATTCCCCTTCAAGATTACCAGCGGTTATCGTGATCCTTCTCACTCCATAGAGGCGCGTAAGACCAGACCTGGCACTCATGCTAGGGGAATTGCTGCTGACATACATATCAACAGCGGCTCAGAAGGCTATGTGATTGTGCGTGAGGCTATGAAGCTGGGGTTTGGTGGCATAGGTATTGCCAAGAACTTTATCCATGTAGATGTACGCGATACTGTACAGGTTATCTGGACTTACTAAGCGGTCATTAAACCGTTCATGTGACGCACTAACAAGTATTAACTTAGTAAACCATCTCGTTAAGATGCACGGTATGGTATTAGCTTCTTCGGCTAGGTACTCCCAACCCTTAAAGACTTCAGCATTGCCTTATACTTGGATTTGAAAAGCAAGTGTATTAGCTCAACAGACTCTTGCTGGTCTTCTTCGATTCTTTGAATGCCTTAGCTGTGGGCGCACCCTTGGCTCCAGGCTTTCTCATTTTCTCAGAGCTACCTGCTTTGATGCGCTTACGTTTGGCATGGATGTTTGCGTATAGACCTTTCATTACCACTTACTCTTGTTGGCCCAGTACGCAGCAGACATCTTACCCTTGGCGATGTTCTTACGGTGACGAGCTTTGAAGGATTTGCGACGAGCCTTTTGCTTGGCTGTCTTGGGGTTGGCACCTGCACCTGATACGCCTTGCTGACCATAGCGTATAGTCTTAACCTTACTGCCTTCCTTGGCAACCACAACGTGAGATTTGGTGGCGTGTTTGGGGGTTCTCTTAGGCTTGTTGTAGCCAGAGACTCCGATGCGGGATAGTAGACTGTCTTTTTTCATACCCCGATTATAGCATATTCAGATATTTATTTCTCGTCGTATTCCATCTCTAGCAGCATCTCGCAGTAGTGTATAACCTTGCGAATATCCTCAGCACCATTCTTGTCACGGTGTCGAGTGATGTACTTGACCACGTTGCCTTCAATATAGCCGAGCTTATTCTTGTAGATGTACTCGATTGGCTGTATCTCCTGCATATAGTGGCTGCCGCCTTCTTGCTTATTTAGATAGCTCATGCTTCTTCCTCCTTTGGGTGATACACTTCCACAAAAGCATTGCAGTTAGGGCAAGAAAGATTGGTCACAGTGTGAAAATCTTCTGACTCAGGATCAATGTCGTGGTCGCCACCCCAAATTAATTCTTCATTACATATCCAGCAGTTCATACTTCTTCCTCAGATAGTTAAGTGACACAGGCATCTCATCACACTGCCCATCATCTACTTCGTGTAGCATCCATACACCACGCCAGCTACTGTTGGTCTGTGCTGTC
>Ga0265306_10001450_pt1 | contig 11476 bp, 10 predicted proteins | sample Helome_3_FD_192493 | JGI IMG/M metagenome (GOLD analysis project Ga0265306, IMG submission 192493) | Marine sediment microbial communities from subtidal zone of North Sea - Hel_20160420 (Illumina Assembly) | ecosystem: Environmental > Aquatic > Marine > Subtidal zone > Sediment ...
AACCGTTAATACAAGGGAAGGTAAGCGCGAAGGCTGCACCCGCTCCCAGGCTTCGTAAAAATTCCTTTCTCTCCATAACATTTATTTTTTTAGATGTACATGTAATTTCGACCCAGAATTCGGGCTAAAAACTATTATAAAAAGAACGCTCTAAAAGAGTGATTCGTATACCTCAATAGATAAACGTGCCGTATTCGCTCTTAATTGTTAGTTTTTTCGTGGTATTTGGCTCTACATAGCCTACAATCTGGGCATCTACGTTAAATTCCTGAGATATTGCTATCAGGTCCTTAGCAACCTTTTCTTTTACATAAAGTTCCATGCGATGACCACAATTAAAAACCTGATACATTTCTTTCCAATCTGTACCTGATTGTTCCTGAATTAATTTAAATAATGGCGGTATCCTAAACATGTTATTTTTAACAATATGGAGGTCTTCGATGAAGTGAAGAATCTTGGTCTGAGCCCCGCCACTGCAATGTATCATGCCATGTATATCTTTGGAATCGTATTTCTGAAGTATTTTTTTTATAATCGGAGCGTAGGTTCTGGTAGGAGACAACACAAGTTTACCCGCATCCAGAGGAGAATCCTGAACAGCATCTGTAAGTTTAACATTTCCCGAATACACCAAATCTTCAGGTACATGGGAATCATAGCTCTCCGGATACTTAGAACTCAGATATTTTGAAAAAACATCATGTCTCGCAGAAGTAAGTCCATTGCTGCCGATCCCTCCATTATATTCAGACTCATAGGTAGCCTGTCCATAGGAAGCCAAACCAACAATTACATCTCCCGGAGAAATATTCGCATTATCTATAACATTAGCCCTTTTCAGCCTTGCTGTGACGGTAGAATCAACTATTATCGTGCGAACCAGATCCCCTACATCAGCTGTTTCACCACCTGTTGAATAAATAGTAATATCGTGATTTGCTAAATCTTCAATTAATTCCTGAGTACCATTTATTATTGCCGAAATGACCTCACCGGGTATCAGGTTTTTATTTCTGCCAATGGTAGAGGAAAGCAGAATATTATCTGTTGCTCCAACACATAAAAGATCATCCAGGTTCATGATCAATGCATCCTGCGCAATACCTTTCCAAACAGACAGATCCCCCGTTTCTTTCCAATACATATAAGCAAGTGAAGATTTGGTACCCGCACCATCTGCATGCATTACCAAACAGTATTCCTCATCCCTGGTGAGGTAATCCTCTACAATCTTGCAAAATGCGTTTGGAAATAAGCCTTTGTCAATATTTTTTATGGCATTATGTACGTCTTCCTTGGAGGCAGAAACCCCTCTCTGGTTATAACGTTTGCTAGTAGACGGATCCATGGGTTTTGGTTTTCGCAAAAATAGGATAAACCACAAAAAAAGCCCACAAAATGTGAGCTTAAATTGTTTGATTATTTAATAAACAATAGTTCCCGGTATTTTGTCAGTGGCCAGGACTGATCATCTATAAGTTGCTCCAACTTACCGCAATGATACCTGATTTTATCAAAATATGGCAGAACATCATCGCAGTAAGCGAAAGCTTTCTTATTCAAATCCTTTAAATTGTTGGCAATCTTTCTGGCATTGATCATATCATCGGTGTTCTTTTTTAACTCAACCAAATGTTCCGCAATCTGTTCAATAAGAGTGAAATGACCTTCAGATAACTTATTATGTGCGGCCCCATATATCTCTTTTAGACCAAGAACATTTTTGATCAATTTGTTTTGGTATTCAATCGCAGAAGGAATAATATGGCAATAAACCAAATCATTAAAGACCCTGCCATCAATTTGGGTTTGAAGAATATAAGTCTCCAGTTCAACCTCTTGCCTCGCTTCAACTTCTACGGTACTCATTACTTCCAGACTGTTAAAAAGTTCCAGACTCTCTTTGGAAGTCATTACCTGAATTGCTGAAGGAGTTGTTTTATTATTACTCAACTTCCTTTTTTTCGCTTCTTTTTCCCAATCTGCACTATAGCCATCTCCATCAAAACGAATTCTTTTGGAGGACTTGATATATTCTCTTAAAACATTAAAAACTGCCTCGTCCTTTTTTAATTTCTTTTTATCAACTAAAACATCTACTTCCTTTTTAAACTCTATTAGTTGTTGCGCTACAATGGTATTTAGAATAGTCATTGGTTTTGCGCAATTGGTTTTTGAACCAACCCCTCTCATTTCAAATTTATTCCCGGTAAAGGCAAAAGGCGAGGTGCGATTTCTGTCTGTATTATCCAGTAGTATTTCAGGAATCTTCCCTACAACATTAAGTTTAAGTTCCGTTTTCTCTTCCGGAGATAACTTTCCTTTAGAAACCCCTTCTAATTCATCCAATACATTACTTAGTTGTGTACCTATAAAGATTGAAAAAATAGCGGGTGGAGCTTCATTAGCACCTAGTCTGTAGTCATTACTGGCAGAAGCAATTGAAGATCTCAACAGTTCCTCATAGGTGTCCACGGCTTTGATTGTGTTAACAAAAAAGGTAAGAAATTGCAGGTTTTTCATGGGTGTAGATCCCGGACTTAGAAGATTGACCCCTGTATCTGTTTCCAGCGACCAATTGTTATGCTTTCCTGAACCGTTAATCCCCGCGAAGGGTTTTTCGTGAAAAAGTACTTTAAAGTTATGCCTATCGGCTACTTTTTCCATAATATCCATTAGAAGCAAGTTATGATCCACCGACAGGTTGGCTTCTTCAAAAACCGGAGCCAGCTCAAATTGATTTGGAGCTACTTCATTATGCCTGGTTTTAACAGGAATACCCAGCCGAGTACATTCTATTTCCAGATCGCGCATAAAATTAATGGCCCTTAAAGGTATTACGCCGAAATAATGATCATCCAGTTGTTGTCCCTTGGCTGCCAGATGCCCAACTAACGTCCGACCCGTAAGAACAATATCCGGGCGAGAACTAGCCAGTGCTTTATCTATTAAAAAATACTCTTGTTCCCATCCCAATGTTGCATGGACCTTGGAGACATTTTTATCAAAATATTTAGCTACGGCGGTAGCCGCCATATCAACCGCATGTAAGGCTCTCAAAAGTGGAGCCTTATTGTCCAGCGCCTCTCCGGTATACGAAACAAAAATCGTAGGGATACAGAGTGTCGTACTATAAATAAATGCCGGAGAAGTAGGATCCCAGGCAGTATAACCCCTTGCTTCAAAGGTATTTCTTATACCCCCACTTGGAAAACTGGATGCATCTGGTTCTTGTTGTACAAGCTGAGCGCCTCCAAATTTTTCAACAGCTCTGCCATCCGCTAACAGATCAAAGAAAGAATCGTGCTTCTCTGCCGTCGCACCGGTTAAAGGCTGAAACCAATGAGTATAATGTGTTGCACCCATAGAGATAGCCCAAGCTTTCATAGCTTCGGCAACCTGATCTGCTATTTTCCTATCAATTTTAGAGCCCGAGAAAATAGCCCCTTTTACGCTTAAATAAGCATCCTTTGTAAGATATTGCAGCATTCTTTCTTCATTGAAAACATGGGTTCCAAACAATTCTGATCGCCTCCCTGTTTCTGTAATTGGAAGTGGTTTATGTTGGAAACTTTCTGTAATTGCATTGAATCTTAATCTGGACATACGTTGGGTTTTAGAATTTACTTAAAGCAAAATTAAACAATTCATAGAAAAATCGTTTATATATGCAAATATTGCAAAATACCCTCAAAAAATTAGGGGTGTTAATAATTATGTCGAATTTTTTGATAAATACCCCCTTTTTTTTCATAGATGTATTTAAAATATTTTATTTTTGGAGATCGTAAATTTGAAAAATTAACACCGAAGATTATGAGCAAGAGTAAATTAGAATACATTTGGTTGGATGGTCACGAACCAACTCAGGAACTAAGAAGTAAAACCAAGATTGAAGAAGACTTCAGTGGTAAATTGGAAGACTGCCCTGTGTGGTCTTTTGATGGAAGTTCTACAGAGCAAGCCACAGGCGATTCTTCAGATTGTCTTTTGAAGCCCGTAGCTATTTATCCCGATCCGGAAAGAGCCACTGGATTTTTAGTAATGGCAGAAGTGTTAAATGCAGATGGAACACCGCATGCATCGAATCATCGAGCTCAAATTGATGATGATGATAATGACTTCTGGTTCGGATTTGAACAAGAATACTTTTTAATGGATACTGAAACGGATTTACCTCTTGGGTTTCCACGTGGTGGATTTCCAGGACCTCAAGGTAAATATTACTGCTCCGTAGGTGGTAGGTACACCTGGGGGAGAGAATTTGTAGAAGAGCATATGGATATGTGTATCGCGACGGGAATTAATTTTGAAGGTATAAACCAGGAAGTTGCGCCGGGACAATGGGAATTTCAGTGTTTTGCAAAAGGTGCCAAAAAAGCGGGCGATGAGATCTGGATAGCACGATATCTACTAAATCGCCTTAGCGAAAAATATGGTTACTACATAGAATTACATCCAAAACCTGTTAAAGGCGATTGGAATGGTAGCGGAATGCATGCAAACTTTTCCAATACCACTTTAAGAACATGTGGTTCTAAAGAAATATATGAAAGAATTTGTGAGGCCTTCAGACCTGTGGCTATTGATCATATAGACGTTTATGGTGCTTTTAATGACGAAAGACTTACAGGCTTGCACGAAACGGCATCTATTAAAGATTTCAGTTATGGTGTATCAGATAGAGGTGCTTCAATCAGAATTCCGATCATAACCGTTGAAAAAGGTTGGAAAGGATGGCTGGAAGACAGAAGACCCGCGTCTAATGGAGATCCGTACAAAATAGCAGGAAGGATAATCAAAACAGTAAAGTCTGCCAAAATAGAGGTAGCAACTGTTTAACTATCTTAGAAATGATAATTAAACCGTCTTTAAACAATTAAAGGCGGTTTTTTAGTTATATATAGTCTTTAGCGGAGTATTCATCCATAATTCAGAGAAATTATCCGGTTTAACTATTGGCTGGTTTTTAAAAATAGGCCTATCCTTTTGCATATATAGGCTATCGGCTGGACCTGTGGTATTTGGTTTTACCTGCTGGACGAAAAATTCCCGAAACTGATTAAAATAAATGTAAGTAGGTACATTTATTTGGTTACCTTCTGTATCAATAACATTTCTGGTATCAAAGGAAAATAACTTGGCATCTATCACATTATCTTTATTCCGGGAAGTATTCAATTCTTTAAAGAAAGATAACCTTTCATCAACATTACTAAAATTTGGGTATATGTATATTTGATTTTCTTTCATAATAATCTCCTGTAACTTCAACTTTTTACCCCTATAAATTAAAGAATAATTATTATTAATGATAGCTGATTGCTTTTCGGGTTCCTTGTTAAACACCACTACAAAACATAGTCTTTTTAAATCCATCAACATTCCCTCCACTTTAAATTTAGGAGGTTTCATCAATCTGAAAGAATTATTAAAAGAAATGTAGTTTAAAAACATTTTATTCTCAACTCTTTGATACTCGATGATGACTTCAAAAATTAGTTGGCCTGCTTTCACATTTTTATTTCCATTTATAGCAGGTGTCATTTTTAATTTATCACGTAGAGCGTACTCCATTTTATGAATGGCGAAATCTCTTTGGGAAATGTATAATTTACCATATGCCAAATAGCGCATGTCCTCCTTTCTAAATCTAATTGCATAGAGGCTTTCATTGGCTAAATAAGTATCAGGACCTTTGGAAAAATTGTGGTTTTTAATAAAATCATATTTTAATCTATGAACATAGGAGTACGAATCAATGTCATAATTTCGCAAGGCATCATGGATTCTCAAAATGGTAAATTCATTGCCCCCATAATTCTTTAAAAATGCATTATCTATGACCTTTATTCTACTTTTATAATTATATGGCTTTTCGGCTATCGTATCCCTTTCAAAATCCCTGTTTTGCCTATAATCATATATGCGTACTAAAGTGGATTCATTATCATACTCATCAAAACCTTTATCAAAAACTCCTAATATAGCTTCATTAAGGTTGATATATTGATCTTGTTTTTTTTGATAATCACGATAATAACCTACTGTTGAAAAAGAATTCAGAGGGTAGTTCTCAAGAATTGCTTCAATGGCCTTCTTAACAATCCTTTTAGCAGAGAGCCGCTTCTTTTTCCTTTTTGTGACAATTACTTCCTGGAGTTCTATGGTTCTGGGATACATCATTATTAAGTTAACTTCATCCGAGGCTAATTCTGAGATCAGAATCTTCTGTTTCCCAAAACCCATTGAGGTAATCTCCAGTATTTCGCCTATTTCTTTAAATTCATAGGGAATTGCAAATCCGCCGTCATCATTGGAGATCACTCCTATGGCTCTGTTCTGAATTCTTATCGTAGCAAAAGAGACAGGTTCATTAGTTTCAGCATCTATGACTTTTCCATATAGGAACTCTGACTGCTGTGCCCAACCAACGGACATATCAAAACCTATAAGGATATAAAAGACCAGAAGTAATCTTAACCTCATAAGACTTAATTATTTAAATGCACTTTTAGAATAAAGTAAAATACAAAAACAACGTATAAAAAGATAATAATATAGTTCCATCCCGCCAACCAAGTCGGAGGCCTTTGGGAAAGAATACCAGCGGAAGAATCACAAAGGAAATACCAAGCATCCACCAAAGGTCATTGGTTAAAAGTCCCTGGTCTATTACATAAATTGGTGATATCATTGAGGTAATACCCAAAACTGCCAATAAATTAAAAATGTTGGATCCAATTAAGTTTCCTACGGAAATGGCTTTTTCCTTTTTAATTATTGCTATAATAGAAGCGGCAAGCTCAGGGATACTGGTACCTACCGAGACCACAGTTATACCGATCACCCGTTCACTTACCTCATAAAAAGTGGCCATGCCTACAGCACCCTGTACTAGCAATTCTGCGCCGCCCCAGAGTGCAATACCACCCAATCCCAAGAAAAGTACTGCCTTATAAAGCGGTAATGGTTTATCATCCTCATGGACATCATCCACCACAGCTGTTTTCTGAAAGCGAAGTAAAAAAATTAAAAACAGAAACAGAAAAAGTATCATGATTGCCCCTTCGTAGGGTTGAAGAATGCCGTCAAAATATATAAAACCAAAAAATAAAAGTGAAGCAGCCATCATTACCGGCCAGTCTGTTATATAAAAGGCCTTACGGACATCAATATTGCCTAATAAAATAATAATTGCCAGCACTAATCCAAGGTTAGCAATATTTGATCCTATTACATTGCCCAGAGCCAGGTCCGGAAAACCATCTAATGCCGCATTTATGCTTACTATAAGTTCCGGTGCAGATGTTGCAAAGGATACTATGGTCATGCCAATAATAATTCTGGATATGTTCAGTCTTAAAGAGAAGGCCACGGCCGACTTTAATAACCAGTTACCTCCTAATATCAGTAAAGACAGACCAATAGTGATAAATAAAATATTGGGCATCAGAAAAATTTTAACAAATATAGCAGAATTAGGTGGGGAACAGCGACCGGTATATCATTAAAATAATAACCTTTTTTGGATAAATCTAATAGCTATTAAACCTTTAATAAAAGTTAACTTACTGCATTGTCGTTTGTATAAAAACTTAAAAATTAGTTAAATAACTATAAATGTAGTTGTATAACTAAATTATTAGTAATATGTTTGATCAAAACTAGTAACAAGATGCAAAAACTGACGAATAAGGAAGAGGAAATTATGAAGATCCTATGGAGATTAGAAAGGGCATTTGTAAAGGAGATCAGGGCCGAATTAAAGGGCGATAAGCCTCATTACAATACTTTATCTACTATAGTACGTAATTTGGAAGACAAAAATTACGTGGCGCATGAAGCATTTGGGAACACACACAGATATTACCCTTTAGTTACCAAAGAAGCATACAGAAAACGCTTTATCTCTAACACCATTGCAGATTATTACGACAATTCCTATAAAAGTATGGTTTCTTTTTTTGCAAAAGAGCAAAAGATATCCGTTGAGGAGCTCAGGGAAATTATTAAACTAATTGAAAAAGACAACTAAGATGGAAGAAATAATGATTTACCTCCTAAAGGCATCGGGAATACTTATGTTGTTTTACTTAGTTTACCAGGTGTTTCTAAAAAAGGAAACCTTCTACAGGGTAAACCGGCATTTTTTACTCATCGGGGTAATTGTGGCCTTTGTTTGCCCTTTTATCATTATTAATACTTATGTAGAAATAGCTGCCATACCCATTTCGGCATCTAATTCCCTTCCTGCAAATTCTTCCTTTGAAATAAGTAAGTCTTCATTCAATTGGCTGGATTTAATTTATACGCTTTATGGAATTGGGATAACTATGCTTGGGCTTAAGTTCATGTTTCAACTTTTAGCAATCCGAAAAGTGATTCGCACTAATAAAACTATTAAAATGGATGGCTACGTTTACGTGGAAACTAATAAGGATATTGCCCCTTTTTCATTTTTCAGGTATATTTTTTATAACCCAGCTAAATTCAATCCTCAGGAGCTAGAAGCAATTTTAAAACATGAACGCGCACATAGCACTCAAAAACACTCTATAGACCTGTTAATAGCCCATTTGGTTACCATTGTGATGTGGGCCAATCCTTTTAGCTGGCTTTACAAAAAAAATATTGAACAAAATCTCGAATTTTTAGCAGACGATACTGCTATTCAAAGCGTTGCTTCAGATAGGGTCTACAAATATGCTTTGCTTAAAGTATCAGGAAATCAATTTTTTACACCAATCACAAATAACTTTCACAATTCATTAATCAAAAATCGAATAGTCATGTTACACAAATCAAAATCAAACAAAAAAAATGCTTTAAAAATGGCATTAATTCTGCCTGCCCTGGCTGTTTTCCTGCTGAGTTTTAACACCAGAAAGATCTATGTGCCAACAACTGAAAAGGCATCTGCCTTACTATCTGTAGAAAGTCTTAAAACTATTGAGATCCTTATAAATAAGGATACTACAAATGAAGAACTGGAAGGCATTAAAAAAGATCTTTCCTCCAAGGGAATAGATTTCTCTTACACAGTGGTGCATAACGAGAATAGAGAAATTATAGCACTTGAAATTGACATGCGTTCTAAAGAAAAGGATGGAAAAAAATTCAGAGGTTCCGCTTCATTTGACAATGATGGAAAAGCCATTGATCCGGTAACTATCGTTTATGATGAAGATAGTAACTCCTTTTTTATGGGTGATAATAAGTCAAAGCATAAGGTTATACATAAATCAGCTGATATTAATACCTGGGTGTACAGCGATGATGATGAGCATAAGCATATTGAAATAAAGACAGATGGCGATAAAGAAATAATTATTGTTAATGGCAAGGAGGTTACTCGCGAAACTTTTGAAGAAATGGAGGAAGAAGACGAGGTGCACGGTAAACATGTAAGAATAGTAAAAAAGAGTACAGCAGGTGGAAATACTAATGTTTTCGTAATAAAAGATACCGATGATGTAGATGATATTGAAGTAATTAGCGATGATAGTAGTAGCTTTTTCTTTATTGATACAGATGATGATGATGATCAGCTTTTTATTATTGATGGTAAAGAAAGTAGCAAAGAAGAGGTTAAATCTTTATCCCCTGATAAGATTGAAACCATAAATGTTTACAAAGGTGATAAGGCAGTTGAAAAATATGGAAAAAAAGCCAAAGATGGGGTTGTTGATATTAAAACCAAAAAGGGGAATTAGCTTAATAAGTGATCTAAATTAGATTTTTATATTATTTAAATACCGGGCATAAATAGCACCGGTATTTTTTTATTATACAACGGTTTAGACAAAAAAGGTGTTTTTTGGCTACAATATCTCCTTGCAATTCAAAAAAAGTTCAAAATACCCCCTACAAATATTACTATCTGTAACTCTATTGAGTATATAAAATTACGATTCGAAATTAGCTACAAGGTTGGTGTTATTAATTTAATATATAAACCGTCTTTTTACTTACAATACTGTATGCAATTACATTATTTCCTGGTGATTATTTTGGTGAGACGGCAAGGATTCCCATATCTTCGAATCAAAATTAATTAAAAGGAATATTTTTTAACCTTATAAAGTCTAAGTAATGATCACAATTGCCAAAATTATAATATTTGTATTGGTATCCCTGATACTGATAATAGCCTAAACAGAAATAGAGCAATGTTTTAAAATGAGCGCTGATGGCGTTCATTTGTGTTTTGTATAAGATACTATATTTGTAAAACGTTAAACATGAAAAAAACACTCTTTAAGCTTCTTGCCAAGATCAATAAACTGGTATTGCCTTCCTTTACAAAAAAGAGATTAGACCTATCTAAAGCATCTAAGTACCAAATGGCCATTATTGGTTGGCGATATTTTATTACCACCAACGCTTTGGATTAATAACTTACCAGAGATTTTACGGAGTATCCCTCTAGTTTTGTTGCTCCATTCAAGTTCAACAGCTCCAGTAAGAAGTTACATTGCAATACCTTTCCACCTAGTGCTTCAACCAATTCACAAGTGGCTTTCGCAGTCCCGCCTGTAGCTAAAACATCATCATGTATAATTACATTTTCGCCAGGTTGAATGCTGTCTTCATGCATTTCCAGCGTATCTTTCCCATACTCCAATGCATAGGTTCTACTGATCTTATCCGAGGGCAATTTTCCCGCCTTACGCACAGGAACAAATCCAGCATTTAATCGTGCTGCAAGGATTGGGGCAAAGAAAAAACCCCTGCTTTCCATTCCAACTACCTTATCCACCTTTACATCACCTATCATTTTTAACATGGCGTCTGCCGCTGCCTGCAACGCACTCGAATTTTTTAATAGGGGAGTAATATCCTTAAAGGTCACCCCTTTCTCAGGAAAATCGTGAATATCTCTAATGTAATCTTTAAAATCCATTTATTTGATAGCTTGTAATTTTGCCTTAAATGTAAAAAGAAATATATTTGCAGCCCCGTTGGGAAACATAATATATTTGGCCTCGTGGCCTGCCCAAGGCAGGCAAGCGCAATCCGCCTAAGGCGGACTGGCTGAATACGAGCCCGACTTAGTCGGGGCGCATCTGAAACATATGGAATACTATGTTTACGTTCTAAGAAGTTCGAAATTTGAAAGAAATTATGTAGGTTTTACAAAAAACCTTTCCAAAAGGTTAAGACAGCATAACGCAGGAAAAAATAAATCTACAAAACCCTATCTGCCCTGGGTAGTATTGTTTTTTGAAACATTTTCATCAAAAGAGGAAGCTCTTAAGAGAGAAAAGTTTTTTAAAACGGGTAAAGGCAGAGAATATATTAAGAAAAGGCCTCGTGGCGCAACTGAATAGCGCATCTGATTACGGCTCAGAAGGTTGCAGGTTTGAATCCTGCCGAGGTCACTTAAGAATAAAAAGCTCGCTGCAAGGCGGGTTTTTTTGTTTGAAAGACATCCAAAGCCTGCTTTGGGATGGAAGAAAACAAAAAAATA
>Ga0265306_10001455_pt1 | contig 11472 bp, 9 predicted proteins | sample Helome_3_FD_192493 | JGI IMG/M metagenome (GOLD analysis project Ga0265306, IMG submission 192493) | Marine sediment microbial communities from subtidal zone of North Sea - Hel_20160420 (Illumina Assembly) | ecosystem: Environmental > Aquatic > Marine > Subtidal zone > Sediment ...
GTAATATCCGGGCGACAATCTCAGTCCTCGCAATAGTTTTGCAGCCAGGACTCGGTGATCAATGCCGCGGCCAGGCTGTCGATTTCGGGTTTGGTCTTGTTGTTCTGCTTCTCGATTGCAATCTGGTAGGCTTCGCGGGTCGTCAGCCTTTCGTCAACCATCTCGGTATCGATGCCGAATCGACCCTCTAGCTGACGACCGAAACGTTTTGCGCTCGCGGTCATTTCCTGGTCCTGACCCTCCATGCTAAGCGGTAGCCCGACGACCAGTTTTTGAGGTTGCCAGTCGTCCAGTAGTCGCTTGATACTTTTCCAGTCTTTGTTCTTTACTGCTTTGAGCGGACTGGCCTGCCGGGTCAGGGTCTGTCCAATCGCGACACCAATCCAGTCAGTGCCAAAATCAAATCCGATGACCGTCTTTATCTGATCAGGCATTCCCGCTCACGGGCGAGAGCATATTGATATCGAAACCCAGCGTGTCGAAAGCGACCTGCCATTTATCTTCTGGTTTTTCATGGAAAAGGAGGTCAGGGTTGCAGGTCGATGTCAGCCAGGAGTTTTGTTGTAACTCCGATTCGAGCTGACCCGAGGCCCAGCCCGAAAATCCAAGAATCACCAGGTAATCTTCCGGGCCCTTGCCGTCGGCGATCGCCTTAAGTATGTCCAGAGAGCTGGTCAGGTTGATGCCGGACGAAACTTCGATACTATTCTGCCATCGACCCGTGCTGGAATGCAGCACGAAACCCTGTTCGAGCTGCACCGGGCCGCCGATAAAAACAGGTTGGTTTTTAATGGCTTCATCCTCGCAATGGATGTCCAGTTGCTGGAAGATATCGTCGAGAATCTGCGAGGTTTCATGGTTGACCACCAGTCCCATGCTACCGTTTTCATTGTGTTCACACATGTAAACGAGGCTGGAGGCAAAGATCGGATCCTTGATCGCGGGGGTGGCGATCAGGCACTTATCAACAAGACTGGCAGTTTGCTGTGACATGACTAGGTTCCTAGCTTACTCCGCTTTCGGTTCTAAATCGATTGCTTTTGAAGTCCCAGGTGCGGATGATGACGATCTGGTCGGCGCGTTCGCGCAACGCGTCGGAAAACGGGGCGAAGGGCTGCGCCATGCGCAGGATTTGCCTGGCAGCTTCATCGAGCACCGTAGTGCCTGAAGAACTCGTGATCTGCATGTCGAGAACCTCACCGGCCGCGTTGATTCGGACACTCATGCGTAAACGACCATCAAGGTTTTTGAGTCTGGCCTCGCTCGGATAGTTCAAATTACCGGTGTGTTCGATCTTTTTTACCCAGGAATTCAGGTAGCTTGCTTCAACCGCCTTACGGGTAGTTGCGGTCAAGGTAATGGTTTTGGGTCGTTTGGCGTAATCGATCGCCATCTGCCTGATTTCTGCCTGCAGGCGGGCTATCCTGGTTTTACGCTGTTCGATTTCGCTGCTTTCCTGGCTGTCTGTATCCCGGGCGCGTTTTTGTTTTTGTCGATTCGCGTAGTTATCGGATTCTATCTGGGTTAGAAAATAAAGCTTGCTTATGGCCAGCTGTTGCTTGCGCAGTTCGGCGCGGTCCTGGTCAGACAGGCCTTTCTGATCTGCGGGTGTCGGTGCCGAAACCGGCGCGCCGGGGCGGGCTTTATCCTCGGCGTTGCCACCACCTGCCTGGTCGACCTGGGCCAGAAAATCGGGATTTTCGACAACCTCGATGGATTTTGCATTGGCAACAATGACATCGAGACTGGGTAACGGTACTGCGTTGTTGCGATCCGATTGCTTGAAGCCCACCCCGAGCACCACGATGGCATGCAGCGTGAGTGCCAGAAAGAGAGTGAAGCCGAGGCGATCACTAGCGGAGATCCGGGGGCGGATTGCTTGAGCTTGTGCCATATTGGAAGTCTATTGTGCCTAGATTAGTTCGCTATCACCAGCAAATCGATCTGTCTTAGTTGATAATAGTGGTTGGCCACGAAACCGCAATTTTGATTTTATTGGCCAAAGACTGACTTAGCATAATTTCCCTGGTTTCGCTGATCACAATAAAGTCCGCGATCTGCAGCGCTTTCGCCAGGTTTTGGGAACCCTCGATCATTAACGCGGTTGCAGCGACATCGGCACGCACCGGATCGCTGCCGAGAACCGTTGCCGAGCTTTGCCCAGCAGAAGGCTCCCCACTGCGCGGGTCAATGATGTGATGCGCACCAAATTCGCCACGCCGGTACTGCCGTTCGTAGTTCCCCGAGGTAAACAGGTTATGCTTACCCTCGATTTCGAGGCTTGCAACAACGCCCGGGGCGAATGGATTTTGAATGCCGACTCGCCAGGGACGGCCAAACCGCTTGCCGGAGAGCGCCATGTCACCACCGGCGTTTATGATGTAGTTGTCGACTCCGTTTTCGTCGAGGTAAGCGCCGATTAGTCCCAATGCGTAACCCTTGGCAATTCCACCCAGGTCGATGCGCAGGTGAGGGTTGCTGCTGGTGGCAGTTATGTTATCGATCGTTAAATCGTCCATCCCCGGAATATCGCGCCTGATTTCGGCAACTTCATCCAGATCGGCCTCACCGCCGTGAAATCCATATGCCGCGATGAGCTTTCCGAGTGCCGGATTAAACAGTCCGCCGGTAATGTCATAGTAGTCCCGGCTTAGCGTTAGTAATGGGGCCAGGCTCGCGGGCACCTCGGCCATGGAATCCTGCTCCAGCGCCGTATTGAAGCGCGTAAGATCGCTTTCCTCCCAGGCGTGCCATTGCTGGCGTTGTGCGCGGAGCCGCCGCTCAATCTCGGTTAGCAGATGCTCGGCGTGCTCCAGGTTTCCGATGATCATCGTAATTTTGATGATGGTGCCGAACTCGAGCAAATGCTGTTCGACCAGGTGCTGTCGTGGTTCGCAGCCGCCAAGGTTGAAGACGAGTAAAAACAGGCAGGTTAAGCGGAAAGGCGTTGCTCGATGCACTCGAAGAGTTCTGCGCTGATATTAAGGTCGAAATCCCGATCCAGCTCGCGGATGCAGGTAGGGCTGGTAACATTGATTTCGGTGATGTAATCACCGATGACATCGATCCCGACAAACAGCAGGCCGCGCCTGCGCAACTCGTCACCGACCTGGTCGCATAGCCATTGATCACGCTCGGTCAATGGCTGACTGCGAGTGCTCGCACCGGCGGCGATGTTACCGCGATTCTCACCTGCAGCCGGCAGGCGTGCCAGTGCGTAGGGTATGGCGACACCATCAACCAGCAAAATGCGTTTGTCACCGTCGCGAATTTCGGGGATATAACGCTGCACCATGGTTTGCGAGCGGCCATGTTTGGATACGGCCTCGATGATCGCGTTAGTATTTGGATCCCCAGCCTGCACCCGAAATATCGATTGGCCACCCATGCCGTCAAGCGGCTTGATAATGATATCCCGGTGTTGCTCGATAAAACCCTTGAGGATTTCGGGATTACGACTGACCAGAAAATCAACACAGCACTGCGGAAACACGCGGGTAAAGAGTTTTTCGTTACAGTCGCGCAGGCTAGCCGGCTTATTGACCACGAGTACACCATTTTCCTCAGCCTGCTCGAGGATATAGGTACAATAAATGTACTCGAGATCGAAGGGAGGATCCTTGCGCATCAGAATAACGTCAAGCTCATCCAGGCGGCAGCGACCGGTATCGCTGATATCGAACCAGTGCTCGTTATCATCGTAAAGCCTGGGCGTTTGGTAAAGCCCCCAGGCGATGCTGTTCTCCATAAATAGGTCGCTGAGTTCGAAGTAGAATATCTGCCAGCCGCGCACCTGCGCCTCAAGCAACATGGCGAAGCTTGAGTCTTTCCAGGGCTTGATGGATTCGATCGGGTCCATCACGATTCCAAGCTTGGGAACTTTTGGCATGGGAGAGGTCGCTTACGTGTTTCGTTGCGTCGGGTGCGGTTCAAGAAATTCTACTGAAATAAACCGCTCAGGCACACTAATAAATTGTGTTTACACAAGGCAGATCGGTGCTAAATGCTGCTTGTTAAAACCCCATTATTGAACTACTTTTGAGGGTAATGGAATTTTATAAAATAGCCAGTGAATATCTGCCCAAAATAGTAGAAATTACATCATATAGTCTAATTAAATCACTGGTTTAACATACAAATATCCATATAATCGAGTACTGATAGTGTGGGGGAACTCCACTTATAATCCCTGGGGGTTACGTGAACACCGAGTCTCAGATAGCAGATGGAGCACAACAATCGGTCAACCTTAACGTAAAAGTGATGGTGATTGACGATAGCAAAACCATCCGACGCAGTGCTGAAACCCTGTTGAAAAAAGTAGGTTGCGAGGTCGTCACCGCTATTGACGGCTTCGAGGCGTTGGCCAAGATTACCGAGCACAAACCAGACATTATCTTCGTCGACATCATGATGCCGCGGCTGGATGGCTATCAGACCTGTGCGTTGATTAAGAACAATCAAACCTTCAAGGCAACTCCCGTCATTATGCTGTCCAGCAAGGACAGTATTTTTGATCGCGCTCGCGGGCGCATTGTGGGCTCAGAAAAATACTTAACCAAACCCTTTTCCAAGGAAGATCTGATCAATGCGATAACGACGCATGTCGGCTAGACGGGAACGGTCATCGGAGCTTGAGGTGAGTTTAAAATGACACATGTTTTAATAATTGATGATTCCCCGACAGAGGTCCACGTTTTCAAGAGCATGCTTCTGAACAATGATATCGAAGTGTCGGTTGCCAAGAACGGTGAAGAGGGGATCGAGAAAGCGATCGACATCAAACCCGACTGCATATTAATGGACGTGGTAATGCCAGGTAAAAATGGTTTCCAGGCAACGCGTGATCTAAGCCGTAATCCTGCGACCTCGACAATTCCCGTGATCATCATAACCACCAAGGATCAGGAAACCGACAAGATCTGGGGCATGCGCCAGGGTGCGAAGGATTACATTGTCAAGCCGGCTGAAGAGCGAGACTTGATCGAACGTATTAACAAGGTTATGGGTTTCGATCGCAGTTACGAAGACTGACTGGGACCGTGAATCTATGCCCATTACATCACCATTTGAATTACTGAAAGAACTTGATTCGCGTTGTCGCAAAAACTCCGCTGGTTTGCCCGTGGCCAAGGCAGTTGTTGATGACTGGATTGGTGTCGGTTTTTTAATAAAAGATGTGCCCCTGCTGGCAAAGATGGATGACGTCAGTGAAATTTTACCGCCACCGGATACGGTCCGCGTACCCGGGGTAACGCACTGGGTCAAGGGCCTGGCAAACGTCCGTGGCAATTTGATACCGGTACTCGATATGAATGGATTCCTTTATGGTGAACCCACCAGGATTCGCAAGGAAAGCCGGATTCTGGTGATCAATAAATCGGGCGTGGTTGCGGGATTACTGGTCGATGAGGTCTTTGGGCTGCGACGATTTAAACCTGACGAACACAAGCAGGAGGTCCTGCAGGACGCGGGTACGATAGGTGCTTATCTGTCCGGGATATTTGTTGATCAGGTGCGTCGCTGGAATGTATTCAGTGTTAAGAAATTAACCAGGGCAGAACATTTTCTGCGCGTTGTTTAGCACGCCTGTTAAGGATTCGAGGAAACAATAGTAGTGTTGAATAGAATAAAACATTTCTTTCCCGGAGGCAGAGCCGGTCCTGTTTCGAGCAGTATGCATCGAGGCAGCTCTATCAATAAGAAAGCGGTTGCCGTTGGTGCCTTGCTGATTATCTCGGTACTGGCCATGGTGGCAATGTTCAGCATTGAGAGTGGGCAGGCGCGCAAAAATAAACTCTATACCACGATCGCCTCGGAGCAGCAGGTTATATCCCAGCAAATTGCGGTTAACGCACTGGAAGCAGCCGCGGGCCGTCAGCAGGCATTCGATCGACTGGGAGAAAACCAGAATCGTTATCTCAATACCCTGGATAAATTGGACAATGGAGATCCGGATCGGAATTTACCGCCTTTAGCGGAGGATTATTCGGTTGAATTCTCGAACCTGAAGTCGATCTGGAACGATTATGACCGGCATATCGCTACCGTGGTGGCGGCAAAATCGTCGATTGCAACGGTGAGTGACTATGTCACGCAAATTAACGAATCTTTACCAGAACTGATGTCATTATCCGACCGCGTGGTGGATGAGTTGGTCAAGTCAGGAGCGCCACGCAGGAATATTGCAGTTGCCTCGCGCCAGGTCATTTTGATCCGCAGTATCGAACACAGTCTCAACCAGATACTGAACGACGGGGAGGTGGTGATGGCAGCCGCGGACCGTTTCTCCACGGATGCCACCCAGATAGAGACACAATTGCTGGCCATGTTGGAGGGGGATTCCTCGCAGGGGATCAACAAGTTCACCGGACCAACCGTGGTCGGTAACCTGTTGCAATTTGCCGATCTTTACTCCGTGGTCAGAAAGAATGTGCGCGAGATTCTTGATAATTCGGCACAAATTTTCAAGGTGCACGAAGCAGCATTGAAAATTGACGAGTTGAGCCCGTTGCTGTTATCTGCCTCGGGCAAGCTGATCGAGGGGCTTGAGCGCAGCGGTGAAGCCGCAAGAATCTACATTTTTGCAGGCTATGCCCTGGGTCTATTTGCGGTTTTCCTTTTGCTGCTATTGATCGTGATAATTTCACGTGGATCGCAGGCTGGCCTGGCGGAATCCCGGGAGCAGAACGAAAAGAACCAGCGCGCTATTTTGAGACTACTCGATGAAATGACTAACCTGGCCGATGGTGACCTGTCGACCCATACAACCGTAACGGAGGACATTACCGGGGCCATCGCAGACTCCGTCAATTACTCGATAGATGCGTTACGCGATCTGGTTGGCACTATTAACAACGCCGGCAACCAGGTGCGGACCGCGGTTCGCAATACCCAGAATATGACGGGGGAACTTGCCGAGGCGAGTGAAGCCCAGGCACAACAGATAACCACGGCCAGTAACGCCATTACCCAGATTTCAAAATCCATGTCGCAAGTGTCCGAGCGCGCGACTGATTCAGCCGAAGTGGCGCGCAAGTCTGTCAGTATTGCCCACAAGGGCGGCGAAACAGTGCGCCAGACTATCGATGGCATGGAGACCATTCGCGAGCAGATACAGGAAACCTCCAAGCGTATCAAGCGGCTGGGAGAGTCGTCACAGGAAATTGGGGACATTGTCAACCTGATTACGGAAATATCCGACCAGACGAATATCCTCGCTTTAAATGCTGCGATCCAGGCATCGATGGCGGGCGAGGCCGGTCGAGGTTTTGCGGTCGTGGCTGATGAAGTGCAGAGACTCGCGGAGCGCACCGGCGAAGCGACCAAGCAAATCGAGGCCCTGGTGAAAACGATTCAGGCGGATACCAACGAGGCCACGGTTTCGATGGAGCAAAGCACTGCTAACGTTGTAAAAGGCGCCAGCCTGACCGAGAACGCGGGTAGCGCGCTGGATCGCATTGAACAGGTGTCGATGAACCTGGCCCAACGCATCCTGGAGATATCGGATGCGACGCGTGACCAGGCTCAGGAGAGTGTAAAAATTGCCGAAACCATGGACGTGATCCAGGAGATAACTGCCAAGACCTCCGAGGGATCAATCAAGGCTTCAGGTTCGATCGGCGAACTCTCCGAAATGGTCAGGGAAATGCAGAACTCGGTTGCCGGCTTCAAACTCCCCGGCGGTGATTCGCTCGATAGCACCATCGTGCACGATCCCGATGATTTAGCCGCATTGGGGTTAAAGCCTGAGCCGGAAGAATAGGCGGTCCGATGAATTCCGCGGAAAATTCGATTAAGCACAGTGCGCTTGGCTGGGTTAAAAAATCTATCGATGACAATCTGTCTGATATCAAGACCGATCTGAAGCTTTATATCGAAGAAGATGACGCTACCCTGCTGTCGCGGGTCAAGGAAAGGTTAGCTGTTATCCAGGGCGTGCTGATGATGATCGAGCAATATGGTGCCGCGATGTTGACCGAGGAAATGGTCTCGCTGGCAGACTTCATTATCAATAGCGAGCAGAAAAAAGGCGAACAGGCTCTCGAAATTATGCTGCGGGCGGTGCTGCAGTTGCCCGATTACCTCGAGCATATACAGTCGGGACACCGCGATATTCCCATCGCTATATTACCGATTTTGAATGATATTCGTGCGGTCAGAGACCAGGATTTATTTTCTGAGAAACTGCTGTTCTTGCCCGATCTGTCCATGCATCAGGAAGATGCCGAAGTTGAATCAATCGACGACGACAGTAACCAGGCATCCAAACTACTAACCAAGAAGTTGCGCCCGGCTTATCAACTCGCGTTGTTGAACATCATCAAGGATCAGTCGGTCGAAGAGAGCCTGCAACGCCTGGAAAAGATATGTGAAACCCTGGAAGAACGCTCTTTTTCGGAGCAGGTAGCCCGTATCTGGTGGATAGTGGGAGCACTCATAGAATCTGTTTCACGCCAGCAACTCGAGCTCGGGGTTTCGATAAAAAACCTGTTGGGTAAGGTCGATGCCCTGTTCAGGGTAATACTGATTATTGGTGAACGCGGTTTGCTTAAGCGCCAACCGATCGAGCTGATCAAGAATTTTTTATTCTATATCGCTCAGCCGGAATGCGATGGACCGAAGGCGAAAGCGATAAAGACCGCCTACCGGCTTGAGCAGTTTCTGCCATCGGAATCGGCACGCAGCGAGGTTCTGGATAACATCGCCGGTCCCAACCAGGCGCTGTTGAAGACAGTCGCGGAAGCGGTCAAAGCCGATATCGAAATTATAAAATCGACGCTCGAGGTCTATGTCAACGGGGACCTGTCGAAAGTTGACGCACTGAAAGATCTACCCCAGGAGATGCATATTATCTCGGACACGCTGGCAATGATCGGACTGGGATCGCAGCGACAGATAATCGAAGCACAGATTGATATCGTCACGGCTATCCTGGCAGGAAATCAGGTTGTCGATGAAGAGCAGCTGCTATCGATGGCGGCCGAACTGCTGCAGGTTGAGCAGGCACTTGAACAAATGCAAAAGCGCCAGCCAATTAGTGCCGAGGACAGCAGGTCCGATACAGATGTCTCGAAAGACTACGAGCTGGATAGTGTATTAACGGCGGTCGTTACCGCGACCCTTGATGACATCCAGAAAACCAAGAATGCAATTCTTGATTTTATCAACGACCCGAGTCGCAGTGAGAATATAGATCTGTGCGTGGCCTTGATGGAAGAATCCCGCGGGGCGCTGGCGTTAATGAACCAGCAGCGTGCGGTTGCCGTGATCGACGGACTACTGGACTATCTCAAGGGTTATGACATTGTCGAATTCATGGAGGCCAGTCGCCTGGATGCGCTGTCGCAGGTCGTGGTGAGTCTCGAGTACTATCTCGAAGCGCTTGGCGAACATCGCAGCGACGCCGGCAATATTCTCGATTTTGCCGATGTACAACTGCAGGAGCTGTTATCCGGCGTTCATATCAGGGACGAGGCGGTCAAGAGCCAGGAACTGCTTGCCGTTGTTGACGAAACCACCGGCGACACGGCCGTTGCGGAACTGCCGTTGACGGTTGTCGACGCCGGGGACACGCCCGCAGCGGTTCAGGTTGAAACCGAAACGGAAACTCCGGCGGCGCCAGTTTTAGTGATCGACCAGGAACTGGATGTCATTGAGCCATTGGATGAAATACCCGGTATTAGCGAAGCAGGCACCGCTGCAGTAGAAACCGGGATGGAGCCCGGCGGCGTCCCTGGCCAATCGACAGGCGATGCCGGCAAAGCGGCGGAGATCGAAATAGAGACGCCTGCTGATCGTTTCGCAGTCGAGCCGGTAGTCGATGACCTGGAGGTGCTTCGACCGGGTAGTGACCCGGAAATTCTCGAGATTTATCTCGAGGAAGCAGAAGAGGAGGCGGAAAACATTGCACGCCTGCAAAGGGATTGGCTACTGCATCCGGAAGATGAAAACGCGATAAAAAACATCCGTCGCGCTTTCCACACGATAAAAGGCAGTGGGCGCCTGGTAGGTGCGATGAAGCTGGGTGAGTTTGCCTGGGATTATGAGCAATTGTTGAATCGGGTTATCGACAAAACGATTGCGCCGACCAAGCAATCGATTGAGGCGATCGGCAAGGCAGCCGAGGCTTTGAAGGAGCTGGTGCATGAGCTGAAAACCTCGGCAACACCCACGATCGATACCGGCTACCTGAGAGGCCTGGCGCGTGCGCTAGCGGAATTTAAGGCCGAACAGTTGTTGATCGATCACACCCAGACTGACACTGCCATCGAGTCACCCTATGACCAGATCACCGATAGCGATGAAGCCGATTCGCGGGGCATTGATCTGGGTGCGACCACGCAGGTCATTCCGCCGGACAGATTGAATGACATGATTCTCGAGCAAATCGAACCCGATACCATGCGGGTTGACCCGACCAGCTTTGAAGTCGACGGTCAGGAAGTTCGGGACGAGGACGACGAATTCCCGGGCCTCGATGAAGATTCTGGCCTGGACGATACGCAGCTGGTGCATAAAAGATCGATCCTGGACGAGGTTAACGCCATGAAAGCTGCTGGTGGACCTGAATCATCGGATTCCGGCGAGGACTACCGGCAGGCAATCGATTACGGCAATCAGACCACCGACCAGGCAGATAGTGAAGCTGACGAGATAAAGGCCGTGGAACTTGACGATGTTGAGCCTGTCTCCAGGGAAGCCATCCGGATCGAAGCAATCGGCGAAGATTTTCTTGGTAATGATTTCGACGATGAATTTGACGAACAAGTTGTGCAGGAAACTTCGATTCCAGAGGAAGCTGCCACGGCGGACGAGGACGGCGAGGTCGCGGAGGCAGCAGCTAAGGAATACCGCGCAGACGAGAACAATGCGGCAGACAGTGAGGCGTTCGCTGTCGAAGAGACCGACCAGGTTCCAGGCGATTCTTCAGCAACGGTTGCCGCGTCCGCAGAGGTGGGATTAGTCGATCCGGAGTTGGCCGAAGGCGAGGAAATTGAAATCGAGTCGGCCGAGGTAGAGGAAATCGAATTAGCGTCGGTTAAGACAGGGGCAGCCGATGATGAGTCGCCGGAAATGGCAGCCATTGAGATGGAGTCCACTCAAGCTGTTGAGGAAGCGCTGGTGTCGGCCGAAATAGAAGCGGACGAACTGCAACCGTTCGCGCTCGAGGAAACTGCGCTTGAATCACCCGAGGCTGAAGAGATTGCCGGTCAGGCACTCGAGGCTGGGGGAACTGACGAGGATGTATCCGGGGCCGAAGTAATGGAGTCGGAGATATCGGCAGCCGAAGCAGTGGCAGAGGACAGCGCAGAATCCGAAACAGAAGTTGAGCAGGACGCTGGCGCAGAAATCGAAAGCCTGGAAACCCCACCAGCCGAACGGGAGTCCCCCCCTGACCCTTTCGTCGAGACGACAGGGAGCCAAGTGCCTGGAGAAGAGGCAGGGATGAGCGAGCCCGAAAACCAAGAG
>Ga0265306_10001456_pt1 | contig 11470 bp, 14 predicted proteins | sample Helome_3_FD_192493 | JGI IMG/M metagenome (GOLD analysis project Ga0265306, IMG submission 192493) | Marine sediment microbial communities from subtidal zone of North Sea - Hel_20160420 (Illumina Assembly) | ecosystem: Environmental > Aquatic > Marine > Subtidal zone > Sediment ...
TATTTGAGGATAGCTCTTTTACCTCAATCATGGAATCAAGGTTAAAAGGAGTCCAACGATGTCTCATAAAAAAGCAGGCGGCAGTTCTAAAAACGGTCGCGACAGCAATGCACAACGACGCGGCGTCAAGCGCTATGGTGGCCAACCGGTAAAGGCCGGCAATATTCTGGTGCGACAGCTGGGAACTCAAATCCATCCCGGTGAAAACGTAGGAATGGGCAAAGATTATACCCTGTTTGCCAAGATCGACGGCCGAGTTACCTTCGAAAGGTATGGGCGTTCGCGCAAAAAAGTCAGTGTTTATGCAGAGTGAAATTTTTTGATGAAGCGTTCATTACCGTTCAGTCCGGAGACGGCGGCCGTGGATGTGTGAGTTTCCGGCGCGAAAAATTTATTCCCCGCGGTGGACCCGATGGTGGCGATGGGGGTAAAGGCGGTGATGTAATTTTTAAAAGTTCGTCGCACCGACGCACTTTATATCCGTTTAGATTCAAACGGCAGTTTAAAGCCCAAAACGGGTTCCACGGCCAGGGAAAACAGAAAACCGGCAAAAAAGGTGATGATCTTATCATCGAAATTCCTTCGGGAACGCTCATCTTCGATGAAGACACCAATGAAATTATAAAAGATTTCACCCAACCCGACGAAACCTATATTATTGCTGAAGGCGGCCGTGGCGGCCAGGGAAACAGCCGCTTCAAAACCTCCACTCACCGTGCACCACGGTTTGCCCAACCCGGTGAAACCGGACATTTCCTAAAACTCAAACTTGAACTCAAACTTCTGGCCGATGTGGGACTCATCGGCCTGCCCAACGCCGGCAAATCGACCCTTATCAGTGCCATCTCTTCTGCAACCCCCAAAATTGCGGATTACCCTTTTACTACCCTGACGCCGACTCTCGGTGTGGTTCAGGCCGGCTGGGGAGAGCCGTTTGTTGTGGCCGATATACCCGGACTGATAGAAGGCGCTCACCATGGGGTCGGACTCGGCACTCGCTTTCTGCGCCACATTGAACGCACCCGGGTTCTGGTCCATCTCATCGACATCTCGACCATTGATCCACAAAACCCTCTGGCAGAATACGAAACCATCAATCGGGAATTGGCCAATTACAGCTCGCAGTTGATGGAAAAGCCTCAGATAGTGGTTTTAAACAAAATAGATTTGTCCGGTACAGAAGAAGCGGGCAGGGCTTTTCAGGCGGCCGTAAAGGACCGGGAGGTGCTTCCAATATCGGCTGTTACCCGAAAAGGACTTGATAAGCTGACCGCAATGATGATCCAACATCTTGAGCGTTTTACAACCTAATCGGAACAAGCTGGATATAACTAAGCTGAGCTATCGCTATAACGGGGAACCATAAATTGAGTTTTGAGCGGGCCAAACGAGCCGTGGTTAAAGTGGGCAGTAATGTGTTGACCGAAGACAATGGTTTAAATCTAAAAGCCATGCGGTCTATTGCCCGTCAAATCTGTAAATTAATTGACAACGGCCTGGAAGTGATCCTGGTGTCTTCCGGAGCGATGGCCTCTGGTGTAAGAAAAATCGGTCTCGCCAAAAGACCGGATGAGCTCCCTAAACGCCAGGCGGTGGCCGCCATTGGTCAGGCCGGTTTGATGATGGAATACGAGAAAGCCTTTGGCCGTTACAGTCAAAAAGTTGCCCAGATTTTGCTGACCAGCGAAGATCTCTCCAGCCGTAAGCGCTATTTAAACGCCCGCAACACCCTTAACACCCTGTTGTCATGGAAGGTGATACCCATTGTTAATGAAAACGACACCGTCTGGGTCGAGGAGATTAAACTGGGCGACAACGATAATCTGGCCGCAATGATCACCCTCCTGATGGATGCAGATATTCTGATCAACCTGACGGATATCGACGGTCTGTTTACTCAGGATCCGCGGGTGTATCCGGAAGCCGAATTGATTCCCAGGGTTACCCGCATAACCAAAGATACCGAGCGCTATGCCGGTGATATCCCCGGTGCGCTGGGCACCGGCGGCATGATCAGCAAGATTAAAGCCGCCCGAAAGGTCAATTCAGCCGGTGTGCCCATGGTGATTGCCCGGGGTGATAAACCGAATATTTTGCTCAAACTGTTTGCCGGACAGAAACACGGAACTTTTTTTGTGTCCAAAACACAAAGGCTGGCCAGTCGCAAGTGCTGGATCGCCTTTTCGTTAAAACCCCAGGGGATCCTCAAAATAGATGACGGTGCCGCCAACGCACTTTTAAGGAACGGCAAAAGTCTGCTGCCCAGCGGTATTCTGGAAGTGACAGATGATTTTGGGGTTGGTGCGCCGGTGAAATTTGTAGACCGGCACCATGAAATGCTGGGAATCGGCCTGGTCAATTACAGTTCTTCCGAAATCAAAAAAATCATGGGCCTGAAATCCAATCGCATAAAACAGGTCCTGGGACACAAATCCTACGATGAGATCATTCACCGGGATAATCTTGCCATTACAGCGGTGATTGATGTATAAATACTTGTGCTGGTCTCTGGCGGCAGGCTTCTGGTCGCTGGTTACTGGCAGCTGGACTCTGGTGGCTGATACCTGGTCGCTGGGGACTTATGGTATAAGGGTATAAGGTTGACGGTGGAAGGTAGAAGGTCTGGCCAACACCGTGCTCTTAATCTATTACCCTGTACCGTAAACCATTTTGTATAAGTAGGCTCGGCCTCTGTGCCGACCAGTTCCAGGAGCCAGAGACAAGTGACCAGAGACCAGTAACCAGAAGCCAATGACCGGTTACCAGCATCCAGTATCTTTCGTAAATTGTCCATAAGACTCATAAGCACCACATTTAGCTATCGGATAATATCAATGACAATAGAATCTACCATCACAGATATGGCCAGGGCGGCCAGGGATGCGGCCAATAAACTGGCCCGTATTTCCAGCGAGCAAAAAAATACCGCTTTATTCGCCATGGCAGCCGGGCTTGAAAAAGAAACTGATTTCATTCAATCAGAAAACAAAAAAGATCTTTTAAGAGCAGAAGAAATGGGGCTTTCCGGCGCTATGATTGACCGGCTGACCATAAAAGATGCGACCATCAATGCCATGGTTGCCGGGCTCAATGAGGTCGCAGGTTTAAATGATCCGGTCGGCACCATGAGTCCGACCTGGATTCGGCCCAACGGCCTGCAAGTAGGCCGCATGCGGATTCCGCTGGGCGTTATCGGCATTATCTACGAATCAAGACCCAATGTGACTGTCGATGCCGCCGGGTTGTGTTTAAAGGCCGGCAACGCCGTAATTTTGCGCGGCGGATCAGAGGCTTTTTATTCCAACCAGGCGCTGGCGGCCATTATCGAACGAGCCCTGGAAAATTCCGAACTGCCGGACAAGGCAGTTCAGGTGTTGCCGGTTCGGGAGCGCGAGGCGGTTTATGCGCTTCTAAACCAGGAAGCGTTTATTGACCTTATCATTCCCCGGGGTGGCGAAGGGCTTATTCGTTCGGTGGTTGAGAACTCAAAAATTCCTGTGCTAAAGCACTACAAAGGGGTCTGTCATATTTATGTAGATGTTGATGCCGATTTGGCGATGGCCCAAAATATTTGTTTGAATGCCAAAGTCCAGCATCCCGGTGTCTGCAATGCCATGGAGACCCTACTTGTGCACCAGTCGGTGGCCGAAGCATTTTTGCCGGCCATGTCCGAGCGGTTTGATGAAGCGTGTGTGGAACTTCGAGGTTGTGCTGAGACCTGCCGCCTATTGCCCGATGCCAAAAAAGCGCAGGAGTCTGACTGGCCGGCGGAATATATGGATTTAATTCTGGCCGTCAAGGTCGTTAAAGATATGGATGAGGCCCTGGCCCACATTGCCGCACACAGTTCCAACCATACGGAGGCCATCGTCACCCGCGATTATGAGCGTGCCAAACGGTTTGTGCGGGAAGCTGATTCCTCAGTGGTGCTGGTGAATGCATCAACCCGGTTTAATGACGGTGGACAGCTGGGACTCGGTGCCGAAATCGGCATCAGCACTTCCAAACTGCATGCTTTTGGACCCATGGGGCTGGAGGAATTGACCACATCCAAATTTGTAGTACTGGGTAGTGGACAAATACGCGAATAGCACAATAAAGTTAGATGTCGCTTGATTGATGATTTCCAGCGGTAAACAAATGTGAAATTACAAATTCCTAATAACAAATAACCATTAACTGATAGCTACATTTACTACCATGAAAATAGGTCTATTCGGCGGAACATTCAATCCGGTTCATCTGGGGCATTTGCGGGCGGCTGTGGAGGTCAGGGAAGGGTTCGAGCTGGATGAGATCTTCCTGATTCCCGCGGCCCTGCCGCCTCACAAAGTGTCCGGCGAGGTGGCGGCATCTGCCGACCGGCTGCATATGCTCAACGTGGCCCTTGGGGCTGATTGCGGCCTAAAGGTTTCCGATGTTGAGTTGAATCGGTCCGGCCCGTCTTATACCATCGATACCGTGTTCCATTTCAAACAGACCCTGCCTGCTGCAACCCGGTTACATCTAATCATGGGGCTGGATGCTTTTCTTGAAATCGATACCTGGAAATCCTACCAGGAATTGCTGACGCAAATTCCTTTAATTGTCATCAATCGACCGAATGCCGGTGGCCGGATGAGGGGCGTTCCCTGGAAAATCATGGATGAATACATTTCCGCCAAATTATCGGCAGACTATTCCTTTTCAGCTTCCCAGTCCGCATACCTTGTCAGGCGCCAACAACCGATTTATGTTTTTGAGGTAACGGCCCTGGATATTTCTTCGACCAGAATACGTCGCCAGATCGGCAAGAACCGGTCGATTAATTATTTAGTGCCGCAGAAAGTAGCAGAATATATCAGAACTAAAGGAATTTATTTATGACAAAAAAAACGGATCCTTCCCTGGATCTATATATTAAGGCAGTACTGGGTAAAAAAGCATTGAATGTGGTAGCTCTGGACGTGGCCGAGCTGACTTCATTTGCAGATATCTTTATCATTTGCAGTGGACGATCGAACCGGCAGGTAGGCGCCATTGCCGATTTTATAAAAACGGACTTAAAAAAGTACAAAATAAAACCGCTCAGCGTGGAAGGCGCTAAAGACGGTCATTGGATACTACTCGATTACGGGCATGTGATCATCCATGTATTTTATGAGCCGATGCGTGAATTCTATGATCTGGAGGGACTGTGGGTGGATGCCAAAAGGATCGAGACCCCTGCTTTGAAAAATAGATGAAAAATATAGGGAGATTCGCATGGCAGATATTTCAAAGCCCTACGCCATGATCACGGATTTTGTCACCGGTCGGGAGGTGCCCAATGTCGGTGCGGAAGAAAACCGTCAGGCAGTGGAGAAATTATTGGTGGAGGAAAAAGGGTATCTCAAAGAAGATATCAGAGTCGATGTCGATATTGGCATCACCGTTGCTGGCGAACCCTACCGCTCCCAGGTCGATTTGGGGGTAAGTGCGGACGGCGGTAAAACGCACTTTATGGTCATCATGTGTGCCGCCGGCTCATTGGGATCCCGCGAACGGGAAATTGTTGCGGCCGCCAGGTTGCTGGCTGAGTATCAGATTCCATGTGCGGTTGTTTCCGACGGCAAGACAGCTATTGTGCTGGACACCGTAACCGGCAAAAAAACCGGTGAGGGTCTGGATGCCATTCCTTCAAAAGAGGAGGCACTTACCCGAATACAATCTGTTACTCCTATGAGTTTACCTGAAGAACGTCGGGAGCGTGAAAAATTGATATTCCGTACCTACGATATTGAAAATGTGAATGTGCAAAGAAAGGTTTGAAACCACATCACTTTGAATGCAAACTGAAACTGGTCCGACTCAAGATCCCAGGATGAGGCCGTCAGACCGCGCCGCCGGCCCTTTGTTCGGACCAGTTTGCGTAAACCCGGGACAACCGGTCGGGATAATCGGAAATGATACCGTCTACACCGTAATTGAGAAGTCTCTCCATCGTTTTCGCTTCGTTCACAACCCACGGAAGCACCCTTATACATTTTTCGTGGCAACAATTAACAAATGCTGGATTTACATATAGAAAATGGGGCGAGATGATATTCACCGCTATGGCCGCTGCATTTTGAATAATTGAATCCCGGTTGGCATTGAAACCCAGTTTTAATAAAAACCCCTGAAACGCAGTCGGTTTAAAAAGTACGGAGGTCTTGATCTGAGGATTCAGTTTCTTGATTTCGGGAAGGACCTCCGGGACGAAAGATTGTACAGTCGACCTTGCCGCCATGCCCGCCGCTTCGATGGTATTCACCATCAACCGGGCAGTTTCATAGATCTCTTCTAAACTGTGATCACTCCTGAACTTGGTCTCGACATTAAAAAGAATCGGATGTGGTAGCTCATGATCGCGCTCGTATGCGCGGACAAATTCAAAGAACTCATCCAGGGTGGTTAAACGTGCGCCGGCAACCGGAATCTGCTCGGGAAAATCAGCATTGCCGGCTGAGCCGCAGTCAAGCCGCCGTAACTGCCCAACCGTTAAATCCTCTATCGGTATAAACTCTGCCGGCTCACCATCTTCGTAACGACATATTTTTCCGTTGACGGTGGTGTCGTGATTGATAATGAGCCGTTTGTCTTTTGTTACGTTCGTATCCAGCTCGATGGTCGTCATCTGATGTTCGATACAGTATTCAAAGGCTGGTATCGTATTTTCGGGCCTTTTCCCCCGGGCCCCTCGATGCCCCTGCAGATCGTGCGTTCCGTCCAATGAGCGACCAATTGCATTAGAACTGCTGCAAAGTTTATAATGTTTGATGCCAGTCTCTCCTAATTTTGTGATAACCGTCGAACTGCCAGTATGGTAATGTCATCCGAGGGTGGGGCGTTATGAACGTGAGTGGAAACACTGCTTTTAATGCGGTTCACCAGATCCGAAGCCGAAGCAGTTGTCTGCGCTATAATGGATAACAGCCGCTTTCTGGTAAAGAAATCGCCGTTTGGTGCCAGGGCTTCGATCACACCGTCGGTATAGCCGATCAGAATGTCGCCGGGTTCAATCTGAACCTGTCGAATTTCAAATTTCATATCTACCATCATTCCCACAGCCGGACCCGTTGGATCGAGGCTTTGCTTGACGCCGGAAAAATCGGTGATAGCTAAAGGCTCATGTCCGGCATTGACGTAAGCCATGATGCCGGTAAAAGGATTGATGACTCCAAAGAACAGGGTCACAAACATGCCTTCTTTGGCGTGTTCATGGGCGATATAGTCGTTGGTAAGTTTAACCGCGGTCAAGGCATTCAACTGATCGGTGGTGGCACACTGCTCTGCAACTGATTTTGTTACACCGTTATTAATAGAAAAGTTGGCAAATCCGTGCAGACTGATATGTCCGGAAAAGACTCGAATTAAGCTTCGAATAAGTGCCATATACAGGGCGGACCCCACCCCCTTGTCGGCAACATCCGCAATGACCACTCCCAGGTTGTCACCCGGTAGTGCAAAAACATCATAGAAGTCCCCGGACACCTGTTTGGCCGGAGCGAAATAAGTTGAGATATCCCAGTTGGGTAGCTCCGGGATATGCTGAGGCAGGAAATCCATTTGAATCTGTCGGCCTTTTTCCAGTTCCTCATCGAGAGCTTCAGAGTAGGCTTCGATTTCCTGTTTCGACTGGTCCAAAGAGCGATAGGATTCATTTAACCGTCCATAAAGTCTGGCGTTTTCAAGGGTTATGGCGATCTGGTCGGATGTTGCCTTCATCTGCTCCACGGATTCCGGGCTAAAATGATTCGGCTTTGGGTGCATCAAGGTAAGAATGCCCAGCAATTCATCACATTTGAGAATGGGCACGGCCAGCACCGAGCGAATGGTTTGAGGCTGATGAGGGAGGGGTTGCCAGCGCTCATCTTCACGGCTATCGGTGATGAAGCCCACCTGGCGGTGACCGCGTACCCAACCGCCAAGCCCTGCGTCCAAAATTTGATCTTTCAATCCACTACACCGAGCTGGGTCGGTATTCTCGAGCCTCTGGATACTGTCGGTTACGACACCGTTGCCGTCAAGTAAAACCATGTGACCGGTTTCCGCTCCCGTGAGCTCAATCGAAAAATCCAGGGTGTTCTGTAGCGTGTTTTTTATCGACTCCCACTCGGCGGTGGAAGGCAGGCGGCAGCAGGTGTGGGCCATGGCCGCGAAGTTTTCGAAAAGCTTGCTTTTTGCTTGTAGGGCGACTTTTTCAGTTTTAAGTTTAGTGACCTCTTTGTGAAGTGATTCTACACCCATGATTACGTTTCCTTACCATATACTTCTTGTTCCGCTTTCCACATCGGGCAATGCTCGGCATGCAGTTTGTGGTGCAGGATTTTGCCGATACCGGACTGCGGGTTTGCCCGCGCATGTTTGCACATGGGGCAATGATGGCAAATGGTTGCTCTGATTTTTTTGAAGGTACCGATGTTGTCTTCGTTCATTTTTTTCCTTTATTATTTTTTTGGACACAGATTAACCCGGATTTACACGGATGATAAGATTATTAATGCGTCACCGGTTTAACCGCCTCAATGTAGGCCGAAACAACATAGTCGCCGGCATTTTTACTATCCCCCGAAGTCCATTCTGAGATGAGCTTGCGGCTTTCATCTTTGGGGGTGATTTTTATATTTTCAAAGCCGGCCTTCGCAAGCATATCATTTGTTTCATCGAATGTTGAGGCTCCTCCCACACAGGCGGACACCAATTCCAGGTTTTGCTGAATTTCCTCAGGCAGCGGCGCAATGGCTACAATGTCTGAGATCGCCAGGCGTCCACCAGGTTTGAGAATACGGAATGCGTCACGGTACACTTTGTGCTTATCGGGGGAAAGGTTGATTACACAGTTGGACATAATGATGTCTGCGCTGTTGTCGGCCACCGGCAGGTGTTCGATTTCACCCAGTCGAAACTCAACATTTGTAGCCTTCATTTTTTCGGCATTTGCTCGGGCCTTGCTCAACATGTCCGGGGTCATGTCGACACCGATGACGTTGCCGGAATTTCCTACCTGCTTGGCCGCCAGAAAGCAGTCAAAGCCGCCGCCGCTGCCTAAATCGACAACTGTTTCGCCGGCTTGAAGCGAGGCCAGGGCCACGGGGTTTCCGCAGCCCAGTCCCATATTGGCGCCTTCCGGGACGCTTGCGAAATCTTCCTTTGAATATCCCATCAGGGCCGACATGTGTTCCGATGATACGTCAGACCCACCGCAGCAGGATGACGCCGAATTTTTGCCGACTGCCGTTCCAGATTCCCCGCAACAAGACACACTCGAGCTTATTTCGGAAACTCCAGATCCCGCATTGGCGATTTTGCCGTAGCGATTTCTCACCGCTTGCCGGATTATCTCTTTGGCTGCCTTATCCATAATAACCTCCTATTTTCTATAAAAGTTTTATTATCTGGGAATAATCATAAAGCTCTTAAGATCCATTTTACGAAACACCAAATACCAAACACTTAAACACCAAACTTTTTCATTATTCGAGAACTATCGAAATATTTACCCAAAAAAAGGCCGATTCGTTTTCAGGAAAAAAAACTTTGTAAAGCCTTCAGCGTTTTCGGATCAATCCAGCACTCCATTTTTTGCCCCCGCCGCTCCATGCGAATCAGCCCGGCCTGTCGAAGCTCTTTGATGTGGTGGGATATTGTCGAGGGCACAATATCCAGATCCTGGCCAAGCTCACCAACACAGGCGCATCCCGCCTCACCGGTACCGGGATTGATACTGGTTACCGTTCCCGGCAGGCAGCAAGAGGTCAGGCGCATGAATATTTTCAGCCGGTTCGGGTTGGATAGGGCCTTGAACATTTCCGCAAATGCCTCAATGTTTTTATCTCGATGGTTCGACATATATCGAAATATATGTCAAAAAATAATAGCTGTCAAGTTATTATTTGACCACTTCGGTTTGCCTCATCCTTTCAGCCGGACATCCTTCGGTATCGTGTGGCTCCGATAAGTGGGAACCGGTTAACGCATCGGCCGCCTCTTTCATAATGGCTGCCGGTTTGTCCTTGACGAACTGGCCGATTTCAACGGCCTTACGAATGTCGGCCTCCGCCACACCGGCCGCAATCAGATCGGGGACAACTTTGTTCAGACAGGGTTCGCAGTTGGCCGCCATGGCGGCTCCGGCCGCAATTAGCATCGTCACCTTGAAGTCGACGATTCCAAGTGCCTGTTTTGTGGTCTGCAATTCTGTGATCCTGTGCTCTTTTTTTTCTGATTTCATTTGATACCTCCTTTTTTAAGATGTCTTGATCACGTAGACGGAGGTGCGGAACAAAAGGATACAGATTCGACAACTTTTTATAAAATCTTAGTTAAGCGTCTTATTTTCTACTGAATTATAGGCTAATTTTACTTCGTCCTTTTAGAAATTTCAAGCTTGCCTAAATCAATTCCGATGTTAATGCCCCTGCCGGAACCTGTCATCGCCAGCGAAATCTCGCCCTTAGTGTAAACGGAGGCCTGGGTGGACTTGACAGCACCTGCATGAGCCTCAGCTGCTAGGTATGCACCGAAGATCTCATCTATGTTTAGGACCTCGGAGAACTTACCCTTTCCGTCTAAAATTTCCATTTTACCAAAGCTGAGACCACCCCCAGTGACATTTATTTTGACATTAGCGTGCTGGCCATTGCTGCAAGTCACCCTACCATTGCCCTCAGCAGTTTTATAGAAGACGGACCATCCCTTGAGGTTGAAGTCCATATGGCAATTGGCTGTAGTTTTGGTCTTATCCGCGGCGAAAACGATAGCTGTGACAAAGAGTTGCAGTACTAACACACCGGTTATAAAAATATTTTTCATTAGGTCTCCTAATTGTCCATAATAAACTTTACCGTTGCAAATTCTTTTAATTCGAGCTGTAAATTATTTTGGATTCTAAAGGTGATCTGCTACCTCCTAAATATAAGGCTGAAATACTGAGAAAATGCTAACACTATTATCGGTATTTATTCAGGATTCTTTAAATGAATATTGAATTAAAGAAATGTCCTCAGAGGAGAAAGGGCTAAAGTTTTTAATGAAAAGCGGATATAAGCAAATGAAAAAGCAGGGCCGATATGACTCTGCTTTTTTTAGCATTCGATGCGAGTTAAGAATTAAAATATGACATACAATCTGAACCCTGAGATCCCTCGCTTTGTATATGTGGCCGCGGGCATCGCCGCAATCGGCGGCCTGATCTTCGGGTACGATGTCGTCGTCATCTCGGGCGCGATCCTCTTCATCAAACAACAGTTTGCCCTCTCACCAACCGTGGAAGAAGTGGTCGTCAGTGCCGTCGTGTTTGGAGCGCTGGTCGGCGCGGCCGGGGGCGGGCCTCTGGCCGACCGCTTTGGACGGCAGATAGTCCTCATGCTGGTAGCCGTCATCTTTGTTCTAGGCGCACTCAGCACAGCCTTGGCATCAACGGTCACCTGGATAATCGTCGGGCGGGTCATCGTCGGAGTTTCCGTTG
>Ga0265306_10001457_pt1 | contig 11463 bp, 15 predicted proteins | sample Helome_3_FD_192493 | JGI IMG/M metagenome (GOLD analysis project Ga0265306, IMG submission 192493) | Marine sediment microbial communities from subtidal zone of North Sea - Hel_20160420 (Illumina Assembly) | ecosystem: Environmental > Aquatic > Marine > Subtidal zone > Sediment ...
GTGTGAGTTTTAAGGGACTTGTTTCAATTTTGGCACATTCTGAAAGTACCATTGCGCGCATTTTTTCCATAAAATCAATAATTTATCACGAAATTTTAACATTCGTTAATTGATTTTTCCCTATGATGTGGTGAATATTATCTCCTCTTAGACTATATTGGATTTGATTTTTTGGGATTATATCCAGCGGGTGTTGAAATTATCATCAATCTGATAAATCCGATGGTAGAGGTTGGTCTATCCTAAGCAATAGGCCAACCTTGCTTTTACGCTAAGATTTATTTGCAAAATTAACAAATTACACCTATGGCTGAAATTACAGATGAAGACCGTGAGCGAGTCAAATTATTACAACTTATCACAAGTTCTAAACACGAATTCAAAAAACTAACTCTAGAACAATTAAAAAGATTACAAGAACTAGTTGAAAAAAAAGACTACAGTCATGATAAAAAAGCACACAAATCTAAAGTCAAATTGCTAGCTAGAATCAACGTTAGAATTTATGAATTAACAGAAGGAAAGGGAATTTGGAATTAGATGCGCCAATTAGGTACAAATATTCAAACAAATTTGATAAACTGTGGTAGAAAATAACCTCATTCATGAAAGTAGTCCTTATCTATTACAACATGCGAACAATCCAGTCAATTGGTATGGTTGGAATGATGAGTCATTAAAAAAAGCGAAAGATGAAAACAAACCAATTTTCCTAAGTATTGGATACAGTTCTTGTCATTGGTGTCATGTAATGGCCCATGAATCTTTTGAAAATGAGGATGTGGCTGAATTTATGAATAAACATTTCATTAACATCAAAGTTGACAGGGAAGAAAGACCTGATATTGATGATATTTATCAAAAAGTTTGCCAAATAGCAACTGGTCAAGGTGGTTGGCCTTTGAGTATTTTCCTTACACCTGATCAAAAACCATTCTATGTTGGTACTTATTTTCCTGTTTTGGATTCGTATGGCCGTCCTGGATTTGGAAGCATATGTAGACAACTCTCACAAGCATGGATAGAAAAACCGAAAGATATTGAAAAATCTGCTGAGAAATTTATTGGTGCATTACAAAAAACTGAAACAATACAAACTACTTCAAAATTGGAAAGAACTATTCTTGATGAGGCAGCTATGAACTTGTTTCAATTAGGGGATGCAACTTATGGTGGATTTGGTTCGGCACCAAAATTTCCCAACGCTGCAAATGTGTCATTTCTGTTTAGATATGCAAAATTATCTGGATTGGGAAAATTTAATGAATTTGCTCTCAAAACTCTCAAAAAAATGGCTAATGGTGGTATTTTTGATCAAATAGGAGGAGGTTTTTCCAGATATTCCACTGATGCAAAATGGTTGGTCCCTCATTTTGAAAAAATGCTTTATGACAATGCTTTGATTCCTGTAAACTATGCTGAAGCATACCAGATAACTAAAGATCCTTTTTATCTTGATGTTTTGAAAAAAACACTTGATTTTGTTTTGCGTGAAATGACTTTGCCTGAAGGTGGATTTTATTCTGCATATGATGCAGACTCTGAAGGTATAGAGGGGAAATTCTATGTTTGGAAAAAAAGTGAAATTAAAGAAATTCTAGGAGGTGATGCAGATCTATTTTGTTTATACTATGATGTAACTGATGGGGGAAATTGGGAGGGAAATAATATTTTATGTAATAATCTTAACATCTCTACTGTTGCTTTCAACTTTGGAAAATCTGAATCTGAGGTTAGTAAAATTCTAAAATCTTGTTCAGAAAAATTACTCAAAGTACGTTCAACAAGAATTGCTCCTGGATTGGATGACAAGGTGTTGGTTTCATGGAATTCCTTGATGATTACTGCCTTTGCTAAAGGATATCGTGTAACTGGAGATGAAAGATATCTTGATGCTGCCAAAAATTGCATTTCTTTCATAGAGGAAAAACTTGTGGTAGATGGAAAATTATTACGAACTTACAAAAATGGAGTTGCAAAAATTGATGGTTATTTGGAGGATTATTCCTATTTTGTAAATGCATTACTAGATGTATTTGAAATTGAACCTGATGAAAAATATCTCAAATTATCTGTAAAATTAGGACATCATTTAGTGAATCATTTCTGGGATTCTGAAAATAATAGTTTCTTTATGACTTCTGATGATCATGAAAAACTGATTATCCGACCAAAGAGTAATTATGATTTGTCTTTACCATCTGGAAATTCTGTATCTGCCTTTGCTATGCTTAGACTATATCATCTATCTCAAGAAAAAATATTCCTTGAAATCACTACAAAAATAATGGAATCTCAGGCACAAATTGCTGCTGAAAATCCCTTTGGATTTGGATATTTACTAAATACAATTTCGATGTTTATTCAAAAACCTGTAGAAATAACTTTAATCAATACTGAAAATTCTGAAATACGAAAATCACTGCATTTAGATTATTTGCCAAATTCTATTTTAATAACAATTCAAAATTCTGCTCAACTGGAATCTCTTTTGGATTATCCATTTTTTACAGGTAAATCTTTTGAAGATAAAACTAGCGTGTTTATTTGTAAAGATTTTACTTGTTCTTTACCTTTACATACACTTGAAGAAATAAATTCAAACCTTTAGATTTTCTTTAAATCTGTTGCAATAATATTTCCAACTTGCGGTCTTCCCATACTATCATATCTTGATCTTGGCATTGCTATTGTCATCTGAGTTTGTTGATATGATTTGATATTTACTTTTGGTTGGGCTTGTAGAATTGCGTCTAATAATGGCATTACCTGTTCTTTAGTTTCTGAATCTAAATTTTTTGCAACATTCTCCATAATCATTTGCTGTTGTGAAATTGGTTCTGTTGTAATGTTTTCAACTAAAGTTAATTGCACCATTTGACCATTGTCTACAATTTGTGTAATTTTAAATTCATTTGTAGCAGACATGTTATGCCTTATTTCTTTGATGATTTATCTTTAACGAATTGAAAAGTACAATGCTACACCTGCAGTCACTACGGCAGCAGCAACACCAAAGAAAAAAATTATCTTACTTCCATCTACACTCATAAGATTTGTTCATTATGGTTGGAATTAAACTATGCTGATTTTTTTAGAATCCTCTTACTGATGATTTCTACGTAAGTGTTTTAATAGAAATTTACTAATCTTTGATATCGCATACTAACTGTATTCATGCACTTGCGATAGTATAACCAGTCCAACAGGAGTCATAAAGAGTGTCTAATTGGGCACTCTTTTTCATTGCGATTTATCATCCAAGTTTGTATTTTTAGGCACGATTTTTGCTTCGTCATGCGTGGGTTCTACCTTTGGAGGATCGATGATGGCTTTTTTGATTATTGCTGCCCTGTCTTTTATGATCTGATTGAATTCCTTCATATCCTCTAAACTTGGTGTTTGTTGCTGATTTTGATATGCTTGCAAAAATCCAGAATATACACATCCTGTAATGATTCCAAATGCTGTATCTGAAACTGATTCTATCTCTGGTACAAAATTTTCTGCTATCTGTTTATATGATTCTGATTCGCTAATGTAATAATCAATTAAACTATCTATGAAATCTTTGTTTTCCTTGGAGATTGCCATCGCTATTGTCTTTATTTCCTAGTTTATTTAATTGTCTTTGATTAATCGTTTATTTATTCATGAATTCTTTGCAAGATGTTGTGGAAATTAGAATCAGATGAGGGGTATTTTCGAATTTATGATTCCAAAAAACTCATTGCAGGATATTTTGATCCTGACTATGGGGATATTTTTCCAAAAGATAACTCTGAAGAAATTATTTTTTCCATGTTAAAAAACCACGATAAAGTTTTAGGCGGTATAATTATGGTCCCTCTTGTCAAATTTAGATTATTTGACACTGATCTGGATACCTCATTGACAAATGTAGAGTCTCAAGTGAATCGTGTCAATGAACATTTACAAAAATGGAAATCATTTATGTCTAAAATGAATTATGATTGGCATTCTGTAAGAATCTCTCATACTGACCAAGACATGCTTACCATAGCGTTTCAAATAAAATTCTCAAAACCCACCCCTCTTGAAAACAAAGCATTACTTGAAGAACTCTTTGATACCTTGGAAAACTTACAAAAATCTGAATTACTTTAGTATGGAAAATCTACGGTAAATGGTCTTTTTTCCATTTTTCAGCCTCGTTAAAGCAGTTAAACCACTCTACTTCAATTTCATCTGAATCAAATTCATTCATTTCATTTTTAAATTCTGAATCACATTTGTTTTTCATATTCTCTGAGATTTGAATCACTTTTTGTTTGAGTACTTTATCTGGAGGTGAAAATTTATCTGCTTCGTCAAACTCTATTATTCCTGCTTTAGCTAATTGGAATTCAATTAATCCTAAATTTTCATACTCATATGCTTCTTGAATTTGAGTATCTGATCTTACTTTGGCTAATTCATCCCCAGTTGTAATCCATTTGATGTACTCTACATCACTTTTTAATTGAGTTTCAGATGAAATTTTGAATAATTCAACTGAGCTTTCAAATAATTCTGGAGTGGCTAATTTATCATATTTAGAAATAATATTTTCAAATTTTTCTACATGTTCATCATAGTATTCTAGCAGTTCTTCTTTTGTAATGTCTCCTTCATCCCATTGTATTTTTTCTGAATAAAATTTTGTCTGTAATTCTGCTACATCTTGTTGAATTTGTGCAAGCTCATTTCCAAATTGAAATCCTTTCTGTTTGGTTTGTTCTGCTGAATAATTATATGTGATAATTCCAACGATGATGATAATTCCTATTATGGCAATGGTTATGTTTTGAATTTTATTTTTTTTCAAAGATAATCTATGTAATTTCCTTCATCGTCCAACTTTAATTCAATTGTAAATTCTGTACCGCTGATAAAAGAGTCATTTCTTGTAGTTCTGACCCGTCCGATAACTAGTTCATATGGCCAAATTTCTACTACGATTGCGCCTACTGTAGCTGTTGGTGTCTCTGTAATTTCCATATCTTCACGTTTTACCCCATGTCTTTCAAGCATGTGTATGGCGTGATCTAATAATGGTTCTGGATTATTGTAATTTAGTACCCAAACTTTTCCTTCATAATCAATTTTTTGCAATTTGAAACAATCCTAAATTTACTCATATAACAATTATTCGGGAACTATGACATTTAGGGTCATTGTACTAACGACTCTGGAGAGTTTTCTAATTGTTGCAATTACTTTTTCAAATTCATCCTGATTGCCAGTTTGAATTTCAGCAATCACATCATATGCGCCAAAAGTAAGATATGCATTGCTAATATCTTGCATTTGTTTTAATTCATCTACAATGTATTCTTCTGCTCCTAAATCACAATTTAACAAAATGAATCCTTTGTGCATCGGCTTATCTTAAATTAATTATGTGGTTCTGGTCTTTAAGTTTTACAGTATTACCATCTACTACGTCCGCCGTAGCTATTCTTGTTTCCGTCTCTATCACTTCTTCTTCTACCGCCTCTATCGTCCCTTGGGTTTCCTCCTCCTCTTGAACCGCCATATCCTCCAGAACGTCCTCCTCTAGAATAATTAGATCTGGATTGTCCTCCATATCTTCTTGATGGGGTTTGTCTTTTTAGTGGGTCTGGAATTGAGATTTGAATTCCCATCTCTTTGTTTAAATCCGTAATTGGAACTTTGATTTGGCGTTTGACTAAATTCCAATCACCTACTGAGGAATATGATACAAATGTAATTGCTCTTCCTTTTGCACCGGCTCTTGCAGTTCTTCCAATTCTATGAAAATATGCCATCTCTTGATTTGGTACATCATAATTTACTACTAGTTCTACTCTAGGAACATCAATTCCTCTTGAGGCTACGTCTGTTGCAACAAGAATATCTGCTTTACCACTTCTGAATTTACCCATGGATTGTTCTCTTCTGTGCTGTGACATGTCTCCTTCAATAGCTACTGCATTGTATTTTTCTTGATGGAGGAATTTTGCAACATCTCTGGTTCTATATTTTGTTGAACAGAATACAATGATTTGTCCTTTAATTGGTTTTACAAAATCAATTAGATACTTGAATTTGTCACGGTCTTTAATTACCAAATATGATTGATCTATTCCTTCTCCACTAAGATCATCTGCGTCTAGCAAGAATTGTTTTGGATTATTCAAATATTCTTCTGATAATCTTAAAATCTCAGTTGGCATTGTTGCTGAAAACAATGACATTACCCTATCTTCAGGTGCTAAATCTAAAATGAATGAAATATCATCCACAAATCCCATGTCTAACATGGTATCTGCTTCATCAAGAACAATGTGAGAAATATCTCTTAGTTCAATTGATCCTCTTTTGAGATGGTCAATTAGTCTACCTGGGGTGGCCACTACAATTTCAACACCTCTATGAAGTGCATCTAATTGAATTCCCATTCCTTGCCCTCCGTATACAGTTGCAGTTCTAATTCCTGTATGTTTTCCAAATTTTTTGATTTCATCACTGATTTGCATAGCTAATTCTCTTGTTGGTGCCATGATCAAACCCTGAATTCCTTGTTTAGGTTGAATTTTTTCTAACATTGCTAATGCAAATGCTGCAGTTTTTCCAGAACCTGTATGTGCTTGTCCTACAACATCTCTACCTGATAGTAAAACTGGAATTACTGCTTCTTGAATTGGAAATGCTTCTTCGAAACCTTGATCAGTAATTCCTTTCAGCACATCGTCGCTTAATTGTAAATCTTGAAATTTTGTCATTTTGTTTTTTTCTCTTTGGCAATGACGAAAAAGCTCATTGGCCACTCGTCATTATTCTGATGCTTGATGCCGATTGTGGTCTAATAAACGCTTGTTATTTTTTATGAATTTAATTGAGCATCAATTACTTTTTTGAAGCTCTCAAATGGTTGGGCTCCTTTTAATTCAACAAACCCAATTTGATCATTTCCTACAAAGAATCCTGGCGTCCCTGTAACTCCGTATTCTCTTCCATCATTAAGATCATTTTGAATTTCTGTAATGTGTTTTCCGCTAGTGAGGCATGAATCAAATGATTCTTGATCTAATTGCATCTCTGATGCATATTGACTGAATAACGATAATGCTTCTACAGTTTCAAGTTTGTTCCATTCACTTTGTTTTTCAAATAATGCATCATGCATTTCTCTAAACTTGTTTTGATCATTTGCACATTCAGCCGCTACTGATGCAGGTAATGCATTTGGATGAATACTTTGAATTGGGAAATCTCTAAAAACTAATTTCACTTTGCCTTGTTCTATGTATTCTTCTAGAATTGATGGTAATGTCTGAGTATGGAATCTTGCACAAAACGGACACTGAAAGTCTGAAAATTCTACTATTGTAATTGGTGCATCAAAATTCCCCATAATCGGATCATTATCTATTGAGATTTTTACTGGTTCTACTGCTTGTTTAGTGGGTAATTGGTTTTGTAATAGTTTTAGCTCTAATTTTGCCATTGCCTCATTAAGATCTTCTACTGAAATCTGATTTGAATTTAGATTTGAAGTATATGATCCTGCAAAGAATGCTGTAACTCCAACTAGAATTATTATTCCTATGAGCAGTCCGTTAAATGTGGATTTTTTTACAGAAATTTTTTCATTATTATTTTGATTAATTTCTGAATCATCCAAACTCATTTTAATTAAATCTGAATCTAGCATACTTAATCGTATTGCTAAATTTTGGATTGGGGTGCTATAGAAATGAAAAGAGCCAATGACGGGATCTGAACCCATGACCTATTGATTACAAATCAATTGCTCTACCAGGCTGAGCTACATTGGCACGAAGTTGAATGAATTTTTTGACGGTTTAAAGTGTTACCTGTGGTTAATTTGAAAATGATTTTATTCTAAAATTATCAAATTCACCGTCAGTTTATAATAATGCCCTATTTTGATACCTGATATGAGATTCATCGAACCTACCAGAGTTAAATTTTTGATGATGATGTTTTTTGCAACTGGTATACTTGGTATAGTTATAGGATTATCTGGTTTTACTCCTCCTTCATTTAAGATGATGATTACTTTCATGGGAGTGATAAATATCGGATTAGGTGCATTTTTCACCTTTATCTACTTGACTCAGACTCGAAAAGATCCTGATAAACGAAAGAAAAAAAGAAAAACTGATTAGACCTTTTCAACAACTTTTAAAAATTATTTCATAGGTTTTGATTCAATTAAAGTATAAATAATAACTCTCTATCATGAATTCAGAAATGCTGGATCTTGTTGCAAAAAATTTGTTTCTTACAAAAGGTAAGGGAGTTCACGAAGACCGCTTAACCAGTTTTGAATATGCTCTTAGAGATGCAGGTATTGCTGGAACTAATCTCGTGTTGATTTCAAGTATTTTCCCTCCACAAGCAAAATTGATTTCTAGAAAAGAAGGGTTGAAAAAAATTTCACCTGGACAAATTCTATTTACAATTTATTCTAAAAATCAAACAAACGAACCACATAGAGTATGTGCTGCATCTGTGGGTCTTGCTCAACCAAAGGACAAGTCCAGATATGGATATCTTTCTGAATACGAATCTTTTGGACAAAATGAAACCCAAGCAGGTGATTATGCTGAGGATATTGCAGCACAAATGCTTGCCTCTTCTTTAGGAATTCCATTTGATGCTGATAAAGCATGGAATGAAAAGAGACAGCAATGGTCAATTTCTGGTGAAATTTACAAAACTCATAACATTACTCAAACAACTAAGGGTGACAAAGATGGAAAGTGGACAACTGTTTTTGCAGCAGCTGTTCTTTTATTATAATTATTTTTTATATCCTTTGAGGTAAAACATTGCAGCAGCTATTGCAACTATTGTTATTATGATTACGACTATAATTGATTCATCTAATTCTTGTTTTTCCATTTGTATATTTTCTCCTCCTAGAGTGAATTGTAATTCTTGATTAGTGACAGTTGTTTTTTCACCAAAAATATACTTGCCTTGAATTCTTTGCCCTTCTTTAGGATCAAAAACCCACCCTTCTTTTGTAATTTCTAAAGGAATTTCTTCATTGTCGATGGTTTGTGTTGGAATAATATTTCCATTCACATCTGAGAAATTTGTATTTTCAGAAGACAACACTGCGACTTGAATAATTGAATTTAGGGGGTAGAATCCTGAATTAAAATAGTCTGATCTTTTGAGGTTTTCAACTTTCAGAAATTCCAATGGATTAACTTTTGAAATTGTTGATGCTTTATTTGGATAATCTACTGATAATTTTAATTGTAAGAGTGATTTTGAATCCAATGGAATCCATGAAAATGTCATCTTTGCATTTTCATCAGATGACAATTTTTTTGCAACATCATAAAATCCTCCACCGTCTCTGATGATTTTTGGTAACAGTATTCCTGATATTTTTTCATACATTGAGGCAGTATCCTCCATTGGTACTGTGTAGACTGCAGAAATCATTCCTCTGCCTGAAACTATTCCTGATGTCTCTAGAGCTTCATTTGATTCATCATCGCTATGTATGAAGACTGAATGGAATTCTGCATTTGTGTCAAATACTTGATTTATCTCATCAATGTATAGTTTGGATATTTCTTTTGTAGAATCTTGAATTGCAATGATTCCTTTATCGTCAGGATTTCTGTCAACATTAATCATAATGCATGATTCATCAATAACTCCTAAAATGCATTGATCCTGATTTGTAAAAATTATCGCTTTAATCTGTGAATCTTCTCTGATTTTTTGTTCTAACTCTGCTGGAATTTTGATTTCCTGAATGCTAGTACTTTGCAATGTAATTGATGCTGTTACATTCTGAGATATGCTCTTATCAATAATGATTTGCGCTGATTCTTGAAATGTTGCATGGCTCATTTCTTGGGAATATGCAAAATTTGTTGTGGTCCCAATAAAAATAATTAATGCAATTAGAGTAATTGAAATTACTTTCTTACCCATATTGAACATTCAAAATATGAAATTATTAAATTTACTCTTGTTTTATCTATGATGTACTTTAATCTGATATTTTTTCATTTCTAAACAAGAATGCCTTATCTGGTAACTAATATTCCCATCAATGAAAATATCTAGATAGCATGGCACTAATTCCGATTCTAGTAGATCTATTCCTTAACCCGATAATTCAATTAATTGCAGTTTTGAGTGCTTTTGGAATTGGATTATTTCAAGGAGTAATTCTTGGTAGGGCAATTTTGCTAAGATTCCCTCGTCTACAAAATCATGTCAAAACTGTATCAATCACAATGTTTGTTTTATTTTTGATAAATGCAATTTTGAGTGTTCCCCGTTTTGCTTCTCCTGAGAAGGTAACTTTGTCAAATTTATCTGTAAATTCTCCTGCTGAGATTGCATCTGGGCTTTTTTTGATTTTTGGGATGAATACTGGATTTTTGACTGTATTGGCGATTTCTGTAACTGTGATGAGTTTCGTTGTATTGAAGTTTACAAATCTAACTGGTATCGCTAAAGGATTTATTTTCTTTTTCAGTGCTCTTTTATTGATATTAACTGCTGTAAGCCGCTTCACTGATCTTACCCCTAGTACGTTTGAAGTTTTGCTATATTTCCTGTATCAGTTGGGACTTACTATTGGAATTCTTGCGGGCTCTATCAGAAAGATAAAGCCCAAAAAATTAGACTTGAAATAATTTCAAACGTTTAAATCGGATTATCTAAGTCAATTAATTGACATCGAATTCAAACCGTTCGGGGAACAAGCCGGCAGTCCATGCGTTGGACTGTCGGCCCCATTTATTCTAAAATTTAATTCAAAGATGCGAGTGTGTTTACTTGCTCTTTTACGTAATCAAATCCTTCTTGCCAGAATTTTGGACTAGTGATATCAAATCCATATTCTGAAAGAAGTTTTTCAGGTTTCTTGGAGCCGCCAGCTGCAAGAATGTTGATATATGCTGGAACAAAGTCTTTACCTTCTTTTTTGTATCTCTGGAATAATGATAATGCAAGTAAATTTCCAAATGAATATGCATAACAGTAAAACGGAGTATGGTAAAAGTGTGGGATGCAACTCCATTCTATTGCAAAGTCATCTGATAAACTAACAGAATTGCCAAATTGAACTTTAAGATTTTTCAAATATGTTTTTGATATTTCATCTATTGTGGTTCCATCTCCAATTTGTTTATGTGCGTCAACTTCAAAGATTGTGAAAAATGATTGTCGAAGTATTGTAGCGTACAAATCATCGATTTTCTCTGATAGCATTGCCTTTTTCTCATCATCTGAAATTTTGCTTGATAAATTGTCATACAAGAGTAATTCTGAAAAAGTTGATGCCGTCTCAGCTAATGGTAGTGGTGCATCTTGAACAAGAATGGATCTATCTTGTGCTGCTTGACTATGTACTGCATGGCCTAATTCATGAGCTAAAGTAAACACATCTCTAGATTTGCCTGTAAAATTTACCAGTACATAGGGTGTAAT
>Ga0265306_10001458_pt1 | contig 11462 bp, 15 predicted proteins | sample Helome_3_FD_192493 | JGI IMG/M metagenome (GOLD analysis project Ga0265306, IMG submission 192493) | Marine sediment microbial communities from subtidal zone of North Sea - Hel_20160420 (Illumina Assembly) | ecosystem: Environmental > Aquatic > Marine > Subtidal zone > Sediment ...
GCCTCACCGAGGCTCCATAGCCGGGTCTCGTCGCGGGTGCGCAGCAGAACCGAAATCGCGACCACCCGATGCTGATGCAAGGGCAGGAAATCACTACCGGTCTTCTCGCGGCGCTGGGCGAACATGACTTTCGCCACCGTCGCATCGTCCAGTTCACTCAGACCCAGATGGCGCCGCCCGAACTCTACGTCCGGGATCGTCTCGATATCGAATACCAGACAATGCATCGGTTCAGCCCGCTCCCGCCGCCGGCGCCTGGGCCCAGTCGTGCAGCAGCACTGCGACCGCGACCACCAGCCCCGCCTCGTCGGTCAGCGAGATATGCCCATCGCCGATCCCGAGTTCGCGCCGCCGTTCATCACCGCGCGCCGAATAGATGATCTCGGGCTTGCCCCAGCTGTTCTGCACCATGCCAACGTCGCGGATCCACATGCCGTGGGCAAAACCGGTGCCCATCGCTTTGACCACCGCCTCCTTGGCAGCGAAGCGCATGGCGAGAAAGCGCGCTGGTCGGCGCTGGCGCCGGAAGGCTTCAAGCTCGGCTGGTAACAGCAGACGCCGGACGAAATGTTCGCCGAACCGTTCCAGGGTCCGCTGTACCCGGTCCAGACGCACCACGTCGGTGCCGATACCGAATATCACCTGAGCCGGGCCTCGACCATCAGCCGCTTCATCTCTATCACCGCCGTGGACAGGCCATCAAAAATGGAGCGGGCGATGATGGCATGGCCGATATTGAGTTCGCGGATCTCGGGGATGCGCGCGATGGGCTGGACGTTGTGGTAATGCAGCCCGTGACCGGCGTTGACGTGCAGCCCTATGCTGCCGGCCAGCTCGGCGGCCTCGCGGATCCGCTCAAGCTCCTGCTGGCGGATGTCCTCGTCCCCGGTATCGGCGAATGCGCCCGTGTGCAGCTCGATGACCGGCGCACCCACGGCGCGCGCCGCCTCAACCTGGATCTCATCCGGATCGATAAACAGAGATACGCGCATCCCGGTGCCGGACAGGGTCTGGCAGGCGGCACGGATCCTGTCCTCATGGTCGGCCACGTTGAGACCGCCCTCGGTGGTCAATTCCTCGCGCCGCTCCGGGACCAGACACACGTCCTGAGGACGGATGGCGCAGGCGATCTCAAGCATCTCATCGGTGACCGCCATTTCCAGGTTCATGCGCGTCTGCAGCACGCCGCGCATGGCGCGCAGATCCCTGTCCTGGATGTGCCGTCGATCCTCACGCAGATGCAGTGTGATGCTGTCCGCACCGGCCTGCTCGGCCATCAGGGCCGCATAGATGGGATCCGGATAACGCGTCCCCCGCGCCTGGCGGATGGTGGCCACATGATCGATGTTGACGCCAAGCAGGATATTCTTTTTCATGTTGTTAGCTCACCGCAACCACCGGTTGCTCCGGTGCCTGGCTTATTCTGCCAGAATCCCGCCCGCCGGGCCGCCGGCACGCATCGCCTTGAGTACTTCCCGGCTTTTTAGCGGTCTGCCCCCCAGATAAAGGTCCAGCGTCTGCTGCAACACACGGCGCAGCTCACGCAATATCTGTTCATCCTCGAGTTCTTCTGCCGCCAGCGCCAGCAGCGAGCGGCCGCGCACCGGGAGCCCCTGATCACGGTCGTCGTTCAACGGCACCGGCCCCAGTTCCGCGACGTATCGATACATGGCGTCGGGGACCAGCGGGCGACCCTCGGTATCCGCGATCAGATTCAACCCGTATCCCATCGCGTTCAGCAGTCGTTTCTCGAATACCCTGAGCACCGCGGCTTCAGGCTTGCCGGCCCCCAATTGCGCGAGCGCCCGCTCGTAGTCGGCAAAAGTCTCTTGATGCGCATCATGTTTCTGCAACAGCCGCAGCAGCAGCTCGTTGAGGTAGAACATACTGAGTAGGCGCTGACCGGTGGCGCGCAATGACGGGCCGCGGGGCTCGGCAGCGCTTAGCGTCTGCAGCTCACCGCTGCCCCGGCAGCTCACCAGCATCGGGCGGAACGGCTCCAGCGACTGGCGCCGCCGGCCAGGCCGACGCGACCCCCGGGCGACGGCGGCAACGCGCCCATGCTCGCGAGTGAACAATTCGACGATCTCGCTGCTGTCTCGGAATGGTCGATGATGGAGCACCCAGGCGGGCTCCAGCTCGATACGCCGTTGCTCAGTCATTGCTGATCAAAACCGAAGCCCTGGAGCTCCCGTTCGCGATCCGCCCAGTTCTCTTTTACTTTCACTCTTAGATCCAGGTGCACCCTGCATGCGAAGTGCTGTTCCAGATCTTGCCGGGCAGCGCTTCCGCACGCCTTTAGCTGAGCCCCGCCCTTGCCGATCACGATGCCTTTCTGGCTATCCCGTTCGAGCCAGACTACGGCGGCGATCCGGCGCAGGCTGCCGGCGCTCTCCAGCGCCTCGACCTCGACCGTCAAGCCATACGGTATCTCGTCGCGCAAACGCAGCATGAACTTCTCGCGGATGATCTCCGCCACCTGGAAGCGTTCGCCTTTATCGCTGCGCTGCTCTTCGGGAAACAGCGGTGGGCCTTCCGGCAAACGCTCGATCAGACGCGAACGCAGCGTCTCCAGGTTGGTACCCCGCGGCGATGAGACCGGGATGATCTCGACGAATTCGGCGCGTGCGCCGAGCGCCTGCAGAAACGGCATCAGCGCGGACCGCGGCTGCACCTTGTCGACCTTGCTCACCACGGCGATCAGAGGTCGCCCGCTCGCGACCGCCTGATCGAGCACATCCTGATCCTCGTCGCGCCATTGCATGGCTTCGAATACCGTGACGACGATATCCGCATCGGTCATCGAGCTCGAAGCTGCCCGATTCATCGCGCGATTCAGGGCTCGCTTCTGACCGCGGTGCAGCCCCGGCGTATCGATAAACATGATCTGGGCTTGTGGCCGGGAGTCGATGCCGAGGATGCGGTGCCGCGTCGTCTGAGGCTTCGGCGTCACGATACTCACTTTGTGGCCCAGCAGCGTATTGAGCAGCGTCGATTTGCCCACGTTGGGACGACCCACCAGGGCCACGAAACCACTGCGGAACTCAGACACTTTCAACCTCCAGCAGCGCGATCATCGCAGCAGCAGCCGCCTGCTCGGCCTGTCGGCGGCTGCGTCCTTCGCCGGCAGTGCGCAGCGAGAGTTCCGGCAGCGTGCAGGCCGCAGTGAACCGCTGCCGGTGGTCTTCTCCGGATATCGTCTCGATCTCATAGTCCGGCAATCGCCGGCCGCGGGCCTGGAGGCGTTCCTGCAGCCGCGTCTTGGGGTCTTTGAGTTCATCATGGGGTGGCAATGCATCAAGTCGCGTGCGCAGCAGCCTTAACACCAGATCCCGAGCTGCTTCGTAGCCGCCATCCAGATAGACGGCGCCCAGCACCGCTTCGAAGCCGTTGGCGAGGATCGATGCACGTCGATGACCACCGCTCTTCAATTCGCCCTGCCCCAGCGTGATGCGATCTCCGAGTGAGAGTTCGGTGGCGACGTCAGCAAGCGTCTCCCGACGCACCAGGTGGGCCCGCAGTCGGCTCAGATAGCCCTCATCCGCTGCGGGCACAGCATCATAGAGGGCCTGCGCCACGACCATGCCCAACAACGCATCGCCGAGGAACTCGAGACGTTCATTGTTGCGCCCGCCGGCGCTGCGATGCGTCAGAGCCTGCTCAAGCAGGCGGTGATCCTTGAATTGATAGGCGAGCGCCCGCTCTGACCAGCGTGGCGCAGACGTCAACTCTCGATCTCGACCTTATTGTCAAAGACCAGCAACAGATACAGATTGGCGACGTAGTTGACACGTGCCTCGTAGGAGGCGTCGACCAGATAGCCCTCGGCACTGCGGGTGATCTTTATATCCTTGGCCGAAATCCGGCGCACGCTGTCCACATCGAAGCGACGCCCCACCGCCTTGCGAATATCCACGATCGAGGGACGGTTACCATCGAGTTCGGTCTTGGTTTTGACGAGCGCCGACTTGACGTCCATACCTTCCAGGTAAACCGGTGCCAACTTGACCCCGGCCAGTAGGAACAGGCCGATAAAAGCGGCCAGGATAATGAACCCAATCGCGGTGATGCCTTGCTGTCTGTGATACATGGAAAACTCCTCCAGGGCGGGACGCTTCATCGCGCTATCCCCTCACTCGATACGATTGCCAATCCGGCCCCAATCCGGCCCGGAATTACTCAGGTCCCAGTTCATCCAGATCGCGACGGCCTTGCCGACAAGATTCGATTCGGGCACGAAGCCCACGCCATCGTACCGGCTATCGCGGCTATTGTCTCGGTTGTCGCCCATCATGAAATAGTGACCCTGCGGGACGCGAAATTCACCCTCACGGCCAAACCGGCCCTTGGCCAGAAGCACTTCATGTTCGGTCTCTGCGAGCGTCTCGAGACCGAGCAACGCGCCGCTGGCACCCGGCCCACGATAGTCTCCCTCGACGCGCAGATCGACCGGCGCGCCGTTGATAAAGATCTGTTTGTTCCGATAGTTGATCACGTCGCCGGGAAGACCGACAAGCCGTTTGATGTAGTTGGTCTTCGGCTCCGAGGGTAGCCGGAACACGACCACGTCACCGCGCTGCGGCTCGCCCAGCTCAACCACCTTGGTCTTGGTCACCGGCAGCCGCAGGCCGTAGGTGTACTTGTTGACAAAGATAAAGTCGCCGACGCGCAGAGTGGGCAACATAGAACTCGATGGGATCCGGAACGGCTCGAAAAGAAACGAGCGAACCACCAGCACCAGCAGGATGATCGGGAAAAATGACCGTGCATATTCCACCAGCGTGGGCTCGGCTGCGGGCGGACCGGCAGCGTCGCGCACCCGCGCGAACCACAGGCGATCAAGCAGCCAGACCAGGCCCGTGAATACGCCGGCCAGCACCATGGCCAGTTCGAAATCGAAATCCTGGCGGAGCAGATAGGCCGCCGGCAACAGCGCCAGCAGGAACACGATCCGGGCTGCGCGGAACAAAATCGGCGGCGAGACATCTGCCGCGGCATCGCTGGCCCGGCGATAGCGCAGCAGTAACGCGTCGGCCGCCCAAATGAGGCCGCTGGCGGCGAGAATGAGGAAGATTATCAGTGACATTCGTGGGTCCGGATTGAGTGTCTGGACGGCATGGATATATTGACGCTGCCGCCGTCAAGGCGGCCGAGTATTGGCTATTTCTTTTCGACCTGCAACACCGCCAGAAACGCCTCCTGAGGTATCTCCACCGAGCCGACCTGTTTCATGCGTCGCTTGCCTGCCTTCTGTTTTTCCAGCAATTTTCGTTTACGCGATACGTCACCGCCATAACACTTGGCGGTGACGTTCTTGCGCAGCGCCTTGACCGTCTGCCGGGAGATGATCTGGCTACCTACCGCGGCCTGGATGGCGACGTCGAACATCTGCCTGGGCACCAGCTCGCGCATCCGCTCCACCAGCTCCCTGCCCCGCCGCTGTGCGGTATCCCGATGGACGATCAGGGACAAGGCGTCGACGCGCTCGCCGTTGATCAGGATATCAAGCTTGACCAGCGGGGCTGGCTGATAGCGTTCGAAGTGATAATCAAATGAGGCATAGCCACGGCTGACCGACTTCAGACGGTCGAAAAAGTCCATCACCACGTCGGCCATCGGCAGTTCGTAGACCAGCGACACCTGGTTGCCCAGATAGAGTAATTTCTTCTGCACGCCGCGCTTTTCGATACACAGCTTGATCACGGCACCGACATGATCCTGCGGCACCAGGATGCTCGCCTCGATGATCGGCTCGCGGATCTCGTCGATGCCGCCGGTCGCGGGAAGCTTGGACGGATTGTCGATATAGCTGACCGTACCGTCCGTGCCCAGTAACTCGTAGACCACCGTCGGCGCCGTGGTGATCAGGCCCAGATCGTACTCGCGCTCCAGCCGCTCCTGCACGATCTCCAGATGCAGCATGCCGAGGAAACCGCAGCGGAAACCGAATCCCAGCGCAGTGGATGTCTCAGGCTCGAAATGCAGGGCCGCGTCGTTCAGGCGCAGCTTGTGCAGCGCCTCGCGGAAATCCTCATAGTCCTCGGAATTGATCGGGAACACACCCGCAAACACGCGCGGCTGCACTTGTTTGAATCCCGGCAAGGGCTCGGCACAGGGCCGTCCATCCAGGGTCAGGGTGTCGCCGACCGGCGCCCCGTCAATCTCCTTGATCCCGGCGATAAAGAAGCCGACTTCGCCGGCGACCAGCGACTCGCGGTCGGTCATCTTCGGCGTAAACACACCGACCCGGTCAGCAGGATGGCTGCGGCCGGTGGACATGACCCGGACCTTGCTGCCCTTGCTCAGACAGCCGTTGACCACCCGGATCAGCGACACCACGCCGACATAATTGTCGAACCAGGAGTCGACGATCAACGCCTGCAGCGGCGCCTGCTCGTCACCCTCGGGTGGAGGGATACGCTGCACCACCGCCTCCAGCACGTCCTCGACACCGAGGCCGGTCTTGGCGCTGACGCGCAAAGCCTGGCTGGCGTCGATACCGATAATCTCTTCGATCTCCTGGCAGACGCCGTCCGGGTCGGCGGAAGGCAGGTCGATCTTGTTGATAATCGGCACCACCTCGAGACCCTGCTCGATCGCGGTATAGCAATTGGCGACGCTCTGCGCCTCGACCCCCTGGGCCGCATCGACGACCAGCAGCGCACCCTCGCAAGCTGCCAGCGAGCGGGATACCTCATAAGAAAAATCCACGTGTCCAGGCGTGTCGATCAGATTTAGCTGATAGCTCTGGCCGTCCCGGGACTGATAGCGCAGGGCCACGCTCTGCGCTTTGATGGTGATGCCACGCTCACGCTCCAGATCCATGGAATCAAGCACTTGCGCAGCCATCTCGCGGTCAGCGAGCCCACCGCAGCGCTGGATGAACCGATCGGCAAGGGTCGACTTACCGTGATCGATATGAGCAATGATCGAGAAATTTCGGATGTTCTTGATGGACATGAGGACGTCGGCTAGGCCCCGGATCAGGGCGCGGCGCGAATTATATACGCTTGAGGGCCGGACCAGTGGCTCGCTTGGGACTCAGCGCTGATCGAGTAGTTGCCTGACGCGATCCGGAAGCAGACGGAAATGGCAGACCTCTTCACCGTCCGCCGCCAGTACCGGCACCTTGTCGCCATAGCGAACACGCAGCGTCTCTTCCTGGTCGATATCCACAATCTCCAGCTCCGTGTCGCGCCCGGCCAGCAGCGGTCGCAGCTCGGCCAGCATCACATCGCAAAGATGGCAATGGGGACGACTGTAGACGGTAAATCGGGTCACGCTCATCCGAGCCGGCGCGCCCGGGCCACGAACCGCAGTTCATGCCTTCCCGAGCCGTCGACAGGCTCGGCCATCCCCATCACCCGGGGGCCGAATGCCGCACGACCACGCCGCCGCCGACCAAAATTTCGTGCCATGGCCAGGCCGGCCATCAGCCCCGGGACGGCGGCGGCGACGCTCGCCGCCTCTCCCCAGGGGATCGGAGCCATCAGCCGGGCAGCGATGGCCGCAGCCAACATGGTCAAGAGGGGTACCAGATACATCATCAGCGAAGACTGCAACAGCGCAGTTTCCGAGATGCCGATCCGGATCCGATCACCGGCCTCGAGCATATGGCCGGCCGTATCCACCCGCACCTCCCGAAGGCGTTCACCGAGCAGCCGTCCCAGCACCCCGCCGCCGCAACCGCGGCCTTCGGCACAGCGTTGACAGCCGGCGTGGCTATCGCAGCTGACCCAAGCTACATCCTGCGCGACGCGCAGTACGCGAGCCGTCTCTATGATCACCGCGCGGCCGTCTCGCCGCCGGAGACGGAACTGGCGATCATCTCCACAGTGATCGGCGGCACTTCGCCCATGGCGGTCACCTGAAAACCACCGACCATGGTCGAAAACGCGCTGGCGGCGCCGATGCGGGTGACACCCTGGAGTTGTTCGGAACTGCGCTCAGGCTCTTCGATAAACACGGATACAGATGCGATCCCATCGCTGTAGACGAGATGCTCGGTAGGATGCTCTGCGCCGGCCATCATGGCGACTTTGCTGGTCGTCAGCTTGAAGCCGGGCGGAAGGGATGCCGCACGCCATCCGTCGGCGGAGGCCCGGGCCGGCGCCGCAGCCGCATCCTGTTGCACATACCAGGTGAAATCCTCGGTGGCGATGGTCGGTTTGACCATATCAGCGCCGATCGTCTCGGGGAGCCGGATGCTGACGAACATCAGCTGCTCTGCGACATTGCGATAGATGTCGATAAGCTGGGCCTTTAGCAGCATGCCGGTACTCTCATCCATCCACAGGCGATAGCCGTAGCGGAATTTGTCCCGCGGTCGGATTTCGAAACTGACTGCATCACGCCCCAGACGCATGCCATCGTGCAGGCGCACGAACTCGTAGTAGCCGTCGAGTTGCTCCGAGTACTGCGGCAGGGCCGCGCGCAGCGGGCTATCACCCTTGCGCCGCTCGACCATCACCGACTTCTGGTCGGCGAAAATACAGGTCACTTCCTCATCGTCACGGATAATCTCGCGGCTCGGGCCATCGAGCGTAACCAGCCGCTCGGTGACCTTGCCGTCTTCGACCCGATGGACCACGTGCATGGTCTCGACCTGGCCATCAACGATGTGCACGAACGTGCCCTCATAGTTTAGCGCCTCGATGGCTCTATCCATGCGCAGCAGAAGCTCCCGGGCCCGCTCGTCCGCTGCCCCGGCTGTACCCGCCAGCAGCAGGCAGGTCATGATCAATAGAGATCGAGCGTGGATCATTGGCTGTTTTCTTGACTCTCCACGTCGTCGCCGTCTGCTGCGGACTCAGCTGCCTCCGTCTGGTCAGACGGGGCACTGATGATCCGTACCAACGAGCCCTGACCACCCAGCATGGTGGCGTATTCGCTGTGATTCAGGTAGTAGCTGCTGAGCCTGTCCGGGGCGCCGGCCCGCCTGGTCAATTCAACCGGCACGGTGTATGCAGGTACCGGCGAGGTCTCGGCCGCCACCGGCATATCGGCGGACGGCTCGAGCCCGTTGGAGCGGAGACCCACTATGGCGACCACGGCCACGGTGGCCGCCACCGCGGCGCCTGCAAGCGGCCTGCGCCAACCCGAGAGTGCTGCTACCGGCGCAGCCGTCACCGGGGCCGATTCACCATCCAGACTCCGGCTAACACGGACGCTAACCTCGAGAGCACGCTCAGTGGTGAGTTCCCCACGCAAGGCATCTCCGATCAGGAAGTAGCGCGTGGCTGTCTGCCTCAGCTCCGGATTCGACGTCAGCCGTCGCACCAGCATGTCGCTCTCGCGTTCCTCCAATTCGTCGTCCAGCCAGACCGACAATTGCTCCTCGATAATCTTGCCCATGCTCAATCCCCTTCAACCAGCGGCCTTACCCGCTTGTCGATTGCGTCCCGTGCCCTGAAGATCCTCGACCGCACCGTACCCACCGGGCATTCCATGGTGGTCGCGATCTCTTCGTATGTCATGCCTTCGAGCTCTCGTAGCATGATCGCGGTCCTCAGGTCCTCGGGCAGAGCCTCGATCGCCTGATTGACCGCTTCCCGGATCTCCTCCGACATCAGCACCCGCTCTGGCGTATCGATGTCTTTGAGGCGTCCATGGAGCTCGTATTGATCTGAATCCTGCAAGTCCAGGTTGTAATCCAGCGGCCGCCGGCGAGCCGCGACCAGATGGTTCTTGGCGGTATTGATCGTGATGCGGTACAACCAGGTATAAAAGGCACTGTCACCGCGGAATCGGGGCAGGGCCCGATATGCCTTGAGAAACGCCTCCTGGGTCACATCGAGCGCCTCCGACTGATCCCGGACGTATCGCATCACCAGCTTCACCACCTTGTGCTGATAGCGGGCAACCAGGACGTCGAAAGCCGATCGATCGCCCGCCTGCACCCGCTCGACCAGCGCCTGGTCGCTGTCAATTTTGCCCATACGGGCAAACCCCTTGGCAATACGGCATGCCGTTCGCCACTGAGATAGACCCACTGGCGCATGGAAAGTTCGGTCCAATCCGCCATTTGGAAGCGGCTGATACCGGGATCGGCGGGATTCTAGCAGCCGACCCGTGGATCAGCCATGCAGCGCATCCGGATCCAGGCGCAGCCGCACGCGCAATCGCCTGCAGTCCACGGCACCCGCCAGGCGCGGGATGATCATCCGCCTCTCCCGTCGCCCGTCTATGCGGCGCCATGTGAGCACCACCCCCAGACCCGGCAGCCAGCGCCAATCCTCCAGCGCGACCGACTCGCAAGACCCGGGGTCCGGCCACAGTCGCCAACCTGTCTGTATCGACCATGTGGCGCGTCGGGTTCGCCGGGTCCGTCGACAACCCGTCCGCAACCAGGCAACCACACAAATGGCCGCCAACCCGAGCTTGAGCAACGGATCGACAGGGGATAACAGAGCATTGAACAAACCGGCGGCGATGATCCAACGCGCTGCTCGTCCGGGCAGGCGGGATCCCAGGTCAAGGACGATATCCTGATCGAATGACCTCGACGACACGATTCAGAGCCTCTCCCTGTGGCAGCGCCCGACCGGTCAGGAAGTCCAGTATCTCGGGATCCTGGCATTCGATCAGCTCGCGGAACGCTGCCTGATCCTGCGCGCTGGCGCCGTCGTAGTGATGATCCAGGTAATAGACCATGACGACATCGAGTTCCCGCATACCGCGGCGGCAGCGCCATCTGAGACGCGACAGCTCAGTCACAGCGACAGCTCCGATGTGGTCGAGATGATAGTGGGCCAGGCCGGGTGCCGGCAGGGCCTGTTTTCAGCCAAGACGGCCTCAAAGTCGGTGCTTCAATGGCGCCGCTTGGCCAGCAGTTGCTTGGTCTCAGAAATGGCCTTGGCCGGATTCAGTCCCTTGGGGCAGGTACGCGTGCAGTTCATGATCGTATGACAGCGATAGAGGCGGAACGGATCCTCCAGATGATCCAGCCGCTCGCCGGTGGCCTCATCGCGGCTATCGACGATCCAGCGGTAAGCGGCGAGGAGCGCAGCAGGACCGAGATAGCGATCGCCGTTCCACCAATAGCTCGGACAGCTCGTTGAGCAACAGGCGCAGAGGATGCAGGCCGAGGGCTCGTTGATCTTCTCCTGATCTTCCTTGGTCTGCAGACGCTCCCGGTCCGGCGGCGGTGGCGTCTGGCTCTGCAGCCAGGGCTTGATCGAGGCGTATTGCGCATAGAAGTTGGTCAGATCCGGGACCAGGTCCTTGACCACCGGCAGATGCGGCAGCGGATAGACCTTCACCTCGCCGTTGACCTCCTCGGTCGACTTGATGCACGCCAGTGTATTGGTGCCGTCGATGTTCATCGCGCAGGAACCGCAAATCCCCTCCCGGCAGGAGCGTCGGAAGGTCAGGGTCGGATCGATCTCGTTCTTTATCTTGATCAGCGCGTCGAGCACCATCGGGCCGCAGCGCTCCATGTCCACTTCATAGGTGTCCATGCG
>Ga0265306_10001459_pt1 | contig 11462 bp, 14 predicted proteins | sample Helome_3_FD_192493 | JGI IMG/M metagenome (GOLD analysis project Ga0265306, IMG submission 192493) | Marine sediment microbial communities from subtidal zone of North Sea - Hel_20160420 (Illumina Assembly) | ecosystem: Environmental > Aquatic > Marine > Subtidal zone > Sediment ...
TTTCGCGTTTACCGACCTGGTCGGTTCAGCGGCACTATTCTCACGCCTGGGCGATGCCGAGGCATATCACCTGGTGCGGGAGCATTTTGCCGAACTCGGTGAAATTGTGCGGCGTAACCTGGGGAATATCGTCAAAACGTCCGGGGACGGCATCCACGCTGCATTCCTGACCCCGGACGATGCGTTACGAGCGTCAATCGAGATGCAGCAGGCCATGCCGGCTTTTAATCAGCGCTTCGACACCGACGATATCTCTATCCGCGTTGGCCTGCACCATGGCAGCAGTATCTCTGTGACGCTGAACGAACGTCTCGATTATTACGGTGAAGCGGTAAACCTGGCGGCTCGCCTCGAGGGCCTGGGTAGCGCCGGAGATATCACCATGTCAAAGACGTTTGCCAGTGACCCGGGCGTTAGTGCTATGCTGCACGACTACGACCTGCGTGAGCGCGAAGAGAACCTGAAAGGCTTCGCCGGGCCAGTCGGAATTGTACAGTATAGGCCATAAACAGATTAATGAAGGCAGCCGCCGCGACCTGGTCGCTATACATTATCGAAGCCAGTGATGCGTCTCTTTACACCGGGATCGCTACCGACGTCGAGCGCCGTTTCGAGGAGCACCTCAATTGCCAGAAAGGGGCCAAGTATTTCAACGGGCGCAGCCCGGTCAAAGTGGTTTACCGCGAGGACGGTCACACCCGCAGCAGCGCCAGCCGGCGCGAGATGGAGATCAAGAAACTGTCGCGCCGCGAGAAACAGGACCTGATCGCGACCCAGGCGCAAACTTGAAATGAACCTGCCTGGTCTTCTGCCTGATATCGAATGCGAGCGGTTTGAATTACCCGACGCCGATCTGCTGTTGTGGCGGCAGATTGAACTCGGTTTGCCGCAGGAGCTACTGTTGCGGGAGCTGATCGATACGACCGCATGGCGACAGGAGAAAATTACCGTCTACGGCAAACCATACCTGCAGCCACGCCTTAGCGCCTGGTACGGTAATTTATCCTACAGCTATTCGGGTATCAGGCTCGAACCCGAACCATGGACCCCGACCCTGCTTCGCATTAAGGCACACGTGGAGGCGCTAAGCGGACACCAATTCAATAGCGTGCTGCTCAATTATTATCGTGATCACAACGACAGCATGGGGATGCACAGTGATGACGAGCGAGAACTGGGTCGACAACCGACCATCGCATCGCTCAGTCTCGGCGAACAACGTACCTTTTTGCTGAAACATAAAACGCGCAAGGATTTAAAAACCGCCAAACTGGTCTTACCCTCGGGTAGCCTGCTGTTGATGCAGGGTGACACCCAGCAACACTGGCGGCACGGAATCAACAAGCAAAGAAAACCCTGCGGCCCGCGATTAAATCTGACCTTCAGAGCGATCATTCCCCTTAGCCGGGGGCAGCGAGATAAATGACAGAAATCGAGGCCATCGAACTATCCAGGGCATACGTTGCGCTTTCTAACGCGCACCGTGTCGAGTTGATTCTGCCCCTGTTTTCGGACGAAGCGGTTTATACCTCCTCTGCGCTGGGTGAGTTCGTCGGTGCGGGCGCGATCGGGGAAATGATGCAGGGTTTCTTTAGCGCTTACCCGGACGCGTTCTGGCTTGCCGAAAATTACCGCTTTGACTCAAACCGCGTAACCTTTGATTTCAGCCTGCAGGCAAACGCCGCGATTTCTGGCGAACACCTGCAGCGACGGGGCATAGAACGCATCACGTTAGATGACCAGGGATTGATCAGCAAACTCGAGGTTAAAGCATCCTAGATCAGGGCTGATTTCGATTGACGAAACCGCTGCCAATCGCCGAAAACGGCAACTCAAGCCCGAGTTCCGGGACCTGTTGCGCCACCCAGGCGGTGAAGGTATTGCTGTTCGGTCCGGGGAAGGCGCGGTAAGTCTTTTTCCAGGGGTAAAGTCGGGCCGCCGCGTCGATAGCGTCGATCAGCGATTCAGCCTGCTCTCCCTGGTGGGCCTTGAGCAGCCGTGGCCTGGCGCCATACCAGTGACGATCGGGGATATCGCGGTTAATACCCATAACCCCTCGCCCGCTGTATCCGCGCCAGCCTACCACGTCATAGAGGGTGTAAAAGTCTTCGTTCTTGCGCTTGGCCGCAATCCAGGTATGAATCGCGAACCAGCCCCGCCAGCCCCAGGCGTCGGCACCATAGACATGTATAACCGCCTCGCGAGTAACCGTGGGGTCGGGGGCAATCCTGGCTGACTCGCGGCTGGCGGTGCGCCAGTCACCCTGCCCGGAGACACTCATCAAAATACCGCCCAGCAGGGCAACGACCAGTAGTGGCTTGAGGAAGCGCATCGTGACTCAAGATTCGAAAACACAGCTGGCTATTTTAATTGAATTTGCCGCGCGAAGCACGACAGCTGATCGCAACACCGGCTGCAATCGAAAGCCACTAGGCAGCCAACAGCTTTGCCGCCATTTTCCTCGCCTTATCCCCGGTCTTTTGCGGCAACGGTTGGTGCTTATCCATGCTGATCATCCCGGTAAACAAGGTCCCTACCGGGTCAGCACCAATGGTCTGCGCGGCAATTCAGGCAAAACTCGATCGGGTAGTCGCGCAGGTTGATGATCTCGGTTTCGGCACCCGACTGATTAAGGGCTTCGACCGCGACCGCCTGGTCGGTGATACCGTCATCACGGTAGGAACCATTAATCACCAGTATTTTGCTTGTCATCGTCATAACCTCTGTCGCCAGGGAATGTAAACCTGCTCTATCGATCCGATGTTGATACATGTCAAAAGCAAGGGATTCGATCGTGAAATGCCGCGCCGGGTCGCATAGAATCAGTGTTTAATACGAGGAATAAAAAGCTTGCCAATCACGCTGGAAAGACTAATCGAACATCATGCGCGCTATCGCGGTGATCACCTGGCGGTGATATTTGCCGAGCAGCGACTTAGCTGGCGCGAGTTCAGCGCGCGTGTTAATCAACTGGCCAATGCACTGCAGGCGCGCGGCATTGGCAAGGATGACAAGGTTGCAACCGCGCTGCCGAATAGCATGGAATCGCTGACCATTTACTGGGCCACGGTCTCCGTCGGCGCAGTCCTGGTGCCACTGAGTCCGCTGTTAAACGCAGGCGGATTAGTCAATTTGCTCAATAATGCCGACGCCAGGCTGTTGTTTTTGACCGCAGCGTTGATGGTCGAAATCGAATCGCAGCTTGACGAAATCGAAAGCATCCCCACCGAAAATTACATTCGGGTCGGCACCATGGAGGCCGAGGATTCGGATTATTCTGCTTTCATAGATAGCCATTCCGACCGTCCACCCGCCTACCCGCATATGCAGCAGGAAGACCTGTTCAACATTGTTTACAGCAGCGGTACCACCGGCTTGCCCAAGGGAATCATGCACAGCCACCTGGTGCGTTCACATTACGGTAGCCACTTCGCGACATCGTTTCGCATGACGCCCGAAAGCGTGGTACTGCATACCGGTTCAATCGTCTTCAATGGCGCTTTTGTCACGCTGATGCCCTGCTTTTTTCTAGGCTCACGCTACATCCTGCACCCGCATTTTGACGTCGAGGCGACGATCGAAACCGTGCACCGCGAGAAGGTCACCCACATCATGATGGTACCGGCTCAAATCATCGCGCTGTTACAGAGCCCCAATTTCAGCGCACAAACCATGCAGTCGCTGGAAATGCTGCTCACCATCGGTGCACCATTACAACAACATTACAAGCAGGCAGTGAACGCGGTGATACCCGGTCGTTTTTACGAACTCTACGGGCTGACCGAGGGTTTCGTAACGATCCTGGACCGCAACGATTTCAACCAGCAGTCGGGCTCGGTCGGATGCCCGCCACCGGGTTACGATATCCGTATCGTCGGCGATGATGGGCGCGACCTCGGCCCCGGTGAAATCGGCGAAATCATCGGCCGCGGACCGGCATTGTCGTCCGGCTACTATAAACAACCGGAACTGACCCGCGAAACCTTTCGCGACGGCTGGTTGTATAGTGGCGATCTCGGCTACCTCGACGAAAATGGATTTCTGTACCTGGCCGGCAGAAAAAAGGAGCTGATTATTTCCGGTGGTGTTAATGTCTATCCGCAGGACATCGAGGAAATCACCAGCGCCCACGAGCAGGTACTCGAAGTTGCAGTCTTCGGAGTCGAGTCCGAAAAATGGGGTGAAACCCCGGTCGCCGCCGTCGTATTGCAGGACGGGGCTGAACTCGGCGCGGACGCGCTGCGGGAATGGATCAATAGCCGGGTCGAAGCGCGTTTCCAGAAAGTTTCAGACGTGCTAATCGTTAACCAGATGCCGCGTAACGTTGCCGGCAAAACTCTTAAAAACGAACTCAGGGAAAACTATCTTGCAAATCAAAAATAACACCTTTGTCATCACCGGGGCCGCACAGGGGCTCGGTGAAGCGATCAGTGTCGCACTCGCCAGGCAGGGCGCAAAACTCGCCCTGCTCGATGTCAACGCCGAACGTCTCGACCAGACGCTTGTCGAGTGCAAACGCGAAGGCGCCACCGACAGTTACGCGTTTACCTGCGACGTTGCCGACGAGACCAGCGTGCGGCGCTGCTTTGCTTCGATCGAGGAACATCTCGGACCCATCGCCGGGCTGGTTAACAACGCCGGCATCTTGCGCGATGGCATGCTGGTCAAGGTCAAGGATGGCGAGATCGTTGACCGGTTGTCACTGGAGCAGTGGCAACAGGTCATCGATATCAACCTGACCGGTGTATTCCTGTGCGGTCGAGAAGCCGCGACCAGCATGATTCGCAATGATAAAGGCGGTGTCATCATCAACATTTCCAGCATCAGCCGGGCCGGCAATGTCGGGCAATCCAACTACGCTGCCGCCAAGGCCGGCGTGGCCGCACTCACCACCACCTGGGCGCGCGAGCTGGCGCGCTATAAAATTCGCAGCGCGGCGATCGCACCGGGCGTATTCGAAACCGAAATGGTGGCCTCATTGAAACCCGAAGCGCATGAACGCATCACCAGCGCGGTGCCACTGGCACGTACCGGCAGCGTCGAAGAGCTTGCGCATGCGGTCCAGTTCATCATTGAAAACGATTACCTCAGTGGTCGCATCGTCGAGCTCGACGGTGGCTTGCGATTGTAAAGCGGCGCTATATTGCAGGCCCGGGCAGCCGGGCTGGATTTAACTCGATTCGCCACAATTGCCTGACCACAAAGATCGCGACATAGAAAAAGCCCAACGGAAACAGAATCGACTTGAGCAGGTAGATCGCGACCAGGTTGATGAAGTTTTCGATGCCGCGGCTGATCCTGCGGTTGAGCTCGCTCAGGCTCAGACTCTGCCAGAATGCAATCGTGGATTCCCTGATACTGTCGGTATCGAATTCACGATCGGCATCGATATTCATAATGTTTGATTGAAAGTTCCTGATCTCGGTATCGTTGACCTGGCGCTGTTGATCGATAAACAGGTAATCAACACCGCTATTGAGCGCCACCGCCAGGCCCAGCGCAAAGCGAATAAACACCACCACCAGGAAGCACTTGAAAAACAGGTTCTGCACCCGCGGAGGCCCATAGAATAACAATAACAATGTGGACAGACCCAGCACCGCGACCAGGTAGAGGAATAATTCGTGCGAGGCGAGCAGCAGCAATACCTTCTGTGCCGCAAGCGAGGCCAACACCCAGGTCATCACTGTCGAAAAACGCTCGATCATGTCGTTGAGCGGATCGAGCAGCTCACCTATTGTTATCGACCCCGATACCACACCGATACCGGCCTCGACGCCGCTGCTCTGAATCATCGATACCAGCGCATTGATACCCCGTGCAGTAGCGTAGGTTATTGCCGCATTGGTTATGGACTCGGTGGTGTAATCATCGACATAGTCGTCGAGTACCCTGGTGCTCGACAGCGCCACCAGTAAAACAACGAGGATCGAGATCAGCGCTCTGCTGTTAATCCGCATAGACCTCGTCCGTGCGCGCCGCCATGATCAAGTCGTTTTTATGCAAACCCCTGATCTTGTGACTCCACCAGGTCACGGTCACCTTGCCCCATTCGGTTAATATCGCGGGATGATGGTCCTCGGCTTCGGCAATTTCTCCAACCTGGTTGGTGAAGACCAACGCCTGCTCGAAATTCTTGAACTGGAATTCGCGCGTGAGCTGCATAACACCATCGACCACAATGACGCTCCAGTCGGGAATATTCGGCATCAATAACCTGAGGTCTTCATCGCTGACTTTGGGTGCATCGGCGCGACAGGCTTCGCAACTCTGTTTGCTTAAATCAAACATCCGGTTTTCCTCCTTTCAATAATGTCTCGACTTCAACCAGGCGACAGCATAGATATCGAACCCCGGCCAGCGGTATCAATAAAATGCGGACATCTGCACTGCGGCCTGTTGCGTCGCAGATCGTATTGTAAACGTATCATGTATCGAAGGCCTAATGCGCCAGAGATGCGCAGGCATCAGGATATGGCCACAACCAGGCGTCGGCGGGCAGCGTCGAATGTCAGTCCGGTAACGGGATGAACTCATTATCACCGGGAACTTTTCCGAAACGGTTGTCGCGCCAGTCGTCCCTGGCCTGCTCGATACGTTGTTTCGAATTCGACACGAAGTTCCACCAGATATGCCGCTTACCGAGATTGGTGCCACCGATCACCATCACGTGGCTCTCAGTTTGCGCCTCGAGATGCATTGTTTCTCCCGCACAGGCCACGGCCATCAGGCCACCGGTTAGCGCATGATCATCGATGCGGACATCGCCCGAGACCACGTAGGCGGCTACTTCATCGTAGCTGTCGGGCAGGGTTAGATGCGCTCCCGCGGGGAATCGGCATTCGAAATAAAGTGTGGGCGCATATTGTGTTACCGGCGATTCGTGACCGTAAGCCTCGCCCATGATCAGGCGGACGTCACGGTTATCGCCCTGATCGAGTTCCCAACGGTCTAGGCAGCCAAGGCTTTTGTCAACGACCCGGCATACGCGCCCTTCGCCCAGGCCAGGCAAGCCGGGACCGACAGCAACTTTTACGTCATCGACGATACCGACCTCGCCCAGGGCGTACCTTACCTGCCACCGGGGTAGGCCTACTCCCAGCGGTAAGTATTCTTCGCTAGCTAATTACGAACTAGACTTCAACGACCTCGGCGTCGGGCGCATTTTTTTGCACCGATGCGATACCGTTGTCCCGGCCGGAAGCGCTGCTATAGGACTGACTGGTGCCGATTACCTGCTTGTTTGCAGCTTTTAAATTGAACCTGAATTTTCCGGAATCCGTTTCCTTTTTTTCGAAGTTCGCCGCCTCTGCAGCATTCTTACGCACCGATTCAATGCCATTCGCGCATCCCGCTTTGGCACTATACCCCTCGCTCGAGAGAATAATTTCGCCATTACCTGCCTTCAGGCGGAAGCGATGCTCACCAGATTTATCTATATAAACTTCAAATTTACCAGCCATGTCATCTCCTTGAATTGTCAAATTATTGGGGGCGCTATAGTCTCTAATTGCAACTAAATTTACAAGTGCCTAAAGGGCTTCCAAATCGACTGAAAAAGACGTAAATTCCGACCACTCATCAGAATGTGGATCACAGGCATGCGCTGGCGCGGTCGACGGCAAAGTAGCAATATCCAGGATAAACGGGCAATGCGTGCTCCGCGAATGGCGCGGCTTGGTGCCGGTGGCGGCGCCCTTGTCCGTCTGCTACCACTCGTATTCCGGGTTCTGGGCTTCAAGGGAACGCTGATTGCACTCGCGGTTCTGGTTGGATACGCATATTTCACCGGTAACCTGCAGCAATTTCTGGGTGGTGGCGGATTCGAAGTTAGTGAAACCGGTGCCCCCAATCAACGGGTAAAACAAAGCGCTGCAGAGAAAGAACTGGTCGAGTTTGTATCAACCGTACTTGCCGACACCGAGGACAGCTGGAACGGACTGTTCAAAAAGGCCGGGGGGAATTACCAGGAACCCAAGTTGGTCCTGTTTCGCGAGGCGGTATCGACTGCCTGTGGCATCGGTTCGGCGCAGGTCGGCCCTTTCTATTGTCCAGGCGATCGCAAGGTTTATATCGACCTCAGTTTTTTTGACGAACTTAGAAACCGGCTCGGGGCCCCCGGAGATTTTGCGCAAGCCTACGTCATTGCGCATGAAATCGGCCACCATGTGCAGACCCTGATGGGTGTTTCACAAAAAGTTCAACGAGCCAAACAATCGCTGAGCAAGGTCGAGGCGAATCGCCTGTCGGTCAAACAGGAACTGCAGGCCGATTGTTTCGCGGGAATCTGGGCCCATGACGCCAGGCGTTCGCGACAAATCCTGGAATCAGGGGACATCGAGGAAGGCCTGGCCGCGGCCAGTGCAATTGGTGACGATCGCCTGCAAAAACAGGCGCGGGGATACGTAACACCCGATTCCTTTACCCACGGCACCTCCAGCCAGCGTGTAGCCTGGTTCAGGAAAGGTTTAGCAGAAGGCACGCTGGCGGCATGCGATACCTTTGCCGCAGCCAAGCTTTAGAAAATTGCCTCGCGACTAGAGCCCGTGCGTGCCCGAATAGGCGCTGCGCCTGGGTGATGTCCAGCCCTCGAGTGATCCCGCAGCCGGCTCGAAAATTTCCACCTTGAGTGGGTAACAGGGCGTGCTGTCATCGGAATGACTACTGCCACAGTCGCCCCCGGGACAGGTGGACAACGCACCGAGCAAATCGATCTCGGCAAAGAACTCGATAAAATCGCCCGGGCGCACCGGGCTCGCCTTCATGAAGTATTGATGCGTATCGCGGGTAAAGCCGGTGCACATGAACACATTCATGACATCATGCACCTGCAGCTCGGCTTCGCCGGGCGGCAGGTTTCTCGCGGCGACGAGTGCCCGTGTCAGGTTGGAGTGACAACAATGGTGGTAATCGACGCCCTTGAGCATATGGTTTGTATAGGGGTCGCAACGCGTGCCGATCACGTCATGCACGCCACCACCGTCTTCATCCCAACCGTACCAGTCAAGCGTATCCCAGGTGATCGTCGCCATGGGGCGCAGGCCGGGCAACGTGCTCCAGAGGCGATCGCCTGTGCTGAGGTGGGTCGCGTGCAGTTGCCGGGTTTTGCCGCTGAAAAAGCGCTCGGAGAGATCATGCGCGTTCCACAGGTTAAGATCGCCCACCTGCGGACCCTCCATGCTAATGATGCGGAAAAAGGAACCGGCCGGCACCTCGAAGCATGCGCCGTCCCGCGGGGGTACCGTGATCTCGGCCACTTTTTTAATCGTTGTACGCGCCTGTTGGTAAAGCGCCAGGTTTGAATCGGGCAACTGGTCAACTTCGTAACAGACCAGGGGTTTTGCGGCACGGCGCTCAACCGCATCGACCGGGGGTTCATGGGGCGTAGTTTGAGTCATTTTACTGCCTTGGCTGGATTCGAAGCAGTGCCCAGTTTACTGCAACCCGGTTAGCCGGTCTCCTGCTAAAAGCCGGATCAATCCTGCAACACACCAATGGTAACGCCGTTGGCCTGCGCGAGCGAACACTGGGCCGGGGTCAGTTCCAGGCTATCGGGACGCGTGCGTCCCTGCATCAGGTTGGCGACACCCTCGACGTGCTCGCCGCTGTTGGCAATGACGTGGTAAAGCTCGTGCGCCAGCGCAACCCCGGCATCATCAACCCCCAGCATCAGCCAAACGCTCGGCGCCAGCCAGGGTCGCATACGCGTATTGCCGAGACCAAAAGCCTCGCCGTCAAACGCCGCCTGCATGCGGGTATCGCGCGCGAAAACCACGCTCACCTGTTTCGTGCCGACGGCCTCGAGCAGCGTGCGCGCAGTGCCGGTGGACAGATCACGCAGGTAGTCTGCAGCGTCGATGCTGTGAATCGATACCTCGCCGGCGCTGATCAAGCATTGCGCAAGAATTTCGTAAGCTCGCTGCACGGCCTGCTCCACCCGTTGATACGTCCAGCGCGAATCGAGCACCAGGATATCGAGCGCGAGACGGAAGCCCGTTGCCGAGCGCGGTAACCTGGGCTTCGCAAGCGGCTGCTTAAGCACCGGCATCCCGGCGAGCGGATCGGCGATATAGCCGATACTAACCCAGTCGCCCGCGCCCGGGCTGCTGTTGCCGTAGCGACTGCGGAGTTCACGCTTGATATCGGTTGCGCGCCATTGCCGATGCTTCATTTTTAGCCGGGCAGCGAGGGCGGTTAACCGCGATACGGCATAGCTTGAACCCGAGACCCGCGTTTCGCGGCCGCTATAGTCGAGTGCCGACAGTCGTTCCGCCGGCACCAGGTAATCGACCGAAACCCTGCCCCAGTTGGTGCGTTCGGCGGGTTGCACGAAATCATCTGCCGACGTCACCACCACCAGGTTATCCAGATCAAGTGCAGCCGGGTAAACCGGGCGTTCGTCAATATCGCGGCCATCGTTACCCGCCGAGACGATAAACAGTATCCCGGGATGCGCACGCGCGGCGCGCTCGAAATTACCCCAGTCTTCAAGCCGATTACTGCCCAGCGGCATGCCCAGGATCGTGACCTGGTTTTCCGCAGCATGCTCCACCAGTGCCTGCATGCGCGACATGTCGGGCCTCGGGTAACGATAGGGCACCAGCTCGACCTCCGGCGCCTCGCGTAACAACAACGATGCGGTGCGGGTACCGTGGCGCTGCAGGAAGAATCCGGAATTGACCGGGTGTGCGTCATAGGGCAGGTCATCCATGTCCCAGAAATCGTAGCCAACCAGTTGGCCTTCAGCGTCCAGGGCGAGGCGACGATTGATTTCGGGTAAGCGGTAATTAACACCCGAATCGACCATGCCGACCCGTACCGGCGTAGCATCATCCGGTTGTTTTAGAGGTTTATCGGGCTTGCGATCCAGCAATTCCAACGGTGGATTCAGCCAGTCGGATTCGCCTTTGGGTTCAAGTGCTGCGTCCAATGTATCGATATTGATCGCCTGCCCTTGCTCGCTATAATTTATCCTGCGCGCGACCTGCAAATCGCAATCGGCATCCACAGACACCAGCACCAGCGGATCACCAAACTCGCCAAACAATGAACCGACAAAGCGCGGTTGCTGACCTGCACGCGCAATGACATCGAGTTCGACCCGGGCAATGTTATCGATCTCGAATCGATAGCGCGTGCCCACTGTCGTTTCACGAAACTTGATCTCAGACTCAACGATCGCACCATTTGCAAATCCCGAGGCGGGCTCAGGGGTAGTTTCCCAGTCCCGGCAGGTTGCGGTCACAAATTCCAGCAATCGAACAGGTTCCCACTCTTCTGCCAGCACACCGATCGGCAGAATTAACAATATCACACTAAGCAAGTATTTAACGGGACACAATGATCGCATGGAATCTTTACAAACAACTGACGGAGCTTCGATTATATCTACGATCACGGCGCTCGAACATTGTCATTCCCGGGATTCTGCGTCATTCCCGGGATTCTCCGTCATTCCCGAG
>Ga0265306_10001462_pt1 | contig 11457 bp, 10 predicted proteins | sample Helome_3_FD_192493 | JGI IMG/M metagenome (GOLD analysis project Ga0265306, IMG submission 192493) | Marine sediment microbial communities from subtidal zone of North Sea - Hel_20160420 (Illumina Assembly) | ecosystem: Environmental > Aquatic > Marine > Subtidal zone > Sediment ...
GCCCTGCAGCTGAAATCGCACAGCGGCCAGCGTGTTTTGAATTTCATCACGGAGTTCGCGAGTGCTCTTTTCATCCAAAATTTTACGCAGCGCTTCGAGCCTATTTTGGAATTCACCCGGAATCGTACGCAGACTCGGATTATCGAGCACTTCGTGCAGTGCTTTCAGCGACTGGTTCAACTCCGCTCGCGGCGAAAGACAGGAACGGGAAAGCGCCGGCCAGCAGCAGTATGATCGCCGCAACAGCGTAGGCCAGTACGCGGCTCATCGCATCGTGCTGGTACCGGGTCAGAAAATGACCGCATCGCGGGCAACTGGCGTTGCTCCCGATTTCCGCTAGATCAGCCAATACTAACGCGTGAATGCCTATTTATACGCCAGCGAATGCCCTTATACGTGGGGACAGTATACTGTCCCCTGATTTCGAGGGTATTAGCCGTTGCTGCGAGTCATTTTCTGGATTATCGGGTCTGAGTGGGCTCACTTAAAAAGAGCCTTGTGGCCGCGTTACGACCGGAAGGTTTATTATTTTGCGTTTGGAGCAAATCTTAGTCACGACGTACTCAAGCGACGCCGGATCAGGGTTTTCGAGACGATTGACTACGTGCTCGAAGACTCGGCTTTACGTTTCAGCCAACCCGGTTTTTACAGGCATCATGGATATGCTTCGGCCGATGCGGCCAGGGGCGAATTGGTGTACGGCAGAATGTATTTAATCCTGGAGCGGGACGCAGAGCGCATGGATTATTTTGAGGGGGTTCCTTTTTTCAAGGCCCATGAAAAAGTATTTAAACGGGCGGATGGGTTAGACTTTTTCTTTTACCGGACCACGCGAATAGTCGATGGACTAAAACCGACCCGGGAGTATCTCGATTACCTTATTACGGCCTATGAGCAGATGGCGGTCGTGCCAGAGGCATACCTGGCGTCACTTAGAACAACTGAAGTACTCGAACAATATCTACCGCTTGACGAGACCGGACTGTTCGTCAGGAATCTGAATCGGTGGCCCGCCGCGTTGCGCCGGTTGCCGATTTTCTACGAAAGGCTGTGTTTGAAAATTGTCGAGTTCACCTGGCATCGCGCGCTGTTGCAATGGATGATACGAGTTTAGGCATCTGCCTTGAGTTGAGAAATGGCTGGCTCAAACCTCTTTCAAAACTGTAGTAACGAGCTAGAATAAAAAGTTAGCTATGCGCAACGTAAATCTTCCATCGGGTAACTCCATGCCAGCCTTTGGTCTCGGCACCTGGCGTATGGGTGAACACTCCGATCATTTCGGACACGAAGTCGACGTGGTCCGGGCCGCGCTCGATCTCGGAGTTACCCTGCTCGATACCGCCGAAATGTACGGCGAGGGCGGTGCCGAGGAAGTCATCGGTGAAGCCATACAGGGCCGCCGCGACGGGCTTTTCCTGGTCAGCAAGTTTTACCCGCACAACGCCAGCCGCAACGGGGTTATCGAGGCCTGTGAAGGCAGCCTGAGGCGCATGAATTGTGACTGCATCGATCTGTATATGCTGCACTGGCCGGGCAGTGTTCCGCTCGCACAAACCTTCGCGGCGCTGCACGAACTTAAAGATAGCGGCAAGATCCAGGAATTTGGTGTCAGCAATTTCAATCTCGGCGATTTGCAAAGTATTCCCGAGGACGACCAGCAGCAGCTGGGCTGCAACCAGGTTTTTTATAACCTCGCGCATCGCGAAGTGGAATGGGAAGTCGCCGCGTGGTGCCAGCAGCACGGTGTGCCGTTGATGGCTTATTCACCGCTCGACCAGGCGGGTTCATTGTTGCGATCGCCAGCCATTGCCGAGGTCGCCGCACGGCATTCGGCCACCGCCGCACAGATTGCGCTCGCGTGGCTGCTGCATCAACCCAATACCGTCGTGATTCCCAAGTCGGTTAAACCGGAGCGGATCGAGGAAAACCTGGCCGCGATGGAAATTAACCTCAATCAGCAGGACCTGTCAGAGCTCGACAACGCATTTCCTGGGCCTGCCCGGGCTGTACGGTTGGGCATGCGCTAGTGGTCTCGCGGGCCACGCGTTGAAGCTTAGCCCGCAACACTGTTTCGTAGCATTCTTTTTTCTGCAGAACCTGCCGCGCGGCATGTTGCTGACGGTCATTCCATTGCAGGCCTACGCGTTGATGGGCAACGCACAGGACACCAGCATGCTGCTGTTCTCGGTTAGCATCGGTGGCATATTGGCCGCACTGGTGCTGCCACAGATTATACGGGGTATCGGTTTATACCCGGCCTACCTGCTGTCCTGTGTCACCATGGTGGTGTCGGCGGTTCTGATGGCGATCGAGCAGGTCTGGCTATTCTCGGCGGGGCTGTTTTGTCACGTGTTTTCGATTGCCGCGGCCGAGGTCACCCTGTCGCTTTACGTCATGGGCAGAATCGCACGTTCCGAAATGACGAGTTTCGAGCCGTTACGGGTGTTTGCGCTGGTGCTGGCACTGACGATTGGCCCGTTCCTCGGGGTTTATTTCGAGGCCCGGATTCTGCATGAGCTGCCATTTATCACGTGTATTGTTTTCATGATTGCGTCGGTTTTCGTATTTCGCCTGCTGAAACTGCAGCAGACGATCGTGCGCGCATCGAAATCCGATAGCGTTAACCCGTTGAAGTACCTGTCGCGTTACCTCAAGCAGCCACGTTTGCGCCTGGCCTATGGCCTGGTGCTGGCGCGGTCGAGCTGGTGGACGATGTTTATTATTTATGCCCCGATTTATGCGACACAATCCGGTCTCGGCGAACTCACCGGGGCCGCGATCGTGTCGATCGGCACGGCGTGGACACTTTCCGTGCCTTTCTGGGGCTGGATCGCCCGGCAGTGCGGTGTGCGACGCTTGATGGTCTGGGGATTTAGTTTCTGCAGCCTGATGACCTTTATCGTGTACCTGATCGTCGACCAGCCGATACTTGCGTCGGTGCTGCTGATATTTTGTGCGCTCGGCGCGACCATGCTCGATGGTGTTGGCAACGTGCTGTTCTTCAGGGCCGTGCGGGCCGGGGAGCGCTCCGAAATGACGGCAGTGTTCGTGACTTATCGTGACGCGGGTCAGTTACTGACGCCGGGCCTGTTTGCCGTTTTGTTGAACTTTTTCGCGTTACCGGTGGTGTTTTCGACCGCCGCCGGCTGGATGATCGCCGGCGCCTGGTTTTGTCGCTACATCCCGCGGCGCTTGCGCTGAACATTGTTCCCGTCACCCCGCGATCCGACGCCTTCATCCCCGCACCCTTCTAACGTCATCCCCGCGAAATATTCTGTCATTCTCGCGAAAGTGGGAATCTTGGGGGGGTGGCGCGTTATAAGATCCCGATGTAGGACCACCGCTTACGCGGGGATGACATATAAGTGCGCGGGGATGGCACCTAATTGCGTTATGTCCGTTTTGAGGTCGAAATGACGGGATATGGGGCTGCTTAGCTAAAGTAATCCGGAGAATTGCCGATAGTTTCCTATACTCAACCGTATTAGCTGATTTTACAGCCAATTTACGATTATGAAGACCCCCGATACCCCCGAAAATGAGCAGGACCGTCTTGAAACCTTGCGTTCCATCGATATTCTCGATACCGATCCTGAGGAACGTTTTGACCGGCTAACCCGCATGGCGAAACGCATGTTCGGGGTCTCGATTGCGCTGGTCAGCCTGGTCGACGAAAACCGCCAGTGGTTCAAATCGAAAGCGGGTCTCGATGCCTGCGAAACCGGGCGTGATATTTCGTTCTGCGGGCATGCCATTCTCGGCAATGATATTTTCGTGATCGAAGACGCGCTCGAAGATGAGCGCTTTACCGATAATCCGCTGGTCACCGGCGATCCTAAAATTAGATTTTATGCCGGCGCGCCGCTGCGTTACCTGGATGGCAACAAGATCGGGACCCTCTGTATTATCGACCAGAAACCGCGCGTCCTCGACACAGAAGACTACACCATGCTTCGTGACCTGGCGGAAATGGCGGAAGGGGAATTGGCCGCGATCCAGCTCGCCACCATCGATGACCTGACCAAGATCTCGAATCGGCGGGGTTTCGTGTCGCTGGCGCAAAACAGCATCAGTCTGTGCGCACGCCAGGGGTCACCGGTATCGATGGTTTTCCTCGATCTCGACAAGTTCAAACCGATTAATGACCAGTTCGGGCATGCCGAGGGCGACCATGCGCTGATTACGTTTGCCGATCTGATGCGTCAATCCTTTCGCGATTCGGACGTGTTTGCGCGCATCGGCGGGGACGAGTTCGTTGTGCTGTTGACGAATACCGAATCGGATAGGGCCACCAAGATTGTCGATCGTTTTCGGAATCAGGTCGACGCCTATAATGCAGAGGCAAAGCGGGGTTACGACCTCTGTTTTTCCGACGGTATCGTCGGCATTCATCCCGACCAGGATTCCCGGGTCGAGGATTTACTGCGCGAGGCCGACGTGCTGATGTACGAAAAAAAGCTGGACAATGCCCAACCGACCAGGCTCGCCAAAGAAGCCTGATTGCCTCCGTTTCCAGTAGGGTATTGAGAGATGTTAGACTGTGCAGCCACAGACGATATCTCTAGCCACTGGAAACCAAGGCATGAACACCACACTCCGTCGGCGCAAGCTACGCGATATATTTAACGGCACACGATGTATTCATCCGGGATCGGTTTACGATCCGATCTCGGCGCGCGCGGCGGAGGACCTCGGCTTCGAGGCCGGCATGTTTGCCGGGTCGATCGCGTCGCTCACGGTACTGGGGGCGCCGGACATCATCGTGTTGACCCTGTCCGAGTTTGCCAACCAGGCGCATCGCATCTGCCGCGCTGGGGAGTTACCTTTAATTGTCGATGCCGATCATGGCTACGGTAACGCACTCAACGTCAAGCGCACCGTCGAAGAACTGGAAACCGCGGGAGTTGCCTGCCTGACGATCGAAGACACGCTACTGCCACAACGCTTTGGCGATCACGGCACTGAGTTTCTCGATATCCCGGAAGGCATCGGCAAGATGAAGGCGGCGCTCGCCGGCCGCCAGGATCCCGACCTGATCATCCTGGGTCGCACCAGCGCGGTCGGGCCGAATGGGGTTGAGGATGGCATCCAGCGCGCGAAAGCTTATCTCGATGCAGGCGTGGACGGTATCATGTTTGTGGGAGTAAAAACACGGGCTGAGCTGGAAGCAATATCCACCGAGCTCGATGCACCGATCATGCTCGGTGGTTCCGGTGCCGAGTTGCAGGATCCTGTTTACCTGGCTCAATGTGGCGTCAGGGTCAGCCTGCAGGGCCATCAGCCTTTCATGGCCGCGGTGCAGGCCATGCACGATACGCTGAAGGCCCTGCGCGACGGTACGCCACCGTCACAACTCGAAGGCATCGCCAGCCCCGATTTGATGAAACAAGTAACCCGCGACGCCAGCTACCAGGCCTGGCAGGAAGAGTTCCTGAATTGATTGTTCGTCTAGTCCCGTAATTGGAAGAACCCCGCTGGTGCGGGGATGACGGGAATCAGGTTTGGGCGAAGTAATTTTGCAGGAAGGTTTCGAACGGGATGTCGTCGGCACGCTCGATTTGGTGCTGCCGCTCGATTGATTGTTGCGCTTGCTGTTCGAAGCTGACGAGTTTATCGGTCTCCAGCGGTCGTTCTGCGAACCAGTGCTGATGCTCTTGCGACTTGCGTAGCGCGAAGTGGTAAAATTCTTCCTTGTTGTCGGCCATTTCCGCAAGCATTCGGGCTGACGGGGTCAGGTCGGAATCGGCAATCTTGGCGCGCTGTTTTTGTAGCGCGTCGCAGTAACAGTGCACCTCGGTATCCTTGTCCAGCAGGTCACAGCCCGCTGTCATCTGGTCGAATATTTCATTGGCCCAGTCACGCAGCAACACTTCGCCACTGGCGCGTCTTAATTTTAACTGTGGATCGCGACCACGTTGGGCAACCGCGTTGATGTTGTGCTTTATATCAAGCAACTCGGCATCATCATAGGGTTCGCTCGGTGACAGCAAACTGAACAGCAAGAACGATTCCAGGAAACGCATCTGTTCCTCGCTGATGCCGAGCGGCTGAAAGGCGTTGACGTCGAGCGAGCGCAACTCGATATAGGCTACACCACGTCGGGCCAGTGCGAGCGATGGCTTCTCTTCACCCTGCAGAATCTGTTTCGGCCGCACGCTCGAGTAATACTCGTTTTCAATCTGCAGGATATTGGCGTTGAGCTGCTGCCACTCGCCGTCCGTGACCAGGCCGATCTTTTCGTACTCGGGGTAGGGTGTCGCAATTGCGTGCGCCAGGCTGTCGACGTACCCTTGCAGGCTATTGTAATCGACCCTTATCCCAGCTTCGCCCTCCTTGTTATTCTGGTAACCGATGTCGCCCACGCGCAACGACGTCGCGTAGGGGGCGTAGTAGGAATATTTAAACCATTTTTCAAGTGAAGTCGGTGAGGCCCCCAGGAACGAGGCGCAAATTGCCGGTGAGGCACCAAACAGGTAGGGCACCAGCCAGCCAAAGCGCTGCAGGTTGCGCACCATGCCGATATAGGATTCCGAGATGAAACCTTGCCGATCGCGACCGTCGCCGACTATCGATCGGTACAGTTCCCAGAATTCCTCGGGGTAGGAATAATTGAAATGTACCCCGGCGATGGCCTGCATCATGCGTCCGTAGCGATGCCCGAGGCCCCGGCGGTACGCGGTTTTCATCGTCGCGGCATTGGAGCTGCCGTACTGGGCGAGCGGAATACTGGCATCACCTTCAACCACGCAGGGCATGCTGGTGGCCCACAGGATTTCGTTGTCGAGCTGGCTGTAAACGAAGCGGTGAGTGTCGTCGAGAAACTGCAGGGTATCGGCAAAATGGTTAAACGGCGGGGTTACGAATTCCAGCAGCGCCTCCGAATAATCGGTCGTGATACTAGGGTGCGTGAGCGCGGATCCCAGGCTTGCTGGATGCGGCGTTTGCGCGATACTGCCGCCCACCGCGACGCGCAAGCTTTCCTTTTCGAGGCCGACCTTGCGGCCTTGTAAAACCTTCCTGATGTCGCTGTTGAGCAGTTGCGCGACACGTTTTTCGATAACGTTTTTCAACTGGATATCCGAAGCTGTCGTTAGAAAACCGAAGTTTGCATCACTCGACGAATAAAGTGAAATTGATTGATCCGAATCGACTGGATTCGGGTTGTCCCTTAAATTCCTTGCTGCGAAACGTTTGACTGAATGAGACGCGGTAATCTGGCCTTCGTATTGCGACCCCGATTTGCAGATCGCCTACCAGGCTTTCCTTGTCGACACTATGGCTGTCAACGTTGGTATTGCCGTCGAGGAAGATATTATGCGCTACCGAACGTGCCTCCAGGCCGGCATAGAGGTACCAACTGCCATTTCGATTGGGATTGAACCAGGGCAGGCCCGGAAGACCGGGGCTGATCGAGGGTGATCCGATATCGTCTTTGAGATGAGTTCCCCAGCGTATTATTACGCCCGCGGAAGCGTAGCTGTAGATATTGCCTAGCGCGAGGCCACTATGAAAGCTGGGTTCAGATTGGCGGTGTTTGTCGATGTTATAGATGCGACGCCATTTCTGTAAAAATGTGGCGTTTAGACCAAGTTCATTCTCAAGCTGATTATCCCGACCCTTGACGTCGCTAGAATCCGTAATTTTATGCAGGCCCTTCTGGACTTTTTCGGCCTGTGCAGCGGGTCCGACAATGCCAACCGTCAGAACTAATCCGTTAAACTTTTCGCGGTCACCCTGGTCAGAATAGCGATTTCCTATAAAAGCCTCGACAAAGGCCCAACCTGCATAGGGCCTGTCATCGACAACCACCTCGGATGCTTCCTTATTTTCCGGGGTGAAAGCTTTCTGGCCCAGGTTGTAACCGTAGACTACCGAATCGCTTTTCGAATAAAAAGGGACATAAGTCAGAGATCTTTTCCAGGTATTCCGGTGGTGACTTCGTTGAGGAATAGCCGGTCTGATATCCACCGGTATACCAGCGATCCTCACTGCCGACAATCGCGTCGTTTTCAATTTGAAAACTCCAGAAGCCGGGATCGTCGGTCGAAGCCTGAGTCGATGCTGAAAAAACTCCGGTAATCAGAAACGCCGAAAGAACCCCGATGCACCTGATCGATTCGCTTAGAAAATTGGCCATATCGAATTATTACCTTCGATTAGTTTCAGTTGGCAGGCAGTTACAGAGACCGCTGCTCGTTGTTCTTAAAGGTTACGGGTTATGCAGCTGGGTTTGTACCAGCGTAACCCAGAAATCGGCGCCGATACTGAGGATTTCATCGTTAAAATCGTAAGCCGGATTATGCAGATTGCAGCCGCCAACGCCTTCAACACCATTGCCGAGCAATAAATAGGCACCGGGACGGGCTTGAAGCATGTAACCGAAATCCTCCGAGGCCATGACCGGGCGGCTGTTGCCAACAACATTTTCCGCACCGACCACGGTGCTGGCCACTCTGGCCGCGATACCTGCTTCATCGGGCGTGTTAATCGTCGGCACGAAATTGCGCCGGTAACTGAATTCGTAACTCACGCCATGGGCGGCGCATATGCCGCTGACGATGCGTTCCATCGTGCCTTCGATATGGTCCTGTACTGTCGTGGTCAGGGAACGGGTATCGCCTTTCAGTATTACCTGTCCCGGAACCACGTTGACCGTGCCGTTGGTGATGAACTCGGTGAAGGAAACCACCGCGTTATCGATCGGGTCGAGGGTACGCGACACCAGCGACTGCATGGCACTCACAATTTCGGCGCCGATAACGATAGTATCCTTGCCCAGGTGCGGCATTGCCGCGTGGCAGCCGACACCATTGACGATGATTTCGAAATTGTCTTCAGCGGCCATGATCGAACCCGCGCGCACCGCGAACTTGCCTGTTGCCAGTGACGGAAAGTTATGGATCGCGTAAACCGAATCTATCGGAAAGCGCTCGAACAAGCCGTCTTCGATCATCGCCTTCGCACCATCGCCATGTTCCTCGGCGGGCTGAAAAATAAACACTACGGTGCCATCAAATTCGCCTTCGCTGGCAAGATATTTTGCTGCGCCCAGCAGCATCGCCGTGTGACCATCATGTCCGCAGGCGTGCATCTTACCCTCGTTGACCGATCGATATTCGAAGGTGTTCTGTTCCAGGATCTTGAGTGCATCCATATCAGCGCGCAGTCCGATTGCTTGCTCACTACTGCCTTTCCTGAGGATGCCAACAACCCCGGTATTGCCGACGGAGGTGTATACCTCCAGGCCGAATCCGGTCAGGAGTTCAGCCACCTTGGCAGCTGTGCGCTGCTCCTCGAATGCCAGTTCGGGGTTACGATGAATATCGTGCCGCCAGGCCTGCATGGTCTGATGGAGGTTCTCGGTGTAGGAGGTGAGCTTATTCATGGTGTACAGTACCAACACATTCGGGCGTTATAAAATCATGTTCAAACAACATATACAACAACTCAGGTCGCAACTTTACGAATCCGGTATTGATGTTGCTTTAATTACCGACGACGACTCGGTTTACTACTATACCGGGTACTACGATTATCTTCACATGGAGTTTGGCCGGCCGACGATACTGGTTGTCCCGACCGATGGTGAAAGCTTGCTCATTACCCCGGCGATTGATTTGAACATGGCGCTGGAAAATGCGCAGGTCGATCGTGTCGAGGCGTGGAATGACGGCACGGGTAATGAATGGCGGGAACATATTCCCGGCATGCTTAGAGCCGCCAGCAGAATTGCCCTGGAGGTGCATAAAATGCCGGCGCCGGTGCGGACTTATATAGATTCACTGGTTGATGCACGCAGTATAGAAGACATTACACCCGTTGTTTCAGCGATGCGGATGATTAAATCGGCCGAAGAACTGCAGCTGGCACGGCACGCCGGAGAGGTTGCGAATGCAATGATGCAGGCAGGCCGCGAGGCCATTGCCGATGGCGTTGCCGAGTACGAGGTGGCATTGGCAACCTCGCGGGCCGGCACCATGAAGTCTGCAGATTTGTTGGCACGGCACTATGGCGCTACCGAAATGTCACCCAATACCCATTTCCTGCAGATCATGGCCTCCGGTAAAGACATTATTAAAACCCACCACCGCGCATCGACGCGGATTATGCGTCAAGGTGAACCGGTATTCATGTGCTTCTGCGGCATGACCAACTTTCATAAATTCAAACTCGGTTTTGATCGCACCTTCTGGATCGGAGAGATCGGGGATAAATCGCAGCAAAAAATCTACCAGATTGCGCTCGACAGCCAGGCTGCGGCGTTGCTGGTTTTGAAACCCGGTGTCCTCGCCGAAGAAGTGCATGCGGCCTATGCCGAAGTGATTCAGACCGCGGGCTACGATTACCCGTTTCGCTGCGGGCGCGGTACCGGGTACAGTTTTGTCGAACAACCCCAGCTCGTGGTCGGCGATGAGACCGTTTTGCAGCCAGGCATGGTGCTTGCGGTGGACGGATCCGTCAGTACAGATACCTTCAGGGCGCAGGTGGGTGACAGCTTTATAGTAACCGACGACGGCTTCGAAGCGATTACCGCGCACCCGAAATCAATCGATGAGGTCATTATTACCCAGGGGGTAGTTGCGTGATTGTAAGATCGCTAGACGAATTAATCGATACGGATCGAGACGTGCGTGGGCCGGTGTGGGCGAGCCGGCGTTTTTTACTCGCCGAGGACGGCGTCGGTTTCACGCTGACCGAGACCACGACCGAGGCCGGTTCAGAGCAGATACTCTGGTACAAGCACCATGTCGAGGCGAACTATGTCATCGAGGGGGAGGGTGAGGTCGAGAACCTCTCCACCGGCGAAGTCTTTGCGCTTAAACCCGGGTCGATCTACGTCCTCGATCGGCACGAGAAACATCGCCTGAAATCGTTTACCCGCATGCGCCTGGTATGTGTGTTCACGCCGGCACTGACTGGCAGAGAGACCCATGACGCGGATGGCGCCTACGCGCCCCCGGCCGGTAGCTATTGAATAAACCCCCTGATTTCGCCATACTCGGCGCCATGGGGTCAGCGAACACCCCGTGAGGCGCAAGCCCGAGCTTCGCATCCGTTAAACCTGAACCTGCTGCGGGCCTCATGCTCCGGGCAGTGTTAATTGATAGGAGAGGATGCGTCATGCCTTCACCCACTGAAATTACCGTTGCACAACTTTCCCGCCTTGTCGGTACGCCCTCGGCACCGGTTATCATCGATGTTCGTATCGACGAGGATTTCGCGCTGGACCCTGATCTGATCCCGTCGGCATTCCGCCACCCGCACGATGATATCGCCACGCTGACGACGGATCTTGCCGATCAGCGCGTCGTGGTTTACTGCCAGAAAGGCAAGAAGATCAGCCAGGGCGCGATGGCAATACTGCGTAACCACCGGATTCATGCCGAAGGCCTCGAGGGTGGGCATTTCGCGTGGCGCGATGCCGGGGAGATGCTGATCCCGGTAGCGAAAATACCT
>Ga0265306_10001464_pt1 | contig 11448 bp, 10 predicted proteins | sample Helome_3_FD_192493 | JGI IMG/M metagenome (GOLD analysis project Ga0265306, IMG submission 192493) | Marine sediment microbial communities from subtidal zone of North Sea - Hel_20160420 (Illumina Assembly) | ecosystem: Environmental > Aquatic > Marine > Subtidal zone > Sediment ...
CGCTCGGTGGGTGGCGGCGGGTCGCCCATCCCGGCTCCGCTGATCAAAAAGGCGTGCGGGCTCTTTCCGCAGTGTAGTCACACGATGGGGGTCGGCTACGGCCTGACGGAGGGCACTGCCTTCGCGACCTTGAACGTCGGGGAAGAGCTGAGCGCCGATCCCGCCTCGGTGGGTCGCCCGGTACCGATCGTCGACATTGAAATCCGAGACGAGCGAGGAAGGCGCCTCGAAGAGGGCGAAGAAGGGGAAATCCATTTGCGCGGACCTCTGGTGATGCGCGAGTACTGGGAAGATCCCGAAGCGACCCGTCGCGCGATCGGCGCCGGACGCTGGCTTCATACGGGCGACATCGGGCGGCTGCGCGACGGCAAGCTCTACATTGCTTCGCGCAAACGCGATTTGATTCTCCGCGGCGGAGAGAACGTGTACCCCTTCGAAATCGAGCAGCGCCTGGAAGCGCACCCCGCGATTGCAGAAGCCGCAGTCATCGGCGTCGACCACGAAGAGCTCGGGCAAGTGGCCAAGGCCGTCGTCGTTTTGGAGGCGGACGAGGAGCTCGGCGTCGAGGAAATGCAGCGCTGGGTGGCAGAGGTGCTCGCCTACTACAAGGTTCCCGGCGAATGGGAGGTCCGCAGCACGCCTCTTCCCCGCAACGCGACGGGAAAGGTGCTAAAGAACGCCCTACGCAGTGCGCAGGATTCGATGTTCATCGAGGAGTAAGCCATGCCTGAAGCCGTGATTGTTTCAACCGCGCGGACACCGATTGGACGCGCTTTCAAGGGGTCGCTCATCGAGATGCGCCCGGACGACCTTGCTGCGATCGCAGTGAAGGCGGCATTGGCGAAGGTGCCAAACCTCGACCCTGCGACCGTCGAAGACCTGATGATCGGCTGCGCTCAGCCCGCAGGCGAGCACGGCTACAACATGGGTCGGGTCGTGAGCCTCCTCTCCGGCCTCGATTCACCTGGGACCACCGTCAATCGCTACTGCTCCTCTTCGTTGCAGACGATTCGCATGGCGGCTCATGCGATCAAAGCAGGTGAAGGCGACGTGTTCATCGCCGCCGGCGTCGAGTGCGTCAGCCGATTTGGCTTCGGCAAGTCCGACGGCATGGAGAACACCAAGAACCCGAAGTTCGCCGAGTCCGAGGAACGCATGGCTGCGCTCATGACGCCCGATGGGGGGTACTGGGAGCCGGCGGGCGGCCTCTCCGACGTCTACATCACGATGCTGCAAACCGCGGAGAACGTTGCGCAGTACATGGCCGTATCCCGAGAAGAGCAGGACGAGTTCGCGGCGCTTTCTCAACAGCGTGCGGAAGCCGCGCAGAAGTCCGGTTTCTTCGCCGAAGAGATTACGCCGGTCACCACGCCGAGCGGCACGCTGGTCGACACCGACGACTGCCCGCGGCACGGCACGACGGCAGAGAAGCTAGCAGGGCTCAAGCCTGTGCTTCTTGGGCAGCTGGGAGAAAAGGCAACCGTCACTGCCGGCAATGCCTGCCCGCTCAACGACGGCGCCGCAGCCGTCATCGTGATGAGCGACGCCCGCGCACGAGAGCTGGGCGTCACGCCCTTGGCCCGCATCGTCTCGACCGCTGTATCGGCGCTCAATCCGGAAATCATGGGCTTGGGCCCCGTCAGCGCCACCACGCAGGCGCTCGGCCGCGCAGGGCTGCGCATCAAAGACATCGACTTGGTCGAAATCAACGAGGCGTTTGCCGCGCAGGTCGTTCCGTCCGCGCGCGAGCTCGGCATTCCCGTCGACAAACTCAACGTCAACGGCGGTGCCATCGCTCTCGGCCACCCGTTTGGCCAAACCGGCGCTCGCATCATGACGACGCTGATCCACAACCTGCAGTCGCGCGACGGCCGGTACGGCGTCGAGACGATGTGTGTCGGTGGCGGCCAGGGCATGGCTGCGGTTATCGAACGGCTTGGCTGAGTTGCCCTCGGCCTTGAACCACGCGAAAATCGAGATTGGAGCCCGACAATTCTGGAGGCTAGCGGCCGCTACGGTTGCGGTGCTTCTCCCGTTGAACTGGAGCTGGCACGTCTGGGGGCAACAGATCCCGAGCTCGATCGCGCTCTATATCCTCGCCGGCAGTGTTTCGTACTTCGGGCTGCTTCGCTTGATCACGGGCGTTCGTTTTTCGGACGTTTCCTATGAAGCTCGTTTCGTCGTCATCAGCTCGATGCTCTTGCTCATCCTGTTCTTGGCGTTTGGTCGGTCCGACACGTATCGGCTGCTTTTCGAGCGCTTCGTGCCCAAAAACGCGCGCACTCCGTTGTTCGGGTTTGCGTATTTCGCGACCTGCAGCGTGGTCCTGCGCCTCGTGATTCCCTACCTCCTCCTGCGCTTCAAGCTTCGACAGCCACCAGGCGAGTACGGCTACGTCGTGCGTGGTGGGACGCGGATGCGCTGGGTCTACTTCGGCCTTTTCGTCGCGATGGTTCCGCTGGTCCTCTGGGCATCGACCCTCCCCGACTTTCAGGCGAGCTATCCACAAACCCGCGGCGTAGTCAGCGGCACCGAGGCGTCGATCCGCTTGTTCATGCTGTACCACGCCGCCTACTTCATGGTGTTTCTCTCGGGTGAGGGCTTTTGGCGCGGCTACATGACCTTCGGCCTCGGCCGAGACCTCGACGTCAGCGCTCTTCCCTGGATGGTCATGATGTACAGCATCGGCCACTACGGAAAACCGATCCTCGAGGTCAACGCCTCGATCGTCGCCGGTTTCACGCTCGGCTACCTCGCCCTCCGGCACCGCTCCTTCTTCCTCGGCGCACTCCTCCACTGGTCCATTGCCCTCACCATGGACCTCGCCGTCCTCCACCACCGCGGCATCACCTGGAATTAGGGGACACGCTCTACCCCAAATAGCTCCACGTTTTCAGCGGCTTAAGACCCACACCGCGAAAACCCAGCTTGGCGCGGATTTTCGCGGTGTGCGTCCCAAGCATCGGGAACCATGCAGGTTTTGGAGGGGGAGCGTGTCCCCTTGCAGAAAGTGAAACATGTTTCAGTCTAAGGGTGCGTGTCGGAGGTTAATCGGCAGATTTTGTTGAGGAAGCGACCGGTTGGAGTGCCGGCTGTTGGGGATTTCGAGGAGGCGGAGGCTCCGGTGCGCGCGCCCGGAGCCGGGGAGGTTCTGCTCAAGAATCTGTACCTGTCGATCGACCCTGCGATTCGCGGCTGGATGAGTGAGGCAAAATCCTATCTGCCGCCGATTGGGATCGGCGAGCCGATTCGGAGCGGAACGCTGTCGAAAATCGTCGAATCCAGAGCCGAGGGCTGGTCGGTTGGGCAGATCGTGCAGGCGTTGGCCGCATGGGAATCGTACAGCGTCGTTTCGTCGCGGATGCTTCACGGCAAGGTCGAGTCGATGGAGGGGATTCCTCTGTCCACGATGTTGAGCGTCCTCGGTGGATCCGGACTCACGGCGTACTTTGGATTGCTCGAGGTTGGGAAACCGCAAAAAGGCGAAACTGTGCTGGTCTCTGCCGCTGCTGGCGGGGTCGGCTCGATCGTCGGCCAGATCGCGAAGCTCAAAGGGTGTAGGGTCGTCGGACTGACGGGCAGCGACGAGAAATGCAACTGGCTGAGCGAGGAGCTCGGTTACGATGCCGCGATCAACTACAAGACGACAAACCTGCGGCGTTCCCTCGACGAAGCTTGTCCCGAGGGCATCGACGTGTTCTTCGACAGCGTCGGCGGGGAGATCCTCAACTCGACGCTGACCCGGCTCAACCAGCACGGCCGGGTGGTAGTTTGCGGTGCAATCTCGCAAATCAACGAGGCGGAGCTCCCACCCGGGCCGAGCAACTACCTTCAGCTACTCGCCAAGAGCGCCCGCATGGAAGGGTTCACGACCTTGGATTTCGCGCCCCGGTACGGCGAGGCCCGAGCAGACCTCGCGCGATGGATCCGCGAGGGCAAGATTCACTATCGCGACGACATCGTCGAAGGTCTCCACGAGGCTCCGGCTCATCTGCTTCGACTCTTTAGCGGCGAGCATCGGGGGAAACTGTTGGTCAAGTTGGCCGAGGCAGAGGTTTGAGAATGACTGGCATATGTGATGGACGGGTAGTGATCGTAACCGGCGCAGGTCGTGGCATCGGCCGTGAGCATGCGCTCGAGCTCGCGCGGCAAGGCGCGAAAGTCGTCGTCAACGACCTCGGCGTGAGCAACAGCGGCGAGGGCGGCGGGCAAGAGCCGGCGGACGAAGTCGTTCGAACGATTCGCGACCTGGGCGGCGAAGCCGTGGCCAACGGCGCGGACGTTGCGGATTGGGAACAGACCGAAGCGCTAGTGCGACAAGCCATCGATGAGTTCGGGCGACTCGATGCGGTGGTCAACAACGCGGGCTTCGTTCGGGACCGCATGTTCGTAAGCTGCAGCGAAGAAGAATGGGATGCCGTGATTCGTGTTCATCTCAAGGGACACTTCTGCATCGCTCGGCACGCTGCGGCGTATTGGCGAGGGCTAGTCAAGGCCGGAGAGCAGGTCGATGCGCGCATCATCAATACCAGCTCGGGAGCCGGGGTCCTCGGGAGCGTCGGCCAGTCGAGTTACTCAGCGGCGAAGGCAGGCATCGCAACGCTGACGCTCGTGCAGGCCGCCGAGCTAGGTCGCTACGGCATCACCTCCAACGCGATTTGCCCGATCGCGCGGACGCGAATGACCGAAGGCGCGTTCGGCGATGCGATGAAAGCGCCGGAGGAGGGGTTCGACGAGAACGACCCCGCCAACGTCTCGCCGTTCGTCGCCTGGCTTGCGAGCTCGCAGTCGCGCGACGTCACGGGCCGCGTCTGGGAGGTCTTCGGCGGAACGGTCACCGTGTTCGACGGCTACCGGCGTGAGGAGACGACGGACATCGGCAAGCGTTGGGATGCTGGCGAGCTCGGACCGGCTGTCCAAGAGCTCCTGTCGAAGGCGCAGCCACTTGTCAAAGTGTACGGAACATGAGCAACCCCTTCGACTTTGGCGGCCGAGCAGTCCTAATCACCGGCGGGAGCCGGGGGATCGGTCGAGGCATCGCTGAAGCGTTTCTCGGAGCGGGCGCCAACGTCGCCGTCTGTGGGCGAACCAAGCCCGACGAGCTCCCAAGCGCCGGCGGCAAGAGCGCCCTCTTCGTGGGCGCCGACGTTCGGGATGCCGAACAAGTCGAAAAGATGGTGAACGAAGCCGTCGAACGGCTCGGGCGGCTCGACGTGCTCATCAACAACGCCGGAGGCGCGCCCTTTGCGGAAGCAGCGACGGCCTCTCCACGGTTCTCGGAAAAAGTCATTCAGCTCAACCTCACCGCCGCGCTTCATTGCGCCCAGCAGGCGAACCGCATCATGCAGGGCCAGGCGTCCGGCGGTTCGATCGTGAACATCGCCAGCGTCTCGGGGGTGCGGCCTTCGCCGGGAACAGCGGCCTACGGCGCAGCCAAGGCGGGACTCATCAATCTGAGCGGCACGCTTGCAATCGAGTGGGCGCCAAAGGTGCGTGTCAATTCCATCGCAGCGGGCCTGATTCAGACCGAACAAGCGCATCTTCACTATGGGGACGAAGATGGCATCGCGCGTGTCGCACGGACGGTGCCTCTGCAACGGCTCGGCACCCCTGACGACGTCGCAGGGGCCTGCATGTTTTTTGCCTCTCCCCTTGCGGCGTATGTGAGCGGGGCCAATCTCGTGCTTCATGGTGGTGGCGAAACGCCGGCGTTCATCTCGGCCGCTAGCGTCAACCAAGGAGACTGAGAGAATGGAGTTTTCATTCTCAGAAGATCAGAACGAGCTCAGACGGACCGCTCGACGGTTTTTGGAAGTTGCGTCATCCGAGGCTCGGGTTCGGACCGCGATGGAAACGGAACGAGGCTACGACCCGGCAACCTGGGCACAGCTCTCTGGGGAGCTTGCATGGACGGCGCTCACAATCCCCGAAGAGTACGGCGGCCTCGGCATGAGCTACCTCGACCTGCATCCGCTCATGGAGGAGATCGGGCGCGCACTTCTCTGTGCCCCGTTTCTATCGACGGTTGGTCTGGGTGCCAATGCGCTCTTGCTCGGCGGAAGCGAAGCGCAAAAGCAGCTCTACCTTCCGAGGATTGCCGCCGGAGAGACACGGGCGACTCTTGCCTTCGCAGAGAAGAACGGCAAAATGGACGTCGCCGGCATCGAAGCGACCTATGCCCGAAACGGATCGGGTTACCTACTCAGCGGCGACAAGAGCTACGTGCTCGACGGGCACACGGCCGACCTTCTGATCGTCGCAGCACGATCCGAGCGGAGCGCCGGCGCCGAAGGCGTGAGCCTGTTCCTGGTGCCAAATGATGCGGAGGGCCTGAAGCGCGCGTGGCTGCCAACGATGGATCAGACCCGGCGACTGGCATCCGTCCAGCTCCGAGACGTGACCGTGCCCGACGAGGCCTTACTAGGCGACGAAGGACGAGGCTGGGCGATCTGCGAGAAAACTTTGGACCTGGCGAGAATCGCGCTTGCAGCGGAGCAAGTCGGCGCCGCCGAAATGTGCCTCGAGCGGTCGGTCGAGTACGCAAAGGTGCGTCAGCAGTTCGGTAGGCCGATCGGCTCGTTCCAGTCGATCAAGCACAAGTGCGCAGATATGCTGATGTTGGTCGAGTCGGCGCGCTCCGCAGCTTTCTATGCGAGTGCTCTGGCAACTCAGGGTGGCGAAGGCCTCGAGGAGGCAGCGTCTAGTGCCAAGGCGTATTGCTCGGATGCGTTCTTTCACTGCGCCGCCGAAACGATTCAGATCCACGGCGGGATCGGGTTCACCTGGGAGCACCCGGCGCACCTCTACTTCAAGCGAGCCAAGGCGACTGAAAATCTCTTCGGGGACGCCGCCTTTCACCGCGAGCGAGTGGCAGAGCAGATGGGTTTGTGATGGAGATAGCGCTAAGCAAAGAAGAAGAGGCGTTTCGCCAGGAGGCCCGCGCCTGGCTGCAAGAGCAGCTCAATGGCCCATTCAAAGAGCTACAGGGTCGAGGCGCCTCTGGCGACCAGGACCGCTACGTCGAAGAGCGAGTTGCCTGGGGCAAGGTCATGGGCGCCGCCGGTTGGAACTGCATTGGCTGGCCCAAAGAGTTTGGCGGCCGGGCGTGCTCGATCAGGGAAGAGGCCGTTTTCAACGAAGAATACGTGCGCGCGAACGGACCGGGTAACGTTGGCCACATCGGCGAAACGCTTCTCGGACCGACCGTGATCCATTTTGGCTCACCGGAGCAACAAGAACGCTTCCTTCCGCCTATCGTCTCAGGTGAAGAAATATGGTGCCAGGGCTACTCGGAACCTGGTGCGGGGTCCGACCTCGCAAATGTGCAGACCAAAGCCACATTGGTCGGCGAAGAGTGGGTCATCGAGGGTCAGAAGATCTGGACCTCTGGTGCCCAGTACTCGGACTGGTGCTTCCTGCTCTGCCGGACCGATACAGAAGCTCCCAAGCATCGAGGCATCAGCTGCATTCTCGTTCCGATGAAACAAGACGGCATCGAGGTGCGCCCGATCCGACAAATGGGCGGAAGCTCCGAGTTCGCCGAGGTGTTCTTCGATGGCGCCAAAGCGCAAAAGGACCATGTCGTCGGTGGCATCAACAACGGATGGAAAGTGGCCATGGGCACGCTTGCCTTCGAGCGTGGAGCATCGACACTCGGCCAGCAGTACCTTTTCCAGAAAGAGTTCGAGCAGGTCGTGGCTGCCGCGAAGGAGTCAGGAGCTGCGAAAGACCCCATCCTTCGGCAGCGAATCGCAAACGCGGCGATCGGCCTCAAGATCATGCGCGTCAACGCACTTCGAATGCTCGAGCACGAAGGCACCGACCTGAACCGAGAAGCGCTGATCAGCAAGCTCTACTGGTCGAATTGGCATCGCGACCTGGGCAAGCTCGCGATGGATCTGCTTGGCCCGGAAGCCGAGCTCCTCGATGCGCCGCCCTATGAGCTCACGGCCATGCAGAAGTGGTATCTATTTTCGCGGGCCGACACGATCTATGCAGGCTCGAATCAGATCCAACGAAACATCATCGGCGAACGAGGACTCGGACTGCCGAAGGAGCCGCGATGAACATCAAACCCACATACGTGAGCGGGCATGGCCTGCTTGAAGGTAAGAACGTTCTCATCACCGCGGCCGCCGGGACGGGCATCGGCTTTGCAACGGCCGTTCGCTGCGCCGAGGAAAGCGCGTCGGGGCTGGTGATTAGCGACATTCACGAACGTCGACTCGGGGAGGCAGCCGACAAGATCGAGGCTCAAACGGGTGTGCGCCCGGATACCGTACTTTGCAACGTCACCAAAGAAGACGAGGTGGAGGCGATGTTCGAGCTCGCGGTCGAACGGATGGGGCACGTCGACGTACTCATGAACAACGCTGGGCTCGGCGGCTACGCCAAGGTCGTGGACATGACCGACGAGCAGTGGAATTTGGTGCTGGACGTGACGCTCAATGGTTGCTTTCGCTGTACCCGCGCTGCGCTCAAGCACATGATGCCCCGCGGCAAGGGCGCAATCGTCAACAACGCTTCGGTGCTTGGCTGGCGCGCGCAAGAGGGGCAATCGCACTACGCCGCAGCAAAGGCAGGAGTGATGGCTCTCACTCGTTGCGCGGCGATCGAAGCCGCCGAACGCAACGTCCGTATCAACTGTGTCTCCCCGTCGCTCGCCATGCACCCATTCCTCGAAAAAGTCACCCCGCCGGGCTTGCTCGAAGAGCTCCAAAAACGCGAAGCGTTTGGCCGGGGAGCCGAACCATGGGAGATCTCGAACGTCATGGTCTTCTTGGCCAGCGACTACAGCTCGTACATGACAGGCGAGGTGCTCTCGGTATCAAGCCAGCGCGCTTGAGCTAGTCCTGGCTGTTCCTGTTTTGCCAAGCATCCGAATACCGCAACATGTACGAGCGGATGAGCGGTGAGAGCATCCGAACGAACGGTCGGCTGAGTCGTGACTCCTGCCGCAACTGGCTGATGAATTCATCGAAGCTGATGCGCTGGTAGCGCAGGAGGGATTGGCTTTCGTCGGTGTCCAGCCAATCGCAGTAATACGCACCACTCCCATACGCTTCGACCGGGAAACGCCCCACCCCGGTCGCTTCGAACATTGCGCCGTAGAATTCGCCGAATGTCAGCCGGCACCTTTCACCACCGCCAATCATCCATGTCTTTCCAACCGCTTCTCGACATTCGATCGCGCGAAGCTGCGCAAGAGCGACATCCTTCGGATGAATCCATTCGAGGCGCGTGTCGGGGCTGATGCTGAAGAGCATGCGAAAAACGTCCGGCGAGAGATCGCCGGCGGCTGCTCTGACGCCCACCGACACTCCAATTCGGAAGATCACGTAGGGGAGGCCCGACTCGCGAAGAAGTCGTTCGCACTCGGCCTTGTTCGACGTGTAGTTGTCGGTTGCGATGGCCCGAAGGTCCCCGGTGAGCGGCGGACCACCGGGCCGGCGCGGGCCGCAAACGGCTAGTGACGATGCGAAAACGATGACGGGCGGCTCCTGCTTACGCCTCATCGCGCCGAGAATGTTCTTCGTCCCGTCCACGTTGACCGCGTACGCGACGTCGGGGTGAAGCTCGGAGGCTGGCGCTAGAACTCCGGCGTTGTGAATGATCGCATCGCAGTCCGCAACGGCCGCGTCCACGTCGGCTGCGGACCGGATGTCGCCCCATACAATCTGCAGCCGGTCGGCGAACTGCCGCGCGGCCTTTCGGTTTCGCCGGTTCGGCACGTCGAAGGCGGTCACGGAATGCCCTTCGCCCACGAGGCGCTCAATGCCCTCGCGACCAAGTCGCCCAAAGGCCCCAGTGACCAGCACACGCATCCGCGCAGGCTGACCTGCGCCGGCGCCCGCTTCAAATTGAAACGCGTTCTTCTTCCTGATAGGGTCCCCGCGATTTCAAAAGGGGGACTGTCCCCTTTTCGTTGGGAGTTGCGGATGAAGCTCGGACTAACACTCGGATACGCAGGACCTCAGTTGAACACGACCGTTCAGGGTCTCGTAGACATCGAGAAGATCTCCGAGGTCGAACGACTCGGTTACGACTCGATCTGGACGGCGGAGTCCTGGGGAAACGATGCGGTCACCCCGCTTGCCTGGGTCGGGTCGCAAACGTCGACGATCAAATTGGGCACCGCAATCATGCAGCTCCCGGGCCGCTCACCGGCGAACGCCGCGATGACGGCGATGACGATGGACATTCTTTCGAACGGGCGCTTCATCATGGGGCTGGGGACTTCGGGCCCGCAGGTCGTCGAAGGCTGGCACGGCGTACCCTTCAACAAGTCGCTCACCTGGCTTCGGGAATACGTCACCATCGTGAAGAAGATTTTCGCACGCGAAGAGCCGCTCGAGTTCGACGGTGTCCGCTACCAAATCCCGTATCACGGTCCAGGCTCTTCGGGTCAGGGCAAACCGCTTCGGAGCATGATTCGCGCGAGGGCGGACATCCCGGTTTTCACCGGCTCGATGGCACCGAAGTCCCAGGCGATGTCCGCCGAGATCGCGGACGGCTGCTTGCTGACCTGCATGCACCCAGAGCGCCCCGAAGTTCTAATGAAGAACTTTGACGAAGGCTTCGCCAAGGCCGGGAACGGGAAGGGCGTGGATACCTTCGACATCGCGCCTACGGTGGTGGTGATCATCGGCGATCCGCAGCACGCGATGACGCCTTGCAAGATGCAGCTCGCGCTCTACATCGGGGGAATGGGGTCGAAGACGAAGAACTTCTACAAGGACTACCTCAGCCTCGTCGGTTTCGAGGAAGCTTGCGAGAAGGTCCAAACGCTCTTTCTGGACGGTAAGCGCAATGAAGCGATTGCGGCCGTGCCCGACGAATTGGTCGACGCACTTTACCTCGTGGGCTCGAGAGATCGGATTCGCGATCGGTTTCAGCGCTGGAAGGATTCACCGGTCGAGACTCTGATGGTCGGTTCGCAGGACATGGACACGCTCCGCTTCATGGCCGAGCTCAACTCGTGAGGCAGCAATGAAGATTGGGATCGTAGGTGGCACCGGGCGCGAGGGTCGTGGCTTGGCCGTTCGTTGGGCGAAGGCGGGGCACGATGTGTTCATCGGCTCTCGCCAGTCTGAAAAGGGAGCGGCAAAGGCCGCTGAGTTCTCGGAGGAGTTTGGAGTCAGCATCCAGGGCGCCGACAACATCGCAGCATGCGAACACGCCGAGCTCATACTCGTCACGGTTCCATACGGCGCGCATCGCCCCACGTTCGACTCGATCAAAGAGGTCGTCGGTGACAAGGTCATCGTCGACATCACGGTGCCTCTCCAGCCCCCAAAGGTTCGCTCCGTCAATCTCCCGGACGGGCAAGCTGCCGCCTTGGAAGCCCGTGCCTTGCTCAACGAAGGCGCAAGGCTCGTCGCGGCGCTGCACCACATCAGTTCTGAACACCTCGGCGATCCCGAGTACACGTTCGACTGCGACGTGCTG